>Ga0065711_1001870_pt1 | contig 55933 bp, 34 predicted proteins | sample Hoacrofraction12_FD_59098 | JGI IMG/M metagenome (GOLD analysis project Ga0065711, IMG submission 59098) | Hoatzin crop microbial communities from Cojedes, Venezuela - Epithelial fraction 12 v2 (version 2) | ecosystem: Host-associated > Birds > Digestive system > Esophagus > Crop | place... | reverse complement strand
TTTTTTTTTTTTTTTTTTTTTTTTTTTTTTTTTTTTTTTTTTTTTTTTTTTTTTTTTTTTTTTTTTTTAGAACTCCTAATCCTTGTTCACCAGCCTGGCATGGTTTAGGTTGGAAGAGTGGCCAAATATATGTACGTCCGTGTGGCTGCCAGCTGAAAAAAAGAAACAGAACAGCTGGATTTTCTTTTGCCTTCTTGAAGCCAAGCTTGAGCAGATCTCCTGTGAGGCGATAAAGCAGCACATGCTGGTGCAGTGGGATTACAAATCCTCTTGCTTGCACCAGAAAGCCTGGGCAGTTGTGATTTCGGTGGCACACGACCAGGTCCACCGTTCCCCACCTCCTTCGCATCACCTCTGCTGAGGGACAGCATGTGTTTTGCACAGATTTTGTGTGGGTGAGATGCTGATGCTCATTCTCTTTCTGGTTCCTATTTAATCTTGGACAAATCACTTCACCCCCTGAGCCTGTTCTCTATTTGTAGTCGAGATTAGGAGTGCTTCCCTTTCCCATTCTGACCGTAGGCTCAGAATAAGAAATTACTTTTATTTTGCATATAAACTCCATGCATTTTGCATGCAGTCCCTGGTGCAGTCAGGCTTTATCTTGCACAAGACATCTGATGTATCCGATTATAAATGATAAATACCCATAACCACAAGGACATATTTCCTTGAAGTCTGTGTGCATACTGATGTGGGGAACAGGGCTGCTCAACACTTTCCAAAAGTTCATTGCAGCCGTTTCCAGTGCCTTCCAGATTTTTTCTTCTCCATCTCGCTGCACAGTGTGCATGGCATGGGACATCAAGCATGAAAAATATGCAGCCTAAACTGAATAACCTTATTTCTGCTGATTTTATGTGATCAGGAGATGCCACACTTCCAATTCAGGAGTAAATGAGAGACTCTGTTTTTCTTTGCAAGTGTATTGTGAGCTTTATTGTTTAATATTAAAGCTGCATTGTGAAAAGTGGCCCATAAATGGCTAATAAAAAGAGCGTTTACAGCTTGTAAAGTACATCAAGACTTTACCCTGGTTTGCCTAGGGAAATTTATATTTGTGTTCACTGTCTGGGGTTTAAGAACTGCCTTTTTTCTTTTTTGGACCCATTAACAGTGATAGTGTGGACAAATATCTTCCCTGATTAATTATGTTGGATTATGCTGAAGCATTGCCAGGAGGAGGAAGAGCAGCTCTGCAGCCCTGCTCCTTCCTCAGCGTCAGGGTAAGGATGCGGCGCAGTGAAGGGAAGCGCTGCCCAGGGCTCGTGGCTGGTTGCAGACTGCGCTCTGCAGCAGGACTGTCCCCACGCTGCCACATGGCACGGATTGCTCGGTGATCGTCTACCTAACACCTGGGAAGCCCGGAGAGAAAAATGAACTGCTTGTCATACTCCTGTGAGCGTGGGCAGCAGAAATACCAGCTTCATCTGTGGATCTTTCCCATTGCCTCCACCTCCCTTGAGTCTGTCTTTAGTGACTTCATTGACATTATGCGGATTTTTTCCCTTTTCCTTGCATGTTTTCTTCCTCTTTGAAGGAGTTAAGGGAAAAAGGTTGCACGTGCAGTCTGCTTTTTATCTGGTGATAATACTGGACCTGCAGTTATCTGTTTCAATCACATTCTGTAATTGTGGACAATTCTTACTAGAAAACTAGATAAAAACATGGGTCATTTCTACTGACCAATGGTACCTGTGAAATATTACTTTTGCTTTCCTTCTAACCTCAGAGAAAAGGGCTAAGCATGTAGGTAGCTTAGATCTTGGACCTTGCAGTTCAGATTTCTGAGGACAAACCTGGCGTAAGTTTGGAGTTCAAGGATTCGTGAAACAGAGCTGGTCAGGAGTTCTCATAAGAGGTCCTTCAGATGTAGGAAATGCAAGCAATGTTTACTGCTGTATAAAGTGACTTGATGACAAGCTATTCTCAGATGTGGAGATAAGCAGCTTTTCTATCTGCCAGAAAAACCCTATGTGAGAATATTGTGTGGTTGGAATCAGAAATTAAACACATCCAAGTTCCCGAAACTGCTTGCCTGCTAGACAGTGGATTCCTTCTCAGGGATGACAATGACCATCCCTGCTCCTGAACATGCACACACATGCATGCTTGAAGTCACCCTGAAGGTGGGGGGGAGAGTTCATAGCTGAGGATCTTTGGTTTGTTTCCACACAGGACCTTACAGACTCCTGTACCCATCAAAACCCTTCAATGCAAAATTCTGAGGCACTTGTGCACTGTGCCTTGGGGCTTTGATGGAAGATTTGACTGCTCGGGATATTTGCAGCTTTTAATTTCTCTGTTCTCGGTCTCTGATAAAGACCTGTGGGACGCTCATTGCAAGTGAAGCGATGGGGAAGGAATTGCCCTTGGGTATACTTTTGTAGCAGGAGAGTTTTTGAATTAAATAGTGGGGTGTGATGTTATACCCCAGATTGCTACCAAGCCTGTTATATTTAGCAGCATGTAAATTTGTCATATAGTGATATACTTGGAACTAATGCCTGTTCTTTAATCACAAAATCTGCCGTAAGTTTTCTGTTTCTTTCTTTGCCTCTCTGAGACGTACGTAAATCTGTGCAGGTCCAAGCACACAGCCTAAGCACATATGCTGCTAGCTCATAAGAGGTGACCCTGTCCACTGTCTTTGCCCTCATAACAGTTCATTATATTGTCCAGCATTTTTGAGCCAGACTAGGTGAGATTTATAGGTTGCCTGGGGACAATCATTTCAAGAAGAAAGATCAATGATATGCAAGTCAGTGGAAAGAGCAGCAAGTTCCAATAGCTGGCCTGTTGGAAGGCATCAAACATCTTCATAAACTATTTAAAGGTAGAAATGATCATTAACCTTTGCTGTAGCCAATTACATTCAGAGCGGTCAACGCCATTTAACACGAGTCAGGGTGACACCCAGTTAGGCTGTGCAGGAATGTGGGTATGTTAATGCTTTGAAGTCATTTTCACACTGGGTCTGTTTTGGAGGAGGCATTGGACAAGCAAGCTGAACAAAACAACGGCTCCTTGCTCACCTCAAACGAGCTCTCCAGCCTTGCTTTGGATTGAACTGCAGCTGAATCGCTTTACATCCACCTCAAATGAGCAGCCATGGTTTCTTTTTCTACCTCCATTAGTTAATTATTACTATTTTTAAGATGGTGTGAAAGCATTTCGTTTTTCCTATGGGAGAAGTTGTGACCCAGATTCTTCCTCGCAGTGGTGGGAGAAGAGCAGCTTGTTCAGGCTCAGCTGGTTTCTTTGAAACCACCTTGAGGAGCTGACGTCACCGTCCCTCTTTGAGACATCTGCAGCTCTACGACAATACATCCCTCGGCTGCTTTTGCTTTAAAGGGTTGTAGCTCTTGCTGCTGCATTTTGAGTGGGATCTGTTGTTGACAACCTCAGTCCTGCCTCTTCTCCTCCCGGCCTCTCTGATGCTGAAGCAATGACATTTTTCCGAAGCTGCCTACATTTGGTGGTTTACTGCCGACTGCATGTGGCCCTCTCATTTTAATTACTGCTGCTGTGTCTAGCGCTATATGCTCTATAATGTTTCAGAGACCGCTTGCGATGAAAATAAAAAATAAGTAATACATTACAGGTTACGACCCAGTCAATCTCTGTGTATTGTAATTCATGCAGCTTTATAGGCCGAGCTTTCCAAATGGTTTATAGCCCACGTAATAACAGCAAAACCCTGAGACGCAGAGGAAAGGCGAGGGAGGAATATTGTCTTTCTAGGTTCCTGAAAGGCATCATTTCCTGATGGTTGCTTTGTTTTTCCAATTCCTTTGCTCTTGAAAGAAAATGTCAACACACTTAACTTTTCATCTCCTGGTTTCCAGGGGATGAAACGTGATCAGTCGTCTGCTTGCTGAGGAAGGGCTCTGGTTGCACCGAGCGATCTCAGCTGAGGTTTGGGACACTTTTGCACTTTGTAGGCGTTACAAAGTTTTGTAACTGTTTTAATGGGCTTTGGACCAGATCGGGAGCGACTAATCAGATACAATTTTGAGTATTCTGGCTTCAGATCAACGAAACACTTAAGCATGTGCTTAATTTTAAGCACTGCAATAGTTCTGCCCACAAAAAACAGAGACAAAATGTCGTCCAGCCATCCTGCTGAGTAATCCTAACAATTATTTCTCATTCTTGTTTCTTCTCAGTTCTGCTTTCCCCCCACAAACTCTTCTAAGGCAGTCTCAAAGAGAGAACACAGAAAAGCTAAAATGAAACAGCTCATGCAGTGAAGCACAAGCAACATGGGGAATTTTTGTTTAGAAATCCAAGCAGCAGATTTCCATTATTATAAATACTGGCTGAATTCACTTGTGACAATACACAACATTTAATTTACATGTAAAGTGACAAATTAAAATCTGAAATTCCCTATTTTGTTCTCTGAGTGGAATATAACATGACAGGCTTTGAGAAATGCCTCGGCTCTGCCCCAGTGGCACCACAAGCCTGGTGGTGCTGCAGCCTGCACGTTTGCCCTGAATGTGACAGAGCTTTTAGCAGCAGTCAGAAATAATTCGACCCAAGTACTCAAAGGTGTTTGGGTGCCTAAATCTCATTTCAGTTAGGTGGTTTTAAGCAGCTGGTCCCTAGATCCTGGCAAGTGGGCTGAAATACAGCCACTATTTGCATGAAGATCAGAAAAGTGACTTGTATCAGTAAGGGAAAGAAATATTTGTCATTCCCGTATGGTGCAACGCCATGTGCGTGGCTGTGTTTAGTTTGGGCTAAGAGGCAGGCGGGACCTGTCTGGGCAGTGGCCGGCTGTTCAAAGGGACAGTGCACAAACAGCGTGTGTGCAGAGCAACCCTTCCCAGCTTGCAGGAAGGAACTGGAGGTTATCCTGAAGATGTTTCTGCATCTTTGCATTCGTGTCCCTGGTAGTGCTGCTTTTGTAAAGCTGATCCATACCTTTCACCATCCTTACAGCCTTTCCTGGTGTCTTTTCCAGGTCTATTATCTCTGTTTTTGAATCAGGAAGGTCATAGTGGCACAGGGTATTCAAGACAGGCCTTAGTGGTCGTAGCTGAATATTGTGGTAGCTGAAGGAAAGAGGTATGTTTGTCTGTTCAGCAAAGAAACTCATGTATATCTCTGCGTGAGGTGTGCTATGTGTTGGAAACAACCACTCGGCACTTCACTGGGATGGACATCCCAGACTGGGTTGTAGATGTTTCCCTGGTCCACTGATGGTCTGGTCCAGGCTCTGGTTCGTTGCCACCCTTACTACTAACCCCCTGGTTATTGCAACCTCAGAGAATCCTCTCGTGCTGCAGCCGAAAAATAGCCAAGACATGGGTAATGCTTATACCTGCAGCAGCCCATGTTTTACCCTCAAATGACCTCTCTTTTCTGTTTGCTTGTTTTACAGTCCACTGTGTGGAGGCACATGAGAATACCCCATCATTGCTGTAGCAGTTCTGTTTTGACTATGGCAGGTTCAGGGCACGGATAGGTGCCACTGTTCATTTGTTATAGTGGCAAACAGCATCAGCCCAGCTGACACTTGCATCCATGAGCGCTTTCCTCTGTAGGAATTCACAAAGCAATTGCTTAATCTTTTCTGACACTCTTTTGGTGTTTAAACAAAAAAAACTCCTGGCTGATTCCCATTCCCAGACACTGTGATATAGAGACCTGGAGAATTAAAGTGTTGATGAACTCCTTTTTTTAAATTATTGCAGTAGAACACAACAGAGAGTAGTTTTAACTAGGCTAAATGAAACCTATGTTTTCTGAGTGATATTGATGTCTTTTTCAAAGAGACATGAACAGCAGCTGCTTGCTGCCCTCCAAGGCAAGCCAGAGCCAACTGCTCACAACGGCAGAAGACACAAGTGCTCTCTCTGTTGAACTAAAATCTGTCTTCTGTGGGCTGAGCTCCTTCTCCTGATCCTCGGCGCCCTGAATTCAGTAGGAAATCGTCCCGTGACATGGGACGGGATGTCCTGGACATCCCCTGGAGCAGGAAGAGTTGAGAAACCTCAGCACTGCAGCGCTGGGACCATCGCGGGTCAGATCAGCATGAGAAGAAAAGGGAGACTGTCCCTACCACTCCCAGACAGAGAGCACAGATACCACTGCAGGTCTCAACAGACGTGTTTCCCCTGTATTCCTCAAACCAGACATTTTGAAAAAGTTCAGCAGAAATTATGCCGTATGCCAAGTGTCAGGAGCCACCCAGCATTGTGTTCTGGGCTGAGGATCCCCGGGTTCCCCTGTAAACCAGGGAGGCACGTGCTCTGCTACCTCTGCCCATCCCTGTGCATGGAGATTACCATTTCTCAGGGCGACAGCGTCAGCAAGAGGCAGCTTGATATCGTGTCCCAGGAGCGCAGACCCTTGTCTCTCACGCTGTGTGGCAGACTTTAGAGCAAAAGGTGGGCAGGAACTGTGCCAGCTATCTGATGACCTTTATGTTCAACTGTGTTCACATTCACAACCCTCAGGCTAAGTGAACCAAACACTCCTCCCGAGGGCCTTATGTTGTGCCACACTCCCGCTGCAGCCGTCTTGAAAAGCAAATATGTTTTTGGTTTGTTTTGTTCTGTTTCATTCCTGCTGGTACCAAATGCCAGCACTAGGCACAGGGAGTGCTGCAGGGAGAAGCCAACAGCTAACACTGAAGAAATGATTCTGGAGGTAGCATGCTCACAAGTAGATGATTAATAACATTTTGCAGAAAAAAGATCTCTAGCATGCAGTGCCTAGCATGGAAATTATTTTCCAGAGCAGGCTGGGTGCGAAGAGTAGCAGTGGTATAAAGGAGGGCATATGAGCTCTCATTCTGCAAGCAGAACATCTTGATTCAGTAACAGAGGGCATACGGGGGTTACGTCCCGACGCAATGGCATGTGATACAGCGCGGGGCAGGCATAGCGTTTCAGAAAGTGCACCTTGCTGCCTGCAGCACGAGGGGAAATCACTGCAGGCCACTGAATACGTGGGGCTGTGCAAAGTGGGTTAGGACCAGCATGGCTTGGAGACAGGCTGCGAACAGCACGAGCTCTGCCTGGACTTTCTGTACCACTGCTCCTGCCAAATTCAGCGGTGAGACACCCATCAATTGCAGGTGGGAGAGAGTCCGACAGATGCCGAGGCCTTTTGGAAACCCCATCAGTTCTCTCAGGACTCTTCCAGCATTGCTTTGTGAAAGGTTTCTGTTTGCTTCCCGTTTCTCTTTGTGCTACTGGAAGCAGTCCTGGTGGGGCAGGTCTTTCAACAAACCCTGCAGTCTACTGCAGCTTTTCAGAAGGAGCCCGTGGGCTGTAGGCATCTCTCAAGCCTTTTTCACCCCCTGACCTTCTTCTGCTCTCTTCTTAGCCGTTTGTTCCCTGTCCCGCCCTGGGCTTGCCCTGCTCCCACAGCAGTTTAGGAAGCCACGAGCTGGCAAAGTCATGGCAGGGATGTCAACCTCATGCAGGAGGACACGTCCATGCAACACACAGTGTGCTGTTCTCACCCATCTCCAAAGTGCAAGGGTCACGTGCGGGGACAGCCCCCTCAGCAGCACAGTTGGTTTCTGCTCTGAGGAAAGGGAGGTGAGGTTTCTGTACGAGAAACACAAAGGAAAGATGTTGGAAACAACCACCAAACCCAAAAGCCGCCACCACTCAAAAGAGCAAGATCCTCAAGCCCCGCGGTCCCGGGATGTTTTACCTGGGTGTTCCAGTGCTCTCTTCAGGCTCAGCACTCGATGCACTGACTCGCTGCCACGGACCCAGTAAACCTCCCACACGTGGTGATTAATTAATACTCATGATGCCTGCTCAACGCGAGACATCTAAAGCTCCTGAAAGAAGGATGTTTTGATGGCGATATCCATTTAGAAACATAGAGTGGAAATGAGGAGCAACCCCTTGCAGCAGAGCTGGAGGAGGCTTCCTGGCGGGGGAGCCCGCAGGGGCCGGGCTCTGCTGAGGGAGGAGAGGCAGCAGCCAAGCCAGCAGCGAGCTGCAGGCCTGGGTCTGTTATCCTGCCGGGCGACTATTTTTAAAATCCGAGTCGGTGACTCAGATTAGCATCCTACGGCTTTAGCTCTGCTGATGGATTTCCCCAGCATGCAAAAGGAGCCTGGGTTTTCTCTGCATCACACAGAATTGCCTGCCTTGTAGAGCAAGGATGTGTTTGTTTAAGAAGGAGGTTGGTGTCCTGGAAGGGAGAGGTTAAGGTGTGTAGGTAAAAGAAAGCAAGCGGTACTCCCAACACTGCCGACCAACCTGTGTGATACCTACCTTGTTCAAAGAGAAATGATTATCCAGCACGCCCTTTATTTTTACGCAAGGTGGGGGGCCTGGACTCAACCTCACAACAGCCCCTCTGCGCCGGGGGGTTGCAGAAGTGCTCGGGGAAGCTGTGGTTGTTAAAGCGTTCCCCGAGGCTGCCCCACACCTGGTGGGCTCTGCGAGGCCCTGGTGAATCCCCGGAGAGGCTGCGAGGTGCAGCGCGGGAGCTCGTTGCTGGCCTGGCTCTAGCTCAGACCGCAGGGGTGGTCTCCATGCGCTTCGGCAGCGCTGCCTGGCAGCAGACCCACTTGAATTAGCAATTATTGAAACCGCTGCTGTATTGGTACAAGATATTATTAGCCTGTACGAGCCTTGTTGCAGTGTGTATGTAGATGATACAAAATGCTGGGATAAAGCTGTGTTAATCAGGGATATTCAGAGAGCTAACACATCCCTCCTAGCGCGGGCGGTGATGTTGGATGTGTTACCCTCTGAGGTTCGTAGAATAGCAGCAGTAGCAACGTGCTGTTCCTGCTTCGCTGAAAGGCTGTGGATTTAATTTCTGCTGCTAAGTAGTGCTATTTGCAAACCCATGGAGGATACAGAGCAGATTTCTAGGACATGGGCTTGTATATATTCATCCTTTTCATCCCATGCTCTTGACCTTGGAGTATAATGTATTCTTGTGTACCTTTGTACAGTACCCTTGGCTAGACAAGTGAGGCGAGAGAATGAGCCAGAGGTTGTGGTACTGATCTGGATTTGGGAAAAACAGGTTTAATTCCCTATCCTTATGCAGACTTCTTGTGACAAAACCTTGCATAATAAAAACCTTCAGGAAGTGAGGTTCAGCAACAATGACACAGAAACTGCAAAAAAAAGCATTTGCAAAAGGCACAACACATCCTAAGGCACTTGGTTGTTAAACTTCAAGTGTTGTGTCTTGCCTAGAGGTCCGCAGAGCTTGCCTGTGTGCGTACACTTGACCCTCCAGTCTGCTCTGCTGCAAACAGTCTGAGTAATGGAGCTGCACATTTTTGGCTGTGTGGATCAAATAGCAACAGTTGTGACTGCAAATTAATAGAAGAGGGGGAAAGTAAGAACATAAAAGGCTACTTTTCAGGCACTGGCTGCCAGGATCTTTTCATAGGGCAAGGATGGGTCAGGGAGGGCAGTGGCGGGGTCAGGATAAATCCTCCTGGGATGTCTCTGTTCCTGTCCCGTTACAGAAGAGTTCACATGACAGCTCCACCCAGGGAATGGTGGGAACCCTGAGCAGATATGTTCTGACGATCCATTTATTTATTTATTTCCCCAAACTCCAGAGACACTTTAAAAGAATTTCCTAACATGGCTGTAATCATTTCTACAGGCAGCCAGCTCTAACTTAATTTTCAGGGATGATCTCCTCTTCAGAAGTGGCAGAAGGATTGTTTTAACACGGCGTATGCTGGCAGCAGAATGAATGCATTTGTTGCAAGTCCAGTGCAGAAACTGCCACAGCCAGGGTGGATTGGACTCTTCTTGATTGTTCCTGAGGAGAGGAGCAAAGGGCTGAGAGGGTCGAAGAAACTGAAGTTAGGATTTGGGGAAGAGCAGCATTTGTTTCCACAGCAGAAATCAGCCACTCCAGTTCTTCAGGTCCACGTTCTCTGGAGAAGAGGATAGGTAGGACAGGGCAGGAGCATCCTTCAAATATCATTAGTTTTAAATAAAAATATTTGCTTTCTTCATTGCTGAGGGTCCATCCAACCCTGGCCACCATACCAACACATGTGTGTGATCAGATCCAACCACAGGAGGGGGACAAAGATGCACTTGGTGAGAAAATTTCATCATGTAAGAGATTTAATTTAACCTCCAACTACAAGGCAGTGGGACTTCTCTCCTGCAGGCAGATTAGCAGAGTCCAAGCTTTTCAGTCCTGTGTGTTTCAGTCTTGCTGGGCTTACACAGCAGATCCTTGGGGTAGGGACTATGCTGTCTTGTTTGCAAAGGTCTTCAGGTAATAGTCATCACAGGAAACAAGGATGAATAATAATCCAACAGATATGACAGAGTGGGTGAGAAATGGTTCAAGAGTTTTGACCAGCGGGAGATGTTCACCCTGCCCTCGGCACCGGCAGGCAAGGAGGGCTCCTGTGTCAGATGGTCTGTCTGCCCTCCCCACTTCCAGCCCAGCGTGAGCTGCTGCTGCCCCCACCCTAAGCCCGGGCAGGACGCTGGTGGAGCAGTGCCATGGCTGGTCCATCTCCGCTGAACCTCACCAGCACTGACCAGTCTGGGGTGATGCCTACACCAGCCCGCCCATATGACCAAGTTCCCAGAAGGAGACAGCGAACATTGCCCAGTCTGTAACATGTTAATTGGAAGATGCCCGTGACATACATGACACACACCCTGGCCACATGGATATATAGCAGGCACAGCGTCGCTGGCTGAAGTGAAGGCAGCCTCTTGCAGGGCTGCAGGCAGAGCAGCAGGCAGCTGGGGCTGGAGATGGAGCTAGCTTAGCAGTAGGGAGAGCAGGTGGCCGAGCAGCAGGGAGGAAGACTTGCCAACCACACACTTCACTAGGATCCTGAAAGGAAACAATTTGTTTAACTACTTTGCCAAAAAATATCTATATTATGAATGCACCAAACATTACTTATTCCTTCTCGCTGGAGGATTCTTGCTTCCAGGATGAACATGTTGTTTTCTCCAGTTCATAGCTAGGGAAAGATTGGGAAGAGCTGCCGAAGCCCCAGCGCTGCTTTGCCAGGAGCAAGCAGATCTTCACTGAGAGTGTTGGTCAGTGAAGGTGGAGGATGGGTTTGTGCTCCTGTAAATCACCCCAGCTTTCCTTGGGGCCCAGTTTGCTCAGTGTGTCCATGAGCCCTTGTTCATCTCCTCCCAGCTTTCGGTTTGTACTGGTTTGTCCCTGGTTTGGGGAGCTCCAGGGTGCATGGCAAAGACCTTGGGAAGTGCTGCTTCCCAGCTGGTCCCTGGGGCTACCCCTCGAGCCTGATGTTCTTCTAAAAGGCCTCAAGGATGGACTTTCAAGTGCTCACAACCCACATCTAACGCCACCATTTTTAAACAGTGAGTCCAAGTTCAGTTTAGGGTCCTGAATTACCAAAATTCATGGGTTTTTTCTGGAGTTGTTCAATACAGGTCATGTCTATGCTCAGAGCTTTGTATCTAATATTAACTAGTGTGTGTTGTTGGGGGAGCTGTTTGAACTGGGGCCTCGGTACATCAGAGGGGTAGTGGACACCTAGAAAACAGCAGAGGAAGGGTGACAGTAGGTGTGCTAAGGTGTGCAAGTGCTGTAGAGCTGTGGTGCTTCACTATCGAACCCTTGAACTACAATGACTGAGCATCCACTCTCCAAATAGCTTGTAAAACTGAAAAGTGAACTGTCCAAAACCAGATAATGTTCAAGCTGCAACCGACTTCTCTGATTTTCCCTAAGTGACAGGGTTTGAAAGGAAAATTGATGAGGAGATGGATGTGACATAGGACTTACAAGGGCATTAGTGTGACTCTAGAAAAACATTCATAGCAGCAAAAGATAAATAAACACAGTGGAAAAGTATTTATGGATCTATACTGACTTAAACGGTCACCAAAACAATTTCCTTTTCTGTCTCCCACAGGAAAACTTGAAACTAGGGAACATAATAAACCCAGAAACTTCAGGGCTCCTCTCGCCTGGCATTTACAGGCTTTCTGGAGCTTGAAAAACACTGGATGCACCTGAATATAGGCAATGCCAAGCAAACGCACGCTTGCTAAGACTTGCAGGAACTGAGGAGCTCTCCCTGCTCTGTCAAAATGCATTTGGGGTCGGTGGTTTGCAGGTGGGCAGGGTGGGAAGGCGGCGAGAAGAGCTGGAAGCTTTGGCAGTGGCGTAACCAGGCAGGCAGTTCCCCTCATCTCCCCGTTGCCCTTTCCCGTCGTGACTGCAGAGATATTTTCCTCTAGTGCTTCAGCTTTACTTAACTCTCCCTCTGATCAGTGTTTATAGTAATCGAGCTTGGTATAAGCTCTAATATCCCTAAATGCTGTAAATATATATCTATAAACACTAAAGAAAACATTCCCTATATAATAACCAGAGACCAGAACTGTGAATTAAGGCCCCAGACAAGCCAGATGCACAGCAAAAATTCTCAAGGACTTTGAAGTTAAAAGCCTTGCTGTGTAAATGTAAGAGCTTTTGTAAGTCAAACTAAAGTCTCATTAACGTGAAACTTCCATGATCAGAAACCTGACTAGTTCAGTGAGAATCCCCAAGGACCCGAGTATTTAGTGCACTTTCTAATTAAAAGAAGAGAATTATGGTACAGCAGTTAAAATATGTTTTATGCTTGTCTAGGAAATACTCAGTAGATTGTGTATGCAGAGATGTATTGCCAGGGCCCTTTACAAATAGGGCAGAAGCAAACCAAGGTGCAAACAGGCTGAAACGAGTATCTGGAAGCCTCCTGTGGTTCTCTCTGTGTGTTGTCAGCTTGGTAAGAGAGCAGGATCAAGCCCAATCTTTTTTGGGTGCTGCAGGAAGTCCACCTGTTCTGGACTCCCTTCCAGACCTGAACTGCTCAGAGACTGCCGAGGTCCCGCAGACGGAGTATGCCCACCTTCCTCTGGGGAAATTGCGTTTCTGACCTTGTGCGTGGTGTCCGAAGGAGCTCTGTCTCCCATAGCTCCTGGCCTGCGGGTAGGGCTGGGCCGGCCGAGCTGGAGCCCGTGCATCCCTTCCTGCTGAGCAGAGGCTGGTCAAAATGAGCAGATACTGCTAAAACTGGCCACCGGGCTTCGATAAAACTGCTCTGCTGTAGGAAGCAGTTTAGGTTTCTGGTTTAATGAGCTGCTGCTCCTTCCCCTACCACTGCTAGTGAGTGCTAGACCTGGACCAGGACTCGTCCTGTGCACAGCGAGGCGTTAGGAAAGGGCGGTGTGTGTGCGGAAGCCAAGTTTTGTCCAGGTCTGGGACATCGGTAATGTTCTGGTGAATTTGTGTTAAGGAGAGCTAGGAGAACATTTCTGAACCAGGAATAAGTGAACATTTAATAAAATCATTTCTTTACTGGGAGGCAGTGAGGAGGAGGAATAAATTAAAACCATAGTCCATTTCAATATTTATTCTAATAGTTCAGTTCCCTTAAAAACTGCTTTTGTTTCCATTTCCTACAGTTTTTGGAAGCTGAGAAGGCAGCAAGAACTTCAACTGAAAAGAAATATTTTACTTAATGCCAAAAGAAACTATGTATCTAAAATGCCATGGATTTTTTAAAGAATTGATTTAAAAAATATTTTTCCAACATTAAAAAAAAATCATTTCAGTTTGTTACCAACTGAAAACCCATCCCCGTTTTCACATGTGCCAGCAAACTGAAACATGGTTTATTGCATGGTTCTGGTCTCAGAACTGGTGGCCCGGCTAAACTCCTGTTGGAGAGCTCATCTGAATTCAAAAGCAAAGCTCCCGATGAGTTTGTTAGGCTAAATATTCTGCTTTTTTAGGTTAAATATGCTGGTTTTTGTCACTTTTTGGTGTTTCCTTTGAGCATGATGGTCTGTCTGTCTGCCCTAAGCTCTGTTGTACTTTTTCCTGGCTTCTGAATACTCGCTGCGCCCCGGCTGAGACCAGCCTGCAAGGGCAGGCAGTGAACCCGTAGGTAGGTGTAGGCTTTTGTCAAAGGAGGAATCTCAAAGTCTGGGTGTGGAACCTGCTTGTCTCCCCTCGGTAGTGTAGAAGGGGGATGCACTCATTTACCTGCTGGTGTATAAACCTGATGTTCTGGAGTGCTGCTCTGACTTGCTGTCGTACCGCTAGGAAGCACCACGATAACCACGGATGTAAAGGACCGGAGTTACGAAGGGCCTCGTTATAGCTCTTGAAAACTGAATGCTCATTAATGCAGCTATATGGAAGCAGGGCTGTCGGGATAATCGAGTACAATTTGGGATTTTTAGGTTGAATTGAAAAGCCTACAGTTAATACAAATGTGTTTCAAGACTGCTTTGTGTTCAAAGCCAAGTCCTGAAGTCCTCCCTTCCTCAGGCAAAGACTCGCTGGCTCCAGCCACAGCTGAGCCTGTATCTTTGCTCAGTCAAACCCTGAGAGGCAAGTCAACTGAAACGCATTGAAGTTTGGCAGGTACACAGCCTGGAGTGAATTGTCAGTACACCCAGCATTACAAATATTCATGCTTGCTTCATTTTCCTTATGCTAATATAGCACCTGTTTTTGGAAACAGGAGGTTAAATATTTCGTTAACCTGTAAATACAGAATATCACATTCATCTGAAACATGGTGTTACCAGGAAAAAAATTATCCAAAGCAGTATGAGTATGAAGAGCAAAAGGGAAGGGTGGGCAGAGACAAAACTTCAGTAACAAACGAGTTCAGGTGGCTTTAGTTAAAAGGGCTAATTAAAAAGTGGGAAAGCAGGTGAAGGTGATAGGATATAGGAGTGTGAGCTGGGGGTGTCCTTAGGATGAAAGGTTAGTTGGGTGCTTGCTGTCTCTCCAGCTTGGCTGTCTCAGATGCTTTGTCCAAGTTCCTCTATTGCTCTGTACAGAATAGTCAAGGCAAGTAGAATTATGTAAAAGAGGTTTTCATTATTCTTTTAGTGATAGCATTATTATTATTTTAATGAGCAGTTTATTCATTATTATTACTGCTCTGTTTTATTAGCCTGTGTTACCATTTGTTTAAGGAACTGCCTCATGAGCTGTAAGAGAAGCAAATTACACTGAATCCGACTGACTTCAGTTTACACTGGTGGGAGTCAAAAAAGAATTGACTGGTTTTATGATCTCGGTGAAACTGGCACAAACACTGCTTTCTGAAAACATGGGAGCTGCCTGCATGGGATGAAAGGTGTTTCTGTGGTGTAGTGCCCTTGCATTTGGCAGAAAACTGGTTTTTATCCTATCAGTTTGACTGGGTCTCTTAATGAACAGCTGTTCCTCATTGGCAGCCACCCCTTTCTTGTGGATTATTTCTGAAACAGCAAGAGACAGCAGCAATCACTTCTGTTACCCTTGACTAAAGGCTGCCTGTCAAAATGTTTCTTCAGTCTCTGGTAGTGAAGATTAGGAAATTTTTCCAGGCTCATGAGAAGTGATTTCAAAGGATTTCCCAGCCCACTTCAGGATTCCTCTCAAAAATCTGATTAGTGAATTTTATGAATGAAGAAATCTTTCAGATCAGGTCAACAGAAGCCTTTCCTTCAGGTGAGCCAAAATGCTTTTTCTTACCTTTGACGTCCTTTAAACAGCTAATTTTTTGGTGTAAAATGAAGACAGAATTTTTAAAAAGCTATTTCAAAACACAGTTAAAAGTCTAAAAGATTCATTCTGAGAGTGTGATATTAAGATGCTTTCACAATTTTGAAATTCTTTGGGATGTATTAAGTGAAATATTAGACAAGACCTTTCGAGGGCTAGCTTTGCATGAATGACAGACTGCAAGCAGATTTAATTTAAAACTTTTTTTTAATGGTAGCAATGCAAAACCAGTGCTATTTTGGGAAGTTCCCCTCTGTGAGAGCTGCTGGTGCTGCTGAAATTAGTAGCGTCTGATGTCTGCCATGTGGCAGTACTATTAATACAGGTAGCCCTGAGTCAAGGTTGGAGACTGATGTCCCATTTAGGTTCTCACCAGTAAACTGTTGTGACTTGCCGTTTTCTTCTTCCATTCTGGTTAGTAATTGCAGCAAGAAAGAAGGAGGAAAAGTGACTCCACAAAACTGGGTGCAATATAAACAGCAGAGACATCCCTTTGCTTCAGGCTCATGTGGTAGCTAGGGAGGAAGGACAGGAAGGCGAGCACACACCTGGATTAAACCAGAATGTGCCCAAAGCTTTCCAGACATTTCTTGAGGTAAAGAATGTCAGATTTTAGCAGCATTTCCATTTCCTCTACCTGATGCCGAGGAAGGTGCTTATAGCATACCTATTTGGTGCTGTCAGGGGTTTATCAGCTGGTATCCTCTCCACCCTGGGTAATATTCTGGGAAGCATCAGTGCGCTTTGGGAAGCTGAGGCTCCTGTTAGTGGTTACGTCTGTTCTTTGTGTGGTCCCTTCCAAGTTCCTCAAAACCTTCAGCAGCCAGGTTCGTCTTCAGCCTCCTCCCAAAATCTCTTTCTGCTTCACTTTTCCCCAGTATACCCTGCATCTGGCTAAGACAGTTTTCTTTCTGCTAGCATTTTCACAATATATGTGGAAACTCCAACATAATTAAATAAACCAGTGCTGAAACCCCCCAAAGAACAATTATCTTTTCTGTGAAATACTCCCGGCAGAAATCTTGGAAAACTTACATGTAATTAGTACATCAAGCCCCACTGCAGCATTAAATACAACGCATTAGGGCTCGTAACACTGACTTCTCCGGGATTCCAATTGACCAGCAACAGCAAATTTGTGAGCAGTGTGCAGACTGACTGGTTTTATACATTCACACTTTGTTAGTCTAATGATTTTCAAAGCTATTTAAAGTTTATGCTCCCCCCGTTTCCATTACACTTCCTAGGCTGATCTCCTCCTTATCCAGTATGCCTCATCCTTTAAACAGCTTTGCTCTGCCATCTGTATTATCAGGGAGAACGAATGGTCTTGGAGGTTAGAGCACTGGACCAAAACTTAGCAGAACCGGATTAATTGCATGGCTGAGCTATAGACTTCCAGCGGATGAATCATTTAGGGCCAGATTTTGAAAGGTGTCTGGGCCCCTGAAATGCAGGCAGGGTTATTCCAAAAGACTTGCACATCCAGCCCTCATTGATTGCAGTTGTCTTAGGTGCCTGAACACATCAGAAGTTGTCTGACAAGATAGGGGCCTGACCCAAGATATGATGAAGTCAACAGGAAGATGAAAGAAAATTAGTGGCTTCGTATTAGGTGGTTATTGAACACAGAGCCATCTTATTTGTAAGCAAGGCTCAGGTGCAAACTCAGAAGCACTGTGTTAAAGCCTGGGAGGGTTAACGATGGAGGATGCTGAGCTCGCAGCTCTCTTGCACTTCCTAAAGGAAAGACTGGTCAAGAGGGATCATAGCCCTAAAAGTTGTTAGTTCTTTTTACAGCAGGTTGAGTTGTCTTTTGTTTTTCTAAATGTGTATATGCTTGCCTACACACTGAAGAAAAATGGCCTGGAGGAACAGTCCTATAGCTCTGATCCAGACTGGCTAATATGCCAAGTTACCAGGAGGATGTCTCCTGGAAAAAAAATAATATCCTGATAGAAAGAGAGATTTCATACTTAGATGTTTGGAGTCCTTGTTATCGTAAAAGAGGAAGAATGAGCCATGCATGACAGATAGTAGGCATGTTACTTAATTCACAACTGGAAGGTACCTGAGCGCTAGGATAAGAAGGGAGATGTATGAGAACTGGTGTAAAACAGAACATTAACACTAGAATGTGACCACTGTTTTATCTTGAAAGTGCTCCGAAGAAATATTTTGAAAGGTGTAAGATGATGTGAATCCACTGAGTATTAAAACGCAAAGGGAGGACTAGTCTGAAAACAGGTTTTGCAAGGAAGATGCTCCTCGGGGACAGCGGCGAGGCCTGAGTTGTGCTCCTTCCCTTCCTCGGCCGTCTGGCCCCCTTGGGCTCCCTTCCAGCTTCCCTGCACCACACACTGATGCAGCTTTGTTCCTTGTAGTGGAGCTTGAATGACTCCTTATGGGAGAGCTCTTGAGTTTGGCTTGGGCTGTCACTGATTTCTGCCGTCCCTTAGGCATTATCCTGTGGGAACATCAGAGGAAATGGGGATTTGGTACTGCGGTGTGTGTACGGGTCGGTCCTAACCAAGATGGCTTGTGCCATTGCTAGAACATCCAGCAGGAGCAAAAATGGTGATGTGTTCACTGTTGGGATAGGAGTTAGCAACCCTTTGCTAGAAAAACATGTAATGACCTTTTCAAGGGAACTGTGTAACACCATGCGGTGTCCTGTAACGTGATTTTGTAATGAAGGAAACGGGAGGGTCTAGGCAGTACGGTGCAGATACAGGGACATGAGAGCTCCAAGAAAACCTAGATACAGACAGTCTCCACTGCTCAGAACAGGGACAAGAGCAGAGCCCAGGGCTACCGCAGCCTCTCGAGGCTAGCAAGGCTCAAGAGCAGTGGCAGAACTGTGAAAACACTACAGCCAAATCTGATATGCACTGCAGCAGAGCGCAGACCCGCAGGTAACATGGGCTCACGGGCCACTAGTCCTTCAGCTGGAAAAGAAGACACCTACCAGGAGGCATCACAGGAGGAATTTTGTCATTGGGAAGCCTAGAGGAGACAGGGAGCACTGCTGGCAGCTAAGTGAGGACTAACTAAAGGACTAATTACAGCACTGAAATTGAAGGTAATGACAACGGTTAAACAAAGCTACGTAACAGTATGTAGCAATTTAGTAGTGGCATGTACCTTCTCAACCTGCTGACTATGAATGACAGCATTGCAGGGATATATCAAAGGAAATACCAACTCCTACAGATAAAGCCAAATGTGTTTTGAGTGGTTGAGTCTGTGTCCTGTCTTCAGCAAAGAGTGACTGCCACCCTGAGACCTCCAGCATCACCAGTGGACAGCAGATGAGATTGCTGTGCCATGGTAGCCAGACACAAGTTGGATGCCAACCCCTGCTATACTTCAGGAGTGATTCTGTGTATGGACAAGGCCTTTTGCACCACGGCAGAGATTCTGAGCAGGAGAGCCCTGGCTAAGCCCCCATACGAGCAGCTGAATTGTCTCCTGGGCTCCCTTTGGCCCTCTGATGTGTGAACACAGAGCGGCAGTGAAGATCCAGCTCTTCTAACCTGTTAAAGTTGTGGATGAAAATACACATCGCTGCCCTTGAAGAAGTGGAATCAGAGGAGTCTGTGATAGGGGAGCGTGGCATGGATGAAAGAAGAATGTGAAGGACTTTGAACATGTAAGAGAATGTGAACAGGGGTGATCCCAGAAGAGAAATTCTTCAGGGAATTAGAAGGAAAATAGATGTTAGGGAGGCAGGATTAGAACTGTTTGAAGTCAGAGGGGAAAAGCTGGATCTTAGTTTTGATCATGAAAAGGCCGAGAGGAGGGTAAGTAATCTGAAATCAAAGTACAGAAGGAAATCAAACCTGAACATTAAACAGCCTGCAAATCTCTCCCTTGAAGAGATGAGATCCAAGGACACAATAAAGCAAGGTGAGGGTTTTTCTTAGATCCTTGCAGAGGGACAGCCTCCACCTGGAGAAGGGTCCAGAATTCCCCCTGGTCTGACAGGGGGTGAGAGTACTTGCTGCGGCCAGGAAAGTCTCACTCACTTACATGCCTTGGAGGAGGGACCAGCAGGTTAGCACCCGTATCCCCACCAGACCAGAAGGGAGTTGTGCAGTAAACAGGGCTTCTTTGTTTGGTTTTTTTTACATTCCTAATGGGAATAATGTTTTCTCTCCTGTAAGTGCCCAGTTCTGGCACTGTCCAAATGGCTGAACTTTTTCTGTCTCCGTGGAAGCCCTCAGACGATGCCCCTGAGTCAGGCTGGCTGTGAGCCAGAGGAAAAACCACGGCTTCTGCAGCAAGATGCCTATTTAAGCTGCTGCTGAGCTGTGTGCATATGCGTGTGTGTGGTGTGTGAAGTGTCCTGCCACTTGATGGGCTGGAGCTTCAGAATTAACAATGTTGACTCAGGCCTGAAGACTTTAAAAGAATTTATATCAACAGATTTTAAAGATCTTAAAATATACAGCTTGAGTAGCCTTAGGTTTCTCAGGCAGCTGCCAAATCAAACTGAATAATAAAATACAGCTGAATAATAAAGTGGTCACACAGTGTAAGATCAAGACAGGGCTGAGTTAGAGGCACCTCCAGTAATTACTGGATCAGGAGCAGCCTCCTGTCAAGCTTTGAGTTTCTGCTGACACGCTGAGAACCAAAAACAGCAACAAAATTTCCCCAACTGAAAACAGTTCTTCCCTTGCCTTCTGGCTTACTCCCTGTTCACTCCTTTTGCTCTTTGCTGTCAGCCAGACTTGGGTAGGAGAGGTGCCAGGTGGGGCAGATGAGCCCAGGAAGAGATGTTGCTGGTCCAGAGCAATAGTGGCAGGGAAGAGAAGGGCTGGGAGGGACCCAGGGCCAGACGGAGCCTGTGGGAAGGGGGATGCCAAAGGAGGACCGGATCCCAAGGAAGATGATGCTGATGGAGATGTGAACCTGGCACCAAAAAGCCCACTCCCTGCTTTTAGACTGCTGCCCGCACCGGGGAGACCTCAGTCCTCTTGCCCTCTCCCCAAGGGCTGCCCGTGCAGGTTGTACAGATGCCAGCGTCACCAGCAGCAGCCCGGCCTGAGCCCAGCAGTGGATAGCTACCTGCGCCCACGCTGCCCCAGCGCTTCCACCCGCCTTGCATGGAGCCATACCACCTCCCATCCTTTCTCCACTTTTTACTACTGGTTTTGCTTAAAAGCCAGCAAAAATCAATATTAAAAGCCTAGTGAGGGTTTAAAAAAAAAAAAAAAATTCCATTGCCTTGGGATGCTCGTTCTTCATGATTTGTATTGCAATAATGCTACAAAGCCCTAAAAGGCCCAAGTAGGAAACTTCAGTGTGCTTTAAAGCTACATATGTTTTGTTTGGGGGCCTAGAGGTTTTTGATGAAAAGATTTCATTTTTTGATAAAAACATTCTGGCAAAAATGAAGCTATTGAGAAAGAGGAACCAATTTTTATTCCTTTTTGGTGACATTTTTCATGAGATAAAATGTAATTTCTGAGAAGCTCTAACTCTGGTCCTTTTTCATTCTTAAAATGTTTCTTTCTCTCTAGGCTCTCGGCATCTATTTCCCATTGTCCTTTCAGAATGCCAGGGCAAATATATCTTTCTATTTTGGTATTGTCAAGAGGTAAGGTTTGTAGGGAAAGGTAATAAGTTTTCTTAGAGCAACTGATAGAACTGGGGAAAAAAAGGACTTATTTTGGGGCATGGAAGCCCTGTCTTTCTCTTTTGTTTATAAATTACCCTTCTATTCTCCTGGAGACCTTCCTGTCCCTGCACTGAACTTTTTTAACTCTAGCACATATACTCAAAAAGCGCGCTCATCATTTATCTTTACTGCTACTGCAATCTTCTCATCACCTCTGCTTTCTTTCTTTCTTCAGCTACTTACTCTTCTCTGTTTTGCAATCCTCTCAAGTGGCATCTGTAGCTGCTAGTTTATTACTTGTGTATGCCATTTTCTAATCCTCCATTATTTGGGGCATATCCTTTGTTGTCTCTGTTAGTCTTTTCTATGCCTTGGGGATATTTATCACTAATTGATTCACATAAATGAGAAAGTAAACATTCATTTCTCTTAGAATACACATTTTACTTGCAGCGGGACAATCCCTAGAGCTCTTATTCTTTCTTTCTTTCCTTTGTGGTGTTATGCATAGCTGGTTGGAGCTAAAATGGAGCAAAGCACACCTCTGGTAAGGTCTGCGCTGCACTGAGCAGCGTATTCAGGATTTGTGTTGCTGCCTTTGAAATGCACAGACCACGCTGGGAGATGTAACGGTTTCCACAGAAGTCAGTGTTAGAGATACCTCCACCTCTCTGCTGGGGAAAAATCCCCTGCAAGCCCTTAAAATGGGACAGACAGACAGACTGACCGAGGCTTGGGGAGGAGGGAGGCAATCGGTTCTGTTCTACACTTCCATTAACAACCTGGATGATGGAATAGGTAGTATGCTTATTAAATTTATAGATGTCACTGAGCTAGGAGGGACTGCAATTATATTGGGCCAACAGGAGGAGAATTCAAATGAGATCAACAAATTGCAGAAATGGTTTGGGGAAAAAAAGGGAATTAAATCAGAGATAAGTGCAAGGCACGAAGCGGGCTGGAATAATCAATGCACAGAGGAAGAGGCAGCAGTTCTGTAGAAAGGGAGCTGATGAGGAAAGTAAAGACTGGACCAGAAGTTCATCGAGTCTCAGTGTCATGGTGGTGGCAAGAAAAGGCAAATATAGGTAGGACATCAAGTAACAAGCTGCTTTGATAGCAGAAGTGATGCAGGGTAGGTTTTAGAAAGGCGTTTTGGTGGCGAGCAGTGTTCAGCAGGGGCTGAGGCTGCTGAGGTAGGGCATCTCCCAGAGATGAGACACACAGAGGTGATACAGCTGTGGGGCAGGGGGGTGAAGCAGCATCGCCTCAAGATCCTGGAGCCCTGTTGCCTCATGGACGTGCTTCTGGCCCTTGTGCCCCACACTTCCACTGCAGGAGACCTGAGGTGAGGAGACCAGTTGCTCGTTTAGGATCACATGGGAGCTGTGCGCGGCCCGCTCGCTCCCCATGGCCCAGGCGACAGTGACAGCTCCATGGTCTGCCCCGGCTCGCGGCGCGCTCTCTGCACAGCTGCCCCGGGCTGTGACCCTAGCCAAGGTTTTACTCTAGGATGTGAGCGTCAGTTTGTCTTGGTAATGTCTAGAGCAGTCTGGACGTAGAGCAGGAAAGTAGGCTTTTCTATTTTTTTTTTCCCCTTACTTCACTAGGCATCACAGTTCTGGTAAGAGGAGGATATGAGTTTAACTATGCTGTTGGCCTTGAGGCTTTAGGTATCAAGGAGAGATTATTTCAGAGATCAAACTGAATGCTGATTCGAGGGAGTAGCTCATCCCTTTGGAGTGCTCCAGAAGGAAAAGGGAACATTGTCAGTTCAATCTACTGTGGAATTTATAGTATTAATGATCTGAAGAACACTTTAGGGATTTCTGTCAGATGTCTATTTTAATTTAAACTCTTGGGTGTTTAACTACCCAAAATATTGAGTTCTAGTCATTATAAAAACTAATAACTGGCGTATTTTGCTGCTAATTCAGAATCTGAGGTTAATTATCTATAGTGAAAGGATATGGTACTAATCTAAAGTCTACCTGAATAAGACACTGGTTAATTGATTCCCTATGAAATGAGAAAAGATTCCTTCAGAGGGAAAAGATGTTTAGTATTCCGGGCTTTCTTGAAGGTACTAGCTTTTGTCTTCTCGTGAAAGGTCTTTTTGTTTGGCTTTATCAGCTTTTCTTATTGTTATTACTGGTTTATTTTTATTAAAAAAAAAACATTGGATGAGTATGAATTTTCCAGGTGAGAGCCCATCTGCTGCATCCCTTTGATACACAATACACCTTGTATGCCAGGTGCTTACAACAATACTTTGCCCCACTGAAGTCAGTGGGAGTTGTTTGATGTCCAGTCCACAGACGTGGGATTGCACCCGTGAACTTGGCATCCATGTTTAATCCAGATATGTGGGTGCTTCAGCAGAGCTGCGTGCTTGTGGGTGAGCACAGTCAGGACTTGGCTTTTCCAAAATCACAGAGCAGAGCACGTTAATCTCAGAGCTGAAATTGCTTCCTTGCTGTCTGTGCTGTGTTCTCTCTGCTCTGCCGTTCCCTTTCTCAAGGGCTCTGAATCTGCCCACTCTCCCACTAGTTTATTTAATAAAGATTACTTTCAAAGCCAACTGCAAGCAGCTAAAAAAATTAATTTAAACTTCCCTTAAAGTGTATTTGTCAATGTCCACTGTTGTAATTCATTACGTTGTATCCTAGCATACCCTGAACATGGCAGTGTCAGAACTCTGATGATGTAGTGCAGTCTCCATGTATAATATATCATGAGAACAGTTTCAACTTGGATGATATATGAAGCCAGCTTGAGAGGATTTTGAAAATAGACCTAAATTTCGAGATTTTTTTTGTGCAACTTTGAGTGGTTGAAGGCTTCACCTGAAGCATTTGCTGAATATCTAAATATTTTTTTCCCCCTTGCCAAGCAAGAGCTAGCAATGCCAATTAACCTCCTGGGGCTTCGTAGGGCAGCTGGCCAAACTGCAAGCACTGTGTGTGCAGCACATCTATTTACCTAGCTTATTTTGTGATACTGACTTGAGCAGGTTGTGTTTAAAACCAAATATTAAATGTGATGGCAGTCTAAGTTGAACAACATGCAGTTCAGATGGGATTATGTATGTAGGTGTGATGAGCGTGGTTGTCTTTTTCTGTGTGGGCTCAAATTCTCCCAGCTGAATATTGTATTCCTGAGTAGAAGGCGTCAGGCTTCTCTAATAAAAAGAACTGTTCTGCAAAGAGTGTGTTGGGTGGTGCAGCTGGATGCAACTGAACGCTGAGAGGGCAGAAAGGCAAGAAAGAGCTGAGAACAAAAGCTGGAATGTGTAAACCAAGAGTAGATAAATAGGAGGGCAAAAGCAGCAGGAAGAGGGAGGAAGAAGTGGGAAAGAAAATGGGGACAACCGTTGATCTCTGCTTAGGGGCAGACAGCTTGTTACCAGAGCAGGTCAGGACTGTCTCTTGAAATTGTTTTTCAGTGCAAGCTTTAGAAAAATAAAATAGCAGCATGAGCAGAGAGCATTTACCTTCTCTTCCTTCCACTTCACATAAAAGTGCAACTCCTCTCCTCTCTCCCCCTCTCTTTCCAAGTTTTCTGTTCTTTTTCAACAAAGAAGCTGCATTTTCCAGCCAGAGCTCTTTTTATGAGGGTTGGGGTCTGACTGAGCTTGCGTGGTGGTGTAAGGTGAGCGTGAAATGGACTTTGCACTGCCGTGCTGTACCCATCAATAGGAAGCAATTCCTGCGCTTTTCAAAGTAAACTACCTTCGACTGGCAGGGCTGTGGTAGAGAAAAAATATCTGAGTGTGTGAGGGAGCATTTAAAGTGTTATCTAACAGGAGTAAGCATTTAGCCCAACTCAGTGTTCAAACTTAATTACCAGGAAAATGCTATACATTATGAAGATTTAAATCATTTAACAAGCCTTGTGTGAGTCTTAATGCTTTTTTATTACTGCCTTTTTCACATGCATTTTATTTGACAGGACAAAAGCAATAGTTAGCGTAGACTCCCGGCACAGGAATCGCCTCTTGTTTTGCACAAGACTCAGTACACTTCGTTAGGAGGAAAATGATGAAGCAGTTTGCTCTGTTGATCACTAAATCTGGGGGGGAGGAAAGACAGAAGCCCCTTTGTAGCCAGCCTGTTTCTGTACAGATGTCAGCAGTGTTCCGGGCGGGGAGGACGCTCAGCACTCGAGGACTCAGCCTGGTGTGGTAACTCCTGATGTGCGCTGAAGTTAGTAGCAGCTTGTGATGGTTTATATTTACATGTCATGCTACATCTGCACCTGAAGAAACAGCTGCAAGGGGGAAAGAGAGGGGGAATGGTTCAGGCAGAAAGAGCAAATTGAACAGAGGTAAATGCTGGGCTAGTCCTTGTTCACCCCTTGTCTAAACTGCTGCCCTTACTAGGGCCGTGGTTTGATGAAAAAGAAAATCTGACTTTAGGACCTTAAATACCCAGTCCCGTAGTGGTGGCATGGCGTGTAGCACTGATGCAGCACAGACTCACTCTGCTCATCCTAAAACTGTGAGGAGCTGGAGTACAGGTCCGAGTCCACCTCGCACCGTAGCCCTTCCCTGGGTTTCTCTCCCTGCTGTCTCCCTGACTCCCAGCCCCTCCTGCCATGCACAACGCAGACCAAGGGATCTGCAAAGCAAACCGTTGGAGAAGGCTCCAAGTCGGGTGATGTGAGCTCAGCCCTCCTTCCTGGGAAGGTGGCGACACCTCACCGGAGTGTCTGCCTGCCCGAGCTGCCAGCTGGAGCATGGATCTGCTGTAAATAAACCTGGCCCGGCAGCTCTGCCACAGCTCCGATGCTTCGGCTGGTTTATGGGTCACCAGATGTTCCTGCCAGAGGGATGCAATGTGTGCACTCCTGATGGGTTCAGAGCGATCCCTCCGCTGAGTAACAGCCCTGCACAAATTCTCTGTGTTAAGTGTGGATCAAAGGTATAATATACGTGTCTCCCGAGGCGGTGAAGTCCTAATTCCACCTTGGGCTGAAATAGCCTAATTTAGTGAGTAAGCTCTTCTGTATGGCCAGCCTCTGTACAGTAAGCTGGGACATGGACCAACAGAATTTACAGACCTGGTGATAAGGGGCTCTTTTCTTTTGGCCTTCTGATTAGATACTGTCTAAGTACTTGCACTTTGCTGTTTAACATCTTTTTGGAAGCAGTTTTTATTTTTTTTGTTCTTGTGAATCCTAATTTTTTCATTAACCTGACGAATACTCAATCCTTTGCTGAGATGAACACTTCCGATGCCTCCTGTGGTGGGCAGTTCCATGGCTTATGCGTTGTGTAAGACTGATTTCCTCAAATTAGTTGTAAATTATTGATTCTCATTCTCATCCGTGTGCCCCCATGGGTAGCCATTACAATGGTGCTGGTTAAATTGACCCCAGTGTAACACCCAGTGCAGGTCAGCAAACCCATGGCTGAAGTACCACTGCAACAGAAAAAAGAAGCAGCCGAACTGCAGTAGCAATGACTAATTAAGCAATTGCATTTTCATGGAAATCTGATGCTATTTCATCTAATCAAAGATTGTACTTTTTCTCCAAAGTCTTATGTCTTAATCTATAGCTGACACACTGTGAAATATCTGAAATCCACTTGAAAGCCCATGGGATCATTGCCGAATTCCACAGCCTTGTAACACGTGCCATTACACTAAGATACACAGAAATTTCTGTCTTTTTTTCACAGGCTTTCCTTCTAGTTCTGTGAAAGGCATAGTTGCACCAAGTGGAGAATTTTAATTCTCACCCCTAAGACTCTTTGTTCATTTTTGCCAATAACTTTTATGATTGTCTGCAGTTTCACAGGCTATGTATACATCCTATACTGTGACTTAACTGCTTCCAGATTTTCTAGTTGCTTACTTAAAGAGTAAGAAATAATATTGTGAAAAAAATTGTTACAGTTGCTTCTAACTTTTTAGTTAACATAAGTGTCCAGAATTTGACTTGTGAAGTATGCCTCCGAGATGCTCTAAGCGCTGGAAAGAGCCCTCTCTGGTGAACTCCAGTCTAGTTTCTAAAACTCAACATCTGCATTTGCATTTGCAGACAGACCTGGCACCGAGCTTGCTCTTGCTTTCTGTTCTTCCTCCTTTGTTCTCTGCCTCACCTTCCTTTCTTGGCATATGGGCTGATAATTACGGGGCTGCTCTCTGGCCCATCAGCTTTCAGCTACATCCCCCAGGTGAAATGAGCCCAAACAAGTTGGGAGAGACTGTTCAAATCTGTTCCACCCAGACTGAGAGGCACGAAAACGAAAGCCAGCATTCATCATTCAAAAGATAAACATTTGACAGCACAGCTTGACTATGTCAGGAACACTTCTGTTTTAATAGTACGCCTGCAAGCTTTCAAAACAAGTGTTTACCTGTCACAATAAACAGTTATGAGTGAAGTACACAAAACACACTAAACTCGGCGCTGGCAAGCTTCCAGAAATGCCATGTGCAGTTAAACTCTTGAGCTTGTCATTCCATCCAACATAAATCTCTTCAGTTGTCTTCTGTCTTCTTCAGTGTATACTGTGGGACTTTTCTGATTGCCTTGGAGACATCTGTCTCAGATGCGTACAAAATCCTGGGAAGTATAGCAAGTGCCTGGAGTTGACGGGCACATTAAGACCTAACTCTTAAACAGCTGCAATTAATTCACTGATGGCTCCTGGGGAGACTGGGTGTCTCATTTTGCTCCTCTGAAAACAAATCGGTAGCTACACAAGGTACAAATCTCTGCTTGTAAGTGCATGAGCAAATAGGTGCTCATAGTGGAAGTGTGGAGTAAAGCAGATGGGGGCAAATGGCTCCACTTAGGTATTGGATCAGACCCCCAGATTTGGGTCTTCTGGTGACTTTGGAGGAATCAAGAGTCTGACCTAGCGGCTGGCCTGGACTGAATCTGACATGAGAGAAGGTCAGAAGTTTGCTTGGCTGGAGTTTTCTTTGACCGTGCCAAACAATGAGAATTCCCACTTTTTCAGAGATGTTATTTCACTTTGTAGGACTTCCTGCCAAGTCGAACGCTGTGCAGCATACTGGAAAAATAGCTAAAGTCAATAAATACAGCCCATAAAAATAAAGTCTGGCACAACGTTTGCACAGGAAACAATTACGTCTTGCTTTTTTTTTTTTTTTTAAGCCATTTCAATAGCTTAAAGAAAGGCTAGGAGAGCAAGAGGAATTTCCTCCTGTATATACATTTTAATGTGATGTTTCACTTTTTTGGTTTAGAGTGAAGTAAAGGTCAGCCTCAGCTTGCTGGGTAGTGTGATCTGACCAGAATGCACTGGTTAAAATGTCCACTTTCTGCTCTTCTGCTGGGGGAACAAGGTTTGAAGTGGGAATTAGGAATCTCAGACCTGGGGTTCCTGAGTTTGTGTTTTGGCTCTTGTATTGTGTAAAACACTTGCAGATCAAGATAACACTGATTGTACGGGAAGCAGTTCTCAAGATAGCGCAGTCAGTTCTACTGTACTGTTCAGGTCTGCATGGGTTATGTTTCTTGGGCTTTGGTGAGCCATTTTTCAAGAAATTACTGGCCTGTTAGGGAAATGCTGGTCTAAAATGGAGACTCACACCGCTGTGTCCCATCTGAGCACTCATTTAGGACCCCAGTGCAAGTCATCACGTCTCCTGACTTCCAGGTGAGCACTGTCGGCACCAGACAGTTGGTTTTCTCCCTTGCACTCTGTGGCTTCTGGCAATAGCAGTCCTTCCTTCCCTGACGTTAGTCCGTGGGTGCCCTCTTGATCCGAAGGCAGCACACTCGGGGCTGCTGCCGAGCCAACCCTCGCTCTCACCTCTCCTGTAGGCAGCGTGGGTGGTCTTCTCCCTTGACTCCCATGCAGCATTTCGAAAGGCCTCCTTTTTTGTTCCACTGTAGAATGTAAAAGGCTTTCAAGATCTCCATTAAAAAAATGAAAATTCCAGCGTTTGTGCTCCCCATTTTCCTTCCAAGAGCACAGTGAGAAAAGGGAAGGTCTGCCCTTGTTCAGTCCTGGCAAGTCCAATCTAGAGCTGTGTAAAAATGCATCTAAAAAAAGGACCTTTCTTCCAATAAATGGCCATTTAATGAATAAAAGAGAAACAATTGAAGTCTGCAGTAATAGAACAATTATGTGCTGTTGTGCGTTCCAGCTGGCTACACATTGAACAGTTCTTACAAATTGCCGGAAACACAGCAGCGCACGGATCCGATGCGTTTCAGGACAGTCATTATTAAGAAGAAATACCATGTGTCAATCTGCTGAAGCCCTCCGAGGGCATTATCCTCCTAAAATCCCTTAATTACTGCTCTGGGGCTCACGTGTGTGCCTGGCCCGCAGTGTGCGCGAGAGGGAGAGTGCTAGAAGCAGTAACCCCAGTGTGACGTTCATTAACTTTCTCAGTCTTTGCTCTTTCCCCTGCTGAGCAGCAGAGGGAAGAAAGCTGGTTAGGGAGGCTGGGGAGAGGCAAAGAGGAGGCCCACGTTGAGAAGGTCTGCATAGCTATAGTGGAACAGGTAAGGGAAGCAGAGTACCAAAAATGCAGATCTGAAGTAAGAGAGGAAATGTGGACGCACAAAAGGGACAAAAAGAAAGGCGAGGAAAACAAAATAACGGGCAGATGCTGTGCCTGTGAGCCCCATGTGTTCGCTCCTCACACATGTTTCTTTGATATTTACTTATATTGGTGTTCAAATGGCAATGAGGAAGATGGAGATGGCACTGGGAGGCAGCGCTGTGTGTGCAGACCACGCTAGTTAACAAAGCAAATCACCTGCCAGTGTCATCGGTCAGAGGTTTAGGGTCAGGGTTGGCCCCTTTGGAACCTCCAACCGAAGAGTAACTGGATCAGATTTGCATCCCCCAACGTGTCGCACTGCCCTAAAACAGCGTAACGGCAAGCAAGTTGCCAAATCCCTGCCAATCTGCTTGTCCTTCAGTTTCAGGATTTTAATCGACATTTCAATGATAACTGAACTATTTGATGGACATTTTTGGATGCACAAACAGGAGAAAATGTGTCGGGGGATTGTGGTTTGGTAACCGCACAAGGGCTTCAGGCTCTGGTGAGGTCCTCACCGTCATGTGTGGCTGATTTCATAATGATCTTTGGTCACTCAAAAACCAGTAAGGTCATAAGGGGCGTTCAGAGCTGGCGGGTGCTGATTAAACATGATATAAACACCTCTGCTGTGTTAGATCTGTGGAAAGAATTTAAATATCTGAAGAGCAGAGGAGTAGGGATTAACGAGCTGTGAAGGAAGGAGATGTATTTAGGGTGTTTGTGAATAGGGAGAGGAGGAAGTTCCTGCTCCATATTTAAGATATTAAAGCTATTTTGCAGGTCTCTCTTCTTTCAAAAGAAAGCCTGAAAGCCCCCGCAGTTCTGAGTACTTGTCAGGGATGTAATGATGGAAATTTTGTCAGCCTTGCTTTGCATAATAGGGATCATTATGTGATGGTAAATTTCTCTGTATGTTCTGTACGTTCCTGATGTGGGAGGAATAAAATATTCCGGAGGTTTCTTTTGCAGAGCTTGTCAATGAACGCGCTGGGTCAGATTGTCTTCTCATTTATTAGCAGGAAAAGCTAAGATCACTTTATGCAAGCACAACACTAGGAAATCGCAATGCCGGGAGAACCAGGCTTATTGTTTCAAGTCCTCCCAGCCTGACAGGTACTCCTTTCTTGCATCAGCTGTATTTGAAGTTCATGTTGAGAAGCTCTGCTTCCTCCCTGAGCTCCTCAAGTGCTGCTGGGACAGCACCGGCTCAGCTGCACCCAGGAGGACAGTTGCATTGCACTCGTGTGTTACATGCTCCCGTCACGGGCTCCCTGCCCGTCTCCGTGTCAGCAGCAGGGCTGAGATGGTGGGCAAGCAATCACCTGGTTATGAGCTGGGTGAATTGTCCCAAGAGGCTGCAAAGGCCTGTAGCTCGTCATCACAGTGCTGCTGCTTTGAGAGTTTCTAAACACTGCAGTAATCCTTCCTGCAAATATAAGCCATGGGGTTTTGGTTTTTTTCAGAAGGTCCTCCAAGACTTTTTGTGGACTTAGGCATGTCCCACGCACTTGTGAAAAGCAGACCACTAAATCCTAACTTGGGCTCACACAAACCTCAGCTGCCTGCCTGAGTAAAAATGTGTCAAACCTGGCTAATAATAGCAGCTAGGAATTTCAGAGGAGCTTACCTGATATTAACAACCGGTTCCCTTCTGCTCCTTTGTAAATCTCAGTGAAAATGTGTGGGAGGAGTGTTAGACAGTACTTGGGAAAGGAAGGTTAAGCTCTTGTGTCTGCAGAGGGCAAACAGATGCCCAAAGGGGCTACATGGCTCACCCAGAGGCGCAGAGGGACAGGGACATATCCCAGCCCTGCCACGCTCTTGTTTTCATCTGAATTGTTCGACTTCAAGAACTGCTGCTGTCTGCTATCGCTGCAGGTGGCTTCCCTGGCATCCGTAGCACACATTTGGGTACCTGGAGCTGAGAACAGGGCTAAATGGCATTCGACAGTAGTGTTAGTAGTTATTGGAATAAATTATGCTTTCCAACAGGCAAGGCGATGTGTCCTTTCACATGCAGCACGCAGGTATTTGTTCAAAACAATTAGACTCCATAGCCTAGTTTAGTACTTAATCAATTTATGTGGTTAGCTAAAGTACCTGCATATGCCCTTAATAAGTAGTGACACCCTTTTCCTAGATCATCACTATGTGCTTACAGAGAAATTACGTTTTTAATTATGCCACACAAGCCTAATGAAAAATCTAATTATGACAGTGGTATTTTTTGACTTTGTACAAATAGTGTATTTTTCTGAAATTGCAGTTGCAAGTGTTGGCTCTGCTGTACAACTTCAGGAGAGGACATGAATTCAGCTCAGAGTTTATACCGTGCTTCACATTAGTATTTATTAATCACTGCTATGTATTATTTGTATGCTGTCATAAATGTCCTGGTAGTTGATGCAGTAAAACAGGCAAATGGGAGTCCTTGCTCAAAAGATTCTCTCTGGTCTAAACCAAACGCTTCTGTAAGCAGGGGAAATACCAAAGCTGTTTCTCAGGGATTTGTGCCTTGTGTTTTGATTATCTGATGTGTAATGTGGTGTGAACTCCGGCTGAAATGCTTTGCGTGGATTAGGATGTTCACAGATTTCCTTCATGCCTAATTAGGGTTCAGCTCGTGTTGGAGCCCCTTTCTCCGTGGGGATGACATACAAATAATTTAGACCTGGACCTTGCTTCTTCCTTCTCCTCCCTCCCAGGTGCCCACTAGCTTTACATGGGCATGGCTTCTCTAGCAGCTCCAACCCACCAGAGTGTTGAGAAGCCATTTGTGTGGACCAAAAGCCACTCCTCTACTCAGGTTTTCCCCTTCGTGAGCTCCAGACAGCCCCAGTGATTTCTGTGAGAGCTGACCAGTACTTTTTGCGAACTCAGCAATATTTATGGTGCTTTAAAACAGCATGAGCTGTCTTAGTTTGGCTATTGTTTATTCAAAGAGGAAAGATGGCATTTTCAGTGCTACTCAGGGTTGATCTAAGCCTGCTTCTACCCAGTAGCCAGCATGAGCATCATTAGGGACGGAGTTAGGAGAACTGAGCCATTCTGCACATGGTATCCCTGGTACAGATGGACTCGCCTTGGGGAAGAGGAGCCCTACAGTCGCTCCTCCTGGGCCACAGCAGCTCACTGGCAATGGCCCAGGTTTGCTGTGAGTGGTTATCAATTTAATCGATTACAACAGACCAAACCCCGTAGCTTTTTGAAAGACTTCGGTGTCTAAAAAGTCAGTCAGGTTCTTAATTACCATCCAATTCATATCCAAAGGGGTACAGCCGACCTTTTGTCCATAAAATGAGGGCAAGCTGTCTCTGTTCACTGTCTCTACTCAGCCTGAGATGTCTGGCAGGCAGGGATTTTCGCTCCCTGTGCCGGCATGCAACATTGGCACTGGCGGTGCTCCTCTGAGTTATTATAGTGTTGCTGGGCATTAACAGAGGTGCACTGGTATTGCGGGGAGGATGTGCGTGGATGCCACACACAGAGGCTGAAATTCATCCCAACGAATGTCCCTGAAAGCCTGCCAGAACGGCAGGGAAGCGGAGCACCCTGATGATGGGAGCAGAGCTTTTCAGCATGGGGGCAAGCTGAGCTTCTCAGGCCAAATTCTTGATTCCTTTGAATTCCTCCCAGAGAAGGGCCTGGGCAAAAAATTTATGGCACTTCAAAGGTGACCTGCTTCTGAGGATCCTTTTCAGAGCAGAGCTGGAGCACGAGGTATTTTCAACTAATGTTTTTACTTCTGAATAGAAAAAGTGCACCCTGAAACCTGACTTGGTCAGATGTGTCCTTCTGGGTGTGCCTCCCCCTGGCCCAGGTATCACCAGTGTGATATATTTAACAGGGCCCATCTCACTTTTCTTGTCTACTATGTGATGAATCAGAAGCAAAACATGTTGCTCTGAGCTCACATTTTTTCTTGGTTCCTTTAAAACCGTTTGTTCTGCTTGGATGCTTTGTGGCTACTAATAGATAATGTTATGGGAAGGACTGTAAAACCTTATCACTGGAGAGCGCCGAAAATGTGAATGTCTATGCGTGTGTAGAGTCTCTAAAAGAAGCATATTGCACAACTGCAACCTCTCCTGCCATCGCAAGTGCTCTGCCTAGACCGGAGGTGATCACCTTGTGTTGTGTGTTTGCATATGCGCTGGAAAGAAGCTGAAAGTGTCCTGTAGGCTCCCTTCTTCCTCATCGCCTTAGTCACAGACATCTACATTTTCCCAGACATTTGAAGCAGTCCAAGGGTGGTATATTAAAAATGAATGAAAGGCAGCAAGGTAAGAGGGACAGTGCCAAGCTAAAGCTGACCATCTGTTCTCTGTCCCTGAAAATGAAAAGCCAGTTTCGGGAGAGACCTAAGGGGACCTTGATGCCTAGCGTGGCTTCGAGGCGAATGGCAGTGCCTGCTGCCCTGCAGGCAGGAGATGGCCAAGCAGAAATTAGTTGGAATTTGTTTTAGTGTATCCCGAGCTATTTGGGTTTGCTTTGGCCTAATCCGCCTTTTGTATCAATATTCTTTGGCTCAGGGAGGTAACTGCTGCCCTGCGTTGTCTTGCTGAAAGTACTGATGCCAAGATGAGGCAATTTTCTTTCAGCCGATACATCCCCAAAGCTTTCAAAGTGCCTGAGATTATGGAAGATACCCTGCCTGTGCAACTTAATTGGACTACTGGGCTAAGACTGCTGCAAAGATAGCCCTGTTAAGATATTAACTGATAGCAGCTCGCACAGATTGAATTTTATTTGTTGAATTATGATGATCAGAGAAGTCCCATCAGGTAAAACTGCAGAGAACAGGTTTACTAATAAATTGCAGAGCAATCTTTCATTTCTCATGTCTGTGAGAAGCCTGGAGCACAGCAGATTGCTGCTGGAGAGTCCTGCCTGAGAGGCTACCAGATAGCAGCCTGCCATTTCATTTTGCCATCACATTTGTTAAACTGCAGGACAGCATTAGACTGGCCTGCCATTTACATCAGTTAGAGGTGAAAATACCACAGAGCGCTTCAAAGACATGCTGGGGAAGAACTAGAAAATGCCTTGGAAATAATGGCTTCCCCTACAACCCTCATTTTCACAGTGGCTGCAGAGTAAATCTCTGCCTCCGCTGGCCTCTGCATCACAGCCCCGTTCTGGTGTGTGCTCAGAAGTGTCGATTCGTACCTGGCCTCTCACAAAATTAGCTAATGCCTTTTAGCTGAATATTATCCCAATTTTAAGCCCATTAGGTGACAAGAGGATTCAGTGTCGAGCAAATGAAATGTTTTAGAGCGTGCCTAGGTGAATGGGAGGTAGATCAGACGGCAGGGAGGGAGGGGCAACGGGAGACAGAAGGCAGAAGGCCGGGATCACAAACGTTTTTCAGACTTGTGGCACCTGTAGCTCAGAGTTCAGGCTTTTCTGTTTCTCTTCCAAAATCCTGTCCGCTTCGCCCCAAAGCACGCTTTGTTTTCTGTAAAAAGAAATCCAAATGTGGCCAAAACTTTATAACACTCTGGCACGTTATGAATTAATTTTGCCACCCTTGAGATAAGAGCACCGTTTGCGTGAATGTGAGCAAAATCAGATTAAGGAAAGATTTCTAAAGCTGGGGACTGGGCAGGGGCAGTCTGCCTGGGAGACCCGGGAGCGTCTCTGGACCGGCCCCTGCTAATGACGGGTGAGCCCTTTTGCCACTCAGATTCTCAGCAGTTCCTTTGTGCTCCCTGGGGTATCAGGAGTAGGGGAAATCACCCGGTCACATGCAGTGCAGGGTGTATGACAGCTCCAGCACATCACCCGTCTGTGTGCAGCGAGGCCGGAGCGTGCTGTGGCAGCTGAGTAAGAGCTCATGGACCCCACCATGCCTGCCTGTCATTTTCCACAAATCAAGGGCACATATCAATAACAGCAGCATCCTGAGCACCGCTCTTAGCTAAGGGTCAAGGAGGTTAAGCCAGGTAACACCCAGACCCACACCTCCCTCACCAGCCCAGCACAGAGATCCAGTGGGTCCCTACGCTCCGCTAACCAGTCTCGCTCCCTCGTAGGTATGTGCTACATTTGGAAAATTCAGCACAGTTTGGAGTGCGCACACGTGCAGTCAGGCTGGGAACAAGATGCAGGTTTGAGCAGGGCCACAACACCTGCCTGGAGGGAAGAACTGGGGGGACATTGCCGTTCCTTTTCACACAGATACAGCTTTTTTTCTTATTCTTGGTGTCGTATGAAGAGCAGAAGGATCGCAGTGGATCTGTGAAGGCAGCCTGAGTGAAAAGCCCTGTTCATGGGAGCAATCCCGTGAGAAGAGAGCGAGCGAGGCTTTGTACGCCACATGGCATCCCCTCGTGCCGGGCTCGGGAGCTGTCTCTGGCCGGTCTGGTGGGCAGCAGGTTGTGCTGAGCCGGTGGGGCTGGAACATCGGCAGCGCCTGGCTTTGGGCATCCCGCGCCTGGGAGCAGCCCCGGAGAGGCTGTGCAGAGCAGAGGGCTCTTCCCTCCTAAAGAAACAAAACAGGAATCCATCCCAGTTTTGTAGAAGGAAACAAATTTATAGACAATCAGTGACACTCTCTGCGTCAGCATATTTATAAAAAGTACCTGTTATATTTTAGCATAGTCCTAGATGAAAGTGGAGCAGAACTCCTATAGGAGAGGGTTTGCAGGAGGAAGGGGGGATACACCGAAAACCTTGGATGAAGTCCAATATTCAAGCAATAAGACCTTAAGAAGCAGGCATCATTATGGGATAATTGACTGTGGAGAGCAGTCACACATCCCAAGGTGAAGCATAGGGCACTTAACATATCAATAAGGTCAATTATCTGATTATGTCAGCTGCCTTAATGCTGTTATTAACCTATATTGCTCTTATTAACCTTTCTGATGAAGAATCTTTCAAAAATAATTATATTAAAGTACAAATCTCTCAAGTTTAAAATATGTGAATGTTCCATTTCAGTAGTTGTGTGTCACAGGATAATGAACATCTGATTGCCTGGCTGACACAATGAGGTTTTTAATCAGCCTCCCTTTCCTAGGATCAGCGTGTTAGCTCTGACAGCCTTCTCTGGGCCCAGGCAGTCTCTTGAAAGCGCTGCTGTCATGTTACGAATGGCGGGATTTAAAATTGAAATGTGAGCAAATAAGACAAGAAATGTAACGGATATGGTGAGGAGAGGGGTCCTGGGAAAATACCCACGGAAAGCCTCTTCAGTCAATTCCAATTATTAAAGCATACAGCTGATTCAATTAGTGGTCATGTACTTGTGCATATAGTATTTACTACCTAGCAGAGCTGATCAAAGGGGAACACACTACTCATGAAAATTTGTTCATATTCATTTTGTCTTTTTTTTTTCCCCCTTCTGCAGAGCATTTTGAAGTAGGAAAGCATTTTGCCACAACTTTCAGCCATTCTTTCATCTATCGGGGAATGTGAGTGCTCTAATTTCTACTGGGGATTACTAATTCATTACATGCTTTTGGCAAAACCAATGCAAATTCTGCTCATTACAAGTTTTGATGGCTGTTATGTTTCTGTGTGTGTATCTGTGCAATAGGTGAAGTATCATTTCATACAATGTGACTATTTGATGAGCAAAAATGAGGGCCTTATTTTATCAGTGACTTGTTGACGTGCTTATGCTTTCATGTGATTTGATTTTTAGATGACTACACTGAGCATCCTTTAAAGGTACCTGTTTTTACCCCTGGAATTTGTTAGCAATTCAAAATCACTAGGCATTTTGAAAAGTTTACGTTAAGATATCCATATGTCCATTTTGGGCTAGCCTGTTGTTCCAGGTAGATGAAGGTCGCTTTCCATAGAGCGAAAGAGCTCTCCATCCCCAGATGTTAAGAAGTCAGGCCAGGAAGGCAAGAGAGCGGCGTGACTGAGTAGAGACCTGCCGGTCAAACCGAAAGGCACGAAGGAAATGCACAGGCAGTGGAAGCAGGGACAGGTATCCTGGGAAGAGTACAGGGACGCTGCCCAGTTGTGTACGGATGGGGTCAGGAAGGTCAAGGCACGAATAGACCTGAACTTGGCAGGGGATGTGAATCATAATAATAAGGGCTTCTACAGGTATGTCAGCCAGAAAAGGAAGGTCAAAGAAAGCATACCCCTCCGCAATGAGCAAGTCTGGCAAACTGGTAGCAAGGGATGAGGAGAAGCATGAGGTATGCAACAACTTTTTTGCCTCAGTCTTCACTGGCAACCCCTCTTCCCACACCTCTCAAGTGTATGGACTGCAAGATGGGGACTGGGGGAGCAAAGTTCCTCCCACTGTAAGAGAAGATCAGGTTCATGACCACCCGAGGAACCTGAATGTACATAAGTCTATGGGACCTGATGAGATGCATCCCAGAGTCCTGAGGGAATTGGCTGATGTAGTTGCCAAGCCACTCTCCGTGATATTTGAGAAGTCATGACAGTCAGGTGAAGTCCCTGGTGACTGGAAGAAGGGAAAAATTGCACCCAGTTTTAGAAAGGGTAGAAAGGAGGACCCTGGTAACTACTAGCCTGTCACCCTCATCTCCATGCCTGGGAATCATGGAACAGATCCTCCGAGAAGCTATGCCAAAGCACATGGAGGACAGGGAGGTGATTCAAGACAGCCATCATGGCTTCACCGAGGGCAAGTCCTGCCTGACCAACCTAGTGGCCTTCTATGACGGAGTGACTACATTAGTGGACAAGCGTAGAGCTACGGATGTAATCTGTCTGGACTTCTGTAAGGCCTTTGACACAGTCTCTCACGACATCCTTCTCTCTAAATTGGAGAGAGATGGATTTGATGGGTGGACTATTCAGTGGATGAGNCATTGGTTGGATGGTCACAGCCAGAGGGTAGTGGTCAANGGCTCAATGTCCAGCTGGAGATCGGTGACAAGTGGTGTCCCTCAGGAGTCCATATTGGGACCTGTAGTGATAGGACAAGGGTTGATGGTTATAAACTAAAAGAGGGCAGATTTAGACTGGATATAAGGAAGAATTTTTTTACAATGAGGGTGGTGAAACACTGGCACAGGTTGCCCAGAGAGGTAGTGGAGGTCCCATCCCTGGAAACATTCAAGGTCAGGCTGGATGGGGCTCTGAGCAACCTGATCTGGTTGAAGATGTCCCTGCTCAGTGCAGGGGGGTTGGACTAGATGACCTTTGAAGGTCCCTTCCAACCCCAACTATTCTATGATTCTATGATTGTGTCAAGTATGACTAGTCTCGCTCTTTGACATCCACTTGATTTCCTTTGCTAGGAGAAGACTGAGTGGGAAACTCACATGGAAAGCTAAAGCTGAAAAATTCTCCTTCCATGGAATTCCCATTCATTATCTTCCTCAGTTTACTCCCTTCGAGATCACCGCTGTCTGCACAGTACAACCGGTACTTGGGGAAGGCAAGTATTTCTGTAGTCACTCCACATCTTCCCTTCCCTTCTTTTATAAAAAATAACAGACAATGAAAGCTTATTTCCTTGTTTCCAGGTCCTGCTCAGGAGACTCTGATTTACTTCGTGTTGTGTGTTGGGAATACAGAAGATGAATCTTGTTATTCACGATGAATCTCTATAAAGTCACCTCCTTGCTCCATCGCTGTGAGAATATGGCCCTCTGCCAAACCCCAAACCGCTGCAAAATCCAGGCACTTTTGTGACGATCCTGAGTGACAGCTCCTGGCTCGGGTAGTGAGTTTGATGTTTTGGTGCTGATGAACATTTCTTTTCTTTTACACGTCTTTAGTATTTCTTCTGGTGGGATTAGTTGCATCTATCTGACACACAGAGACACGTTCTTAGTCATGTTCCTATTTATAATTCTACTGGAGACAGTCGAGAAGCCAGCGTTTGTGCCAGGAGTGTTATATATGGCTCTGCTGTTTTTTTGTAAAACTCTTTAAAGTCTGCAGTGAGTGCCGTGCCTCTGCAATGTTCTGGGAGTAATATGAACTATTAGTACTGCATTGAAAATCAAAGTCTGCTGGGAATGTTTCGGAGGTAAATAGAGGGCAATTATCTGAAATGAGGACTCCAGGAACACTGTGTCTTGCAAAATATGGCCTCTAAGCCAAGTCGGTGTATCTGGAGAGGCCGTTTGCCTACAGTAACGAATGTATGTCCCTTCCAGGAAAACAATATCTGCTTTTACCTCCCACTGAGGTGTCAGAGCTACAGTGAGAGTAAATGTTTGGGTAGTTTTTCCCTCATTAGCCTTCCACTGGGGTTGGAACTGGCTCAGCCAGACCACACCATTAGGAAATTTATTGTACCTGTCATCTGAATTTGTTTCTGCCTCATGGAGAGCGTTTACTTCTGAGGCACTTTAAAGATCAGTGTCACGGTTTCAGAAGTGGGTCCTCAGCCCTGGGAAAGCCTCCTCAGTCCTCACAGCCAGGAACATTGGTTGGAAGTTGATGCCATCGGCCCACGCGCTGGCAAAGTCTCTCCCTTTTTCATCTCCGGTTTTCTGAAGACAACTGGAGGGTGCTGGGGTTGCTGCCAGGACAAGGTCAACATCAACTGTGTTATCTCTTTCTGAAGAAATTTCTTCATTTAATCATTGGTTTTGACAACATTTGTTTTTAGGTGCTCTCTCTGGTTTGTGAATAATGTCAAAAGCAAGCTGTATCAGACAAGAGGTGAAATCTTTGATTGCAAGACAGATATCCAGTGGTCTGAAACTGGCTAATGCTGCTATGGGATTGAGTTTGCTTCTAAGATAAAATCCAAGTGAAGCGATTTGCAGGCCTGAAAGCTTATCTGGCTTCATTTCCCACGTGTTACTTCTTGTTTTCTGGTGGTGAGTGAGAGGGATCTGTCAAAAATCTGCTGCTGCTCTTACTTTTGAGGACATTCGATAGTCAAGGACCACTGAGTATGTGTGAACTGGTAACTGGCCAGTTGGAGGCAATCTGTATGGAGGAATTGTTAAACCCTAGAAGATCCTTACAAAGGTTGAGGTGGATGTTGCCACATTTGTGTCCTGGTGTATGTTTTCTAGAGAATATGTTCCAAACACCACTTCTCTTGAATTTACCAGCAAGGACAGAAGGTTGTAGCAAGGTGCAGGGAAAGAAGCAAAGGAAAATGCTGAAAATCAGATTTTATTTCATGTGTATCCAATCCTGTGAAAATCTGTTCAAGAACTATCCAAATGGTCTTTCTTTTTTGCTTTTTGCCCCTCCAGTGCTGAACTCCACTGTACTGACAGCTTTTAATCCTTTTGTCTTTATATTATTCAGTCGTTTAGTGAAAACCTTCCTGTTACATCTGCAGTTTCGCAGGGCTCTAGCTATCCTTGCAGCATTGTATGACTAGCGCTTGGAGAATCTTATCTGGCCTTTAGAGATTTCTAGCCTGTTTCTCATTATAGTCTGTAATATTACTTCTTGCTCCAATATTTTACACTTCAACCAGTTAGATTTGTGTTTCTTAACCAAGGCATTACTTGTTCCCCTGAGGCCATGGGACCTAGATGTGTGATCTTGTTATTTCCTGATGACACACAGGACTATCAAGCACCCTACCTAATGCTTGCCCTGTAGCTTATATCCTCTAATATCCTCCAGTCCCTTACAGAAGAATAGAAGAAAGTGTATGATAAGCTCATATAGGAAAGAATCTTGGTGCTCCTGCAGAAGGCAGAGGGAATATTGTAGATGAAAAGCCCTATTTTAATAAGAGACATTGGAAGAAACAGAGAAATAGAAAGCATTTAGGAGTGCTTATATTTCTGGTTCCTTCAAGATCAGCTTCCTGAATTATCAAATTCAAGTTCTCCACATTACCCCTATTAGCTGTAGCTCTCTGTGCTTCAGCTTCCATCGCTGTACAGAGATGCAGATTTGCCATCTTCCTGCAATTTGGCTGCAGTGGATATGTCCTTTTTCTCCTCTTCCTCTTTTTTTTTTTTTCTTTCTTTTTTATGTCTCTTTCTCATCCTTTTTAGAACCTGAGAAGGAGCAGAAACACCGTAATTGCTTCATATGGTGACCAGTCATTCCTATTTATAGTGGATATTGTCTGCATAGAATTAGTAGTCTGTAAAATTCAGGCACAGCTGAAAAGACGTAAAACTTGTTTTAAACAAATAGATATTAAGCAAACTATGGAATTTCAAGACAGCTATTTGAAATTATAAGGAACTGTTGGATTTTTACATGAATAGGTAAAGCAAATCAGCAGTAATTATATTTGTCTTGTCAGAGCAGTGAGGGGGTTTTGGAAGTGGAAAACAATGATACTTGAAACCGCTTTTAAAGACATTGAGCTTGGCCGATTGTCATGGCTTAGAGAATCTGCAAGCAGTTGTTCACATTGTTGATTAAATAGGAGTATACAGATTTTATTCTGCTGGGATTTTTATACAAAAATAGTGTTTTGAGGCTTTGTAATGACGTCCTGGTTGGACGTTGCTTTCATGAGACACGTTACTCGTGAGGACATTAAATCCCGTGTAGTTCAAGGGAATGTAAAAATGAAGAGCCCTATTCAGCAAAACTAACTTAGCAGCAGAAAGATTGAATTTGTCCCAATGGTCACAGAGGCATTCAGTAAACAGCTGCGTCTCTTTGGTGGTGTTTGCTCTGATTTATGTGGTTTTGTACTGGCTACTGGAGATGCCACCATCACGGCTGCAGGCAGTGAAGTACAGTGGCAGATGAGCCTTGAAGAAGCCATTTAAACAGATTTCAGTTTAGTTATGCCTTCTCTTGGATTTGGATGTTTCTCTGGACTTCTCAGCTTGCAAACCTGCGAGGCACTTGTCCAGGAGCAGGTTTATCTGCTGGTGTTTCTGCTCGCAGTGACAACCAGGCAATACAAAGGCATGTGGAAATGAAAGCCAATTAGAGTGAAATTGTAACATCTGGGTTTGCTTTGGAGTCAATTCTTACTTTATCTGACATTCCCAGTTGTCTTGCGCTGATACAGCAGGCCTTGTGCTTTGCTGTGCCACGTAAGCAATGTCAGAATAATGCTCAAAGTTATTATTTGACTATCAAGATTCATATTCAGTGGCCAGCATTAGCCTGAGTCCCAAAGCCTGATAGATTCTGTATTGACCAAGCTCCGAGTCAGCCAGCTCTGGTCTGAGGTGCAGGCCGTGAGACGTGGGGCTTCAGCAAAGTGATCACACGGTTGATCGTAGCATGATGCACTGTAGCATGTAGCTCCTTGGGTGAGGGAGCTTCGGCAGCTGGTGCTGGGCAACAGGAAGTGCCAGAAAGCAGGATTTTATGCAAAATTGGGGCCTGCAGTGGTATACAGCGAGGGTGGAGCAACTCAGAAAGTCTGTATAAAAGACTAGGAGTTCGACAGCCCTGTACTGTGGGAAGGTTCTCATGCGGAGAGGGATTTTACAGCATCAGCCCATCTTTAGTTGTGACTCAGCTGTCACGGCCACCTCACATAGTCGTTAAAGAGTTAGGTGAATGAGAAATGAATCCCAAGCCGCACAAATATTTGGAGCTACTAACATTCACGTGCTGTTACTTTTTCATCAGGACAAGGACCCCAGGGAGGCCAGACTGACTACAGGAGATCTTGACAGAAAGTTCACAGCTTGGAGTTGTGGGCTGGTTCTTTTTTTTCCACCACTGCAGTGAAAACAATTGATCTACTGGATAAATGGCAGGAACACAGCTAGAGCTGCTGCGTACAACTCCGTCAGAGCAAACAACAGCTTCCAGCACTGCTCCTCGTCTGTCCCTGTGGCAGGCGAGCCGCTTCCCCGGCTTTCCTTCCTCCTCGGGGAGCGTGAGCGAACCAGCGTTGGGGCACCCCGGGTGAGCAGATGAATCGGGGCGTGCGGCCTGTCCCCGTCTCTTCTCGCCGTGCGGAGCGGCACGCCAGGCTGGATGGCTGTGTCTGTGTGCTAAAACCCGCGTGCATTAGAGCAGTGGCAGGTGTTAAATAGTAACAGATGTTAATATTGACAAACTGAAGTGGCTAAATGTGGAAATACAGCACTGCTGAGACGTGTGAAGTGAGGTAATGACCTTCACACATTACGGATCTAGTCAATAAAAAGGAGCTCGACACGAGTGAAATGATGCTGCGTGCACGGCGGGACGCTGGGCAGGTTTGGGGCTGCGCGGGACAACTTCCAGGGGAAGGGACTGAGGGCAGGGTCTGTACGAAAGAGGCGACAAAAGCCCAGACTTCAGCAAACCTGTTTTCAGCACCCAGCGACCGTATGAACTTTGTATTTGTCCTCCAGTGCCATTTCAGTCACAGAAGAAGAGGCAACTCTTGTTAAACACTGGGTCCCTCTGCGGCTTTAGCCCCTTTTATCCACATTTTCTCTTTTGTTTGTACAGATCAAGGATCCTGATGGATGGTCTGTTCGTGCTGCCATAGAAGCTTTTCTACTAACTTGTTTTATATCAGACCCCAAGGTCTTTAGGGTCAAAGCTTGCTTTTCGTGACTTTAGCCAGAGGCTTCAGTGGGACAAGGTTTTGATCTCTTTTGTTCCAGGGAACAACAGCAATTTGTGTTGGTCTAAGTGACATTATTCTGAAATTTTGGAGAGAAGAAGGAGACATTTGCTGTATTAAAGGGAGATGTGTTTTGTTTTGAAGTGCCCTTGTATCCAGTCCACACTCTATACCAGCAGATATTTAATCCCTTGAATGACTCGTCCTCAGGCTAAGCCACCGGAGCCTCCGCCAGCTTGTGCTGCGCACAGACCATCTTAGATCTGGAGAAGCAACGCAGAGTGGTAAAAACCCCTTTGTGCACCAGGCTTCCACCTCGCAGACCCAAACCAACAGTGGTCAAGAGGGAAGGATTTCCTGACTGAAGGGAAGGGATGCTTTGCATGCCAGGTTTTTCCTAATTTATGCCTTTGGCTGGGATCCAGTTTTAAACCAAACAGTGAAGATGTTGGTTTAAACACACTGGTGGTGTTTCTGTCTTACGGGGGCTCAGCGAGCTTTGTACCAAGCCTGGGCAGGGCAGTGCTGCATCAGGGAGGTCATACTTGGGGTATCCATTGGGGCCAACCAGGCTGATGTGTTTTCAAACGGCATCAGCTCGCGCAGACAGCAGCATGCATATAGATCACAGCCAGGAGACAGCGCAGTGATGTTCAGTGACAATATTAGTGGTGGAAATCAGCTTTAATTTTTCACTTTCCATTTCTCAGCAGATCAAAAGTGAATACACACCGTCTTCATTAGCAAGGCAAATACCTCAGCGCGCCGGAACCGGTAAGATTCCCTTTCCTTACAAAGTGCAGAGCAGTAGATAAGCTCACATCAAAGGGGTAGCTAGTGATTTTTGTGAAAGGATCCCACTCTGAACGGGAAGGCTCCTACACAGGGCCCAATCCCAGCTGGCGTCTGTCAAGTGGAAGTGATGAGTTTTGCTGGTGGGATTCTTTGTATTAGTATTGCTGAGGGAAGGGCCCCACAATGGACCCCACAGTTGCGTTTTTGATTTGTGGATGAAATAATAACTATGGTAACTGGCGTTCAGCTCTAGCCTGCATAATTCCACTCCTCTAAAAGTCAGGCATCCAGGCTCCCTTGAGAAGGCTTGGCAGGCTCAGAACGTGACTCATCCCCTCCCAAAATACATGACTGATGGGATGAATCACCCATTGACTGGGGAGAGTGTCTAAGCAGGTAACTCCGGCAGGATGCCTGTCCTTCAGATGCCAGTGGCAGACCACCTCACGAATGTTCTTTGGTTCATGCTCCTTAGTGAGCGGGGCTTTTTGCAGGGCACCTTTGAGGCTCCCTTTCCTAAATCAGTGCCAGATTAGTTTGATATGTGGAGCAACAAACTGAAGTATTTTGAGAGCTGCTGGAGAGCCTTTGGGCAGTCTCTGCTGTCAAGGAAGGAGACCTGCAGCCATCCTGTTCCCACTCGGGAGTCACAGCCCTTTGCCCACTTCAGAGCAGACTGAAGCCAGTTAAGCTTAGCCGGAGGTGGGACATGGACCTCGCCGTGGGGAAGGGGCTGCAGCTGGAAGCAGTAATGAACAGACAGGAGTGATGACTTCTAAAACTTTTCCAGCTTCTATAGTGTATCTATCTGAACCTTTTATTCCTGCCATAGGAAAAGGAAATTCGTATTAGCAGGTCTGGTAGCCAGAGCTGGTCAACTATTTGTTTTCCTTTCCCAAGATCATCTAATGCATACTTGAAAAAATGCCTCAGCCTGTTTGAAACTACAGCATGTTAACACGTTTTCCAGCATACCCTCGTCTCTGAGGTTAGATACAAGCAAGGCATGGGGTGGCTGGCAGTTATTTTCCAGCATATCACCTTTTCTGTAAGAGGCTGCAGGGAGGGGGAAAGGGTTGCGTGAGGTCAGAGGTACCAGCAGCCCCCGGACGCTCCAAGACAAGGTGTCCTCCACGTTGGTTCTGTTGGAGTTGAACTCTCAGAACTGCTGAGATCACTGGAAATAAAAAGGGCTCCAAAGGATGAAAGCCTGTGGACTTCAGGACAGGCAGGATTTCAAACTGGATGCAGGTTTCTTTTTTTTTCAAGAATTACGCAGAATCAGAGCTTCAGTTAGCTAGCTTTGTTTTTCCAGAGCAATGGAAGCAAGGTGATTTCTGGCTTGGCATTTTTTAAGCTTATTTGTTCTCATCAGACGATTTTATCATTAACCTATAAGCTCTGCAACTTTTTAATGTGATGACACAGACAGCTTCAAGTTGGTAGAGGTCAGTTCTCAAGGATTTTAGCCTCCAGGAACCTACTGATTTTTAATGAGAGTCATACAGCTAAATCCCTGCATATGGTTTTGAAATTCATTCTATAAAGTCAGAGTCTTTCCAAGCCTTTGTTTCAGGTAACATCATTATAAATACTTGAATGACTCTTGGAGATCATATAGGATATATCACCAGTCAAAATGAGTTAGAAACAAATTGACATGTTCTTGCATCTGGGGAAGTTATAGCTTTCCTTGGGTTTTGTTGTTTTCTTTCATTTGTAATTAAATGATTTGCTCTAAAATTTGATTGGTATTGACAAAAAGTACATTTTCTCTACAGTGAATGCAATTTCTTCTTTACTTTGTGAATTACATGCGAAAAATTTACCACTCTGATACTAAGGTGAAAAAAACCTCATGCTTCATCTTAGTGAGCCCATACCTCTTCAAGAGCACAGAGCTACAATTAGCCCCTCCGTACCTGACACTGGAGCCAGACATTCAGGGAAAGCCTGGCTTCCAGAAAACAACGTAAATAAAAGGCATCAATGGGGAACTTTTCATAGGAAGGCCTCAGATGCATTGAAGACAGCAGTGCATAAAATCCGTCTCACTCTGGTAGATGCAGAATAACATATTCAAAGTTCCTAAGTGACCAAGGAGCCCAAGATCTATTAGCTGCACCTTTGAAACTGTTATCCAGCTTTACTGCCAAAATGTAGGGCATTCATTTTGCTGGATCACTGAGCTAAATGATTTTTCTTAATTCAGACCTAAGGGCAGAAACACAGGCTCTTGACTCCCAGTCCAATGCTCTAAATATTTCTCCTTTGTGAGGAAGACAAGAGCTGCAAATAAATTCACACAAGCCCTTGACACAGAGAGCATGTGTGGGGAGGGGGAAGTATTTGCACTGCCAAATATTACATACTTAATTCAATAAAGGGGTTAGTGTCTATACATAGTCAATGGGGATTTAAGGACACATTCCTGAAATGTGCTCCGAATTCCCCCTGGAGAAGCCCTTCCCTCTCCTAATCCAGGGCTGCAGTGCCTGAAACCTTGTCCATCTTCCCTGAGCCCGTGAATCATCCTGGACAGTCTCTACCAGTCTTGCTTCACTTCTCTGGAGAGATTATCTGTGCCTGAACAAACTATTTCATTGACAGCTTTTGCCAAAGGGGTCATGGATTACTTCCAGACGTAGACATTTCCTTCTACTAAGATTGCCACCTACTTCTAGCAACAAGGAAACCTGGTTGCCATCTTGCACTACTGACATCTGCTAAAAGGCAAACTTCTGACACTGACACCAAGCTCACAGCACTTAAGGAGCTCTCAGAAGTCTAGCTACGTTAGGCTTTTCCTTTAATACAGTGAGATCACCCAGATTGAAGTTCTGCTCCAGCTGGGAGGCTGGGGGTGGTGGGGAGGAGCCCAGAGAAGGTTTCAGATTTGCCTTGCCACAGTGCATGGGGCTTGGGAGGGAGTGGGTGTCTGCAGAGGGTTTGCCTGGTAAGTCAAGCTGCCTGTGCTCTTCCTAGTTAGGGGTTTTGCCCATTGAGGCTGTAAAATTTGGGGTGAACTTTCATCTAGTAGGATGTTAATTATATGTTTATCTTTATTGCTTTTCATTTGAAAAAATAAGTTTACGTGTATTGATGTGAAGTGGCATTTTTTTGCAAAGCTGAGCATTACTTCCTCTCATGTTCAGTGTTTCCCTGTTTCTGAAGGGTGCAAGTTTGGGCTTTCTGCCTGGACTGTGCAGAAGGTTTTTTGATTATTTGCTCAACTGACGGCTTTCATGAACCTTCACCGTTAGCACAGTGCTCCCCTCTGATCTCTGGTGCTGCTGAAGCCAGACAGCAGCAGAGGTGGCTCTTGCTGCTGGAGAGTCGCGCGGCTCAGCTGCGTGCCCTGGTTTCTGTGTTGCTTGATGCTAATGTGGTTCTAATTAGCTGGAGTTTGGGGAGTTTGTGTTGTGGGTGCTGCTCCTTTGGGGTTTTGTTGGTGTTGGACAGGCAACTGCAAAACATGGGTGGCAGCAGCTGACTTGTCCCCAGGCTCTTCTGTGGCTGTGCCCTGGAGATGTACAGAGCAGTCCCCTGAGGTTCTGCATCCCCTCCACCAAGGCCCTGCAGTTACTTCTCCAAGTAAGACTTTTTAGGATGAAAGATATCTTCTTTCCCCCCCCAAGAAATTAAACTTTTCCATGAAGGAAAATACTTCTTTAGAAAGTCTGTCTTTTAGCTCTTAAATTTTTTAAATCTATTCACATAACAGCTGAGCTGTTCCTCTGTGTTAATGTCTGCTTCATTGTGCCTGTTTCTCAGGGGCACCAAATCTGTCTTTTATTAAACTCTAGTCCTTGTATTGTTTCAACTTAGCCCTTTAGAAGGTGGCTCATTTCTAGTGTCGGGTGTAACAAACCTGTGTTTCCATGCCAGGTCTGGCCCAAGTTTCCTGATGATCCTGAGCTGGGCAGGATTGGGCTCCTCTCCTTCCTTCCTTCCTTATGGTTGGTACTACCCATTCCTTCCCTCTGAGAACTGATCATTTCTTGTGCTCGTTTCAAAGTCACCCTCCAGAGGATCACCAGACAGCAGCCACTGCGGCAGCGCTGCGCTGTGACATTGATAAACCACAACATATTGTTTAACATATTGTTCCCAGTCCAACATATTGTTCGCATTCATCATGGAAGCAATCAGTACAGACCATTTTATTGCAAACCTGTTTCCTGGTGCTCATCATTAGGTCATTAACCTTAACAATGTCAACATGTTCTCGGTATGCAGTTTAATTGGAGTGCAGTACGGCACAGTTGTGCAGGCTGTACCACATACAGGGGCATACAGTTCAAGAGTAATAGAAATGCTGTACCAGTATGGCAGTGATGTGAAATAGAGTCCAGTCTGGGCAGGAGATTCAAATTAAGAAGAAAGTAGCTGTGTCTAGGGGGACCCAAAGAATTTCTCAGCAGAAGCATAATTTCCTGTGAGCACCTGTGCCAGGTGGAGGTTTTCATTTTATGGTATCAAATTCTAAGTAGTGTTTTTGTGATTCTTTTCCCTTGGTGCCTTTGCCATTTCTAAGGAAAGGAGGTGGGCAGTCCGATGACTTTTGCTACTCTAACTGCAAATACTGATATTTGCAAGGCTTTCCTCTGAAAGTGCTTGTTAAAGAAGCAAAGCTCGCATCTCCTGGGGCTAGCTGCTCCCAGGCTACGTGATACCAAGATAGAAATTCAACAAACAGCTTGATTATGGAGGAGGCTGGTAGGAGCAAGTAAATTCTTTAGGAAAATATCCTGGTTTGTGTACTAAACTTTGGGGGAAGATCTCTTTTCCTGAGACTTGCTTAGTCAGTTATAAAGTATTGTTTCTCTGTATGAACTCTGCTTGGTTTTGTGGAGATTATCAGGACACNGCCAGCTTTGTTACTGTAGATGGTCAAGCTCTTCAGAGAAAGGCCTGTCCGTTCACACGTTCTGGTAAACAACCTCATATAACTGGGGCCAGGGCTTGGCAGTGACATCTAGATCTTCTCCTAGTGCTGTTGAATGCTGATAACCTGTGGTTTGAGTGTTAAGGCTGAAATTTAAGGTATCTGTGGAATGTCAGCTTCCATTTTGTGTTGATTTTTATTGGCAATTAGGTAGATGTGAACATTTCAGCCTCAAGTTCTGCTGGGTTTTGATTGCCCTGCAGCAGTACGTAGGTGGGGTCTAATTAACTGCTGTGTGTATGACTGAAAAAGCATCACTCCCCCACTGCTCCAGGTGAAACCACAAATTGCTCATCACTGCAAAGCCAAGGGCCGTGCTTGCTGTGCTACAGGGAAGGAAAAGGTGTGGCAGGGAGAGCACAAATGAGTGGCAGGTCTTTGGGGGGGATCTCAGGATGGACAGCATCTCCACCACGATATTTCCATTCCTCTTCCCTTGCTGCCTCCTTTCCTATAAAACACAAGTCCCTTTTCCCACCAGCCTGGCCTATTTCTGCTGTCTCATATTTTTGTGTTTTAGCATGGAGCACTGCACTGCCTTGACAGGGAAGTCCAAAGGTCTGATTGACACCCTGTTTCTTCCCCATTGTAAAATAAACTAATTTCTTTAGCTTCGCACAATATTCTCCTGAAAACAGGTATTGATCTATGCAAGTCTGTAGACTGGGTAATCAATATCTACCAGTTTGGGAAAAATAAATAAAGGGACAGAAAATGATGGATGAGAATACCATTAAGTGCTTTTTGAACTGATGCTGTGTTTAGATCACTCAGCTACTGAAAGGGTGGGCTGGGCTTGTTTTGTAGCTTTCAGATGTGAAAGCTTTCAGATTCCCAACTTCAAACCAACCCGGAGTCATTGGGTGTTACTAAATGATTTTGAACCAGTGGTGATTTCTAGTCTGACTCATGTATCCAGTTAAAGACAATAGCTTCTGAAGAGGGAGAGGCTTCCCTGTCTCCCACTGTGGCATTTATAAAGTGTAATCAAGCTTAGTGGTTTGACATTTGTATGAATCTGAGCCTGTCTCCATGGATCAGTCTGGGCCAGGGTAGAAGGTGAGAGGAAAGACTTCATCAGCAGGGAAGAACTGGAGTGCTACAGTCCTAGAAGTCCAAAGGAGCTGCTGCCTTAATCTTTCTCTAAGTTCCACTGTGCGCCTCATGCAGATCTTGCCCGCGTAAGTGGAAGGCAAGAGGTGTGTGAGCTTTCTGTGTGGTTTCTGCAGGGGTAGGCATCCAGCTGTGGGGCTGTGTGAATAATACGCTGTGGTCACAGAGCAGGACTCTCTCTTTGAGCTTGTAAATGCCAGAATTGGCAATTCTCCTCCAGATACCTGTTATCCCATCCCATCTTGTGTTCTTTGCTGGCCAGACCCGCTCCTGGAACAGACCTGGCTGATCCTGCATCACTCTGAGTGCCGGGAGCTGAAAGTCTCTGAAGAAGGGCGAGAGCTGCTTTTCATCCTCAGCCCACTTTTGTACACCTTTGGGACACGAAGTTATTTTAGGGAGCCAATTATCGTTCTTTAAGCCAATAATCAGAAGACCAGATAACCAGTTAACAGTCTTACTACAGACGACAAGGCCAGTCTAAGCTGGCCTGAGCCTTCTGTGAAGCAGCAGAGGCAGGGACACAGTGGTCCTCTGTAATACCTACAGGTCTTCCAGATGATGAAGAAACAAGTGCAGTTCAGATGCAGTTTCAAGCAAACGGGAACAGCCCAGGAGAGGTGGAGAGGAGGGACAGCTGTATTGATCAGGCTGCATAGCCTGCTGATATCAAAAAGAGCTTATTCAAGGAGGTGACCTTATTTCGAAACCTAGTGAATAGTAGAAGAGTTTGGAAAATGCCGTTTGATGGAAATGGAGAGGAAATCAGGCCATGCTTTCAAAGCAAGGTGGTTTTTCTCTCCCCATCCAGTTTCTTGAATAGACCTGAGCTGTTGTTTCCTGAACGCTCAGGGAGCAGCTGGTCTGAGATTTTTTATGTATTAACAGGGATCAAATAGGATGAGTCTAGTTATGGTATAGCTGGGGGAAGAGAGAAGGGGCTTGAGCATGCCACATGCTGCGGAGGGGACACCAGCCTCCTTGTCCTCCTCAGTCAGTCCGTGTATTTCTTAAACCAGGCCAGGTGAATACCCCGGGAGTGCTGTGTGAGAGGGGGGTGTGTTTGCCTGCGAGGTGAGAGACCAGGAGCCTGCAGAGCCGGGATGTTAATTCGCTTGTCAAGGATCCTCTCCCTGGGAGAGTCCGTGTATGGGGCATCCAGCTACAACATGTGTTTCGTTGCTTTGGGGTGGGAAAGAGCATCTCTATAAGATCATCTAGGGGAAGGCTGTTTTCTGTAGGATCTAATGCTCTTCAGAGTAACTGTTTTCTCTGTTAAGAAGTTGTGGTGTAACTTTGCAGAACTGCTCTGGTTTTCTGCATTAATTCTTATTTGGATCCTTTGGGATGGGTCTTTTTAGATTCCCAGAAATTCTTCATCTCTTTGTTGTAATTAAGCAACTCTCAGTGGTCAGAGTAGATCTGTGAGCATGAGGAAGCCTGTCAAATCAATACGAATCATTGCCAGACATAAGCTTAACAAGCCTGACCGGGAAGTACAAAGGGGCCCTCTGTCATTTAAAGAAATAAACAGGAGGCAGAGAACTTAATTCAGCTCAATCAGCTGCTAAGCCTGGCCTGACAACTAGCCTTCAGAGACACCTTCCCCCAGCTCCAGTGTTTAGCTGAATCAGCAGTTTCTCCTTTCCCCTTCGAGAAGCCTGGCTTCCCACATGCGTCAGCAAAGGAATAAAAGGATGGACACACTGCTGTGCTGGAGCAACCTTGGCTCGAGGGCACAGCCTCAAAGCCATCTGGGTACCTGCAGCTGCCTGACGGGGAGGCAACTGTTGGAGTTGAAGACTGAATCCTGGCAAAGGCAAGTGTGTGTTTGTACTGACGTCAGCTGCCCGAGATTGATATTTTGAAAGAAAATAGCAGTAGTAAGTGAAAAAGAGTTGGCCAGCTAGCTGATGCCAACTAGGATAAAGAGAGGGGAGATGGAGGGAGGTGGAAGTGGAGAGGGTGGATGGAGGAAACGCCGAGGCAGAAATCAGGGCCTCGGGCTCTGCCTCTGGCTCCTTCCCTGCCTTTGGCCAAGGTGATCAAGCTGAACAATTGTTTGTGAGTTTAAGGAATAACAGGGTGATTTGTAGGAACGGAATTCTAGATACTGAGGTCTAAATATGAAATCCTGCACCATCCAGGTCTTCCAAGAGACAGTACGTTGTTAGTGTCATCGCTACACCGTTTCTCATCCCGACGTGGTGATAACGCTTTCTGACTACGGAGTTTCCACCAAGCAATGCCCAAAATATAACAAGAAAGACTCTTAAAACCTCCACTTCAGGTAAGTCCTGGGCCAACTGTTTCAATGAATGTTTTTAGAGGGACCGTAGTGGAGTGCTGAGGAACAGTATCATCCCCACATACAGGCAGCGTGGGGAATCTGATCCTGTATTTCTTTCTGAGTGGCTCAGTGTGCCTAGCTGTGTGCTGAGACAGCTGTGCAAAGTCGCATAGTTTTGGGACTGGGGCTGCGTGTCTGATCTCACTTCACTTTGTCCATCCCAGACACTCGACCTGAGCCCACTTCAGGGTGGCTGATTGTGTAGGCCTGGAATTAGCTGAGGTATCTATACGTTGCAGGTACAGGAGGAGCACAGCTGGCCGTTTTGATTTGTATATGTTTATGTAAATGCCTCATAAAATATCCCCCATTGGGACAAGCCAAAGTCACGCATCATAAAGATCAGCTCCTGTAATGGCTTCTTTACAACTGCATTTGCCAAGGTAGTGAAAAAAATATGCCTGTGTTTATAGGAAATTAATTTCTGCCCCTTCAGTGATCAGCCCTGAGCAAGCAAAAGAGCTGAATTATCCCATTTGCTTCACTCTGGCAGAGAACTGCTCTTCGGAGCCTCCTGCAGTGTAATCCGGTGGGGATGTTTAATCAGAAAACAAAGCAGCAAGGTCCCAGTCCAGGAAGACCTGTGCTCGTGCAGCAAGCAGTCCTTCCGCAGCAAGGCACTAAATCACACCTTTAATTTTACACCTGTGCAAGACTCACAATACCGGACTGGATTCAGGAAGGTGTCTACATCTTTTGCTGAAGAGGAATGGATTTTTGCCTTTGGGCTTAAATTAACACACAACGAACGAAATGCCTTAAGAGGCAGATCAGCGAGGTTATTTAAAACATAAAACAACCCGAGCAGGACAGGAGGTACCAAGGGAGGAAGATTCCTTAGTGGTCGTAGATGGTGCTCTGCAAGCTCCCTGTACGGCTGAAGTCCTCGCTAATCCCAGTTTTATGCAGCACCCCAGAATAGTTATGGCTTAGTGCTGCTCCCACTGCAGAGGAGGTCTTCATGGCTTTGCTGGAAGTGAACCCTAGGGGAGTTCTGCAGAAAGCAGTTTGATTTTGTAGGAGTCTGTAGATGAGTCTTGGCCTTCAAGTAAGATTTTTGTAGCAAGAATGTAGCTTCTAAATGCTGTGGACGAACCAAACCTGCACTATCTAGTTCTTTGGGCCTTCTTGAGAGCTGGAAGCAGTAGGTGGAATCATTGTTCAAACTGAAGGCAGCTGCAAACTTGTCTATAAATTAATTAAACATAGGTTTTCTCACGAAATCTTTCATAAAACAGGATTGATACATGTTTATTATTTTAAGATTCTGGCAGAGTGGATAGTGTAGGACAAATGCTGTATCTGCTCCAGCCGACAGCCCTGCTCCCCGGCCACGCTGGTCCCTCCTGATTCGGTGCTATCGGAGGCACTTCTGCAGCTGGGGTGCCCTGCTGCAGGGGTTGTGTGCGGATGAGAGCTGTTTTGCAACAGAAACAACTCCCTGTGTAGTTCCTGCCAATGAAAGTATGGCTTGCTTCTGTCCCTTTTTAGCCAAAGATTAATCCTGGAAGAGATAAAGAGCAGCAGATATGGACAGCTGTTCAAATTAAGTGTTTTGTCTGTATGTATCCACCCCACCGTGCGTGTTAAATCTAACCTTGGCCATTGCAGCTCAGCTAGTCGATGAAAGAGAAGTCTGTATTCTTGCACGTCCCCCTTAAAATTTGAGGAGTTTCCCTGACAGAGTGATGCATAGTTATAGGCTCAGTAAAAGGTAGAATGATTTATGCCTTACACACTGTAAATCGATAAAAAGAATCACAGACATTGACAGCACGTTCACAGCCCATTTCTTTAAATGGAAGGCACTTTTCTATCCTTCCCATTTCAGATGGTTGGCACACAGGGACGTTCCTGCCACTAACAAGTGCTAAGAGAGTCTTTATAAAGCTTGTAAAACCTACATCTTATGTAATACTTCTCCTTATATGCTCTTTCTTGCTGTATCATCATTTCCAGTCATAAAGTATCATGTCCTCCACCCTGGCTTACGTGATTACCTTCTCCTGTGGGGTATATGAACCAAACACCTTCAAAATCTGCTGGCTTTCTAGCCCCTCTGACTTTCCAGCCTTGGTATAGATCCTAATTAAACTGTGTTTGGTTGGCGTGGTTCTCGGTGTGAGGTAGGGTGTGTGCCGCAAGTCCTGGGAGCGGGAGGGGAGATGCGGCAGGTAAGGGCATCTCCTCCGGCCAGCGAGGCTGTGGTGCTGCCGATGATCTCCAGGTGCTGCAGGATGGATTTCAAAGGGAAGGCAGGTGCTGTTAAGCAAGCCCAGTGCCAAGCTCTATTATGAGGGTGCTGCTCCCCAGCCCTGATGCCCCATGGCCAGCGTGAGTGGCTGTGGGGCTCAGGGGTCTGCAGGCCAGCTAGCCAGCATGGGGAGGTGGGGTTGGGCAGCCTGGGTGCCAGCCAAGGACAGCTTCCTTTATTTACATATAGATACCAGTCCTGGAATATGTTTAACTGCTTTGTTGAAATGGGCCATAAATGGGCCATAAAAGTTAGCCACTTAAGTCTGGAGAAGCATTAAGAGACTCTTCAGTGGTGGATGGATTATAAATAGTCCACAGCCAAGTCACACTTCAAGAAATGCCTGGTTACTGGCTA
>Ga0065711_1001194_pt1 | contig 55937 bp, 53 predicted proteins | sample Hoacrofraction12_FD_59098 | JGI IMG/M metagenome (GOLD analysis project Ga0065711, IMG submission 59098) | Hoatzin crop microbial communities from Cojedes, Venezuela - Epithelial fraction 12 v2 (version 2) | ecosystem: Host-associated > Birds > Digestive system > Esophagus > Crop | place... | reverse complement strand
GTATGGGCCCGACGCTCCAGCGCCATCCATTTTCAGGGCTGGTTGATTCGGCAGGTGAGTTGTTACACACTCCTTAGCGGATTCCGACTTCCATGGCCACCGTCCTGCTGGTTCTTCAGCTTCAGCAGGACCTGGCTTTTGGTTCATACTAAAGTGTGTCCCAAAATGTTGCAAGGAGACAGCACGAGGCTTCCTTTGTGCTTAAAGCCAAATTATGCATCATGATTATGCATCTTGCTTAATGGGGGCACACACTGTGCCGTTAGCATCCTGTCTGACTCCTAAACCCTCTTGCAGGTTTCTGAGACCCTTTGCTAAAGGAGGAGGACTAGGCAGACTGCAGCTGACCAGAGGTCGAACCACAGCTGTTCTCCATTCGGCACTGACTCTCTTTAACCCAACAAAGAGGAAATGGAGGGCAGTTTCACCTTGCTGTGCCTTCAGCCAAACCCCACCTCAGCGCTGGGGGCTCGGATGCTCTGCTCGCTCGCAGCCTCACCTGCTCTGCAGCCTTTGCACCAGGGATTTCCTGCCCTGACCTCAAGCCAGCAGCTCAGGGGCTTCGCTCAGGTTCCTCGAGCTTCCTGTTTTTCTCTTCAAGCTTTCATTTTACCAGCAAACTGTTTCCTGTTCGAAGGCTTCTCGCGATGGAGATCCCGCAATCTATCCCCAGCAAGACGTGGCTGGTAAAGTCTTTGAACGCTCTGCCTTTCGCTACCGCTCTCTTCCTCGCTGCCAGCTGTCTGGGTGGGCGATGTGCACCTCAGAGAATTTCAGGAAGGTTCTGCTGAGATCTTTAGGTCTTACAGCTTGTCTCTATAAAATGGGGGGTTAACTGGCTCCGCTACAGACAGCTTTTCAATTACCTTTGTGGAAAGTCTTGTGCTTTCTGCATTAACTTGTCAGGGAGCAGCGAGCCCTCTATTACTTTGGCTTTCAGTCATTTTCCTGTAGCTGTTGCTCAAGTGCTACTATAAATGAATTAGTGAGCTCGCAAGCAGCAGCGGTGTAGACAGTCGGGTCTCGGGGCTGCCATCCTGCCTGCCTCTGGAGGCAAATGCCATTAGAGAGACGGAGAAGCTGACAGGGATGGAGAAACCGAGATATCCTGGAGAGGGACTGCATTCAATGAGATGCTGCAGTGACAGAATCATTTTAGCAGCAAATTTTTTTTTTTTTTTGTCACAGCCATGGTAGAAAAAGCATAAAGACTTGCGGATGTGATTTCAAACTCGTTAACTCTGTGGCTGAGCTGAAAGCCCCATCACTGTGGGGAGGGAACTATCAAAGGTTTCACTTGTTTCAGTTCATTGCAGAGCAACCGGTAAATTTCAATAACAACAAATTTCGCTCTGCAAACATTCAAAGTGCATGTTCTAAATATTGTTGTTTTCCTACAGTCTGTATTTTTATTTATCCCTAATCTTTACTAAAATATTTACATTAAGCACAACCTTTTCGTTGTGGCCACTTTGCTAATTCCCTCACTACCCAGACCAAAGGCTGTAACAGAGCTGCTGGTTTCTGAGTGCTTACACACGACAGATGGGACACGAGCTGCCGCCTCCTCCCTGCTGGTGCTGGGCTGGACTTCCCGTGGACATTGAACTCCACGAGTCTTAAGTCTGACTAGGAAGCTGTGTGAGAACTTTCCATTAAGAATATTCTGGATTAAAAAATAAAAAAGCAGTTTGAACAAGCAATGCGTTCTTGCTAAAACCACTGTTTTTGCTAAGCTGGTTTAAAGAAATCCTTTCCTTCTTGCACTGGGGTGACCTGAATCAGTGCATTTCAATACCTCAAGCTGAACCAAGTTGTCTCGTCCCAGCCTACACTAAGCCGAGCTCACCTGAGCTTTCAGAGGCTGCAGCTGACCGTCTCCCTTGCTCTCTGTGGGCTGAGCGCAGAGGCAGGACTCTCCTGCGGTACCTGTGTCTGAGACCCCACAGTGCTTCGAGCACGGCTTTTGAGGAGGCAGCCAGGGCAGGGATCCCCGTGATTAGGTAGCTTTCTTACCGGACTTTCCTCGTCTGTGAAGTGGTGGTCACATTTCTCTTGCAAAACATCGTGAGATGCTGTGATGGTTTAAAGCTGGGTGCTGCCGTTTCCTTAGATGACTTTTAGCCGTGCACGTCATGGCCATTCTGGGGCTGTGGAAAAGCATGTTCAGCTGCAGAAGCAAAATGAGGGGGAGAAGAAGTTGGGGTCTGTTTCCTCTTAGACTATGAAACCAAAAAATTTGCGCTCATTCAGCTGGCTCGAGACCTCAGAGGTGAGTGCCCACACGTTTCCATGCAGTGCTTGCTCACACCCGGGGAATCCAAACGCAGCAGTCACTGAGACCACACCTGGGCTTCCCACTCCCTCTGTGTTACCCCTTCTCCTTTCAGCTTAATTAGCTGATTACCCTGGAGCCAGGGAAACTCCAAAGAACCGGGGAGCAGGGGTGTCCTTGGGAGTGTCAGCAGCTGCTGGCTCTTAATATTGATTTGCTAATGAGCCAGCAAATGTATGAAAGCTGTGAGTTCTGTGTTCTGTGTAGGATGCTTCCCCTCTGCTGCTGGTGGGTCTGAGCCCTAGGGAGCTCGGGAAGGTGAGCCAGCCGTTCTGGGGAAGGATCTGCCCTGGTCTGCAAGGCTGCAGGAGGCTGGAGGGGGACCCATGGGTGGGGATGGAAGGGGAGGGGAAGGAGTGGTGGCCTGGGGACCCTCTCCCTCCGCTATTTCTCCAAAAGGGAGTCTTTTAGGGGAGCAGGGAATCCCAGAGCTGTCAGCCAAGGAGGAAGGAGGAGCAGCTGGAGGTCTGCAGTGGTGAGAGCTGCTGAGCGGGGCACAGCCCAGGACAGCGGAGGAGAGACCTGGGGAGCACACGGGCACAGCAGGGTGGGTGCAGGCTGTGGTGACAGAGCGTGGCCAGGGAGGTTGCAGGGTGTGTGCGTTTCCAGCCCCACGTGGTCTTGGCATGGGAGAGACAGCAAAACATCTCCTGCAAGGCAGATGGCTTAGGAAGCCACCTGCCTCCCCCTCCATGCACACACTGCAATCCTGCGAGCCCCTCTGAGCCCCCTTGAAGCCAGGGCTCTGCTTTCACTCCTGCAAGGCTCCAGCATCACCCCAGGTTCAGTGAATTGTGTCTCTGCATGCTTGAGCTGCTCAGCATGGCATGAGGTTGGCAAGGCAGCTGGACCAGCAAGCTGGTCTGCCCTCGGAGGGTTGCTGTGCATTTCTGCTCAGCCAAAGCCCTGGGCATCTCTGGGGCGCAGGACGCCCCAGAGCTGAGCTCCCAAAGCAGAGCTGGGCTCCTTTTTCACAGCACTGACTTGCACGGTCGCGTATGTCTGACCTGTGCTGACTGTGGAGCATGCCAGCTCAACGGGAACATGGTGTTGTGCGACCCAGGAGTGGCATTTCTTCATCTGTAAGCCCTGCACAAATGTGGGCTGACAAAAATAATCAGGTGATGGATTGCTTGTAGTTGCTAACCTGCTTTGCCTGCCTGAGGACCTGGTCCTGTTGCTCAAAACGTTCTGCTGAGGTGGAACTAAAAAGGAGGGCTACGAGGATGATGAGGGGGCTGGAGCATCTCTCCTATGAGGAAAGGCTGAGGGAGCTGGGCTTGTTCAGCCTGGAGAAGAGAAAGCTGAGAGAGGACCTTATAAATGCCTCTAAATATCTGCAGGGTGGGAGTCAGGAGGACGGAGCCAGACTCTTTCCAGTGGTGCCCAGCGACAGGACAAGGGGCAATGGGCACAAACTGAAGCAGAGGAAGCTCCAGCTGAACATGAGGAAGAACTTCTTCCCTCTGAGGTTGACGGAGCCCTGGCCCAGGCTGCCCAGGGAGGTTGTGGAGTCTCCTTCTCTGGAGATATTCCAGACCTGCCTGGACGCGGTGCTGTGCAGCCTGCTCTGAGTGACCCTGCTTGGGCAGGGGGTTGGGCTGGGTGACCGACAAAGGTCCCTGCCAACCCCGACCATTCTGTGATTCTGGTTGGGTTTTTTTAAGAAATAAAGAAAGTTTTATTGTGGCCTTACTGGGCCGGATGCACTGGCATGTGCTGCTTGCATTGGGTAGGAATTCAGACCAGCTGAATATAAAAGGCCCTTCTGGCCTCAAGACTGGAACAATGATTTAACACTCAAGTTGTCTGCAAGACAACAGAGACCCACATCCCAGAAATCAGTGTGGAGGTAGTGTATTTTTGCCAGGAGCTTGCGTGCAGATCATCTCTCCAGCCTGTCTGTGTTTCACAGGAGGTGCAGCGCCGCCGGCCGTGACCACGAGCATCAGTGGGAGGCAGACGCACCTACTGCTCGCTGTCGTGTTCGGGCACCACCATGGCTTCTCTTTGGAGCTCACTGGAAAAAGATGTGTTCAACCCGCAGAAAAAGAGGTTGCTGGAAACTGTTCGCGTCTGGAAGACAGGGAAGAAGAAGAAGATGTCCGTTCTCTGTGTTGTGGGTGAGAACCCCGGGGCTCTGGGAGACACATTGAGTTGCAAACCCGGGGAGGTTTCTTGCAGCTCCGATCAGAGAGCTTGGTCTCTGATGGCCCTTTTCCTAATTTGGGAGAAGAAATACAACCACTGTTTGGAATGCTGTATTTTAAGATTAAATGAAGGCAATCTTAATCCCAAGATAGGAGCTGTGCCATGCCGGTATAACATGCCAAGAACTGGCAATAAAAGCACGTGGTTCCCTCTTGAATGTTGGGTGATCTTTAGCTTGTTATCGAGAGCTGGGCTCTGCAGGATTGCTCCCTCCACCAATGTGAAATAATTTTTTTACCATTTGCATCACATCTGTCATTAGAGGTCAGCAACAAACCATTCTAACATGACGGAGCATTACAGCCTCCTTCTGTCTCTCCATAGTTTTGGTGACAGTTTTAACAGTACCCAGACATTTCAGGAGTATGTAGATATTTGATTGGGATCCAAAGGTGCAAGTTGCTTTGGGAAATCTTCCGTCTCCTTTGGTCTGTGTTTTTCCAGTTGCTCCATCACTCCTGAGATGTTGCTAGTGTAGATTTTTTTGACAAACTTGCCGAGGAGGGGCGTTCCTGCCGAAGAGCTTCTAGACAGCATAGTCACCTACTACAGGATTAGTTTCTGAGAGCCTTAGCCATAGTGTTTGACCTCAATGATGTACTTCAACTCCCTCTGTAGTCAGTGGAGGGCAGGAGGAATATCTCCAAGGGATGATGTAGCTACCCTCTAAGTAGCATCTAAAATACAGGAGTTACCCCTGGAACTGTCCACGTCAGTTTTCTGGAGATACCTAGCTCATATGGGAGATCTATATTCTAATAGTCAGAATGATGTCCAGCGAGAACCTGATGGATGAACCAAGAAGTGACTGTAAGCTAATTGGCACTGGAACTGATTTTTGATGGGACATGTTACAGTGGGTATCAGTCAAGCAGTGCAGTGTGTGTGGACCCTGTTGTAGGGCCAGCAACGTGGTGTACCGCTGTCATAAATCTTACTGCACCAGGGCACCCTTTTCCCCTCACGTCTGGATCTTGTGTAGAGCACAATGGCCTGGCTTAAAACTCACTGAAGTTATTGGGAATCTATCCATAGACTTCAAAGTACTCTGGATTAGACCCCGGAAAGAACTTCCCTGATGTAAATACTCAATGAAGAGAAAAGCCAACCGAAACCCTATAGCATCTCTCCATACAGCCACAATGCAAAAGCCGTGTCTGTGTGTCTGTCTGTACCTGTCCACTCACACTGAACTGTTATGTACTGGGCTAACAATAATATTGTTTGGTTTTTTTCCTGTCCCTCATCCTCAGTGGATGCCTTTAGGCCAATGCAGCCGTTTCTGGTGAAGGTCAAGGTAGACCGAGGAGAGCAGTACAAGATAGCCTACAGGTGGCCATTAGCAGAGCTGAAGCTGGTGGATGGCAAGACTCTCAATCAGGTGGGATTGGTTTTCCTTTTGTGGCAAAGGGCAGGACTGATCATGGGGGAGAGATGCGAATATGAAGCTAGAGAGACACAGGCCAGAATCCATAAGGGGATTTGAGTCCTCTGGAGCTGAGCCCATGCACTTAGACCGTGGGAAGAGCAGCGTATGTGTGTATGTTATCTCTAATGTAGGACCGAACTAGCCCAAATGACACTAATCCTGAGGAAACAACTGCCATAACAATGTCTAAAAGCCTTCTGCCTTCCCTCAGAGCTGATTCCTGGAGTATGGTGAAATGAGGTCTCTCCTTGGATGGTTCCTCCACCAGTGCTTTTGGACTTCTCATTTCCCTCACCCCTTCCAGGGCGATGCCTGTGCCCAGGACTCTGAGGCTGGAGTGATTTCCTCCCTCCCGAGTCATCCCTCCCTAGGTTAGGGGATGTCAGGCTGGCCAGATACCTGACCAGGGTGAGCAGTGAGTGGGTGACTGCTGCGTTGACACAGCTTCCACCAAAATCAGGGGGAAAACTCCGCTTATCTCTCAGGCCGGGACCTCCTGAAGCTCTTTGCAGGAACACTCTGAGGCTGGAGAGACGGGCTGCAAAGCACTCTTCTTGTCAGGTCTCCAGCATTTGCAGAACATGTTGTCGGGCCCATCTGTCGATCCACATTGACAAAGCTTCTTGACAGACATTTGCATAGGGTATTTAAAGATTAAATGGAGGCATTAACTGAAAGAGGGATTATAGAGAGCTAGAATCAGCGTGAGTCTGTGCTTTTAGGGTGACATTAAGGTTTTTGGGAAAGAAAGCATGGACAAGATATTCCCTTTCTGCCGCTGGGGCTGGCAGAGTGTCGTTAAAGTTGTTATAATTAGTTTTTTATTAATGTGAATGTTCCAGGGGCTTTGGCAAGGTGCCTGGGTTTTCACAAGCATAGAAATAAAGGAGAAAAAGAACAGCTTTCCAGTTCTACATCCAGGACAAATAAAGTACATCTGCACAGCATGTCTGAAAGGAAAATCACATTTGCAGGTCTTGATCCTACGGGTAGAACTGAACCGATATCTCACTGTCTTACATTTTCCCATGCACAAGGAAATACATGCTTTCCTCTGGCAGATGAGCTAGGCTCCACCAAGTCTTCTAAACTGCTTTGGCTCCTGTGGATTAGAAGGTATCTCCAGGATTTTCAGTCCTTTCCCCCTCATTTGCCATCCCAATGAGAAAAACTGATCATACTCTATCTTAAAGAGTTGGCGTATTTTTGAACCTCCTCCTACTGGGAGGCAAATAACAAACTTGGGTGTGCTGATTCCTAAAGCCTTCTTATGATTCCGAGCCTGTGTTCCCACCCACATCACCCCTGTCTGCAGTTGTGCCATGGCTGTCCTCTTGGTTATACAGCTCTTCTCCTCTGCAGATGTATTTGTAGACTGCAGTCACCTCCCCTGTTAACCTTCCTCCTGGCAGGCTAAACAGACTGGCCCATTAGTCTCCTCTGCTGTGTTGACTTCTCTCTTCCCTTTATCACGCCTGGAGCCCTCTTCCTTGCCTCTTCCAGGCTGAAATGATCTTTCTTGAATGCAGGCAGCACCAGAACTGTCCATATTGTTCCTAAAATGGGATCTATTCACCAGCTGAAGCCGCTGCATGGGGTCCCCAGGCAGAGGAGAAGCTGAAGCAGTAGGCAGCAGCCAGGCCGTGTTGACATCTCCCAGGGTCCCACCATGGACACAAGCTCCCCAGTGCAGCCCAGCGCTCAAGTCAGCACACCCTCTCCCTGTTGCATGACTCGGCAGGTCCATGGAAACCCAAAGAAGAGCTCTCCTCTGTTGCTCAGCAGATAGCATCGGCTACAGCCGAACCCCAGCTCATGGGTCAATATTCGGCACACGCAAAGCAAGGGTGTGGTTGTCAGGTCTGCTCTGGTGTGCTGGGAAGCCCTCTGGCACCAGCAAAGTCCTGACACTGCAAGCCCAGTGGTTCTTAAAGCTAAAGCTCCCTTGACCAAAACAGTATTAATATTTATGAAGCGATTAATGGATGCCTCCCCGCTTTAACAGCTCCCCGTAAGGCGTGTTATAAACTGCGAGCGCTGTAAATTCCTCCCCCGACACCACTGCTCCGCGCTGTTGCAGGGGCTGCTACCCAGCCCACAAAGCAACGAGGGGGCATGATGTATTGCTTCAAGGTGTGCAGAAAGCAACCCTGAAAGCATCGTAGGACCACATCCATCCTCATAAACCCTATGTCTGTTACGATGATTAGTATCGATAATTACAAGTGCGGCTTCGAAGTTCTCCAGAGGATGAGATCAGGCTGTGCTGCAGAGCTAATGAGGTGGTGCAGGAAGGAGTTTCTCTCTGTGGGATGTTCCTAGGTCAACAACCTCCCTTATCCTCACCACCTATATACTGCTTAGTGGCAATACTAAGTCTCATGTGGCTGGAGTACCTCCTCCATGAGACTACATCCTTTGGGCATAGATAGATGCAGATATTGACACTTCTACGGTTGAAAACTACACGGGGAAATGGCAAGAGTGCTCTTCTTCCAGTCCATGCTCCTGTTATCTCGGGTGACCTTCCCCTGCCAGGGAATGGGACCGTGGGGAGATGCCAGGTGGATCACGCATGATACCACAGTGCTGCTGGGGTGATTTCAGGACTGAGCTTGTGGAAGCCTGTTTCACGGTTTTCTCTGGGTGTTCCCACTGCTTGAGGGAAGAGAGGTTTGGGATTTCAGGTTGGACGAGGATTGCGGAGGGGAATATCTGCAGTGGGAGGCAGGGTTGATGCTGGGCTCACCCTGGATGCTTAACTCCAGCTGACTCGAGCTTTCTCATCCAGCACATAATTACGCTGCAGACCTTATTGCCACAGGATGCTGTAGAAACCAACGCTACGAATAAGCTCAAAAAATATTAGTGGAAGTCAGGGACAGTAGGTCCTTCAAGGGCTGTTAAACACAGTGCTGTGGCTACAACCTCTGCGAGCTGCCAGCTCACGGGCTGCTGGAGGCTGGCAGGGAATCCTGAAGGCGATGTAACCCTGGACTTGTGCTTTGAATGCTTTTTCTCCCAAGCATCTGCCACTGGCCTCTGTCAAAATTCATCAGCAGTCATCTCCCATATCCTGCAGTAAAAGGTGAGGGATTTGTGTAATCTGAACAGAGATCAGCGTGCTGGATCAGGACACGGGGACTGGTTGATTGCTTGCTCTGACCCACCGTGGGTGTCCTGGTGTCCACTTCTAGGGTCAGAATTGTCGTACATCCTTTTATTTTCAGTGCTTTTATCACGTCTTTGATTATTTGCGCTGGTCTCCATTCACAAGGTGGCTTCTTGGGGCCACTGAAAACCCCGAAGCTTGAAGCTGCAGTGTAACGGTGTGTCCCTCTCTCCCTCCTTCAGCAAGGGGCTGGTTTTCTTCCCGGTGCACAAGGTGTTTTCACAACATCAGTTCCTGCCATTAAAACACGCTGCAACCCTCTGAGTGTAGGTGGTGTGGCAAGTGGCGTCTAATTGGTGTGGTAATTAACTGTTGGCATCTAGGCAAGCCTGGATTTTGATCTGCAGTTCGACAAGGTTTACAAGTGGACCGCTAGCAGCTTTGAGGAGAAGAAAACCTTTATCAGATGCTTGTGGAAGCTGAACCACCGGTTCCTCGCCAGCTCTATCACGTTTGTGAATGTCCCCTCCTGTGCATCAGAAGGTAATTAGTTTCCTCGTCACACTCAGAGTGGTTTGGGTTTTTTGCATCATCACTGTCATTGCTTTAGGAACGGGAGGTGAATACATTTCAGACAGTGAGTGTGGGTGATGGGAGAGGCTGAGGTGGGGACCAGTGGGACGGAAGAAGAGGATCCATGTTTTGTGTATCTGGAGGTAGAGTCGTCTGACTTATCCACTAACACTTGCCATGGAGACACAGTGCTAGGCTGGCAAGAAAAACAGAGGACAGTTTATCTTGTCTCCAGAGATGCTATCTTCACGCTGGGTTGGGGAAGGTGAGCAGTAAAGTGTTGGTAGTGTCAGGCCGGGGGGAGACTGGCTGCTTGCTTGGCAACATCCCCCAGCAGTATATCAAGAAATACAGATATATATGGATATAAAAATGTATTTTACTCTACAACACCTAACTACCAGTATATTTCTTCAGGAGAAGCCTGTTCATCTCTGAAATTTGTCTCAGGTTTGTATAACAAATATATCAGCATGCCCCAACACACAATCCTAGAGGTGAGCAAGTGAAAACACAACGTGAGCTCGAATTAAATATCAAGTGTCTGGTTTGTCCCTCTTGCAAAACTGACCCTTTATCCCACCCACATCTTTCTTTGCTCCATGTCATGATCTTTTTCTCACCCACCAGCAGACTGAGACCACTGGACTCATGTCAGTTGGGGTCAATGGGACCCCTAGAGCTAACATTAGCAGGGCTAATGAAATGACATAACAAGAAGGCTTTGGCCATCTCCACGTCTCCTCCTGTCCATGCAGGGAGACAAAGACCCCAAGAAGACAGGAAGGACGCCGTGGAGACTGAGAGCCAGGAGGAGCTCAGCGCGTACCAGGAGATGACACCGAAGGAAGCTGCCGATGTGTTGAAGCTGATGGAGGAGTACGAGCCCCTTGTGAACAACTCGGTGGCCTTTGCGGAGCAGCTAAGCAACGATCTCCATGTGCTAGATGAGGTAAGGGGGCCAAGGGCTGTGACTCAACCGAAACGAAGGTGCCTGGCACATAGGGGCACTGGGCTGAGCCTCTGGGTATCGGCAGCTCTTTTGTTTTCTGTGAGCACTTGGTTTGAGAGAAAGTTATCTTGGCGTTGTGATTCTTGCAAGCCAGGAGGATGCTGCTGCTCCTGTTTTGAGGGTCAGTGTTTGTCCCACTGTGTGCTGGCCTGGGGTTGCCCAGAACAAGCAGCTGCAGCCTGGCAACCAGGCGCCAAACATCCATCTCTGCTGAGCTTGACCACCCTTGGAGGTTGCCTTGCATGGTGTCTCTCCGACGAACACGGTGACTGACCAGCTCGGGGCAGATAAAGCCCATTACCAGTTTTGCAAAGGAGTAAAACAAAATAGACACAGACCCAGCGGCAGGGAAGGATACGGAGCCCAGATGCACGTGGATGTGTAGCTCTGAGGGATTATGATTTCTGGGTGGGGTGCAGGGATGAGGACGGGTCTAACTGCTGGCTGAAGTAGGGTTATCTGGGGCAGGCTTATGGGGGTGGATGAGACTGGGGAGCTCTGGGATCTCCTTTGCATTGTGCAGAAGGTCTCTGTGTCCCACGCAGTGTGAATTGGGACCATCATTTCTGTAGCCACCAGCACAGAAGTTTGTCTTAGGGCGTTGCTTCTGGCCCTTATGCTAGGTCTACAAGCTGTGCCTCCAGCCAGGCCAGTGGTCAGCAGCGACCATGAGCAATCCCACAGCCTTAACCACGTCTGGAAATGATTTACAGGAACTGTCCCAGCTGATGGTTGGACTTGATGATCTTAGAGGTCTTTTCCAAACTACGATTCTATGATTCCCAAGGGGAAAAAGCAGTGATGACTCCCTCGCTGCGCATGTTCCCCTCCCTGTCTGTCTGGGGCCAGGTGTCCTCTGGGCAGGGTTAGCCTGCCAGACACCCCGGGGCACTGGGAGCTCCCCAGACAGATCTGCAGCCAGGTCTGCAGCCCGTGGAGCACCTGGTCCAGCGTGGCCATCCACAAGCGGGACGTGCAGAAGCAGTGCGGACGGGTCCTGCCACGTTGCCGTGAGGGCTATCACAGATACATCAAAAAATCCCATTATTTCAGGCATGTTTGTTTTGATTTTAACTCGAGCACAAGCACATTAGTTACCTGAGGAAGAGGAGAACAGAATAAAGCTGAGTAGGAAGGATAAAGGCTGCTGAGCAGGGAGGGAGAGGATGAATGTGCATGTAAAAAAGTGGGGGGGATGAAGAGCAGAAAGGGTGGTCTGACAGACAGGGGTACCTGGAAGAAAAGGGAAGGGCCGACAGGGATCCCTACAGAAGAAAAAGCAGCAGCTGGGGAGAAAGAAAAGAGGAAAAAAGTGAAATGGCCCTGGAAGGAGAGAAAAAAGTAAAAGATAAACTGCAGTAGAAAGGGCCAATGGAGAAGGCACACATTATTTTCAGACTAGTGAGCTTTATTTACTTTATTAGAGTTGCTATATTTTCTTGCATTTCTGTAGAGGATAACTTGTTTCTTTGAGTGCTGGAGCAAAATAATGAGATAGCTGCTTCGAGCATTTACGTTCTGCTAATATATCTGGTGCTAGGATTTTGTGGGAAGTAACTGAAGAAAAAAGGGGAAAAAATAAGCCAAAGGAAATATCCTAAAACATACAAGAAACCACAAACCCTGAATCCAACCTTGTTTATCTCCAGTATTTGCTGCATTCCCAATTTGTATTTGGGTACGCTTGGAAACTTAGTAGTCAAAGTAGGGGACCAAACTCCTGCGGTCTGCTCCTGCTTGCTCTCAGCAAGTCGTACAGGCACCTTGCAACTCTTTCCCAGCTGTAAAATGCCTGATGAGAGTAACTAATAAATCTCTGTTAAGTTCCTTGAGATGAAAGGCGCTGTCGAATACATTATTGTGATGCCCTCTAATGAATAAATGCCACTTATTGCTAATACAGACTAATTAATGAGATGTTTCTATTTCTAAGGTATAATCTATGATATTAAGTGTTATTAATACCAGCAAATTAGACTAGCACATGCATATATTTAAATGTTTTTTTTCTCCACATCCCAGTGATAACACCTTGTCCTCCTCTTACAAAACTAACCACCCTCTGCTAGCCCATCTCTTCTGGGGATCACGTAGCACGGCACTGACAGCAAGCAAGCGCTTCTCTGCTCGGGGGGAAGGCAAGCGCGGCCAAGGCAGGCGGGAGGCCACCAGCTCTGATTTTTACATTGGTATTCCTGTGCCCTCGCAGGACCCCAGCACCTGCTGAAACGTGGGCGGCTTTCTGCTGTCTCCAGCAGCAGAGTTATTACCCTTACGCGAGCAGCGATTCTCCGGAGAGCCCTTTCCGCCCTGCCAGTGCCACTGGTGATGCTTTGCTCTAGGCAACCCCCCCCCGGGGCTGTTAAGCCCTAATAAGACAATCTGAAGACGCAGCGGTGACAGGCTCGCAGGAGGTTTATGGCTGTAATTTAGGAACATTTAATAAGATGTGAAGCTCTGGGCAGAGCTTGTGGCCGTGGGCTGGAGTCCCTGGTGTGCGGCTGGAAAGCGGCAGTGCGGGAGCGGGGCTGTCTGCTCCCTTGCAGCTCCCTTGTGCCAGCCTGTGTAGGCTGGGTGGGCTCTGGGAAAAGGGAGCATTCGCTTAGCATCCTTGGGGATGAGTATCTGCGTGCATTAGCGAGCCCTGCTTCAAATCCGGCTGCTGAACCTGCTGGCAAGTGAAACCTCTGCCTTCCCTGCTGTCACTGGGCTGCCCATGGGAAAGCTGCATCGCTTCGCAGTGGGGTAGTTCCACCGCTGCCCTTTGATAGAGACGCTTTGCTGTGTTAGTTATGACATCAGGTTTTTCTTTTCGATAGAATTCCTCTGATTTTTCCAGATCCTTTGTGAATCTGCCTGCACGTGGAGCCATTCCCCACCGTCCTTTCTCCCCTACTTCCCCGAAGTGTTACTACATTTGTCACAGGAGAGTGTGATCCGTGCTTTGCCAGGGAGACCGAAGCCGCCCGGTCCAGGCGTGTGCTGCAGGGCGGCTCTCACACACCTCAGCATCTCACTCGTCCTGCGTGCAGCTCCTCTAGAGCTGGAGCTGCCAGCTTATCTGTATCCTGATAGCGATGCAGGTGGACCTTGAGGAAGAAAAAATCCTTAGCACATGGCTTGTTGATGCCCAGCATCCACTGTGCTTTCCTAGTTCGGAGCGCGGGGTCAGTCTAAGCCACGGTAACCTGACCTGCATTGACAAGACTTTGCTTCTCTTCCTCCTGTCATTTCCCACCTGAGAGCCAAGCGCAGAGCATACGGGGGTGCAGATGCTTCTATCGTTCTTCTTCGTCTAATGAAAAAGGTGTTCGAGGATTGAAATATCAGAGAAGACAAACTTCTTTAAAAGGTTCATTAATGGAGAGAAAAATAGCAGTCTGGAAGCCTCACGCCTCCCAGGCCCATGTCTATCGATTGTTTTCTTTGCTATCCCGCATGGTACACAGGCCCTGAAAACGATACAATTAACATTTGGAAGCGGTTAATCTCTAGCGGAACTTGTCAGCAGCGATTAACACGCCGTTACGTCTCTACCACTCGTCAAAACAAACGCCCGAGACCTCCCTAGGCAAGCTGTGCCTTCAGTTTCCATAGGAGAGACGTATATATGTGCATGTCTCATGCATGATTTAACTGTTTATTAATTCCGCTGCCAGAGCAGCTCAGCTGGGTAACACCGTGGCAGATGTGGCAATGCCCGGAGCTGTGATAAACGTGCTGTGACAGGCACTTGGCATGGCCACGGTCTATAAATGCATTCGAGTCAGACAGAAATGGCCAGTGCCTCAAAGCTGGCATGTCTCCTTACCAGTATTGTGGGATGGATGGACACCCAGGTCCCCAGGGCACTTCACCAGCTGTGGGGATTGCGGGTTGGAGACTTGCAGATGGTTGCTGATGCAGAGTTTAGCCAAGTGCAGAGATAAGACATTGATCTTGTGCAGGTAGTGATGCAGGACAGCTGCAATTATAACAGCATCTTGCATGTTACAATGACAGGGTCTCTGCTTTGACCTGGGAGGGTGAAGGTCAGGGTATTTGCCTCCGAGTTGGTGATCAGTCTCTGTTACAGTGCTGAAGCCCTCTGTTTCTCCTTTTCACAGGCCAACCTTAGAGCCATTATCTCTTCTGAGAAGCAGGTGACACAGCTGATGAGTGCCCTTGATGAGGCCCTGGCAGAGGTGGCCAGAGTGGAGGAGACCTTGCAGATCTACAATGAGTTACTGGGAAGCGTGAAGCAGCAGATGGACCACATCCACCAGGAAAACTCCTTGCTACATCGCATCGTTTCCAACAAGACAAGACTGATGGATGAGATCCTCTTCCTCACGGTACGTGGATTTGCGAAGACATAAATCATCAGCCTGTGAATCTACTAGAAAAATCTTTCAGTGATCCTCAAACACTCTGAAAACTCTTCTCTGCAAAGGCTAAGGCGTTTCTCTGGCCTAGAAATGAAGGACTTTGTTGTCTTGATAATATAAGGACAGCCACAAAGCTTGGATGGACTACAGGTAGACCAGCAGCAGACATGCTGTGCACTACCCTCACTGTGGTCCAGGGCTGTAAGAGCAGTCCCTGAAAGTCCTTTTCATGGGAAAGATGAGCCTCAAACGCTGCAGTGCCAAGGACCTTCCAAATGCAGCTCTGCAGCCTTTCGCTTGGGATGCTGTGGTCTGCATTTCGCTATCAGCTTTGGGACCTTCTGCTCCCACGCTCAGAGGCTGCCAGGGCATTGCTGTTATCCTTGCACCCAACGCACTGAGATCCTCCCAGCCTTGTGCCTGTGAATTCCAGGCATCCCCATGTCTGGTTGGTGGAGTTTCTTGTGGGAAGCCATTGCTGCTGAGCAGAGTTGCCTTCTTCCTCCTTTCACTTGGTAGCTTTCTGTTTATACCTTTGTACTAGGAGAAAAAAAGCTCTCACTGATAGATGACCGTCATTTCAATAGCCGATAATCATTACCCACGAGTACACAAGCACAGTATTTAATGAGCAATTAGAGCTAGAGCATGCAACACCCGTCAAAGCAGGTTTCTGTCAGCATGGGTAACCTCACATACAGCGAAACTGCTGGGGACTTTGGGCGAGTCCTGAGGCAAACTATACATCTACCACGGGAAAATCATTCCGGTGAGTCCCTGTGGCCCTGGAGGGGCTGTCCAGGGACCCTGCTGCTATTTTTCCACTTCCCACTGGTGGGAGTTTCTCCATTCCTTTGCTTTCCTTTGCTTTCTCTTTTCCTTTTTTTTTTTTTTCCCCCACCCTTGAAAGTAATTTAACTGCTAAGTCAATGTCTGCCATCAGCTGCGGGCTTTGCGCGTCAGCCTGTCTCAGCATCCTTTGAGGAGCTTTTCTCTGCAGTGCCTCGGAGCCACAGAGACACCGGTGCAGGGGACAGCACAGCCAGTGGAAAGACTCCTGATGAGCCGTGGGAAGATGGGAAAGCAAATTATTTACAAACATAACAGACCGTAAATGCAAAAACTGCGCTGTTGGAGCACAGCTAATCCTCACTTCCACTGCTTGCAGTGACCTCTGTGCCCTTGACCTTTTCATTTCTGAGCAGCTCAAGCTGCAGCTTCCTTAGCTTTTTCTTTCTCCTCCCCACCACTTTGCTGCCAGCAGTGATCCCAGAGGTGCGGGCCCTTTGAAACTCACGCTGGGGTTTGCCAGAGCTTCCTTGGTGACCACTGCAGTTGTCACTGTGCAGACCTTTGGTTTTTGGTGGGGACAGAGCAGCATGGGCTTCATAACAGACACAGGGAGCCTGGCAGCTGAAGGTAGCCCTTGGCTATTTGAAGCCTGCAGCCTTCTGGATGGGATGAGAAGGGACGAGAAGCTGGCTGTGCTTGTACTTCTTCTCTTTTGACTTTGTTTTTAGACCCGCCTCAACCTCAGCAGGGAGCACTGCGATGCCCTGAGCCGGGCAGACCTTTCCAGCCCCAGCAGAGTGAAAGCCTGCTTTGCTGCAGCAGAGGCTTTATCTGGCTGCATGAACATCCAGATACAGCCCGGTGAGTAGAGAGCAGAGATTTATGTCTGCAGACAGCAGAGCCACCAGCTCATCCACAATCTGTGCTGCACACCCAGCACCATCCTCTGCTGCCCAGCCTCTGCTGGTGCCCTGGGCCGCTGCAGCCACAGGGCTTGTTCCCAGGAATTAGCTCACAGGCTTGCTGGGAGAAAAATCCATGGAGAAACCATGGAGAAAACTAGCTGTGGGGGGATTGGCTCCATTCCTAGAGAAATCTAATCCATGCTGCAAACAGCCAAGCTGGGACATCCACGCACCGCAGGCAGGTCTGTAGGCACCTCCCTCCGGACTCAGGCACCGGCTGGTCCAGTTTACATCAGAGCTGAGTAAACCTATGGCAAGCATCTATACAATTTCTCTAAATATCTGGACGTAAGACATTGTTGTCTGCCATCCGTGTACAACACCTCTTATAGTTTGTAAAGGATCTGGTGGAATGATGTGTTTAGAAATCGTGGTCTTTTTTGGGGCAACACAGTTGTCTGTACTTGGGGATGGAAAAACGACAATTTATTGTAGCAGTATCCACTGCGGGTGTTGTTGGATGCTTTGCCATTTTTCTTTTTTTATTTCCAACTCCCCATTTTAGTACCACAGCAGGTCTTTTTCCCTTTGTTGGCTGTTGGGTGGTAGTATTTATCCCAGAACTTACGCCTTGAAGACCTGTCTTATTTGCCAGTGTGCCGAGCGATGCTGGCCTGCAGCCACGACAGCCCGTGCCGCTCCGTGCCGTGATACTCTCTCCTTTTTTCCCTCAAGGTTACCGGAAAATGCAGTCTGTGGCTGAGCAGCTGATCATGTTCGAAACACTCAAGCAGAACTTTGAAAACTCTTTCATCGGTCATGTTACGAGCATCTTTGAGCTGCAGGTGGGTTTTGTTCTTCACGTGGCAGCTCAAAATCCTGCAAGATTTGAATATTCTGGTAAAATAGTAACAGCCGTATAGGGGATGCCACTGTAAGAGGATTCTCCCAAAATGTCTCCCCAAAGAGGTCTTTTCATGTATCTTCACCGTGCCGTTGCCCCCCAGCCCTCTACCAGGTTCCTTCCCCTGATGGTCACTAATCCTCTGGTCATGTTACAGAGTGCTTAGGCCTGAAGATTTTTGCTTTAGATTTTCTTATTGCTCTTCAGGAGTGGTAGTGGTTGTTCATCTGTTTGTAACATAAAATCCCAGGCTAAAAGCCAGTCCTTTGATCCTTTAATTAACACTTTCCAGTGCTTGTCGTGCAATTTAAAAGATATAGTGGACAATAGCTCTGTGGGTAGAAAGCTGAAAAGAAAATGTTACTCTTCTAGATTTCATATCATGAAGAGAAAAGAGGCGACTCCCAAATCCTTAGCATTTAATCCTTACCTTTAATCTTTAGCATTTACTTTCAGTCATTGACTCTGGGGAGGGATGTGACTGGCAGGGAACTGCAGGATCTCCATCCTTGGAGCTTTTTAGATCTTGACTGGACACATCCCTGAGCAAGCTGCTCTACCTGGACCTGCTCTGAGCCTGCCGAGCTCCTGTCCCACCTACATGACCCAGAGTCTGTGGGTGCAATGTCCCAGCACTGCTGGGCCCTGGCAAATGGGCTGCATCAACTGCACAGCATCCTTCCTCTCCATTGCATCCCCCTTGAGGCAGACCCACCTTCCAGTGCTTCGAGGGACAGTTTCCAGCATGCTCCTGACCGCTGTGCTTAGCTGGAGTATCCCACATATTACTGATGGGCCATCTCATTCCTCTGGGCTCAGAATTGTTCCCACGACATGGGATTAAAACTAGAGTTCAAAGTGATCATTTATGCTCTGCTTCACCCTTTAAATTTGCTTCTCAAACATATTCAGAACTGGAAATTCTAGGACAATTATGAAGCAAATCTTTTCCAGAGCTTTTCAAGGCTATGTTTTATTTGACTCTTTCTGCCATTCCTGTTGCTTTAGGGTAATGCTCAGGTCCCTGCTCTTGGGCAGCCCATTGACAAGCTGTCTGCACCAAGCCACAGACTCTACCATGAGGAACTGGTGCCCTACATCCCACTCATGGCCTGGCTGAGGAACGCCAACCCGGTTCTGTTCTGTGATCTCCCCAAGGTACGGCTGAAATCCTGAACAAACTATCCACCAGGTACAGATTAGTCAGACTGGTTAATTTGTGATGAGAGCTTGATTTCACCAAACCCATACCACCCACAAGCTTCCAGCATCTGGCCCTTCTAGGAGAGTGCCTGGCCAACTTGGCCACATGATGCTGGACCTCTGTGCTTGACACAAAGCAGTCTGTGACTCCGTGGCAGACATTATGTTGAAGGAAAAGGTCTGAAATGCTCAAATTTGGTCTTTTTGCTTTCATCTGGCCGTTTCTCTACTGAATGAGAATGAAAAGCGCCAGATGAATGTGGTTGATCTTGTGTTTTATTCAACACGGCTTTATTTGAAGGGTTCTAGGGAAGGGGTGTCTTAAAGTCCTTGGCCTCTTCTGTCAATAGGGACATTGTTAAGTAACTGAGACCGTTCTTTTTATATCACTGGGGCTTGGTTTCCGTTTTTCACACTGGTGTTTGCCTTTCCAAAGGTCTTGCACACCAAAGCCAATAGGTCAGTTGCCATCTGCTGACTATTAAGTGGGCAGCTGAAAAAAAAAGCTGTGAAATGGGCACTGTTCGTAGAGAGGCGAGAGACACCAGGAATTTCTGTGCCTGTCTTGTCTTTCCAGGTCTATGCCCAGAACCTCAGCAGGCTCTATGACCGGGAAATCAAAGCCTTTTTTGAACAAGCCAAAACCTCCCTGTTGGGAAGAAGAAAAGGAAGTGAGTGATTTGCAAATACGACTTATGTGCTGCTGAGCGGCGATTTATTTGCAAGTAGGGAACATGGCAATGACCCGCTATCAGAGATGCCTTCCCCAGATGTTGTGCCATGAATTTACTGTCTCCTCCAGGGGCTGGGTCTGCAGCTGGCAGAACGTGGCAGAGCTGACCCTGCTTCACACCAGGCAGCGTCTGTGTGAGCCGTGGCTCCGTGTGTTGCCCAGTTTTGTTCAGCTGCTTCTCAGAGCTGTAGCTTTTGCGCACCTTCCCTTCGCAGGACTGGCAAACGATGCCTGGGTAGCTGAGATGGTGTCCTGAGGAGCCATAGGAGAGGGGGACGTGGGACTGCCTGGCTAATGCAAAAAGTATTATAAAAAATAAATTATAAAAAATAATATTTCATGCAAGCAGAGCTGGTCACAGGCTGCTCAGACACTCTTCTCCCTGCTAAGAGATGGCACCAAGCCTGTCCCTGAAGAGGCGAGTGTATTCATAGCAATATTTGTGAGAGTAGAATGACTTCACAGTGAGCTGGCTGTGGGGCTGTGCTGTCCCAAGGTGATCATTTCAACAGAAATCACTGTGTCTGACTCAAAATATTCCAGTCAGGTGTTTCTGAAGATAAAAAGAGAAACTGATCTGTCTCCTCTGGAAGTTTTTGATTGCACAGAAGTCACATTTTCCTCCAGCAAAACAAAGCACTGTAATGGAAAGTTCCATGCCAGTTTGGTCCCACTTGAACGTCAAAAACCACTTTGCACAGTGTGTTTTGTCTATCAGAATGCCAGCTCTATTTCTTCCAGCTCTGCACCTACTCCACTGCTTGTGTCCAGATCCTGGAGCCAGAGGACGAAGCCTAGGGAAGGAAACGGGGCTGGTGGCTGAAGGATCCTGGCAAAGGGCTCTGCCTCCCTGCTGGCCCTACAGCCGTGATCGTACCAATAGCCCCTGTCCAGCTGACACGACCGCCCTGATATTTGTCCATCCTTTGTCTTCTGGGGTGAAGTCCACGCCATTCTTGTGGGTTACACGGGAGCCCGGGCCATGGGCAGCTGGAGGGAGCTACCCTGAAGCTCACCAGGCTGCAGGATCAGACCATGGCATACGATTTCCACTTCTGTAGCCCTCAAGGGTCCTGTTCCTCAGTTTCAGAAGAGCTAATATCTGGGTGTTCTGCTCTCATCTCCTCCCTGCTCTGTGGATCTCTGAAGAACTTGGTGAGTCTCAAGCAGGGATAGAGAGAGCCTGTGCTAGCAGCAGCTTGCACAGGAGTGTGAATAGGACCGTGCTTCTGCTGGCAGCTTTCCCCATGCTGGGGTAGGAGAAGCAGCTTCCTCTGCATCCCAAGTTTCGAGGCTGTCGATTGGCCCCGTGTCCCTCTGGGTGGGAGCACTCAGCATCACTTTGTCCCGCACCACGGCAGCTGCAGCAACTCCTGCCTGGCAGAGGCGAAGGGGCACAGCACAGAGAAGCACGAGCGGACCTGAGTGCTGGGTCTGCTCACCTCCTTGCTGCACTCCCAGTACTGCCCCAGTCAGTCCCAGTCCAGGGTGGGCTGACAGCAGCAGACTGCAACGCCCAGATGCTGGTAGCTGTGTCTGAAGAGAGGGACACAGGAGCATTGCTCCACTCCCGGGTCTGGGGGTGCATCACAGCCATGTCTCAGCAGACCCACCACCCCCTCCAGCTCCTCCCTGCCCGGTGCAGTTCCCCTGGAGAAGACACTCAGCCACACAGACCGGGAAAACTGAGGAGTTCCAGACCACGGGACCAAACCAGGATGGGCAGCTGGCAGTGTACATGTACCTGCAGTGGAGCACACAAGTCTTGAAAACATAGGAGAAGGAAAATTTCACCTAAATAGCCTTCTGCCACTGGAAAGAAGAGGAGGGGAAAAGAAAAAAAAACTTGGGCTTTTTCTCCCCACTACTTGTCTTTTTCAAACACTTATCCCCTTCGAAGGAAGAAAGAGACAGTAGAAGCTCAGATACTAATCCTTAATTGAAATGTTCCTTTTTCAAATTTTTCTGGAAATGGAGAAATAAAACACCTCTAGGAAAAATTTTTGTAGTCACTGGAAACCTATTTTTCCATGCCAGAATGATTTGCCAAACTCTGGAGCCAAGAAAGTGAAAAACGGGGATTAAAATCTCTCTGCTACTTCCAGCAGAAAAGTAGTGGCATGATAAAAAGGGTCAAAAAATAAGATGTGTAGGGAAAGACAACAGGACTTTATTACTCTCCTTGTAATTTAAAATAAGGTAACAGGCAATTAATTCACAGGGACATGCTGAAAAGTGATGATAGGAAATTATTTGTGTGCAATGCCATTAACCTGTCGCGCTGGTTGCTACAAGCTGTCACTGATGCTGGAGGACTCAGGAAAGCCTATAGCAAGCAGATAACACGGAAGTAAAATGAGGCGGTAATAATAATCCCAGGATAATACTGACATACGGCCTTTCTGAAAAAGGGTAGCATTTCGTAAGGACTGTAAAGACAGACACATCTCCCACAGGGCTGTTGGAACAACATTGTCACCCTGAAGGTCCTCCTCCCTCCATGGAGGTGCCGGGGACCCAGCAGTGCTGGAGCACCCAGTACATCACTGACTGGATCTGGGATATCCACCCACCCTTCAAACGCTCTGGCAGTCCCCGCTGCTGCGATCTGGATGCCAGGGAGAACACTTACGTTCAAGCAGACAGCGATGGGTTGGTGGTGGCACCTCGTGAGGATGTATTGGCCGAGGTGGAAGGCCCCAAGCACAATAGAGCGCCATTCCTGTGCTTCCTCTCCAGCCCATCAGAGATGCAGTGCTGGGGAAAGGCTGCCAGTGCTGGCAATAATGTACTGGGACGGGACACAGCCAGTTCGTGCGGCTCTCCGGGGCTCGCTTGCTTTTGCTGTCCCCATGCTGCCACACAGCCAGCACTGGGTCTTGTCCTTGTGGATGTCCAGCACTGCCCACCCTGCCTGGAAGAAGAGGTGTGTGCACCAATAAAGCAGTCACTGTAAGGACATCTTATAGTCAGGACTGGTTTGCTTCCAGCTGGTTTATGCCTCACCCATACAGGGACCAGCTCACCATGCAGCTCCTGCACGAGGCAGGCATATACTTTGCCTCACCTGCCACATCGGGTAGAAGACATAGTTAAAAAAAGATAATGTTCCTCTCACACACTTGTCTCCTCCAAGCCTAGACACGGCGTTTCCTGGGGAAATGCGCTCTTTCTCTCTTAAAAATAGGAATTCACGATAAGAGGTAACAAAGGTAGCGGCAGCAAACAAGCCTGGGGAATTGGCAGCGGGGAAGCAAACTCCGATCCACGGTTTAGAAGATAATGTGATCAAGCACCATTGCCTGAAAAATGGTGATTACTTTTATTTAAACAGAAAGAAATAACAAAGATTGTGTGGAGGATAAAGAGGCCCCAGTTCCTATTTCCGAAGTGATTGATGTGCTCTGAGTAAGGGACTTTAATTCTGCTGGGAGATAGAAAATAGAAACACCCAAGTTTGTCTCCTCCCAGAGCACAGCTGGGTCTGCTCAGAAAGCCATTAAAAGGAGGACATTGCAGGTGCAGAGCTGGCCATTAAAGAGGCCTTTTACAAAAATGGACATGTTAAATAAAAAAAAAAAAAGAGACCATGTAGGGCATGTGTTGCAGCCAGTCTGCCTGATCCCCTCTTGCTAAATGTTAAACCAGTGATTTCCCTTCAGCCTATCTTTAATGCCTATGTGAGTCCCATAAAACCAGAGTAATTAAAATCCCGGGAGAAAATCCGGTGTCTGTGAAACCGATCGCAGTGACAGAAGGACACCTTGATTCCTACGAGCCTGTGACTGCGCTCTTACAGGTCACCCACAGGCATCTGCCTGTTCCTGGTGTTGCTCCCACGGCCGGGAGGAGATGAGATGAGGTTTGTCGGTGCTGGGGTGTGCTGACCCCGCTTTGCTCCCTGGGCTGAGGTCTGGGGCAGGTAGGAAGCCCCAGGCTTGGTTGGAGATGCTCAGCCCATCGTTAATGTGAGCAGCACGTTGAAACCACAGCCACCACATCACTGTAGATGTGTAGCAATAGTGGGAATTGTCAGAGGTGAAGGTGACCTCTTCTTGGCTCAGCAGGGCCAGCAGCACCCTTGCCATGCAGGCACATCTCCTTCTGCTGAAGGAGCTTGGCAGCAACGGGTGCCGACAGTGAGCCCGGTCTCTCCCAGCTCCCGGGGACCTTCATGGACCCCTGCTGAAATATTTTCTGCAAAGTTGGTTGGTCTCAGGCTGTTTTGCAGGGAAGGTCTGGCTTTGATGAAGTTCTGCGGGAACCTCATCCAAGGTTTTTGCTGACATTTCACCTGCTCAGCTGCTCCTCGGGGCGAGCCGCTGCATGGATGAAAGCCCAGGCTGCAAGGACACTTGCCTGATAACATCCCTCATCCCTGCTTTAAAACATCCCAGGCCTGCTCCAGCTCTCCGTGCCTCTTTCCTTTTACTGATTACCATGGCAGTGGATTTTTAGGGTTGATTCCCTGCCCTCACAAAAGATTATTTACATCGTTCACTTCCAGATTTACTACCTGAAGATTTATTGTCCTGTTTCAATATTACGGGAGAGTTCAGAAGGCAAACCTCAGGCTGGTTATAATTAATTGTTAGCCAATAATTAAGTCTTTTCTCCTCATTTTCCCATTCCCCTTTCCACACTAAAATTTACAGGCTCGTAAAATTCTTTCCTGTTTGCTGCTGGGGGACCTTTTTCCCTGGTTTTGCCACTTCCCAGCAAGTGAAATTATCATCTTCTTTGCGTAAAGGTGGGAAAAAGCCTATGGAGCAGCTTATTAATTTTCTCCATGGTTTTAGCAAGGCTGAGGTCGCGAGCAGGGCTGTCTGTCATCCCTCATCCCTGCTCAGAGTGTAGGGCATCCGACAAACCCTTTCCAAAGGCAAAAGCCCTGCAGGCAGCAGCTCCAATAAGGAGATGTCGGATGTTATGAGAAACAGGGAGCTGGCCTGACTCACCAGGGACCTCTCGGGTCAGTGGAACAATACCAGTTTTTAGAATTAATTAGAGAATAAAAGGAATGTTTCCCCACTGATTTCTTTCAGTGAGTGCAATAGTATTTTTTTAACGCACATTTCAAAGAGACTTTTCAACTTTTCTGCTTAAGCCAGGCACCAAGCAAAAACAGCGTGGAGAAAACTGTTAAGGTCAGAAAGGTATATTCATTTCCAGGTGAATGTTTATAATTTTAAAAGACTAGTTTTTGAAAAAAGCGAACCCTCCCCCCTGCCTGAATATTGTTTTATGGCAATTTACCATCAAAACTAAGCAACAAACATTTTCCCAGCAGCTCTTGCAGGCATTTCTGGTGATTTATGCTCTTACCATCTAGGATTTTTCACTCCATCACCCTCAAAAGTTAGTATTAAACACTAACTAGCAAAGGGGTAAGCATGACAGACAGCGAAATAAAAAAAAAAAAAGATTAATGAAAAAGAGAAACAGATGAGAAGGCAGATAAAAAAATGAGAGCAAAACCTGCACCCCCCGTATATCTGAATCCAACAGAAAAAGGCCAATTCACGCATAAGATCAGACACAGAGGCATTTAAATCTGTTAAAATGATCAAAGGAGCTGGAGAGGCCAAGAGGGATGGAGATGTCTAACCATCTGCCAACGTACCCTGCAGGTCTTCAGGAAAGCTTAGAGAAGCCGATGGTGATGGGGAGCAGGCAGCAGTCTCGATGGAGCCTCCCTGGGAGCAGGGAAGGCCAGGAGGACACACCAGACAAAGGCAACATCATCAAGGTAACAAGCTGAGGTTTTCTGAGGGGTTCATGTGTCCCACAGGGGCTGTGCCGGTGCTGCAGCCCATCCCATGCTCCTTTCTCTGGTGCTGTGTACCTGGAGGAGAAGCGGAGATGTTCTATACTGCTGGCCTGGCTTAGATGTCATTTCAGGCAGACATGGACATCTGCTCCAGTGTCCTCGGTCTGTGCTAGAAGGGTGTTCTAACATGCCCAATGGTTTCTAAGCAGATGTTGGAGCAGGTGCTGAGAGAACTGCAACCCCTTTGCACCACGGAGCAGCAGTTCATCGAGAAATTCTTCCAGCTAAGCCAGGACGCCGCAGACCTGCAGGTGCTGGAGGTAAGTGTGAAGACTAAGTCCTCTCTAGTCCCATTAGCCAGCCCTCCCTCCAGCTTGATACAATCCTCAGGAGGCACAGTGGAGTGGCTGCTTACCTCTATCAGATACCTGAGCTCTCCTAGGATCCTGTCCTCTAGCAACTGTCAGTGGTGCCAGCGGTGGAGAAGTGTAAGACCTCCTGACGGCAGAGGAGAATTGAATTGAACTTAATTGATAGCTCCAGAAAAATCAGAGGATCTCTAAGCATTAAACACAAGACTCCAATATGAGGCAGCAGAAATAAAACGCAGATCTCAAGCTTTCCTCTCCAAGGGAGGGCATACAAGTCATAACTTCCACCCCATTTTTTCTTTCAGGCGTCTACCACTAAGGGAGGAGAGAGCACGGCATCTCCGGAGGACCTTCCTTGCACCAAGCCTCGGAGCCAGTACGTGGGTGAAGAGACACACTGGCTGCTCTGGCAGGGGCATGGTCTGGAGCGTCCTACAGGAACTGCCCAAGGAACTGATGGAGGGATTATTTTTCACTCTTGACCATCCTGATGGCAACTAAATGGCCTCAGGTTTGCACCCCAGATAGCAAAAAAAACCAGGCAGCATGGTAGCTGGGCATGAAGAGAGGCTGAGCAGAGCCTGCTGGCAGCTCTGCTTCAGGGTGGATCAGAAAGCGAGGTTTCCGTTTCATAGAAAACCCTGTTTTGATCCGTGCTATTTCCCTATTAGCTAAGTCCCAAAGTGAAAATATACTATGGAACAGAAATCTTATTTAAAATGGCAGCATAAAAACACTGACATTTTTCATTTGGCTGGCAAAACAGGACATTTCAGCGTCCTCCCACAAGCAGAGATGGTGAAAAGTTGAGGATGACCCAAGCATAGATGGCCTCCACTGCGATACAGCAGGCTTTGATTCTATCTTTAACTTTGTCCTTGTCTCTGCTGCCGGCCACAGTGCCCCGACTCATTTAATGGCTTTTTCTTTTTTTTTCCCCCCAAGACTTGAAGAACCTACAACCCAGCTGCTGAGCGAGATCTTCAGTTGCCTGGAACCGGAGCTGAGAGGGTTTCTAGATGTCTGCAATAAGGTCCACCCATTCGGCTGCTTGCAGGTCCTGGTTACCTTGAGTGACTCCATCTTTGAGATGTGGGGCTCTTCCTCAGCTCTCCCCTCATCCTTCCTCAGCACTGTGCTGGGCAACATGCTGCTCCTGGCCAAGAGCAGCTTCAACAAATGCATTGTGAGTGTCAGTAGGAGTAAGCCCGAGTAGACCTGAGTGACATTTGACCTCCACCAGAATCTTCTAAACTTCTAGCATAATCTTCATTGAAGGCAGTACTGGCTTATATCAGGCAGGGATCTGGCTTTCTGGTTTTGGGAGGAATAGACCCTCATTGCATCAATGACGGTGCCTGTGTGAGGGAGGTAGGACACAATAAACCTAAGTGCCATCTGTGCCTCCTCTTACCAGGATGGTCAAAACAATGGGGTTTCTCCAATGCAGAGTACTGGGAAGCAGTGGGAGTGACAGCAGCTTGTCAGATGGCTGGAGCCAAGCTCTCCGATTCTCCTGCTGGCACAGCAGGACTTGCTCCAGGACAAAGCAGCAAGGAGGTGGAGTGTGGAGGAGTCAAGAGCCCATGAGAGTTGGCCAAGGAACCTGGCCCTGACTCCGCTGAGGTCAAGAAAAGCCACATGTTGACATTAACCATGTTTGTGCCAAGACCCAGAGCAGCAAGTCTGCTCATAAACCAGCCTGAAAAGTGCAAGAAATGGCAGTGGTGAATACCTCTGCCGTAGGAGCTGCAGGTGTCTGCATGGGGAGATTGCAGTGCTGTGTCTGAACAAAGAACCACATAGCCTGGGAGATCAGGTACACCAGCTCCAGCAGAGCAGCCAGCCCAGCTTCATGTCCAGCCTCCAACAAGGAAGCTCACATATCTTCCCATAAAAGATACTGCAAATGCAGAAAGTGGTAGACACAACTGATCGCTGGTTTCCTGGCCTGTACCTTAGTGCACCATAAAATGAGGCTGGGGCCACGTCAGATCTGAGTGCTGTCTTGTGTGTTGTTGCCAGGGAACCTTGTGCAAAGAGATTGAGGAGGCAAAGCTGCCCAGCAAGATGAAAGGTGGGATTCTGCCCTCCGTGAGCCGCTTTGAGGAGTTCGTGAGCTTCTCGGAAGAGGTGTTCAGGACAGCTCGGCGGAGAGGGGAGCTGGACAAAGCACATCTCAGGCTGGCTGGCAGCGTCTTCAGCAGCAGTGAGTACAAAGGCCGGTGCCCAAATGCCGCTGGGCAAGACAAATGTGTAGCTGCAACATCAGGGGTTACTGGCAATCAGCTGAGCCACCAGAGCAGGGTATGTGCAGGCTACCTGCCTCCTGGGCACTGCCTGGGGCAGAAACTGCCTTCACCAAGAAGAAGCCTGGGGACCTCAGGCAAAGTTAGAGAGCATTCAGTAGGTCCCTGTGCTGTGCCAGCTGATGCCCACAGCTGTTTGTCAGTGGAGGTACACTGGAGAGGACCTGAGGGGCTGCGGCTCCAAGCCTCCAAACCACAGATCACAAGGTGATGGAGAGGCAGCTCCCACCTGCAGATGAGCCTGGGGTGACCACTGAATAGCAGCTCATAAATCCATGAGCACAGCCCCTTCCAGGCTTCAGCAATGCATACGGCAAAGCAGGTGAGATCGGGAGTCAAGCTAATGAACAGGGATCAGTATTTGCATTGTGGATAGTTACTCCCTCTGGTGCAGGAACAAGCCAGATGGTTTAAATGAGACAGCCTAATGATATGTTTACTGCCATGAGTGAGAAGGGCCCTCTGTTCTGCACACACAATGAGCTACTCAAGCTCTTACCCTCTCCAGACCAGCTGGCAAGCAGCTGGCAGCATGGTGAGCCATGCTCTGCTCAGTAGCCTGACCATGTGCCATCCCACCATGCTGCACTGGCACCCAGGCCAGAAACGGATTTGGACAGGACTGGACTTGCATGTCTCTGCACCCTTATGAGTATTTACCCAAAATGTTATTGAATGTCATGACCCCAAAGCTTTGCAAGGCAGTTGAAGAGCTGAACAACCTGTTATGATGCTCACCTCAGCTCTGGGTAAAACTCTCCACTGGTGACCAAAGCCTGACAGCATCCACTTCTGATGTCCGTCCCGACCCAGCCTGCAGGGTCTTCTCTCCATACCTGATTTGTTCCTTTCTTTTAAGTCAATAGTCTGTCCTCAGCAAACCTGAAGGTGAACACAGACATGGTGATGATGGAAAATTACCACCACATTCACTGTTTCCTGTGCCAAAAGAAGATCCATTGCCTGGAGGGCAAGAAGAGAGAAGCCAAGCAAAGGTATAGTGAACACATGGAGAAATATGTCATCAAGTACCTGGGCCAGCCACTGGAGAAGCTCAATGTGAGTACAGGGTAAACTGACCCTTGCCTGGGTCTCAAAGGGCAACTACACTTCCCAAAGTTATGAATTAACTGGTGTTCAAGTCAGCCCTCCCCAAATCCAGCCTGGGATTGTATTAGCTTGTCATCACATCCCCAGTGTTCCCCACAACTTCTCTGACCACTTACTGCTGGGTTTCACCGTGCGGCACAGCCCCAGCAAGAACAGGGCATCAAATGCTGGCACCAGCTCTGCGGCTCAGCCTCGGGCAGTGGCGTGAGGACCTGTTCAGCCCCTGCTCCGGGTTGCGTGCCTGCATCTGGCAGAGAACAGTGTCTTTTTGCACGGCTGCCTGGGCTAATTAGCCTGACACAGCTTCACGCTTCCCAGGCAGCTGCTTTGTTAACCAAGCAAAGAGCATCTGGCTTTGCTAACACAAACCGACATCCCCCTTCCTCCTAGAGATGATGGCTACTCACGAGACCTCTCCTCGCTCTACTCCTTCCCTCTTCTCACTGGCCTAAAATGTCTCACAGACTGAGACCAGCTTTAATAATTTATAGTGCCTGTTACTTTCAATTAGTTTCCACTCTTTGCTGGCAAACATCTTGTAGGTTTGACCAGAAGATCAGCTCGGTGTCTCATGCTACCTGCAGCCTTGCTATGTTAATGGCTTCAAATCCTTCCTCGGTGATGAAAAGTAGAATTTAATTGCTCACAACAAAGTGAGTAACATATGAGGGAGCTTGGATTGCATTCTGCTCAGGGATTTCCAGAGTCCTGACATGGCCTTCTCCAGCAGACCACATAGCTCTTCAGGTTTGAGCACAATTCACTAACAAGAGAAGTTGCAAAGGGGCCTATGTAATGTAGGAGCCCATCTCTGGTTTTGAGAACAGCTTATACATTTAGGAACCTCTTTCCCTCTGAAAATCTTCAGGATTTAGGGTATTTCTCCACAGCAAAATTGCAGTGGAAATACCCAAGACAGCAAACAGGTTCTTGTGCTCTATGAGCAGAAGGGTAGACAGCAGGTGGAAGGAAGTGCTTATTCCCTTTTCTCAGCCTTCATTTGACCAGATGTGGAATACCACACCCAGCTGTGGCAGAGCCAGAGATGTAGGTCACATCCATCTGTGACAAGAGCTGTTTCTGAACTAGGGCAAGGGCAGTGGAGGGCCACCACCATGGTGAGGAGAGGCTGAAGGAGCTGGACTTGGTCTACCTGGAGAAGAAAACATTTCAAGGGTACCTAGTAGTCACCTTCCCTTGAAGGTTTGAGGTGCACAGGAGGATGATGAGACAAGAGTCAGGAAACATACAAAGGAAGGTTCCAGCTGGATAGAAGGAAAAAACAACTATGAGGGTAATAAAGCATTGAAACAGTCTGTCCAGAGAGGTTAAACAGTCTCTACCCTTGAAGGTTTTCCAAGGCCTACCTTGAGATATGCCCCATATACCCTCATTTGAATTCAGTGTTGAACCTACTTTGATCAGGAGGTTGAACTAGAGACCTCCTGAGGTACCTTCTAGCCTGACAGATGGTGTCCAAAAAGCTCATGCAGAAAACACTATGTGTCAGCATCGAGTTTTTGTGGAGCTACACTGCTCCTGGTACTTTTCTGAAAGCTAGTCGAGGTCTGTATCCCTTGGGGTTGGCATAGCCCTGGGCTCTCAAGCAACACCCAATGCTTGGGGTGCTCCTGTTGAAACTCCTCCCTACAGAACAGTCTTTCCTTCTTTTGTACAGTATCCTGGAAGGACTAAGAAAACCTGAGTTTTGCTTTACAATTCTGCAGATGCCAAGATCCCCCAAGCTCACCTCTGGCTCCAAACCCTCTGTAGTGAGCAAAGCTGGGTGGAGCACCAAAGAACGCGAGCAATTTTTCCAGCAGTCCCACTGCTCCATGGTACTGCAACCCTTAGAGATGCTGCTTGCCGAGCAGGGAGGGAAGAGAACCAATTAAATTCCCTACACTCTGCTTTCCTGGAGGATAAACAACCTGCAATACTTCATTCCCAATTAGACATGTGAAGGGAACTGGGGAAAGTGATCAGGTTCCAGCCCTGATGCAGAAGTCCTCCTTAGGGAAACTCAATGAATGTCTTCTTGCCTTTCCAGCACTTCTTTGAAGGGGTGAAAGCCCGCGTGGCTCAAGGGGTGAAAGAAGAAGAGGTCAGCTTTCAGCTGGCCTACAGCAAGCAAGAGCTGAGGAAGGTGATTGAAAAATACCCTGGCAAGGAAGTAAAGAGAGCCCTTGAGACCCTCTACAGGAAAATCCACAAGTATCTCTCCCCAGAGGAAAATCTTTTGCCGGTAATTGGACTGTGATCTGGGCCTAATGCTATGATGTTTCGGGGGGTTCAGCATGTATTTGTCATGGGCTTATGGTCTGTTTTTCCTCAGGTGGTGTGGCACACTATGGAGCAGGAGTTCATATGTCAGTACCAAGAGTTTGAGAATCTGATCCAACGCTGTTATGCAGGGTCAGGGATTGCTATGGACTTCACCACAGAGGACTTGCTGAGCTACTTCAACTCCATCACTCTGTCCAACATGTAGAAGCAACCCTCTCTGGAAGTCTATTGGGAGCAGCTCAGAAACCCTTGTCTGGCAGCTACACCTTTAAGGAGCTAAACTCAAAACCCTTTCCAAGGTGAAGTTTGATAGTTGAGAGTCCCATCCTGAACTTAATGCCAAAGTGTCTCTGACTTGTCAGTCTTAGACTAGATCTCCCTTGGGGAAGTGGAGTTCCCAGACCCAAACCACAGCTCCCCTGCTCCAAGAAACCATTTTGCAGCTAGTAAAAAGAAAACCCTCTCAAACCTCAAATTTCTGTCAAAGCGAGCTTCAGTGCTGTACCTCTTCAGCAGACACTTCCCAGCATAGATGAACAGTGAAAGGCATCTTCTCTCCAGGAACTCTCCCTTTTTATCTACTGTTAGATTTCACAGGGAACCTGTGTTAAAACAAGAGGGTTACAACACACCGAGACACCAAGACGTGCGTAGCATTACTATATCCAGATATCAGAATGTGCACCATCGCTCTACCAGCTCTTCAGTAGCAACAGATGGAAGATCAACATTATTAATAATAGAAGTTGTATTGCTTTTAGCTAAGAAAGGATTTACTTACATGTAAACTGGAGCAGAGCAAATGCTAGAGCTCTAGAGATCCAAACTGGTCTTTTAAGGAGTTGCCTGTTCTTACTCCATTTTCTTAGGAAGCAACCTATAGCAACATCACAGCTTGCAAATATATTTTTGTTGTTGAAAATCTGGCCTCTGTGTCTTGTGAAAATAATTACAGGGGTAACATGCTGTCCATTATAACCTTCTCTCTAAAAAACTGAAGATCCTGAACTTCTTGGTTCAGTACAAAATGATAATCAGGTTCATAGCGATGACACAGGGTCAAGGACCAGGTTAGCAGTCTATAAGCTGAAGTCCAGACCAGTAGCCACGAGCCAGGTAGAGGCACATCTAGGGCTAAGCTGGAGACCAGCAGTCACACACCAAAACTCAGGCATGGAGTGAAGGCCCTGAGAAGAGCTTAAATATGTTCCAGGGTGCATGGGGGTGGGTAGAAGTCCCCAGGTGAGGCTGGTCAGGGCTATTAAGGCAAATTAGTGCCCTCAAAGCCCTGTCAGGCTTCAGTGTCAATAGTCCTGTTACTAGCACCTGTGGGGACAACTTTGGGAGTTTTAGTAAAGGGAAGATATTAGAATTTTCACCAAGAAAATGAGGTTTGGGAGGTCCACCTGCTGCTTATCCCTCTGTCTGCCAGCCCCCCTGTGTAGCTGTTGAACCTCTTGATTTGGAGCAGACAGGACAGCAGAAATCACCAAGACAGTCAGCTCCTGCATGTCTTGTGAAAATCCAGGGCTGACAGAGGGAAGAAGTGTCGACAGCCTCCTGCAAGCAGGGCTGCACCATGAGCCGAGCATGCTGTCCCCCTTGCCCGATTCCGGGCCAGCTGGCACAAGGCTGCTGCAGAGCCCACAGGAGTGGGCTGTCCCCCATGTTTTGAAAACAAAAATGTGCCCAAAGTTGCGCACATCGCCCTGAGGCTCCTTTGCTATTGCTCCTTGCTTCGTGTTGGTGGTTAGCATGACATCTACAGCTCACGCATCTTGTACTCATGGGAGCTTGCCGTGCTCCCAGGGACAGCAAGTGCCTTGCAGGGCAGTAAGACCTCAGCCCGTTGCATGATAGAAAATAATCTTGGAGGCAAAGAGGAGATCGGGCACGTTGCCCGCTGACGGGGAGATGGGAGCCTGCTGCAGCTGCTTGCCACAGCTCCTCATTTCCTTGCTTCTTCTTGACAGTAAGTCACCCCAGCCTGAGCACCAAGCACAACTGTGTGCTTTAATACAGCACATTAACACAGCTTTCCCTTGCAAAATATCCAGACTCCAGGAATTTTCAAGCAGCTCCATGCAGTTGGACTTTCAGGTCCTTCGGGTCAAGGTACACCTCTGTGGGGAGCAGTGCTCGGAGTTCCTGTTTCTTAATCTCCTTGTTTTCCCCCCGCCATTCTCCTGTGACGTTGCTGTTTGTGCAGCTCGGCTCCGGGCAGCAGGAAGAGGACAGTCATAAGGGAACCATCCGGCACCGTCTTGCCCAGCCGCTCGTCCTCTCTTGCAGGTACTCAGCCGACATTTGCAGCCCGATCTCCTCGCAGTTGTTTGCTGAGGGGCTCACGTGGGAGGGGAGCGATGTCTCGGTGAGGTTTTCTGGGCAGGAGGTGGGACCCTCAGGCTGTGACACGAGGGCTCTGCAACTTGGGAGCGCCCAGGAAAGGAGTTTGCAGAGGGGCTGAGCTCGTGTTGCTCTGAGGTGAGGTTGTTCAGTGCCATCTTCAGCAAGGAGGAGCGGTGACTTTCTGCTGCCTCTGTTAACAGCTTCCCCCCGTAACTGGTGCAAGCACTGGAGATGCCATGTCCCAGCTGGGGCTCAGGGACACCAGGGTCCTGCTCCCAGCAAGCTGCTCCGACTGAGTGAGAAGATGTCCTGGTGAAACTGTGCCTGGTTTTATGCTGACCTTGCTCCTGTGCCAGTGGGGCTTTGAGATCTCTCCTTGCCAGCCGTTTCCCACGCACTCTGCCACAGCAGGGCAATGCCAGAGGTTATGAACCCAAAATAAAACACCAAGACCCACCGTAAACCCAGGCCGTTGAGTAACTCCATACCCTCATGCTGCATCTCCTGGAACCTCTGGCGTCAGCCTCACTCTCTGCCTGCTGATGACATCGAGCAGTTTGAAGGCAAATGAGAAGGCAAAAAGGGGTTGGTGCTGTGGGCTGCTTTCCTGATTTGTGCCATTTTGTGCTGCATTCTTGCTGGGGGGGTGTATTTTCCACCTGTTGGTTTTATTTTTGAGAGGCAGCAGGAGTGTTGTGCTCCCCTTGCACGGAGGTGTCAGCGGAGAAACTGTTGAGGGTCTCAGAAGAGTGAATTGTATCAGGATTTGGAGCTTTTTAAGAGCGACAAGCAGAAGTATCTAAGTAGAGAATAGTTGCTGATTTGAAGGAAACTTGACTCCATTTGTCATTGAGGGGCTTGTCACAACCCTTTAGTTTCCACAACTTTTAGTTTTGGTAAAATCAACCAAACCCAAAATGAAATTAAAACTTCGCAGCCTCCCAAAAATACCATTCAGGCCACCCAGGCCGGATCCATTTCCTGCTTACAGCCTGGTGCAAAGGCGCTCCCGGACTCTGGGGAACAGCAGGAAGATCTTCTGCCACGGAGTTAAGCAGCCTGGTCCTGCTTTAAATGTGCGCTGATCATCAGGGGTTCAGGGATCATCAGAGGGTCATCGGAGCCATCCCGGATGATCTGGTGTGGATGGGGTTGAAATGAAGCACAGACATGACAAGTAGGTCTCTGAAATATTTATGGTGCTCTTAATTTGCCTAAAGCTGTTTTTTCCCTGCCAAGCCACCAAGTCACAGTCCCAGAGCCCTCAGCCATTCACCCCTTGGGCTCTGTCCCAGTGCAGTCACACTGGTGGCAAGTTCCCATCCTCTCGGCACTGGTCAGGGCCACAGTCCCTATCTTATGGTCCACGTTTTATAGCTACATTATATAGGCACCAGAAGAGATTCTGTCCCCTTCCTGCAAGATAATGACACAGCGCCTTTCCATGGGGACCTCAAGCAGCTGCTTCAGCCCTGGTGCCCTCTGCTCCCAGGAATATTCTTCCCCTGGAGGCATTTCTTCACTCTCTGTCTTTGCTCCATCTGGATGAGTTGAAGAGAAGGGTCATACACATGGTCCATGCTTGGTGCATATGGGGTTTTGTGCATGGGGAGCTCAGCATCTTAGTGACATCAGCCCTCAGCAAAGTCACCCAGCTAGTCCTCCGGATCTGGCCCCAGCCAGGGGCTCTGGCAAGCTCAGGTCCCACCAGAGCAAAGCGGGGGTCTGAGGCCCTTCCAGAGAGAAGAATTTATTGCTTCTGTACTTGTGCCACCTGCAGGCCAAAATAAAACCTGTCTGACCTCCACAGTTCAGTCACAGCTGGACCATTTCCTTGAGCAGCTGGACACTCCTAACCCTCATCTTCTGTGGTTTTGCATGCTAGTTTTCAATCCTGAGATGTCCTGGAAGGAGGAGTGTATGAATCCACCTCCATGTTTCATCCAGCGCCTGGACCACCTTGTGTTGACTGTGAAGAGCATTGAGGACACTGTGGCCTTTTATTCCAAAGTCCTGGGCATGGAGGTGGTGACTTTCAAGGTAACATGGGGGACAGGTTCATCTCAGGTCTAGGGAAGCTGGAACTGCAGTTCTGGGCCAGTGGCTGGTCCTTGTGGATCTCTGAGAGGGTCTCTGGGGCATCTCCTTGGAGTGGGGATGGTAGGACCAGCACAAGCTGCAGGCCATCAAGCTCCAAGTTTCAACAAAGTCAAGCTGAGTCAGACGGAAGTTCAGACCCTGCTGCAGAAGGAGTCAAACTGACAAAAAAGATGAAAGGTTCTTTGAAAAACAATTTCTAGGACTGATAGAGGAGAACCCTCAAGCCCACCCATCCTCTAAAGATGTCTGACAGGATCTTGTTTTAATATTTCCATTGGAAAAGAGAGGTCAAGATGGTTAAGATTTTCAGAACAGCCCCAGCTCATCTCCTGCCCAAGCTTCAGGTCCCCAGAACTTTTAGGACTAACCAGGTGAGTGGATGCTGAAGGCTTCCAGCCCATTAAGTCTCATTGCACTCATTTCTTTTCTCTGGGGACAGGGAAATCGCAAAGCTTTACATTTTGGCAACCAGAAGTTTAACCTACATGAAGCTGGGAAGGAGTTTGAACCCAAGGCTTGGTGCCCAGTCCCCGGCTCTGCAGATATCTGCCTTATCACAGAGATGCCCCTGGACCAGCTGCTGGATCATCTGAAGGTGAGAAAGATGTAGAGTCTGCACAAGACAGTGTGACCCTGGGAGGCATGAAGCCAGAGCCTCCCAAGTGACCTGCCCTTATATATCTTCCCAGGCCTGTGGGGTGATCGTTGAAGAAGGTCCCGTGGCCAGAACAGGTGCCATGGGCCCAATAACATCCATCTACTTCCGAGATCCTGATGAGAACCTGATAGAGATTTCCAGATACTGAACAGATGTGACTGCAGTCAGTGGAGGGGAACCCTAAACACAACCCATCCTCTGCCTGTGTCCCAGCAGGAGACAGGGTGCAGAGGCCAGGCTCTTCATGGCCAGTTTACAGGTTCAAGCTTTTATTTTGCAAACCTAGGACAAGTCTCAAATGCCAGCCATAAAAGTAGGACTGCATGAACCCTGTGAGTTTTCCCAAAGCATCCTGCTCAGCTCTCACCTCTGAGTGTGAATCCTACTTTTATAAATCCCCATCAATGGAGACTTCATGACCTTCTTGGAAGATTTGTCCTGCTGCTGCTACACTACTCGTTAGGACTTCTTTCCTAATGTCTGACATCCCTTTTGCTGCAGTTGAAGACCTAATCTCATAGAATCATAGAATCCTAGAATGGTTTGGGTTGGAAGGGACCTTAAAGATCATCTGGTTCCAACCCCCCTGCCATGAGCAGGGACATCTTCCACTAGACCAGGTTGCTCCTGCACAAACACAAAGAACCTGTCATTCCTCTCTACTTAGTAGTCACTTTTACACAGCTGAAGATTTCTGTCTCCCTTCCTCTCTGTCCTCCTGCTTAGCTTAACTCCGGTTGTCTGGCACTGGTGGTTCTCACACCAAGCCAGTGGTTTAAATCCAGATGTGACTGTTGAAACCTGTCTCCTGGCTGGGAACTTGGCTTCGGTGTCTGACACACAAAGCGCTCCTGAAGCTGAAGCTCTGTCCCTCATACTCAGCTCTGCAGTTGTAGGATTGCTGTCACCCAGGACCGGAAAGTGCAGGGATGAGACGGCTGCATGGAGGGGAGAGTGTCTAAAGTCAGTGAGTTCACCTAGGTTTATGCGGGGATGAGGGGCAAATAAAGTGCTGAGAAGATGCTGGCATCAGGCAGAAAACATTGGCTCCCCCTTGCAGCCCAGCCTTGTTGCCCTGTTTTCCCAGTAAGGCAGTAACAGGGCTTTGCTCTGTCCCCTGCACCAGCTGCAGGTTTCTGGTCTGCACATTCCGGCTGCCAAGGGAAGGATGCAACCTTGTGCTGCATCTGGGGGGGGATTTGCTCCTCTTTTCCATCCCCAGGATTGACATGTTCCTGTGGATGGACTCTCTCAGCCATTCATTTCTGGAACAGCAGCCTCCTTGCAAAACTTGACCCCCCCCCCATGGCAATATGCCCAGAGCTTGGGAGAGCCCCTGGACCAGGAAGAGGAAGACCAACACTCTTGCCTTCCTCAGTCCAGAAGAGGCATCCAGAATTGCTCCAGGAGGTCTGGCATGGAGCTGCCTGCACGGCGTGGAGAGAGGCAGGGCTCATCCCTGTGAGGAGGAAGGTGTCGGCGGAGCTGGAGTCTGCTGCAGCGGAGGCCACGCTGACTGTGACTGATGGCACTCAGTTACTTCTGCCCTAAGTTTTCTTCATTAATTTTTTTAAAAATTATTTAAAAAGCATAAAACAGTAAAGAAAGACTTGGGGTTTTTCCAGTAGAGCAGTTCCCCAGCTGGCCACACTGCGGTAGCAATGTTATCATCACGGAAATCGTGCTGGAAGGCAGAGAGGACTCTTCTGACCTATACAGTCAAAATCGTCTCTGAGGTTGAAATAAACCCTGAATTGTACCAATTTTTTTTTTCTTCTGGAATTTCGTGGGAAATCCAAAATTCCCCAAGGCGCAAAAAAACCCCCGAAGCCCCAAAAATTCAGCGCTTCAGGTTATCAAAATCTTGCGCGTTCAGCTTGAGTGGAACCTTTTGTGGGAACTAAAGCCAAGAGCTGCCGTGGGAGGAAGCCACCGGCACCTCATCACCTTCACCTCGTGGAGGGATCCCCGGGGGAGGACCACGGGGGGGACCCCGAGGAGGGGACCCCCGGAGCGCAGCCCGCCCGGCGGGTGCTCTCCAGGGTGCTGAAGGCCCGCGGGACCCCACGGGTGGGTCCTGCCCACGGGAGAGGGCTGATGCCCACGGGAGAGGGCTGTCGGCGGCATCCTCCTCCCACCAGCCCTGCCTCAGCTTTCTCCCACTCTCCACTGGCCAGGGCTTCTCCCCGGCCAAGCGCTTGCGCCAGCGGAGCCCTGTTAATTTCCGGCGTGGGTTTGTAATTATTGACGGGTTGCTAACACGGATCTTGCCTGGCTCTGCTCTACAAGCGTCCTTTCATTCACTGCGCTTGCTACCTTAAATATGTTTGTGGAGAAAAGTTTCCTTTTCTTAATTTCAAGTGTCGTTTATCTTGGAATGGCAGTAGAAAGAAGGACTATGGCTCTTTTCTTACAGAGCCTGAGAGGAGAAGTTAGGGACATCCATGGCACTGTATTAATCACTGAGTACCCTCAGTGTCACTCAAGCTGGTCTATAATTTTCAAAGGCCATTTTTTCCCTCGGCTCTTTGAAGGCCTCGCTTCCCTTGCCAGGGGTTTGGGCCTCCTAATTAGTTAAGGATATGAAATATTTGCTGTTTGAAACTGGAAAGAACAAATGAGACACTTCCCCGGGCTGGGATACAGGAGGCATTTGCAGGTCCTACACTTGTAGAGGAAATATCATGAATGAAAAAAATCTCAGGTATGCCTTTAGCTGCTAGATGCTCTGGAAAAGCCACTTAGTGCTTCAGCTGATAAGGCACCCAATGAAAGGACAGTTGGACCCTACCAGCCTTCCTGTGCCTTCCCTTCCTAACGTTACTCATCGCCTGCTGAAAGGTGTCAGGATTGCATCTGATAGGACAGCCGAGACATGAATGAGGTTCAGAAAGGGTTTCTGAATCTCAGGGACGAAATGTAGCCTGAAACCCAACTGAAAAGCTCTTCTTTCGGCTCCAGCACTAACAGGTAAAAGGTACTAGTTCCCTTCTCTCCTGCTCAGCTTCACTGCTACACAACACCACTGCGGCATGGTGCAGAAGGAATGGAAAAGAGAACAGTGGAACAAATGTTAGGGCACCGAAACCACCGACAATCCACTGAGATGCTCACCACTGAAGCCCATCTCGGTTCTGTCACATGTATTGATTCCCTCGACAAATGTTGAGCTAATGGTTGATTTGGAAGGCACTGGCTCTGTGGGTTTCCAGTTCATTGGGCTGTGAAACAAGGAATGACGTTTTTTGTGATCTCATATCTGACTGGAACCAAGGGAAACTGGCAGCTTGTAATGGAAACTTAGCAAGTATTTGTTGCTTAACAGAGAAACGCTGGGTAACATCTTTTTGTTGCGAGAGTGTGTTTAACCACAGCCAGGCTTTGCTGACTAATAGCTATTGTCCTTACCAGGAAAAACAGCCTGCAGGGCTCGACGTAAATGTGTGACTCTGCAGAAATCAGTGTCCACAGGCCAGCCTTCTAGCTGGCCCTGTCCTAGCCTCTGCAGGGGTCCCCATCGACGGGAAAACCTCTGTATGTATATGTCCAGGTCAAAACTGAAAACTGGATGGTCTACATAATGTAGCATTAAACCTTTAAGCAGAAAATTCGTTTACTTCTGTTCTTTATTCAGAAATGTTCAGCGTGAATATGCTAGACAGTACAAGAGAGTGGATTAACAGGTGGGAAAACAGTTTTGCTTGGCTGTGAAGTTCTCTGCATAGACCCCTACCAGCAAGCTAAAAAGCAACCGACCCACATTCCTTCTTGCTTGTCTAGTCTCATCTCAGTCCCTCTTGCAGAAGGCAACCCTCACTTCTGCAACAAATTCTGTACCTATACGATGATCTTATTGGAAACAAGTCCTTTGGATCAGCAGTCACAATATTTGTTTAATGCACAGAGGAATATTGCATAGTTGTCCATCTCACTGTTCAGAAAGGACGCAGGGTAAGAAAGCCTTTCGGTGAATGGCTGCCCAGGAGCACAAGTAAAGATTGCATCCCAGCTGGAAAGTCAAGTTAAGAACTGAGTCTCGTTAGGCTTTCCCTCCTCTCAGGGGAGAGAAACAGGAATTTCCCGATGTGAGTCACAGCTTGCACGTGCCCAAGTCACCATCCAGAGGTGCCCACCTCTGCACAGACTATAGAGACCACCTCTGGCGAGCCAGCTCTGAATAGGTGCCTGGGCAACCTGCACAAAGCCGGGAGGGATGACGTGACACAGCCCTAGGGTTGCCAGGTATCAACTCGCAGGAGGTGTAGGACGTAGGTGTAGGACTGATGTAGGGTTCCTCACCCACCCATTGCCTTTCATTCAGAAAAGACTTACAGGTTTTCAGGGTCCTTGAACCATCCCTTGTACACAAAGAAGTGACAAACACTTCCCAGGTGCTGGAGAAATGGAAGGCTTTTACTGGAAAAGAAAAAAAATCCCTCTCTGCCTGAGAGCTTTGCAGGCAGGCCTGTTTACAATAACTGATAGATTTTTCATCTGGTCAGCATGATTAACTAACCATGATAGGTAAGTTCCCAAAAGACCAATAAGAGAAGTCCATATTTTGCAGCTGAACTTCCTCTTCTTCCCAGACTCAGTGGTTAGCCATTCTGCACGGAAAAAAACCTTGAATTCAGCTTTAAAAAATACCTAGACACAGTTCCTTCTGGGGAACCAGCTTCCAGATGATACCCCAGGATTCTCACAGATTTCCATGGGATTTTTTTTGTATTTGTGGTGGCCCTTCAGCTACGCAGACTGCTTCAACCATGAGTTGAAATTTAATCTGTGTACTAATTACTGACACAGACATACCTCCCGCCTCATGGGCTCCTTTGATATTAAGGCATGTAGTTTGACTTCAAGGGCTGGGAACTTTCCTGTCATTGGAAATCAATAGTAAAGCACCAATGAAGAAAGGAATCAGAGTTTCACTGGGACAAGTCCCTTATGAAAAACCCACTTGCTCTTCCCTCACAGGCTGCAGGCCAGCTGGGAACTATCTGACAGACTCTCCAGGTTGTCCACCAAAGTGATGATGGTTTCTATTTTTTCTTCTGGAAACACATGAGAGGCGTTGGATCGAAACTTCTTCAGAAGCGATTCTTTGCTCAGAGGCTTCCTCCAGTGCCCATAGAAAGTGTCACATTTGCCTGTCAGGACATCCCCACTGTGCAGGAGCAGTGCCACCTCTCCGTACATCTTGTCAAAGTTGGCGACATTATCTTCAGGGTGCTCCACCACGACTTTATCCAGCAGCTCCCTCAGCTCCTGCCGGTGGATGCTGCTCTCTGTGAAGGAACTGAGGCACACCTCACCATCCAACAGGGCAGTACAGGCATTGAATTGGAAGGAGTGTCTAGCCTGGTGTTCAGAGGTGGGAAAAGGCCGATTGATGTACTTTGACATTGGGATCTTCAGCACAATGTTGCGGATCAAAGATGGAGCGAAAGACCCTGCGTAGTTGATGAAGAGGTTCCGGACAGACAAGGCAGCATCCACCACCCAGTGCATCCCCAGGTGGGCTGGGAATCGCTTGAAAGCAATATCCTGCTTCTCCAAGAGGAACTCATGATGATCACTTGATGTGGACAGTGGTTTGGGCTGATAGACACTGTAGAAAGCACTGAATCCAGAGCAACCAGGGATATCATCCAGGATTAAGGGGTTAGCCTCCATCCCTCGGGCAGCCAGCAGCGCTGCTTCGAAGCCCAGGCGAGTAGCATTTCCAATATGCAACGGCTTGGCTTGGGTGGCAGCGTTTGCCATGGGAGCCCCTGCAAGCGATGCAGCAATGCCCAACGCGTGTGCGCACTGGGTTGTGCTGAGAGAGAGCAGTTTTGCAGTGGCTGCAGCACTGCCCATGGTACCAACCACCGAGGGAGGGTGGAACCTAAAGGGGAAATGGCAGATGTGAGCATCCCTGCCTGCTTGGCACAAGGAGCACCCAAGAACCTCACCTACCAGACCTGCCCACGGGACTGGGAAGGAACTGCCAAGTCAGCCAGCAGAAATCCCTCATGGCTCTGGTGCAGGTGCGATTCACCTAACTCAAAACTTAGCCATCTGAAAACTACATGTCCACTTGAAGCTTCATTGGAGACAACAGAGTGAGCTCAGCATCTCCAGAAAGCAATTTTTCATTTTCTCAAGGGTAACAGTTCCTGGTTGATGCTAACCCTCGGACCACACAAGGGCACTGCCTGGTGAGTGGCAGTTGGCACAGGCAGAAATTGTGCCAGGGGTTGTATCCACAATTAAGCTGTCTGCTTGGCTGTGGGCCACTGTGTGTGCTGTGCTGTTGCAACAGTCAGTTTAGGTGACAACGCTGCAGACTCAGTGGTAGTCCTTTTGATGACTGCTTTTGAGGCAGGCTCACTGGAGGCCACCAAATCAATATGTGGTGCCTCATCAGCTCTGGCATAACTGGCATTGGGCTCTCAGTTGGGCTTTAGCCTGATCTTGAGTTCAGCTGGACTTCAACATTTTGAAACCCTGAGTAGGCCTGTTAACAGACTCACCAGCCCTCTTCCTACTCAGTGAAGAAAAAGAGGTTTACCTTTTTGGAATGTTGTGAGCCTCAGTGGAGAAATGCATGAGCCTCCCTTGCACTTCCAGGCCCACATTAAACGCCAGCAGGAAATCCACGCCATTGGGTTTGGTGCTTGGAGGTAGCATCTGGGAAGCTGCCAGAAGAGCTGGTAGAACAGCCCCTGACGGGTGAGTAGCAGGGTGCCAGGTATCATCGAAGTCCATGGAGTGAGTCTGCCAGAGAAATGTAGATAAGGACATGGTGATGTGGGGAGCTGGAAGCTAAGGGAGCTAGGTGTCCTTGCTGATATTGCTGAGGCAATATCAGCAAGGATGATGTAACAACATCCACCCGGTCACCCAATGGTCCCTGTGGTGGCTGATTGCTCCCTCTAAAAGCAGTGCGCATGACTGCAGAGGAGCCCACGACTTCTTGTCCCCCACTACCCCTCCCAGTCACCAGTCTGCTTCCTGTAATACTAACTAGTGTCTCTGCAGGCATCACAAAGCAGAGCTTCTTCTGAAAGAGCCTGCCTTACCGCAACTCCATTGGTGAAGGCGGCCAGCGTGGGGGAGAGCTTTACGCCTGGCTTGCCATAGACAGAGCTCACAGCAACTGAAGAGTACAGCTCCTGCGAAAGGGAGAGAAATTCAGGTGAGGACCTTCAGTGAAGCAGCGATCGTGTGATGCCAGAACATCCCTCTACCACAAGGCAAAAGACCTACGTCAGCCATCAAACAAGGTCTTGGTTGTGGTGGTGGCGTCAGGGTGGGCACCACATAACTACGTGGTAGTACAGGGCTGTTCCTACCCGGCAGTACTGCAGAGCGATATCGAACACGTGCGTCGTGCTGCCTACGAGGCCAACCCCAATGCTGTCGAGGATCATCCTCTTGCTTCTCTGACGGACGGTCTTGGACAAGTGCTCAGGCCGAACTGCTTGGATGAAGGAGGCAAAGCTGCTGGTCACTGTCTCCTCTGGAGCACTCCTGGCCACCACTGCAGCACCAAGAGAGAAGGGAGGGAGTAAAGACACGTGTGGGCCATGTGCTGACAGCTCACAGGTCTTCATTCTCTGGTGTCACTGAATCTATTGCAGGTCAAAGGCACCTGGGGAGTGCAGGATCTGCCCAGCATGTCCCTTGGGTCACAAGGCTGCACGCAGCCCTACAGATCTGGGAGGTGACGTAGAGCTTCCTTGCACTGTCCCAGGCTGTGAGCCTCTCCCTGAAAACGCCATCTGGGCCCAATGTCATCTCCTGTGGCTCCAGGCACTTGGTGGAGTCTAGGAGAGGAGCACCATTGCTCCAGGTTCCCTCCATAGACAGTGGAGAGGTGTTCCTGGAGATGGGACTGGCATCTTCTCTGAGGGAAGGTGCCTTATCTCCCACATCACCAGCACAAGGAGCCCAAGGCGAGCAGGCTGGTAGGAATCCTGTCCCTCTCCCTGGATTTTCAAGGGTCCACAGCACGTCCTGTCTCCTACTGCCTTCACGTGCTGTACGGACTGCTCTGTATATCTCCTGGGATGGCTTCAAGAAGGTTCAAGTGAAGCAGTTTCAGGGATCAGCCATGTCCTGCCACCCTGGGTTTCGAGCGACCACCTTTTGGGGGGTCAGCACAAATTGTGTCTCTTTATCTGGAGAAAAGGCAGAGTAGGTGCCCTGCTGCATTACCAGTGGTGCCCTGTTGGGAGTGGACCACGTAAAAACAAAAGTTCCTTTTATGTTTTAGCAAGCAGGACTAGACCCAAAGCCTGGATTTTTCCAGAAGTGTGATCCTGCAAGGCACTGAGGTGTCTTGACTCAGCCACCAAAGCTCTTAAGCCCTATGCACTCAAAAGGCTGCTGGTGCTTAAAAAAAAGTCCTTTGTGTGTTCTTCCATAGCTGAGCTCAGCATATCGGAGGATTCAGCCTATGCTTCAGGAGAGGATTAAACCAGAATATCTCTTGAGCTTGGTGTCTGAAGGGAAGTTTTTCCTGTCTCTGAAAGTAGCTTTGCTGGTGGGCAAGAAGCAACGCATCCCGCTTACCAAAGCAAAATCGGTGCCTGTGTTTGTGACCTGTAAGGTAGAGCGGGGCAGACAGCACAAACTGCTGGCACTTTTGGAGCTGGAAGTTACCATTTCCAAATCTTTGGAGGTGTTCAGACTCTGTGGAAAGTATCCAGTTTGGGACCATCGTACTTTTTCATTCCAGTGACAAATAGTTCTGTTTTGATGAATTTATAGTTCATAGAATTATAATTATGATGACTCATTGTAATTTATAATATAATTTTGAGAGTGCACATGAGAGTAGGAAAACCATAAAATTCAATGCAGCTAACATTCGCATGGCTGTAAATCTATATATATACACATATATACGTATGTGGGAGGTACAGACACACGTGCACACCGACAAAAGATGGCATTGAGATCCAAATGAAACTAATCACATAAAAAAGTCAAGATGAGTGAGGCAAGAAAGTAAAAATACTTTGCTTCAACATCTTACAGGAAGCCTCATCAAAATCAGAAGGTACATACGACACTTTATTTTTTAAACAGAAAATATCCCAATTAGAAAAAATGATCATTCCCTAATTTCACTAGCTTGTATTCATCCCTAAATGTCATGCCTACTGACTCACAGTTTGCTTGCAAATGTGTTTGGACTCACCTAGAGCCTAGGAGGCTGAAAACCACTGGTAAACACAGCTGAGAATGTCATCATTGCTGTGATTCACCAAAATAAAATTCACCCTTTGCAGCGGCTCTCTGAAATATATTGCTATAGGAATCTGTAACACTCAGCAATTTGGAAGCCTTCTGCTGGCCAGATCTGTGTCCTCTCTGTGTACTCTGAGAGCATCTTCAGCCTCACGTGAACGAAAGCATCAACACACTCCAGGAGAAGGAAACGGTGAAGACAAACTGGGTTGGAGAGGCTGGGGGAAAATCTGCCCGAATCACACTGCACCCGTAACATTTCGATTGTTTCCTTCTCCTTATCAAATGCTCTTTGCCACTTCAGTAGGCAGCGATACTTTTTAACTCCCCAGTTAAAGGCATTTCATGACTACGGTGTTTTTGTCCTGATATGGCTGCAGAACTTAAAAAAATAGGCTCTGTCCAAGAGCAAACAGATCTGCATAGATTATTATTATTATTATTCCTCTTGTTCTCCAGTGTTCAATAAGTAACATTCATTTCATTTGCTGTATTAATAACACACTTTACAGTAAGTTAATAGACAAACTTCTCACAGACCAAGTGGCTACCCAGCCGTGCTCTGCCTGCAGCAGAGCAGCTGCAGAGGTGCAGTGCTGGAGGAGCCGGCACACGGGCTGCGTGACGGGGCGAACGGTCCCTGCAGCACGCCAAGCAACGCGAACAGCAAGCTCAGACGGAATAAAGAAGTGATGACAAACGGAGGAGGTAAGGATCTGAGCAATCCGGTGACAGCTACAATTTAAATATCTTACCTTTGTGGTCAAGGAGTAAGAATTTGGACAGTCTTGGTTCTAAATCGGTTAAAGTTTCTGTTTTAGCACAGGATTAGTAATCAACATTTTTACTACTTGTTCCTCTCCTCCTTGTTCTTTAGCAACCAAGGGCAATAATCATCACAAGTGTTTTTGAAAGTAACGACATGATTCTTTTGGGATGCTCTTTAAAAAGGATAGGGAACGCTGTTCTGCTGAGAGATACAAACCATGAGCAGCAGTTTTGTGAACTTGCCGGGAGCTTGCCAAGAACTTCTGGGATTTCTGGAGTAAAGACAGAGAGAGAGCGTCTGTCACCTACGCTGCTTCAACTTATTCGCAGCCATTTCACCGGCTGCGCCTCTAGCGTGGCGTTGTAAGACACTCACTGATCAAATTAGCGGATAAGACTAACTACACATTTGAAGGAGAAAAAAAAAAAATATTTTCCAAAGCTCAGTCCAGCAGGGGTGCCAAGAACAGCCAGGGGAAAGAAGCAGTGCGGTAGAAGGGGCAGCACAGCCTGTGCAGACCTACCATGAAAGCTGCTTATGGCTGCAAGCAGGACCAGCTCAGAGTGGACACGAGGAGAAAAAAAAAACCACACAGCACTTCCCATCAACAACAACCCCCCCCCACCCTGGCATCGTACGAAACACATTTGGGACACATAAAAGGAACAGGCATGGAAGGAACAGGTTAGTAACTACGAATATAGTGTCTGTGAAAACCATCTGGTTTTGTTAATATTGGGGCAGGTTCCCATTTATCTGCCACGACAATTTTGACCGGTTGAGGAACCGCCCTGAAAATGACACTACCTCCTGAAAGTGAAAAAGGAGAGCCGAGAGATGGATAGGTTTGGTACACAGAATAGCAGTTACCTGTAAGGTGAAGTAGACCATGCTGGTGGCTGTTGGCAGTGCTTAATCCCCAGTGCTGCACTGCTCTATTCGAGGGATGGGAGAAGCGTCTGTCTGAAAGGTGCTTTGGTGTCAGGGTTTATATATGCTTCTGAAAGGCAATTTGCTTTTTGTTTTTTTTGCAACTGAATTTCAAGTGTGATGACATCAGCCTCTGGGGACTGAGAGGGTGGGGGGAATAGATGAGGAGGGGTGGCTTTTCCCTGCTGAACGGAAGGGAAACCCCCCTCGTTTCAGGAAATAAAAAAAGATTTAAGACAATAACTGACGAAGTTCAAGGAAATTCCTGTCTCCAGGATGCCACAGGTGCCAATGTGTGAAGCAACTGGCCCCAGGCTCCTCCTCCAGAGGAGGACTATAAAACTGGTACTTACCAGGAAATGAGAGGGACAAGAGCATCCTCCCATTGAGCTGAAGTGTCACCAAACCAGGTAATCCAAGCTGCAGAGGGAGAAGCGTGGCATTGGTGGTTTTTCTTTGATGCTTTTCTTGAATAGATTCAGTGTTTTGTCATTTGGCTGAATCTTTTCCTAGCTCTCCTTCTTCTCAGTACTCCGCTCTGCGATGTTGCCTGCCATGTGCTGCTGGGGCATTGAAATGCTAGACAGATGCCAGCTCTGTAGAGTCTCTTCCAGGAGCCACTGGGACCCTTCGGCCCCAGATGAATGTTTGGACTTTGGGGGAATGCCATGGCTCTTTGCTTTGTCCAGTAGTGAAGCCTGGGGACATTTCACATGCTGCATAGTATTTTGTACAGAGTAGCAGCCTGCTGTGAGACCCCTTGCATTGAAAACCAGCCTGAACCTTCTACTAAATGCTCAGCAGACCCTTGCTCACTGCGAGGCATCTAAGGCAACTTGGTGCTGTTTTTCACTAGAGGAGAGTCAGGGCTGTGATGTTTAATCCAGCTGTGTAACGTTGTTGTGCGCTGGTTCATCTTGCTCTGTGCTTATCCAAAAGAACTGCATTTCCTTCCCATAATGTGTTTATCTTGAGAGGCGCAGTGTTTTCTCAGAGCTATATAAACATTTGTTATCATTAATAAGGTGGGATGGAAAACTAATCACAGAATGCCACTGGGGAATAAACGTCTGAAAATGTAACTTTTTGGTATTTATATATGTACCCCACGGCATGCTAAGCCTTGCTCCAACCTCCTGTGGAGACAATGTCCACACACCAGCCTATTCCCATTAATGTTAGTCAAGGTAAAGAAGCGCAGGCAGCAGATGTCAGTTCAAAGCAGATGCACACAGCGATGTCTGCAAAGCCCAGGTACGACAACAAGAAAGTGGGTGCAGAGGGGAATGGCCTTTTCTGGAGGGGGTGAAGGCAGATATTGAGAGCAAGGTGGCAAGGAGAGGAAAAAGTGCTCAGGAGGCTGCAGCCTGGCCGGCACACTGGCCACGTGAGCATGGCTCAAAGGTCATGGTGAGGGGAGAAGAACCAGGATGGAGGGAGGACCTCACAAGCCATTTATGCAAACCCCAGGCTGAAGAACGTCAGGTGCAAGCAGGAAAAGGAAAGAAGACGGGAGAGGTTGGGTGGGTGAGGGGATGGCTTTGCCTTTGCCCTCGCTGCACGAGGGATTTGTGCAAGGGAAGGATCACCCCGGGCTGCCCATCTGTTTGGTAGAGCCAGCTCTCTGAAAGCTTTGGCAGTGCCCCATGTCTCCAGGCGTCTCCTGACCATGGGGATGTCTCCATCCCCGTGGTTTCCTGGACAGTGGCTGTGCTGGCTGGTACCCTGCGTGTACGGAGAGCTGCTAAACCCCGCATGGTAGAAAGGGACTTCCCTTTTGCTCCTCTGCCCCCGCACCACCCTGCGCTGGCTGCATAATCTCTACCCAAAGAGCTGCTTGGCTTCAGTCCCAGCTGGGGACACCCAGCTTGCAGACTTCAGCGTGAAGGAAAGACTCGGTGGGAGCTCCCTCCTTGCTGTGTTGCACGGTGTGAGGGACAGCAGGATCACGTTATCAGTTTTCTGTCATGCATGCGGAGAAACAGGTCCTTGAAGTGCCAGAGGCAGCAGGATAGCGATGGCAGCGATGAGCGGTTTTATCCCAGGGACAAACAGAGCTCGGGCGTGCTTTGAGCAGAAAACACCTCTGAGTTTCCATGCGGACCCTTGTTTCTCCAGGTCCTCGTGCAGCCCACAGCATTCATAGTGCTGGTGCCCCCGAGACAACAACGGGAAGGGATTAATTATCTGGTGTGTCCTTGTGTTGCATGAGACAGAGGAGGTGAGGCAACGCACAAATGCTGATATGGTCTTAGGACAGGGAGCACAAGTGTGTGTTTGCAGTGTGTGTGGGGATGCTGTGGATAGGTGTGAGCAGTGGGTAGGTCTGCAGCTGCTTCCAGCCCTAAAACCTTCTCCTCCCAAGGAAAGCTCCTTCACCCTCCTCCTTTTCCATCTCTTGGTCTAAATCTTCCCACACCCTTTCCCTTTACACCTCCATAGCCCAATATGGCAAATTCTGGTATTTCTTACCCCTCTTCTCGATGTCCTATGCAGAATTGCACTGCAAGCAGAGGGAATCAGCCCTATTAGCTGTATCTCTACATCCTTCACAAAACCAAGATGTACGCTGCAGGTTCTCAAACCTCCAGCACAGCTAGTTATGCAGGAACCACCAACAAAGTAAGCCTTGGCAAATGGAAAACCACTTTTGCGAGACAAGCAGTCACCTGGCCAGCCCATCTTCCTCCAGAAACCTCAGCTCATCCTCCTCCAGAGACCGACTCAAAACAGGGGCTTGTTGCAGCATGCCTAGAAAGCCACTGTCTGAGCTATTTCAGGGGAAAACATCTGGAGGAGCTTAATATTGTGGCCCTCCTCCAAGTACAACCATTTAAACCAAACCACTTATCTGTATCTGAATGTCATTTAAAACCCAAAAAGACAACGTCATGGACTCCACGGGTAGCTGCTCACGTCTTCCTTAGGGTGTATCATTTCTTAGGGCCTCCTTCAAGCCAGTAGTTTATACACATGCTTGATGTTAAAAGAGACTGTCCCTCACGCAGAACCATGCTTTGGTGCATCTCTTTTTACGAACCAAAAAAAATCTAACCTTTAGAACAGCCAAATAATGGAATGAATTAATCGTCCCCCAAGGTCCACTTGACAGTTTTTATCCTTTCCCCATTTCATGAGAGCTTCAGATGATGAATCATTTCAGAGCTGCTAGGAGTCAATTTGCCCTTCGTTCTTCATTTCTGTGAAAATTACATCTTTTAGAATAAATGGAGGGAAGGAAAACATGGGGTTTTCAACAGAACAAGAGAGTCCAGAGGCCACTGATGCTTGCAAAATGTGTATGTCTGCCCAGGAACACTGTGTGTTTGGGAGCCGACACTGGGATTTAGGTTCCTTAATATTCACAAAACTGTTCCTCCTTTGCATGGTGCTCCTTCCCTCCTCCTCACTTCCCATATCAACGATAGTGCTGCATGCTTTCGTTGCTTTCCAAAAGGCATTTTGGAGTGGCTGAGAACAGAATACATCACTTTCTCCTTTTCCAGCTCCTTTAGGTCATAAATGACCTAAAAATAGAAAAATAACAAAAACATTGCTGTTTTATTTTCATCTTTGTTTCCTAACAAAAACCTCCAGAGAGCAAACTCCAGCTCATGGTACCCAGGAGTGCAGAGGAATGGAAATGTGGGGGCTGCCTGCAAATAGACGAGTTAATGGTAGAAATATGAAGGGTTTGAAAATAGACTATTTAGTCACTAGGGTTTCAAGAAAGGGACGGAGCTGGAAAATTCCGTCTGGAAGGGAGACTGTGTATGTGTGCGTCGTGCCTGCCTGTTTGTCTGTAACAGTGGATAAGAAGTGTCCTGGAATGGCTCAAAAATACCTTGTGGCTTTCATCTGAATGTTTGTTCATTTGTGTTCAGCTATTCATTACTCTCCATCCCCAGCAGCCTGGAGAAGAGGAGGCAGGAACCATCACCACCACCTGCAGCGCTTTGGGGCACCTAAACATGTTTTTGCCAGAAATCCTCGTAGCCTAAATAGGTTGTGTGTGTTTTTTCTGGATAGGACTCCGGAAAGTAGGCACCTAAAGTTCTGCTTTGAATTGAGCCTTTGTCTGGAGCAAAGAGCAGGGAGGCACTATGGAAACACCTGAGCCTGTCACCAATTTCTCCCTCCTTGGAGCAGGGGCACGGCTCTGAAGGCTGGCTGAGCGCCCGAGCCAAAGCAGCGCTGGTCTAGACGCCGACGACGGTGAGGTTGTAGGGGCGACCGCCGACACTGCTGTTTTGTCTGGAAGGGCCATGGCGAGCACGGTGGGTTTTGCGGCCGTCTTTTACAGCGAGCCGGCGGTGCTGGGGCTCCTCGCGAATGTGGTCAGCGCCTTCCTCCTCTGCCTGCAGAACTTCACCGTGGCGCACACCGGCCTCAGGCCACAGGGAGCAGAGGACATCCTTGCAGGTGGGTGAAGATGCTCCTGGCGTTGCTAGTTGGAGGTGAACTTTCCCTGTGAGTGCCAGGCAGGATCGAGTCTTTGAGAGTTATCCCCATGGGCCAATGGACAGCACTGGTGGGACAGGTGGGGAAATGTGGGCTTTCTCCAATGTACAGAAGGTCTACGTGCTCCCAAGGATGGCTGCTCCTCCTTCCCCAGCAACTGCCAGCAATCTGGTCCAAATCTCTCACATGCCATTCCCCTGCCTTCATAGATCCAAACTGCTCCTGGACCTGCTCACCATACTGAGCATACCAAGGGGCTCAGTGGCCACATACCAAGGCTCAGCAGAGAAATTTTTCAGAGAGGGGAAGAAAGAGGCCACAGGGCTGGTCACAACTAGGCTGTGGAACCTGTAGTGGGGTGTCCCCCAGAGCTTGGAGATGAAGCACTGCTTCCTGCAACTCAAGCCTTTCAGTGACTTGCTTCCTAACCGACCTCTTCATGTGTCTCTCAGGTGTCCACCTCATCCTGATTGGAGGGTTTGTCCAGCTCCTGGCAGGATTTCTTGCCTTCCGCAAGTATGACCACCTTGGAGGCTCAGCCTTTCTCACTTTCTCCGCTCTGTGGAGTAGCTACGGGGCTACACGCATCATTGCAGCTGCTTACCCCTCCTTGCAGAACATAACGCTGCCCTCAGGGAATGCCAGCCACCTCCTGCCAACTGGCATGGCCCACCTACCCGCCACCCAAAGCGCGGTGGCTGGCCTGGTGGCCTACATTTCCATTTCCTTTATCCTTTCCTTCTGCTCAGCCACAGTGAACTACATCATGCCCTTCATGTTCGGGGCCATCGCGCTTGCCCTGGTGTTTGAGGCAGTTGCACTGTTTGGCCAGTGGGCCCTGGTAGTGTCAGGTGTCATCGAGCTTGTCATTGTCTTGTGCGGGTTGTACGGAGCGGTGGCTCTCCTCTTCAAGGGCATCACACAACGGTACGTCCTTCCAGGCTTTGGGCATCCTCTCTTCAATGTCTTGCTGCTGGGGTCAGCACAGAAGAGCTCTTCCAAGGCCATTGGGGAAGAAAAGAAGAAGAATACCAAGTATGCCGAGCCAATGGCCCTAGGCAATATCTGCGATACCGTCTCTGCCTTTTTATTTGCCTTTTACTTCTTTGGGTACATGGAGAACTTCTGTGTTGGAGCAGTGTGGATATCCATCATCTCCGGCTGCCAGCTTCTGTCCAGCTTCTACAGCTATCTGAGAGGTGATGTCTACTACACCACCAAGTTTGGTGTCCACAGCCTCTACTGGCTGGTGATGTCTTGGGAAGAGTTTACACTCACCACCTTCCTCGGGCTGTCCAAGGCTCAGGAAAGCAGGCTGGGAATGTTTGGAGGGTGGTTCTTCCTGGCCATTGCCTGCATGCTCTTTCTGATGTCAACCCACAAAGAAACCCTGGAGATGCTGCAAAACGCCTCTTTCATCATCCTCACAACCGCCTCCATCCATCAGATCCCAATGCCAGCTGCTTACCTGTTCCTCGGGGCTGCCTGCAGCCTTTGCACAGCTCTCTCCATGTATGCCACTTTTGCCAGCCTTATCAACTCCATCGGGGAGAAGGCTTTGATTCCAGTTGGTGTCCAGGCTATGTCCAGCTCAGCTTTTCAAACCACACTGATGGCTGTCAAAATCTTCTTCACAAGGTCCAAGAATTTCCCAAGCGGCACCAGTGCTGAAGTGCCAGATGCCTTGTTCTACATCTGCAATGGCCTGGCTGCAGTCTCTGCCATCCAGGGTACCTTCAGCAACCCCAGCAGACAGCAGCTCTCCATACCCTTCGTGCTCATCCCAGGAGCCATAATCCAGCTGTATGTCTGCAGGATCCAGGTTCAAGGAGGGAGAAGGTTTGGTTGCATTCTTCCATTCTGCTATGCTGCCTTCTGGGGAGCATGGACCTGGCTTCGCTTTGCAGGTAATGCAGTCAGGATTACTGTTTTGCTTACTCAAAAAAAAAGGACCCTTTCAGGCAATGTCAGATCACATACTCCAACATAATTCCTTCTCCCAGAAAATTCAATGACACCAGGTTACCAATATTCCTCCATGTAAAAAGATAAAGACCAAACATCCCAGCTTGTACTCACATAATTTCTTGCCGTTGCTGCAGTCACTTGGTAGTCTCACAGCTACAGAAATCTAAGATGTGTCTTCAACTCCAACAGAGTTCAAGACTTCCCTGCTAAACTACTGGGAGATGGCACTCAGACTGTCTCCAGGCTGTTATCTCAGAATAACTGTTCAGGAGATACTTCTTAGGCAGCAGAAGACTCCAGGTTCTGGATTCATCCTTCAGAAGCCTGGAGCAATTCATCTTAGGGGGTCAAAGGCATAAAAGAAGGTCTCAGAGTGACAAGCCTGGGCTTTAAAAAGCCTTATTTACCTCCAGGTGGGCCGCATGTTCATATAGCCTCCATGCCAGGCCCTATTATACTGAGCACCTGTGGGGAAAGTTAAAGCTATTACTTAAGAGGTAAGGTGAGAAGCTATTAGTGCTTTTAGCCAGACCCTGTTTATTACAAGCTGGAGGTAAAATCACCAGCTTTTTTGGATAACCATCCCCAGTTTTTTTGGTTAATACCTCAAATGCTTTGCATTGCAGAAGCAGCAGGTTTCAGCGTAGCAGATTTTCTTTATAGTGGTCACCACCAGCTAGGTTGAATTGTAGTCATTCCAGCTGGAGATCTGTCATTCTGCTCTTACACTGCACTTCATGGTTTGCTCATAACCAAATCTGCTGGTCCTATTCCAGGCCACTTGGTGAACATCAATGCCGGGAACAGTGAAGGATTCACTGCTGGTTCTATTGCCTTCTTGGTGCTCAATGCTTTTTTAATTATTCTAGGTAAGTCTCAGTACCATATGTGGTTGTTTATTGAGGGGTATTTGGGGTCAGATCATTAATCCCATCTGTGGTCACTCTGTGGCAGAGATGCAGAAGTGAGGGAGTCTCAGCTCTTTCTGTCAAGATTAAGCAAGAACTGCAATGTTTTGCCCGCAGCCAGTAACAGAAGCTGAGTTGGGCTTAGAAGAAACAGTCATAAGGGAATGGAAGAATGTTTCAAAGAAAATAAAAAGTTCAAATCAGGTAAAAGTGTTAGACAGACTGGGCTACTGGCATATGTCCACCCTCCAGCCTAGCTGCTGTAAATCTGAATCTTCTTGGCTGCCCGAGGAGTGTTTTCCATGTGAGCACAGTGTACTGGCAGATGAAGCGCTTGGCAGATTGTCTCTTGCAAGCCGAGGGCTGAACAAACCAGAGCTGTACCTCTCTGCTCCTCCATGAACAGGGAAGTCAGATCATGGACTGCTCAGACCAATCAAATAAGATGAAGTTGATTTAGGAACTCTTCCGCTGATTCACATACATTTTTATGAGCCATTCTCTGATGGGAGTCCCTCTTGTTTCTATTTCTTTTCGCAGCTTCCACTTTCAATATGGTGCTTCTCTGCATGACCCTTGCAATGGAGCTCTTGACCATTTGTTTTCTGCTCTTTACGTTGGAGAACCTCCCTTTGCCATTTGAAAGTGAGTTTTAGGTGAACTTGGTTCTCAAACCTTCACCCACAGAGTGCAGTGAGTGGGTCCCTGGTTGGGGAGCAATATTCTGCACAAGCCCAATATGGAAAAAGGCAAGCAGAAGAGTGTGTCACCTTTCCCTAGAAGACTGGTGTGTGTGCAAGATATGGACGCTGAGCCTTTCAGCTCCGTGACTGGAGGAGGAAACCTTTCCTCTTATCATCCCCAGGTCCTTGAGCTTTCTAATAAACATTCAGGTGTGGTTGGTACTGCTGAATCAAGAAAACCTCCTGAGGTTCTCTACAGTCCTACTTTCTAGTAGTTATTCAGTGAGCTAAGATTTGGGATGAACTAAACATGCCACCAGTGTGAACTGTAGTTCTGATGAAGCTTTGGCTTTACAGAAAGTGAGAATTTTATTTGTAAATACATAGAGTGTTTTAGCAAGATGCTCTCTAGAAGCTTTTCCACCAGGCAAAAAAAAAAAAAAAAA
>Ga0065711_1026988_pt1 | contig 55942 bp, 27 predicted proteins | sample Hoacrofraction12_FD_59098 | JGI IMG/M metagenome (GOLD analysis project Ga0065711, IMG submission 59098) | Hoatzin crop microbial communities from Cojedes, Venezuela - Epithelial fraction 12 v2 (version 2) | ecosystem: Host-associated > Birds > Digestive system > Esophagus > Crop | place... | reverse complement strand
CTGGCCCCCCTCCTGCCAAGCACAGACTGCCTTACGCAGCCTCTTGCCTGCATCTGTGTATACTGTAACCCTTTCAGCCAGCGGCTTCTCCTGAACTCTGGGCTTCTCAAAGCATTGATTACGCTTCAAGACTTGCCACAATTTCCCCTTTGGTTGTTGGGAATGTATCCTCCCACCATAGCCTAATAGGGCTTCCTGTATGGGTAGGGCATGTCTCAGCCACCATTCTAAGTTTGCTGCCTTGACAGGTATACTGATGTCCTCTGGCTCCTGTCCTGCCATTTCCACTACCCGCGTCCTGCCTTTTCTGATTAGTTCCCCTATGGCTTCTGACCGTGTCTGTATACTAGTTTTCGGCTGCATGCTTAAAAATACCCATTCTAATATGTAAAATGGATCATCGCCCTTAGCAGACTTGTCAGTGGCAGAATCAGGGCTATTCGACGACGCTACACAGTCCTGTGTCTCCCCTTTCTTGTTTTTCCACTGACAAACAAGGGCATAAGATGATTTTTCATGTTTGCAAAAAAGCAAGGAGACAGGTAGGGTTAAAAGTCGTCTAGCAGTCCAGGTTGTTTGAAGCTTCTGCACAATGTGTTGCAAAGCTGTCTGTTGTGTCTCTGCTGTTATTCCGTAATAAGGGTCTCGCTGGTCCTGATGTCGCACTGCCTCATCTATAGCCCGTTGTTGCCATGCCGACCCCCATAATAGGAACTGAGTAGGGGTTGGCAACAATCGCATTAAATTCCGACAGTCATATGGACACATCAAATCAGCAGAATAAATCCAGGTAACAATTTGTCGAGTGGCCTCAGATTTCACCCCATATTGTGATATGGTATTACGGGCCTGTTGTAAAATCTTCCAGTCATGTGGTTCCCATTTGCCATGACCATTAACCTGTACCACAGGACAGACTAATGCCTGAGTACTTCCTATGTTGGTAGCAACACTCCACTGTCCATCCAGGATAACGTCCCTTATGACACTGCTCCAGCGGCCAGGTCTGTCCGAAGCTGGAGGCCTGATTAAACATTTTGGAGAGGAAACCTCATCTTCTCGCTTGGGGGAGCTAGCGGTGGTTGACATATGCTGCAACTGTAAGTTCATCTCTTGGAGACGCTGTAGAACCGATTGTAAAAGATCACGCGCTCCCTTTCCCTGCAATTCATTTCGCTCACCACTAGGGGGAGTCAAGAGTGGAGATGCCTCGCTCTGAGGTGGCAACGGAGGATAGAGAGGACGGGCCGATGCTGTAGGCTGTGCTTCTTCCCCTGCCCCCTCTGTGGGCGGTACTAACCACTCCTCCCCTCTCCCTGGGGGTTGCAGTACTTCCGGATGAGGCTCATTTCTCTGCTTAGTCTCTCTAACGGCAACTTCCGGCAAGACCCCCACCCCTCCAACAGCGTCCCAATTACACTCCGCATTCGCCTGGATCTCGGCAACCGACCTACAGTTAGTCCCAGTCATCCCTTTTACAGCAGGTAGACTAAAAACCCGTACTAATGTCCCGGGCTTAGGCGCTTTATCTTTTCTGGATTCAGGAGCTAGCATTCGGGTTGCTGCACACGCTACTTCCCGTTCCGCTTTTATAGCCTTTAAAGTCTCTAATACTGTTTGCCAAAGATCCCGGACAGCCTTTATTTCCTTTTATTCCTTTTCCTCTCCCACTATTGTCTTTTTGCACATTGTCTCTCCCAACTTTTGCCATTCCGAGACACAATACAGTAGTCAGGTATCCACAAAGTGACCCAATCGCTGCCCCAACTTAATCAACTCTACGAGTTGTTTTGCCGCTGCCTCTATTCCTCTCTTAGAGAGAATACCGACGAGCAAAGTTGCTGCAGCCTCTGCTTCCTGCTTGCGGCTCCGGCCTCCACCTTAAACTGCGTCTGCTCCAGGCAGCACCGGCGGGCCCGTTTTTTCTCTGGGAGGTGGCTGTACTTGTCTGCCCTGCAACTATGCACCCAGGCAGCACCTCTCCCAACCGGTTTTTTCCCACTCCCCTCCTCTCTCTGCTTACTGCAGTCTTGGAGATTCTGCAGGGAAATCAACCATCCTCTGCTACCAATTGTTGGAGTGGGAAGCCGGATCGGCAGTAACGATGCGATCCCAGTATGGGTAAAATCGTCCTCCTTTATTAGTCAGCAAAACAGGGTTTATATAGCTAAACAATTACAGCCTCTGATTGGTTAGTTACCCTTAACCATATATGGGCAAAATTGCTATAACTCACTGCGACTGGTGCAGAGCTTCATCTTCATGCAGAAGTGACGATAAGGCAGGAAGCGGCGAGGAGGCACGAAACGGCAGTGCGGCACTCCCCCTGTGCCAGCATTCCGTGTTCGCCACTTTGCTTTCTCAGCAGTGTTCTGCATTCACTGCTTTTCAGGTCTATCTCCGGTAAAAAGCCTGGGTTGCTCAACGGCACCAAACTATATCCCCTCTCGTCCAACCAGGACTCCACACCTATACAAATATATGAAATGGAGAGATGATAGAAGAAATCAATGGGTAGAAGCTAAACCATAATATCATAGGGTAGTTCAGGTTGGAAGGGAAATGAGGAGGTGTCTAATCCACCATGCTGTGCAATGCAGAGTCAGCTCTGATATCAGAAAGAATTGTTCAGAGTTTGATCCAGCTGGGTCTTGGAACCTCCAAGGACAGAGACTGCATAACCTCTCTGAGCAGCATTTTCCATTGCTTGCCTGTCCACGTGGGGAAAAGGTTTATCTTTATTCCCAGTTTGAACCACTCTTATGCCGATTTACTCTCATCCTTCCTCCAGGTAGCTCTGCAAAATGACTCACCCTGCTAGCTTGGGAACAAACTCCTCTCAAAGCTGTCCCTTCTCCAGTCTGAACAAGCCCAGAACCCTCAGCCTCTCAGCAGAGCTTACTTCATTTTATTTATGTGTCGATGTGTTTCCACCATTATGTTCCTCCTTGCACTTAAGAATCTTCAAGCATTCCCACCCCCAATTACAACCCACAGGAAAAATTTACAGTAACTATACTACTCATCATGCATCCAAATACGGGCTATATCAATGCAAAGTTGGTGTAGAACAGAAATCAGATTTCATCTGTCACTGCCAGACAGGAAGATCTAGAAGTCTGGTTGAAAGATGTGAGACTGCTGCAGCTCAAACTGTGTAAATTTGCACCAAATCTCTCTAAACCAAATCTATTAATTAAAAAACAATAGGGTGTGCATGCTTTCTTTTTTTTTTGTTTGTTTGTTACTTGAGATGGGACTCTGCCCCATATATCAGACAGAAAAAAAGCTGCAGAAAGAGATAAATTTTAGATAATAGCATGACGGTCAGCACATCTGTCTAAGCATCCAGTGCATAGCTCACACATTTTTCAGATCTTTTCAATATAGTGTGTGGCAATTACACAGGTTTGGTGCAGTACGGTTTGGGGCATTCAGCAAAATCATCCTGCTTATGGAAATCAGTTGCGTAAATAAATTTTCCACATTTTTGTCAGAGAGTATATCTGTTATAATACAAATAACATAATACAGGATGGGGTTGGAAGAATGGTACCTTTTGCTGATAGCATAGCTGTTGCTTGATATATTGTGGTTTCATGGCCAGATTATTAGACCAGTTTGTTCCAGTTTATAGTACTAAACTGAGAAGAAATGAAACAGAAAAATCTACAAAACTCAAATAAAAGTTTTTATTTGATTATAAGGGAATACAGAACTTAGTATGACATTTTTTCAGAATTTTTGCTTTTATGATACTGGACCTTTTTAGAATGTTTCTAAAATGACATTTGATACATTTCATCCTGGAATCTGTCTAAAGTTGGAGTCTCCCAAATATTCTGAAAAATTAAATATGCAAAAGGATATAATATATTACAATATTTTCCTTGTGGATTGTGTCTTAGACTGAATGTGGATAAAGCAAACTTTCCTGACATCTCCATTTCCTCTTTATAAGTCAAGTATGCATATTAAAACTTTAAGAAGGATTTTTCCTTATCAATTTAATTAATGCAGACTACTGTGTAACCTCACTAAACTGTTCTCTTTGATACAAATGCTTACCAAAACAAACTAAAAATCCCAATATCCAAACAAAACAACTACTGAAAATGGTCACATGATCATCTTAAATGTCTGATCATGCTATTTTTTTATGCCTTCTGCCTTTTCTTATGCTGTAGCCGGTACTAATGTTGCTGATATTTTCTTTCTGCCTGACCTAAACCCCATATTATTGAGAAGTCCTCTGATATAATATTAAACTGACCAAATGATCATATTACTTTTTATGCTGTAGTCTGACATGCCACAGAAACATCAAAGAAATACATATTTAAATTGGAACTAAAGAAACCTCTTTCTTGCTTTTTGAAGAACACTTTATGTAATACTATTATCCAGTATTATTTGCTACTGGTAAAAATTTGCAGTATCGGTTATACCTAAAGCTCTTTGATCTGACATTCCACCTCCTTCTCACCCTTTCACTCCCAAGTCCTTTTCCATTTTCTGAAACTTACTGCTGATTTTAGCTGGTTGATAATTTTATACTGAATAGGATTAGGTTTTCTTTTGTTACATTACTCCCACTGGACAATTGACAGTTCAAACTAGATATTAGTCATGGGAAAGTGAAGACCCCCTGATATTTTAAGTATAATTTCTGTTGCCTAACCATCAAAATTTTGAATAGTCAGTAAAGGATAGTAATGCAGACTGCTTTTAACTTAACTGATAACTGTCCCTTTTTGTATGATTCGTTTCCTAAAATTGGAATATAAACTGAGTGAGATGAATTGTGCTTTGGGAGTTCTAGTCTCTTCTTAGATAACAGATGTAGATTAATCAACTATTTTTGAAACAACAGTTTTTACTGCGCTTGTCTTTTCTGCCTAACTACACAGTACTTTTTTCAGTTAAACACATCCAGTGCTTTTTCTGTTGCCTCACCGGCACAAGAAAAGATTACTGGAAGTGATACAAATACAAAACTCAGCATTCATAATTAAGTGTATCTGAATGCATTGCTTAATACTAGGAATGCAGCTGCCTTAGAGCAATAAATTTTTTTCTCTTTTTTCTGTTTTCCAATGCAAATACTTTTATTGTATTATATACAGTAACTCTACAAGACTACTCTCCTCTTCATTAGACCTGAATACATACCTCCTGTAAATCACTCTGTTTCTGTCTTTCATTATTCGCAGTTTCTGTTCTAGAGCAAGATAAAGTCTGACAGTTATGAGGAACATATCTGGTTTTGCCATAGGCTCTGTTTATGGTCTTCTAGGGACAAACACCAGTCTATGGAACATGACTCCAGGTGTGCAGTGCTATTCTGCAATCACAGTACTCCGTGTGCTACCTAATCAAATTTTCCAGACAGTGAGGATTAGCATCTTGTCCAGCAAAGGTGTTTGGTTTGTTTTTGTCCTTAAGACAGAATTTGTTTTACTCTCTATAGCTTTAATTTTGTTTCCCTTTTAAACATATTGCAATAGTCATGGTCCTTCTATGTTCTTATTTTCAAAATGTAAAAGAATGAGATTTTTTTTACTTCCATCATGGACAAGTTTTTTTAACTTGTGTCTTTTTTTCTTGCTAGGATCTTACAACAAAGATCAGCAAACTCAAAAATCACCGTAAATTGCTACATGCTATGGTTTCTTCCTTTAAAAGCTATCTAAAACGGAATCATACATAATAAGTTTGACAGATATCATCCAAGCCTTCTCTTCCTCTGTTTTAGCACATCTAGTAGAATAATGCTGTAGAAGAAATATATAACAAGTCAGTAAGTACTAATGTTCAGAGAATTTTAGATGGCTTGAACATCAGTGATAAAACCATTTAGGAGTAAAGAAGCTACTGAGGCAAAGAACAGAATTCTGCTTCTACCAAAAAAGGCTAAAGAGCAGAAGACGTGTGGATTAATGTTACTGTGCATATGCTAATTAAAATGGGGTATTTTGCCAATTAAAAAGATTCATGAGCAGGACTGAGGCTGCCAGTTTTGGTGGAGATTCACAAAAACAAAATCCTTTATCCCTCTCAAGTCTACAGCTTGCTCAACTTTGCAGGACAAACAAGCATTCATTTGTTTTTGTCAGAATAAGAAAATTCAAGACGTCGAAGAAGGAAAAATGGTGATTTTCTGTACAAATATATTCTTTAATTTACTTACATAATGAGTATACAACACTGAAATTTTGAATCAAACTGCTTTCTACTATTGCAGTTGAAATGAAACAAAGAAAACTGAAAAGTCCCCAGTGAATATAATGGTAAATAGTCAGCTTCGTTTAGAAAAGAAAAATAGATTCCGAGTCTTTTTCTATTTAAATCCATTGCCCTTCCTGTTAAAAAATTAAAGGGAAGAATGGAGAATTTGTCCCCGTTCTGGGTTTGCGCGGCAAGGCTTTGGGAGCAGGGGTGCTACAGGGTGGCTGCCAGAAGCTTCCCCGATGTCTGATAAAGCCAGTGTCAGCCAGCTCGAAGACCGACCTGCCGCTGCCCAAGGCCAAGCCAATTAGCGATGGTGGTAGAGCCTCTGTGATAACATATTTAAGAAAGAGAAAAAAAAAAGAACTGTGGTGAGATGGCAGTTAGAGAGAGAAGCGAGACTATGTGAGAGAAACAATTCTGCAGACACCAAGGTCAGTGAAGAAGGAGGAAGAAGAGGTGTTCGAAATGTCAGATCAGAGAGCCTTCCCTGGCAGCTCGTGATGAAGACCGTGGTGAAGCAGGTTGTTCCCATGCAGTCAATGGAGGTCCATGGTGGAGCACATATCCACCTGTAGCTCTTGGGAGGGACCCCACGCTGGAGCAGGCTCCTGCCAGGAGAGGAGCCCACACCAGAGCAGGTTTGCTGGAAGGGCTTGTGACCTCGTGGGGGACCCACCCTGGAGCAGCCTGTTCCTGAAGGACTGCATCCTGTGGAAGGGACCCACGCTGGGGCAGTTCAGGAAGAGCAGCAGTCCATGGGAAGGACTCACATTGGAAAAGTTTGTGGAGAACTGTCTCCCGTGAGAGGAACCTTCACTCTGAAGCAGGGGAAGAGTATGACGAGTCTTTCCCCTGAGGAGGAAGGAGCAACAGAGACAACGTGTGATGAACTGACCGTAACCCTCATTCCCTGTCCCCTCGTGCCACTTTGAGGAGGAGGTAGAGAAACGGGAGTGAAGTTGAGCCTGGGAAGAAGGGAGGGGTGGGGGGAAGGTGTTTTAAGATCTGGTTTTATTTCTCGCTTTCCTATTCTGATTTGATTGGTGATGAATGAAACTCCCTTTTCTCCCCAAGTTCAATCTGTTTTGTCCGTGGTGGTAATTGGTGAGTGATCTCTCCCTGTCCTTGTCTCAGCCCTTGAGCCTTTCATCATATTTTGTCTCCCCTGTCCAGTTGAGGAGGGGGAGTGATAGAGGGGTTTTGGTGGGCACCTGGCGTTTATACTGGCCAAACCAAAATAACCCCTTAAAATACCATGTAGGTGGTCAAAAAAATTAAATCCTGGCCTGGTTTGAACCCAGTAAACAGACTTCAGCAGCTAGTGAAAGATTGTTATAAAGCAGTTTTCACTGGATTTATGATAGTCCAGGAAACAGCAGAAAGCAGAAAATGAAATCATAACAAGTTATATGTTGTTTTCATCGATGTTTACAAAACTCTAAAAGCGCTAGTTGAATCCGCAAAAGGGGATAGTAGAAACCCAAAGCTAGCATGTATAAGACAGTCTCTGGCAATTCTATATGGATAACTTATGCATAGCTATCAAGGTTGTGAGAGTCTATGATACTTCTTATTGCATTACTCTAATTAAATGCATCACAAAAACTTCAAACTAGCAAAGACAAGATTCTTGTAGATATTTCCACAACAAGAAAAGAGGATGGAAATGATCCAGAAATCTGCACTGAAATATCAGACTTTACTGAGGAGCTAAATTAGTATTTGGTAGGTGAGGGAGTTGACCAAGACCTAATTCACCCCTGACTTCTCTAATAATGTCTAGTGTCATCATTACTCTAGATAATGTAAGCAACTAGAACAGGGAATTGTCAAAGAGAAACATAATACTGTATTATATGATGACATCACAGTCGATATAAGCCTGAAGCATAGTTCTTGGTATTTATACAATACCTTTTAGCATAAACTCTACCAAAAGTACTATGTTTCCATTTCTATTATTTTGAGAACTGCAGTTACATAAAATATCAGAGAGAAATCAAATCATTTGGTTCACTACTGAGATTTATTCAAAGCTACAAATCACTCCTGAGCTTTAGTCATAGTTCCCACAAACAGTTATTTGGAGAACAGTAGCATATTAGAATTAAATGTGCTTGGAGGAGATTTAGCAACGGGATAGTTATATCACTAATATCCAGTAAAAGCCATAAATGTTCTTAAAGGAAGAAAGTTTTGGTGGACTAAATCAAAAGAAGTGTAAATTGTGTCCATTTCTCAGTTATTTGTCTACTTTAAAAAATGAGTGCAGTAATTAACTTTGGAAGAGTTAAATGTTGTATATAGATTTGCAAAAAGAGACATCATAGATATCAAGAAGATGACAACTACTTCCTTTCCTGCATTTTCGTGATGATTACAGGTACTGCTTCTAGCAGTTTAGGTGGTAGATTACCCGAAGTGGTGCTTAAAAAGATTTGCCTTATATTTAATTCTAGTGACACCACTCAAAGATTAAAAAAAAAAAAATCCTTGGCTAAAAAACTATACTTCTGGATATCTGTATTTTGCAATAGGGCATTAACAATGCTAGCTATTATGAAATTTTACATACCTCTATAAGATTTATGTTGTTGAACCTGTAAGATATTATTGAAATACAGTATTTCATCTGACAAAACTTCTTGTCTGGTAAAAAGCTTGAAACATGTATTGTAATGACTATTTCAAGCTTGCTATATACAAGACAGCCCAGTTGGATTTGGAGTAAAAAGTCAAACCAGTTTGAACTGAGATTGTTAGAGCAATAATATTTAAAACAGATTACAATTTTTTTTTTTATATTTTTGGACAATAGAGCCTATTATTTCTTGATCATGTGTATTTTCCTGCATTAAATATTTGCATATTAGAGACTTTTGACCTGTACAAAAGGATTTGTCTCTGTATACCTGGTCTTATTTTCATAAATAAAGGTGCAAAACTAAAGAAAATTGTTTTATTTTTTTCTCTTGCACAGAAGTTAAATATTTTCTAAAATATGTCTGAAAAAGTCAAGCTTACTCTTTTTGCATTATGTTCTTTAAAAATGTAATGAACAGAGAAGCATGACAAAACATAAAACAGATTTTGAATTAATATAATAAAAATTTACACAGAACCGAACAACACATTAACTAAGCTTTTCAGGAATTTCAGAAATAAATGAAAGCATTTCACATAACTCCTATAATCTGTTGGTCAGTGTGTTAGCAGCACTTTATCAGAATAATTTTATTGCCCTGAGCTGCAGATGTGAGACTTGTAGGGTTTGAATTTCACCATGTTATATAGAAAGAAAGGCAAAAAAGAACCTCTTTTACCTCAAATTCTGCTGAACAATTAGATGTCCAAACATCAGTGCTGATAATACATAGACTGTTTGCCAAACATGCATGTATACACATAAATAATATCCAAGGGAGTGTGAATAAGGACATATTTTTCATTCCTGAAATAAAATAAACCAAAATAAAAAAACAACTACAGGAAAAAAAAAGCAACAAAACCCCAAACCTACATATTCTTTAAAAATGATAATTTGTGTCCATGCAGTGCAGGAAAATAGTTACATTGTTTAATGATTTATCAAATACAGTAACACCTTTTATGCCTTCAGACACTTGTTTATTTTATTTAATTACATATAATGCTCTAAATACAAGATTTTTGCTATCTTCTGATGCACAAAGGGAAGAAAGTACACCCTGTTTACATTATTTCTTCACTTCCAAATCATTTTTTTACATGAAATAACTTTTTTTATCCCAGGAGAAACATTCACATTTCAGAGACAATATCATGTTGTCAAGAAATCTTTTTCATAACAAAAAATCAGTACTAAATTTGGGCTTCAGATTTATGACAAAGACCTTGTTTCCCTGTGATGAGTTTCGTGAGAAACAGATACAATAGGTAGTGATAATTAAAATTGTGAGATGGATTCTTACATCTTTGTGGAATTCTTTTGATTTCAGTAGGCTTTTTATCAGACACCATAGTCATATACTGCAAGGCTATGGTCATACACTGTTGCAAGGCAACAGCATATGTCTTCTTTTTGCTTCTTGCAGTAGCAGGTGAACCGGAGCTAACTACTTTAAGCCTGCAACAGCCATTAAAATATTATTTTTCCTAAAACTCTCTATGTGACCATTTTTCAACATCCCCACTCCAGAGGATTCTTTTGTCAGTACTTAGTACTTATGTTCAGAGAGATAACTCTTTGTGTGTATACCTTGTAACATTTTTTGCTTCATTACTTTCATATTTAAATTTTCCTGCTTATATTTTAGTATGTTGCAATATTTTCATCTGTTCAAAAAAAATATTTGAAACTATGTTACTCTAATCATCCTCTAGGCAAATATATATGAATATATCATTCTTATTGTTTAACGGATAAAATCACCACTAACACCTCTAAGGAACTAACATTTAGGGTACTGGCTAGTCTGATTTTCACATACTGAGCTTGTCTCTAGGGCTGTATTATTTACATGCATGCAGAGAGGCATTTCTTCACGTCTTTCTTATATAAACTAGTACTCCTTGTAACCTTGTAGCCTTGCAATGCAAGGTTATTGCCCTTGCTGTTCGCAGGCCATAACCTTTGCAGTGGATTTGCAATTGTCAGACTTGCTCTGACTGAACTTGACCTGTCTGTAGCTTTGTCTCAACTTGTTTTGGCTGTGACAACCATTTCTGTAACAACTGACCAGGTGATTCTGGCTTATTTGTTTTATTTATCTTTCTGTAGTACAACCATAGTTTTATATGGTGAGTGGAAATAAGCGCTACATAGAAGAAGATATTTACAATTCTGACACAATAACGTAGAGAAATGCAGGCCTTGAGAAGCAGAGACACAGGATGCAATGTAGAGCGCAGGACGGCGATGAGAAGGGATGGGTCACAGGTCTGGCACTGGAGGCACCGTGGCTATGAGCAACAGCACTCGTGGTTAGTTAAAGAAGTGGAGACCTGGAGCTGGGCAGAACTGGGTTTAAGCATAACAAAGAGAAACAAAGAAACAGTATCTTACATATGTAAACATCACAATATATAGTAAATCTGGATGTAACCTGAAGCCGTAGGCCAAGGAAGAAAGACAAAGTTGTAAAAGTGTGTTAGCAAACACATAAAAATAACCCCAAGTTGACTCTAGAGAGCTGAAGAAGAAAACATCAACATGAACATCATATTCCTCCTGGTAAAGGACTCCAGACACTGAAAATTCATCGTGACACTCCCTCCTCATTCGTGTGAAACCACAGAACTTGGACCCAGAGGAGTAGGGTAAGGGTGAGCACAACACCAGGAAAAGGGGTGGAAATTAAGAAGCGTGTGTAGAACAATTTTATCTGCTTTACTATTCTTTCAGTTTTTTGGTGACTATTAGATCTGGACTAACAATGATCAGACTCTCAAGATTTCAGTTATAGTAACAACAAATCCTTGATTTTATTTATATATGAGATGTGCTTCCTCTTTGCCCATAGACAAGATTTTGAGCATAGCATTCTTCAAGATCTAATTCACTACGTTCTATCTGTTCTAATTACTACTGATGACCTAGTGGAAAAAAGATAAGTAGAACACTGCTAATTAGTACAATATTAACAAAAAAATTATCTTACTTAGGTGGAAGAAGTTTTGTTCAAATCTTACAGCTCTCAGATAAAAGATACAATTGTCTTTCTATGGGAAAGTGACCCAGTTATAAAATGTACATGGAGATTCCTTTCACAGCTTCTGCCATCAAGAAGAAATACTATTTGCTAATTTCTTGTGCCAAAAAATAACAAAAATTTATATTTGTGTGGTGCATAGTTCTGTATAGATGGCTGTAAAAAGCAGTTATTGTATGCACAATAGGATATTTGACTCCAACACAGCGACATATTGCAGAAAAATTCAGACCCGAAATGATAGCAGAAGCCTTGAGAAGTGGAGACACAAGTTGCAGCTTGTGGGTAACATTCCACAAATTGTCGAAAGCTTCATGCTCTGTAGTCTTCTGATGTGTTATAATCATCTGCTTTTACGAAGAACTGAAAGGCAATACAATTCTTGAACTGATGTGAAGAAATACAAGTATCTCAGTATGATCACAGTACAGAACAATGTATTTAGAAGTCTGTGAAATATATTTTTATATGGACATAATATTAATAAACATGAAATTAATAAACATGAATGTAATAAAACACAGTGTGAAAAAGAAAAATATCTGAGTCTGGTGGAATGTCTCTATAACTGAAAGGGAAGCTCCCCATTGAATTTATCTTGACATTTAAGTTATGTAAATTTTTACAATGGAAAGGGAAATCTGAAAAGTTTCCAACAGTTTTCATCTACTCTCTGAATCAGAAGGGAAATACACAGTAATAATCCCGTAGCTAATTAAAACCTGCTGCCTTGCAGTTATAATGATACCTATATTCTACAGAATAAGGTATAAGAAAAGGTCAGGTATCGGAAGGCTCAATGTGATAATCAAAATAATAGTGTCAAAAATAAAAAATGAAATAAAATAAGAAGGCAAATTACATTAGACAGAAAAAAAAAAAAACAGAAAAAAGAGGTGGGGATAGGAAAATTCTAATTGGCAATACTGAACTTCGTCTTTACTCCAAATGACTTCCAAACGTTCCAAAGAACCAGGCAGAGCAACAGAGGATCCTGTTAGTCTAAGCTTTAAATAAAATGAATTAAAATATTCCCAGACTAGGTATACTAGTTACACATTAATATTTCTTTGGTAAAAGTATGTCTCCGACTTCATTTCTATTCTTTCTAGCATGACAGCCAGTTGACCAGTAGATGAGAAAATGACCAGAGGAAACTGGCAAAAAAAAAACCAGTCCTGAGTTCAGGAAAGTCCTTCACTGCTTGGTGTACCAACATTTCAAACACTCCAGAGGTTATGCTAAGAGAGGCTTTCAGGGCATATTTTTGCTTGCTTTGAAAGTTTCAATCTTATGGGTTTACCCTCTCCCAGAATTCATATCTGATCATATGGGCAGCTTCTGGGAGTGAAGTAGCAGACGTAAACTAGACTGACTATTAATATAATGATGCCCTAAGGTAAAGCATTTTTTGTTCACTTGCAATGGCGTATTAATAGAGAGAGACACAAAGAGCTACTCTACAGAAGCTGCTACTGCAATTCTTCTCCTGTTGAGAAGTCTTAAGTTTTTCCTTCCTACAGCTCTGTATTCTTTAGAACATACAACAGTACTTTCCAGTCCCTCAGGAGTATATTAAAGACAATTTATGAAAAGGCTGTTAGACATTTTGAGCTTTTATTGGTGCAGGCTATATACATATCTTAGGTGAGTGTGCACATGAAGTTTACAGTGCGCATACTAAATATAGATTTGATAACTTATACACAAACTTATACGGAAAAATAACACATAAAAACCAGAATAGCAGCTAAACACGTTATTTTTAGCATAACGAATATGCGTTATTCTAGTATATATTATGTCTACACAAGATCACGATTTATGGTGTAAATCTATGGCTATTCCTGCCAATTATTATCTTTTATCTTTATGTGATCTTTTCCACTGTTATGCAGCAGAGTAGTTCATGGGGTTTTGATCTGTCTCTTTGACCAAGAAAAGACTGAGAGGGTTCTGAGTTCCAGAAGCACTTTCCTTATTGGCATATCTGTTTAGACTGTATGGGAGGGGGAAGGGGGGGTGACTTCTTCTTCGTTTGGTAGTATAGATGTGGAAAGATATTTGCTATGTGATTTCAAAAAAACCACTAGAGTATTCAAATTCTTAATAACTTGGGGAGTGAAACAGCACAACCATGAGAGGTTTCTGAAGTTACCACTTGGAACAGATTTTTTTCCACCCATTGGAACATGTTACCAGGCTACTATTTAAATCATAAAAGATATATTATCAAGGCATGTTAACTTTTCCACAATAATGCTTACATCCTTATGCTCGCTATGCTTTCTCCTTGATAACGACTCACTGCTGAGATGATTGTATTGTACAACGCAATCTCTACTTTGTTTTCTGTAAGAGTATGATTACTTTTCACTTTGGGGTATTTTATATTTCCTCTGTGTAACTATATAGACATTTAAAAATATGTGTGTCTGTTTTTCTTAAAAGGCAAATACTCCTCAGCCCTTTGTAGAAAACTATAATTGAATGTTTGCACCAAAAAGTACCTTATTATTTAAGTACTATTGATATGCTTGGTGTTTTGAACGTACTTTTATATGACAGCAAACTTTGCACCTTTTCATTAAGTGTAAGTATATGTATATGTACATGTATGTGTGTCTGTATATAAACAGATATACAGTATATTTCTGATCTCAAATGCATACACTAAAATACAGCTTTAGGCATTAAGTTTATTCCCAAATGCTGTAGCAAATTTTGTAGTATTTGTATCCCTTTTTCTTCTTTCGCCCTCTAGGTCTTGCTTTTTAGTCTACCTTTATGAAAAACTTAAAAATTTGAGAATAAACTAGTCATGAAGATAAAGACTGAAATTATTTGGATAAAGTGCTATTAAACACTAATTGAAAAATAATTACAGTAAAGTACCAACCTGAAAATGAACTTGCTTCTCCTTGTCTCTTAAAATTACAATAATCATAAAAGTTGCTGATATCCTATATAATATTATAATTATTATCAGAGAGAAGCACGAAAAGTAAAATTATTTATTTCTATATCTCACAATTTTGTCATTAATGTATCTACCAGATTCCAACTGTTTAATTTATCCTTTACTTTGACTTGCCTTGTTTTTTTCCATGTATTATAAAATATCAAGGTGTACGTATGGGCATGCTGCCTTTTGCATGTAGGACTAGCACTTGCATGTCCATTGAGATCTGAATTAAGTTTATGTAGTGTTTGCAGGTAATTTCCTATGACATATCTTTCTTGTGTAATTTGCAAGGACTGTAGGTTTGGAAGAGGTCGAAGAACAGAGACACAGTGGAAATCCAGGTAAGCCTCACCCACTCCAGAAATGTTCATATCACTTTATGAAGTTATACTTTCATTCATTAGAAAAAGAGAGAATGAGAATGATGATAAAAGTTAGTTGAAGCATTAAACTCTGATCAGCAGATTGTATAAGATTATTGCTTAACAGATTGGGGAACATTCCACCAAAGCCATGTAAAAATATTGTTTGAATAGCAAATAAGCCCTTAACTTTTAGACTTTGTCTTCTTGATATATGTATATAATATTGCAATATATGTTACATTTTTCATCACCCAAACACCAATTTAAATAAATATCAGGGTAAGATATTCGGCCAAGCTATGTAAAATATAATTAGCTGAAAACTTGGAGCTCCAGTGAGACCCAAATTCAAGAGCTGATGTGTTAGAAGCAGGATTCTTTGGGCTTTTCTAAAACACATATTCATTTTTTATGGAACTAAAGCAGTAATTAGGATAAACTCAAAGTTACAGTCAAGAAAATTATCCTATCTACCATTTAATTTGTGAGGTACTTCAACTCCATATTACTTTACTTTTTCCTGTGTGGACATCAACAGGCATTTTCACCTCTGTTTTTGTGCATTTATGAAAATCCCAGTCATAATACCATGTAGATTGAAGTCCATTTCACAACTGAACTACACCTCTCTACTTTCTTTTATGATCCTCTCACGTTAGACTGAAAATACGATTTCTGCCACTGAAAACATGATTTCTGCAAGCCTAAATTTAATCAGCTAGTGCCTAAAAAAGTATAGTGTAATTCTCAATACTCTACCCTATTGTGTCTATGCCCTTGTACTTCTCCCAATTTCTGAACTGAAATGTGAATTGTTGTGTAGGGAGGGTTCCTGTAGTCAGTGACTCATGATATAAAATGCTTCTGCTCAGCCAATTGCCACCTAATAAGGTCAAGTTTTTTTGTAAGAAGTCACAGCTAAAGACACAGGTTTAAAGCAGTTACTGCTAGCTTTCATTTTGAACTTTGTGGGAGTACTCTGCTTAGGTAAATATAGGAAACGGCAATAATTTGGTTTTGTTGATGATCCTACCTAGATTATAGCTTAAGTCCCTCACAGTGTCACAAGTCTTGCCAGCAAACCTGCTCCAGCATGGGCTCCTCTCTCCATGGGTCCACAGGTCCTGCCAGGAGCCTGCTCCAGCGTGGACTCCCCACTGGGTCACAGCCTCCTTCAGAGGAATCCACCTGCTCTGGTGCAGAATCCTCCAGGGGCTACAGGTGGATACCTCCACCATTAACCTCCATGTGTTGCAGGTGGACAACTTGCCTCACCACAGTCTTCAGCACGAGCTGCAGGGGAATCTCTCTTCCGATGCATGGAGCACCTCCTCCCCCTCCTTCTTCACTGGCCTTAGTCTCTGCAGAATTGTTTCTCCCACATATTCTCACTCATTTCTCTGGCTGCAATTGCTCTTTGGCAAGTTTTTTTTTCCTTCTTAAATATAACAGATGTGCTACCACCATCGCTGACTGTCTTGGCCTTGGCCAACAGTGGGTCTGTCTTGGTGCCAGCTGGCATTGGCTCTGTTGGAGAGAGGGGAAGCTTCTAACAGTTTCTCACAGAAGCCACCCCCATAAACCCTCTGCTACCAAAACCTTGTCACACAAATCCAATACATCCCAGCCCTTGCCTCTGTGAATCACATATTTAAGAATTATTATTAAAATACACATTCATCCACAATCTTTGCAAAATTCACTCACTTCAATCAAAAGAACTCCCCACATCAAAATCAAAATAACGTCATCACAACACTGAACAAAAGTGGACAATTTACACAGAATGCACCCCTTGTCCCTTCACCACAATTACAGCAATCGAAATTCCCCATGATCATTCCACTCTTCGCTCTCTAGCTGTGTTCAGTCCTTGTTTTCCCATTACCTCTCTCAATCACTATCAGTTCTCTGGGTTTGGCCATTGAGATAGTTTTTCATCCAGTGAAGAGTGTACCCTTCCAAGTCATAAGCAGCCAGTTTCTCCAGGGCGATGTTGTGGGAAAAAAAATGTCAAAAGTTGTACTAAAGTCTAGGCAGAGAACATCAAACACATCTAGCATTACTAGTCTTAAAAATCCTGAAGAAGCAGTGTCTGTATTTCAAGTAATTTTGATTTAATCTGTGTTCCTATATTTTGTAAGTTCTTCACATCACATGAAGGATCTGTACTCATTTTGGACAGCTATGAATTCTGTGTTCTCTTATTAGCCAGTCTAGGCTCATGTCTTTCAGGATCACCTTTTTCAAGTAAAACTTTGACTGTAAGAAAATGATAAGGAATGAGGTATTATACATCACATATGGTTGAATAATTTGGTAGACTTCTCTCTCCCATTAGGAGAAAGATTGTTGTACATCTTTAACAGTAGTTCACCATAGATTCATAACAGTGCAAACAATGTGGACACCTTTATTTTAAAAGCAAAAGATGGAGCAAAAAAGTAGCCCTTATTTGAAGCAAATCCTGGTATTGAACAGTGTGCACACATCACTCGTGTTTTTCTTTAATGTCAGAATTAATTTAGCCCATGAAAGACTAATGCTGGCATAACGTACCTGAAGATTTTTTAAAAAAAATTTTGACTATGAAAAGGTGATAGTGAGCTGTTGTGGGAAGCAGTTATACCTCTTGTTGAGTCTTCATATCACAGGGTTTGCACACATGGATTTTGTTGCAAACTGATAGTTTATTGTTTTTTGCTCTGCCCTCATTTACAGAATTAGTTCATCGTCATCCCGTGATCTTCTAAAAGACTGAATTCAAATGGATTATGAATGTGATTTGACAAATTAATTGAAAAATATCATCAGGTGATTATTAAATAGAAAGATGAAGATGTGATTGTGGATTTGGAAGTTCTAGTTGAAGACTGCAGAAAGATAGAAGCATACGGCTGTATGCTTTTCTTGTTACTCTATGCATCTGTTACTGGCCTGTATCAGACAATGGTATTAACCTGTGATCATTCTCATTTTCTTCAGGATATAAAGTAGACTAGGTAGAAAAGCATGTATTAATTTAATTAAGCTTGACCGCAGTTGCTATCTCAAGATGGTGTGAAACTATATTTAGGAAGACTTCCTTTGCAATTATATAGCCATAATGGGCATGCTAGAACAATTTATCTTATGCCCAAGGTCTAAATTATCCTGCAGGTGAGTCCTGTCATTAGGCTTATGCTAAAAAACATGGGCGGAATATGGCTCTTATCTTTGCTATGCTAGAGGCAAAAGTTGTACATCCTGATAAGACCTTTACGTTTGGTATGAGATTTCTTTCCTGACTATTTTGACAATTTCCTTCATGAGAAATCACTATCTTTTATCTATATATGAAAATACTTAATGTATATACTACAATATATGCTAGTCATATACAATATGCTATGTAGATACTAGAATGGTTGCTATTCATGCATGGAACATGTGTTTTTTCCCAGTTAATTTATTCTTTGCTAAGAAGTTCAGTTCTTCAGTAGCTGAAAATATTTGCAAACTAAGGACAAATCAGGCAAAAAAAAGAGACTTGTTTTGATTTTAGGGGACTAAGACCACACCCCCGTCCAAATACCAACAACCCAAAACTCTGTTTTCAAAACAAAGAAAAAGAAAATGACATTTGCCCTGTGATTAAAATCACCTATTTTTGCTTCTTCTATTAACAGTAAACATGAAATTGAAGCATTTCATGAATATAATCACTCTGAGAAGCACTGTTGAAAGTGTCCTTTACATAGCCTTAACAAAACGATCATACCAAAAATCATTCTGAGTCCAGCTTCCTTTAATAAATATTTGAGATAAAGATTTTAATATCATGAAAAATGTGAATACAATAATATTTTATAGGAATTTTAATCTGCCATTAGTTATATTTTGGAGTTCTCATGAAATTAAAAATTATGATTTACCATGAGCTTTAACATGTTTATGCATGGAAATAATTCATACACAGTTTCTGAGTGCCATCAGATCATTATTTGTGAAAGTATTTATCTCTTGGGACAAAGAAATGTTTCTATTTCACATGTATCTCTTGCAAAACTGCAGTCAGACTGATGTTCTGCATGTTTAGAAAGTCTGCGTTCAAAATATATTCAGAAGTGTGTACAATAAAGCAAATCAATGGTTATTTAAAGAGACAAAATAAATGGCTGTGTTTACCTGTTTCTTGATCTGATTATCATTCTTGATTCTGAAAAAAAAAAAAGAAAAATCTTGCAAAAAGTCCAGATTTCAAATCAAGAGGAAAAAGACATGGAATAAAATGGGTGAGCACCTGTATTTTTCATCACTTAACTACATGTAGATGAATTTCTCAGGTTTTAATCTTAACTATTATTTATGGAAATAAGAAACCTGGCAACTTGTTATGATAAGGTATGGGTGGATGGATGTCTATAAATCTTACCATGTCAGTACAGAAATATGTTTTTGTTTCAATGTTGTCTGCAGATAAGCTAGCAGAGAAGGAAAGAAGGCTATTGCCATGCCCTTTTCATCTCTATATGATGATTTTAACATACTTAGAAAAAATTGCGTTCTAACACGAAGCTGGAGATGAGACCACAGTTAAGAACACTTTCTGTTACGACATCTCTCTTTTTTTTTTAGTTTAACTCAATTAAAGTGCAGCCACTGAGATTGAAATGTTGCATGATAGTAGCTTTCAGACAAGTCTTTGAAATTTCTGCTCAATTAGTTCAAAAATTCCTGAGAAATCAAGAAGAATAAGATTCAGTGCACACTAATCTTTTAAAATAAGGAAGCAACTCTCCTGAGAATCTATTGCATGCTCACTCTGTATCTGAGGTGCAAAATTTACAAGGAGGTCACTTGTGCATCCTGCAAGGGATTTTCATCCTCATTTCTCTCAATTCTATGTGCTTTCTCAGTCCCACCAATTTTTTTTTTTTCAGAAAAGAACAACAAATTGATTTCTAGACTTAGAAATATTTTCAGTTCATTTCAGAGATCAGTAGCTAACTTTTCTGAAGACCTCCTCAGCAAAAAGCATGCACAAGCTGTGAGTGTAGATGTTTAACTAACTGGACAGGCACTTACTTTCTCTTGGACACTGAGCACACATCATAGTATGACTGCAAGGGCTAAGCAGAGATTTCCCTTTAAATGTTTCTCTGAACTACCAGAAATTGCTACAGCAAGATCATAAGAACTGAGAGAAGGGAAGCAGTCTTCCCTATACTCAACTTTGCCTGTGTTAGAACTGAGACAAATTAGAGTAGAAGGAGGAAAAACACTGATATGAATGCAGAAATCACATTTTGGAGCTGGACTGAAGGAAGAGCAGGAACTGTTTTGGGGAAGAGATGCAAAAGGCACTTGTGTCCGAAATCAGGCTTCTCTAAGAGTTGTCTAGAATTTTAGCCAATAATTTGTGGTCCCAATGTTAATAAACTTTGCTAGCCTCAATGACAATGAACTGTAGTGAAGATCCCAATACACAAACACAGAATCACAGAACCAAAGAATCACAGAATGGTTGAGGTAAGAAGGGACCTCTGGAGGTCATCTAGTCCAACTCCTCTGTTCAAGCAGGGCTACCTACAGCAGGTTGCCCAGGATCAAGTCCAGACGGTTTTTTAATATCTCCAGGGATGGACACTCCATAACCTCTCTGGGCAATCTGTGTCAATGCTGTCACCCTCACAGTGAAAAAATGTTACCTGAAATTCAAGGGAACCTCCTGTGTTTCAGTTTGTGCCCATCTGGTCCTGTCACTGGGCACCACTGAAAAGAGCCTGGCTCCATCCTCTTTTCACCCTTCCCTGAGGTATTTATATTCATTGATGGGATGCCCCCTGAGACTTCTTTTCTCAAGGCTAAACAGTCCCAAGTCTCTCAGCCTCTCCTGATGTGAGATGCTCCAGTCCATTAATCATCTTTATGGCCCTTCAGTGGACTTTTTCCAGTATGTCCATATCTCCCTTGTACTGAGCAGCCCAGAACTGGACAGAGTATTCACGTGGCCTCACCAGTGCGGACTTAATAGAAAGATCAACTCCATCGAGCTGCTGGAAACACTTCTTTTAATGCAGCCCAGGATACTGCTGACCTTCTTTGGCTCATGTTCAACCTGGTTTTCACTAGGACCTCCAGGTCCTTTTCTGCAAAGCTGCTTTCCACAACGGATGTACCCCAGCATGCATCAGTGCATTAGGTTGTTCTTCCCCAAGTGTAGGAGTTAACCCTTCCCCTTGAACTTCACGAGGTTCCTTTTGGCCCATTTCTCCAGCCTGTCAAGATCCCTCAGCACAACTCTCAGGCATATCAGCCAGTTCTCCCAGTTTGATGTTGTCTGCAAACTTGCTGAGCATACTCTGCCTTGTCATCCAGGTCATTAATGAAGATGTTGAAGAGGACTGGACCCAGTATTTATCCCTGGGGTACACCACTAGTCACTGGCCTCCAACTAGACTTCGTGCTGCTGATCAGCACCCTATAGATCTGTCCATTCAGCTGCTAGTGTCTGTGCACTAAACAAGAAGTTTATAATTAAATACTGTATCAGAATATGTGTGCATAAAAGAACTAAACTAGATTGCACATGAAACTTTGGTCTCTATCTTGTAATCTTTATGTTCTTTCAGCATAGTTATCTTTTTATGTAACATTGTAATATTTTAAATGAAAATAAGAAAATTGCACTCGTAAACTAATGGTGAATTGAGGTGGATAAAGAGATAAGAATCCTCTTGCAACATGGAATGACTGAGTGCAGCAAGCATGAAAATAGACAAAATACTCATCAACTGCTATATTATGCTCTGAAGGAAGCACTCAGAGCACCAAAAAAAAAAAGCAACTTGCAGAGTAGAAATCATCATCCAACATGTTTGTGGAAGTCAGAACTAATAAATTGATCCTGGACTCTATATGTGTGCATTTTTAAAAAAACAGCACAAATGTTTGAAAGGGAGCAAGTGTATTTTATCCACGACATCCAAGACAATTAGAATAAATTGTGCTTTGTGTGACATAAAACTGGTTTAAATTATAATTTACAGCACTTGGAAGGAGATCAAGTTCTTTCTGCAATGTCTACATGGAAAAGAAAATGTTCCTTTCTCAGAAACAAGAACTTTTTTTTGACAACTTGGTATTGTGTCATGTCACAACATGAAAAGGTGACCAGTGCCCAGTGTCATATTTTCTATTTTGTAATGACACACATTTGTCTTTTAAGGTTTTAATCAAATTAAAAAAAAAAAAAAAAGAGAGAGAAAAGAGCCTTACGTCTAGATGACTGTCTCTGTTCTCTGGATTTTGTAGATGTTTATATGCACATTATAATTAAATATCTTAAACACCTAGGGAAAAAAGAAAGAAATAAATTTAAACACTGATTTTTAGACTGGGGTTGATAAAATATTATGAAATACAGACTAACTAACAAAATTCTGAAACAATCTTCCAGTTATTTTTTCAACATGGTTGCAGAGTATAGATTCTTCTAGCTAGATCATTGACTGATGAGGACTATGCCTTGTAAGACATCTAAACATAAGACTCTTTTATGGCTAGTAGCTAGAGTTGCCAGTGATCATTCAAAGATATGCAATTTCCCACTAGCTCTTTCAAAGAATCTGAAATACATTGAAACATTGCAAAACCTAGTATGTTTTGAAGTTGTTGCTCCCTACAGTTTAGTAATTTGCCATTTGTATAATATTTTACCAAAGAACGTACTGAGTCATGTGATAATCTGTGACAAACAGCAATCTTTAATAAACTTAGGGTCTCAGCGGTTATAAACCACGTAGTAATTTTGTGTGATATCCAGTGACTGGATACTTATTAAACGTCAATGGGTCAGCAATACCACCTTGATTTCTCTTCAGGGACAAAAAAGAAGAAGAAATCCTGGTTATACAGGGGTGAAAATTATGAAATGTGTATGTCTATAGATGAGAAATCAGTGCAAAGGGTTTATGTGCGGCAAGAGACAGTTACACAGGATAAAAAATTCCTACCAATGCTTCTGAGTTCCATGGAACTTTGGAACACACATTGTGATGAACTGAAAGCTTTCATTCCAGTTGAAATTCCACATTGAGATTAACTGAAAGGTTTCTTACCCTCATTTTTCACAGAAAAAGACTGTACACAATCCAGAACAACCAACCATTGCCTGGCTTCATCAGTATGATAGTATACATCTCTCTTCCTCTACTGGAGTCAGATCAAAACTGGAATTGCACTCTTCTGTATTTCATGTGAGAGCTAAGACCAGTGAAATGTCTTCTACTGTATATGAGTACAAATTAATGTTTAATAGTAACAAGTTCAGTATGATGAATCTAAATCTGATGGATCAGAGTTGTTAGTCTCTTGTTTTCAAACTGTGTAGAATTAAGCAGCAGAGCACAGGTAGACATTTATTGATTCTGGAAAGTATTCACACTGGTCCTTAGATTTGACTGGAAACCTCTCTATGGGAAGATCATATGCACCTGTCCAAGAACTCCATATTTCCCTGGAAAGTCTACCGGAAACACTTATAATTTCAAGTGGAAGAGGTTTCTGTCAGGTATAAAAATAAGACAAAATCACCCTTCTCCCACCGTATACTTCATACTTGTCTCTGGAGACCTCTATCTGTCTCCTTCAGATGCCTGTGAAACTGTTGTTCATTACCCTTGCTGTTCAAGTAGTTGCTTTTTAAATTCAGCAGCCTTACTGATGACAGATTGTGATCAGTTAGATGTGCATTTTATTAAAACTTTGCTAAAAATGTGAATTTGTTAAAATATTCAACAAAGATGATCAGACCACTTATACCTCATTTTGAAGCACAGTTACACTCAGATTTTAAAATTGAGAGGTTCTTTTACCGTAGGAGTCGCCATTACTCAAGCAGACTGCTACATTAACTCCTCAGCTATATTTTTCTGCTGGAAATGATAAATACTCACCCTAAGATCATACTAAATTGAGCATCCAGAAGCATTCTCCGTCACTGAATGAGCCTATTGGCAGACTTTTATCAGTCATTATACTGAATATAATGATACTTCCCTCCTAGTTTCTTATTAAAAGGTTTTAATGTATTTCTGTGACTGAACAATAGACTTCATATGTGCCTAACTATTATACATTTGACATAGTGTGATGAATTTATGACTGGTGATCTTCTTCTACTCTTTGACAGAGCTATTATTTTAATATAACATCAAGGCACCGCAGGTTAGCATAACTCAGTATTCAGCAGCCATCTTCTTATTAGTTGCTTTCTGGGAGATGTATACAACAGTAACATGCCAATCTATTTAAAATACATAGAAATATATTTAAAAATACTTAGAAAACATTGTTGTACTTGATATGGTGTCAAGAATTCTGACTTGCCCAGTGATCAATGAGTTTCTAGGCTAAAGATGTTGCAGTTCACTCACCAACTAACCATTGTCTTTTTCTGGATTTTGCAGACAGCAGTGCTATTTGAGATGTGTTTTTGAAAAAGTGCTCTATTGGGTCTTGCAATGAATGTGACTGTCTTCATAGATAAGACATGTTCATTATCTGTTGATTTAGGTAAAAAACAAAAAAAATATTCTCATTTATACTTACCTGCTTCAGAACTTTTCTGAGGAAACAGGTGAGCTTTGGACACAGCAGAGAAGGACAGGTTTTACAGTAGAGTCTGCTAAACAAATAAAAATGATAATGTTCTTAGGAGCAAGTCTGCAGAGCGCAACTCTGTAAAATGTAGCCTGATCACCAAAATGACACTTTGTGATTTGTTTTCTTTTACAGAATTATGTTAATGTTTACCTTTATTTGCCAGTTAAGAGCTTGGAGATCATATGATTTCCTGGCATGTTCTCTGCTGGAAACAGGGCTTTTGGCATTTACGCCAGATTTTGGTATATGGTTCACAGTTTATAATTTCTTTTAAATTAAATTGCCTTCACTAAGCAGCAGTTATGAGTAAGTGATTCCCTTATTATTAATTCTGTAATACATTATTGTTTACTATTGCACCTTTAGATAGCAGTATTAACTGTATCCCAGATTGGTCAGGTGTTGGGGTCGATGTAGTCTGAGAGTTAGCATGACTAGGCCGCTTAAGCAAAACAGTTAGCATAGCTGGACAGGCCGCTGGAAAGTACAGCTAAGAATAAACATGATGTGGGTTAGCAAAAACAAGATGTGTTCAAGGACATGGAGGCGGTCTGTTGCTATTGGCGTTAGTGCATAGTTACCAATCATAAGGGAATATGGGGTGCGTGAACAGCACGCGATTTATGTCTGTAGCCTATCCGAATAAGCGTGATCGCGTGTACAGATATGGAAAATGTATATAACCCTGCAAGCAGGCCACTAAATCGGGATCGGCTGTGCATTGTATCAATGTGTGAGAGTCATTCCTGTCCCTGCATGGATGCTGAAACTCGGCAGTCAAGGTTAAAATGTATGAGACTATATGCAAATTTATAGTGAAAAGAAATCCCCATAAGAAAAGAAATAATTCATAGATGAGGCAAGCAAGAGCATGAAACTGAGAAAGGAGACAATTCAGAAAAGCAAAATTAAGGGAGATGTAAAAGAATTCAGGAACTCTGTAGCTCAGGAGTCAACTAGAGGGTTAACAATAGACTAACACAAGGCATAGGGCTATGTCATATTTATATGTCAGGTTTTAAGATATATGCTGTATACCAGTCAGCTATTGCAGTGCATTATATACATAAGGATGTGTTTGTGCCTCTTGAATATTCCAGTTGTCCTGTTTATGTGAATAGCAAACAGTTTAATAGCATCATCATTTAGTTTTCAGATACAATGAAGTGGTAATAGACCTTCCTAGCTATGAGAACATTTGAGTTTTTATGTCTAATTACATTTTTTTGAACTGTAGTCATGAAAAACTAATCATTGTGACAATAGTCTTCTGGAAATTATATTGTAGAAGCACAAAATGCAGGCAATTTAATATTTGCTATGGTTCATCAAATCTAGACTCTTCATGCATAACTTGGTGACATTTATTTGTGCTCCACAGGGGTGTAACTCCAAAAGGGAAAGCCAGAGCGAGAATGTGCTTTACAAAAAAATATTGTTGCCTTGGCAACTAATACAGTACTAAATGTTCCTACAGGTAGAATATCACATAACATTGAAACACATCGTTCTTGTTGTGGAAAATGTATGCAACCTGAAGTCCTATACTAAAAACGAATGCAGTAGATGCTCCTTTACATTGCATCCCAAAATGATTGTCTTGCCCACAGAAAGTTGCCTCCCATTTCTCTGCCCCTCTGCCACTCAACAGATTTTTTTTCCTGATACATTCTTTATCTAGTATCAGTCTTTTCTCTCCCTCCAACTATTTCTTCCTGTCTCTTAGTTTTCTGTTTCCAGGGTTCTCAATCTCTCTATTTCTCACTCTTTTCATCCACATGCATCTCAGTTTCTCTCTTTTTTCATCTGAGCAGAGAGTATTCTTAGGAAAAATCTTTTTCAGTATTTCAGGGAATTTCAGTTCCCTTCCATTGTCCTGCCAATAATCTTTAATTTAGCTTGAAGAGGTATTCTCATTGCCAGCATACGATCTGGGTTCAAAGGGGCCAGATGGGAATAGTTTGTTGTGCCCAGAATCCTATCTTACAATGCTTGCTGACTACTCTGAGCTCAGAACTTCATCTCTGTCAGACCCCGTGGGTCAAAGTGCTTACTGGCAAACATATGACACACGACACAAGAAATAAAATAGATTAAGAAAATTCTGTGAATGGAAAAACAAAACAGTCCTACCAGTGGGTAAAACTCTTCAGAAAGGTGAATGAAAGGTGACTGGAGAAGATATATATTTAGAAGACATATAATCTATATTTAAGGTCAGGGGTTGCAAGCAAAGACTAAGAAGAGAACTGCTAAGGTGGTTCTTTTTTTTGATACTGGTTTTCATTTAGGCCTCTAATAATAATTATTAATATTTCCTCAGTTATAAAGACCTAAGTGTGACAATATACTTCATGCATTTCACGTGGCTCTGCACAGAGGAAGTTGCACCCGAGACACCAGTTTTATATAATGGGAATATCTGTTAGATTTTTCTGTTTTAAGGACATTTTTTGTTAATTAATTTGTCATCAGCAGCATGTTTATATCTTTTTTTCCTTAATATGTAGGATATGTTTTCTTAGTCGGCTGTAGAATTTTTTTTCTCTCTTCACACCATTTATCTTCCATCTCTTCTTATTTTTCACAGTATAGTTTCAGAAACATTTCAGGTTTAATTTTTTTTACAGTCAGTATTTTGATTCATCAAACTTCACAATTCGAGAAAATATTTTAACATATAAATTTATTTTAAATTTTGTTCAGTGTTTGAGATACAAAAGCATCCACAGAGCTTCTTAAATTGATTCATTTTAACCTTTGTCTTTGGTTTTGGATCAAATTTTTCAAACTACTTAATGCAGAACAGCTTTCTGATTCAAAGCTCATGTGAAGAGCAAGATCCTCTTTATCTCACATAATCTTTGGCTGTAGCTCAAATTTATATTTGCTTAACTACAGAGAAGATTTCATAGTCTTAAGTAAAGATAATGGGAAAATTCTGGATAATAAGCACAAGTAGGTTTTTTTATAGCTCAATAAAATTTAGTTAACATTTTCTATTTGCTTAGCCACATGCTCAGATTCTCTTTCATTAGCCATAACTAGAAGCTAGGGAATTTAAATGCTGTGAAAAACAGAATTTTTATTTTTATAGCTTTATCAGTGTCCTGATAGTTCAGTAATCTCTCCAATGAATGAATGGATGAATGAATGAATGGAGTTTCAAGACAAAATGAACCATCTCTGCTTGAAAAGCAAATCAGCAAAACAGTCTTTTGCAGCTTTTCACTCAATAGAAAACACTGGTTAGCAGTTTGAAATGTGAAAAACAAATGGAGTTTCTCTGCTTACTCTTTAATTGTTTGTTGGAAAGACAATTTTCTTTTGGAAAATGTGCAACCTTGTTCTTTTGCAAGTTATATCTAACACAATTTTCCTGTATTTCATATACACAAAAAGGACAGAAGGCTATTGTGTTCTTTGTCAAACTATTTTTATTTTCCAACAAATACAAGCCTCTAAATAAGGAAGAATAAAAAGAAACTCAGAGTTTGAAGGTTTTGGATTATGAAGCAAAAGATTTGCAATAGCAACTTACAATTTTCAAGAATAGTTTCCCTATAAAGTATGTAATTACTAATACACTTTGAGTAACTGAGGATTGGGAGCCTGTCACATTAAAATTCTTGGTATTTTAAATATCTGAGCTTTTTAAACAATCTCTGTTTAGGTACACAAGGTGTACAGAAGAATAAAATAAAATGAAGGTTGCAAGGACTAATGTCTTAGAGCCCAGAAGATCAGTAACATTAAATAAATCTTTTAATTAAATTTCTTAATCTAGGAACTTGTGTCAGTTGACATCTATCTCTTTTTTAATCTGTCTTTATCTTCTGTCAGGAAACAGAGACATCCCAGGAGCCTGAAAGTTGGAACTGGGAATTTTGCTTTTTGCAAAAGCAACATATACATGGACATCAAAGTTTTTTGGATGACTAAATAATGTAGTAGGTATCCAAGGGAATTTAAAAAAATACACGGACAGCTAACATTCATTTAAATCTGCTCTTTGAAATGTTTGCATGATGATAGCTAAGCACTGTAATGCCATTTATAAAAGGCTATTAGTAAAATTATATTCTAAATCTAAATTTGAGACCATATATATGCAATAAAGTGAAATCTTGTATGAGTAATAAGGTTTAATAGTATCTGCTGTACGAACTGTTACTGGTCTTAGAAACTTCTGATCTATATCTTTTAATCTAACATGCATTTTTAAAAACAAGAACAAAGAGAGGCAGGGAGTAAAGAATATGGAGCCAGATTTTTTAGTGGTATCCAATAACATGATGAGAGATAATTCCCACAAACCAAAATGCAGGGAATTCCATTTAAACAGAAGAAAACACTGGTTTACTGAGAGTTTGGTTGAACACTGGTACAGGTTTCCCAGAGAGGCTGTGGAGTGTCCACCCTGGAGGTATTCAAATGCCTTCTGGAGATGGTCCTGTGTGACCTGCTCTAGGTGACCTTACTTTAGAAGGGGGCTGGACTAGATGATCTTCTGAAGGTCCTTTCCAACCTGAGCAACTCAATGATTCTGTGAATTAGGAAAAACATGTTAAACTCTACAAAGTTTTAAACATTTTTAGGGTAACAGTAAAATCACAAGTAGTTAAAACAGTACACTAGAAGTTGCATTTGCCATTTGTTTCCTTTTTTTTTTTTTTTTTATTTTTTAAAGAAAGAAATTAAAAAGACACTTACCAGAAGCACAAGTGGCTGTTGCTTTCATGGAAACCTCAGAATGGAGCCAGTTCAGACTGAAGATTTTCAGTAAAGTGTCAGAGCTTGTAGCTTTATGACATTTCTTTTGCTGTTATATTGCTGCATTATGTTTTAAACATGTAACTACACTTCCTTTACAAATGCGTCTACTGGTCATGAAAGCTACAAAGACAGTTGAATCATTTTCACTGATACTAACTGACAACTGACATAGTGAATGAAGCAATCTGTATTCAGATTATATTGAAGATTCGGAAAATCTTTAAAGAACTCAGAAAGGTCAGAAGCCAGCAGCATAATAAGTAAAGGGACTTAATTCATATTCATAAACTTTATTCATTGACATCACTATCCTTTCTAAGCTAAAACTGGGTGAAATAGCTAAAAACAGTCCTTTTTTTTTTGCTCACCTCTGACTAAAGGTAAACTGTGGACATTGTTTTATTTTTTAAATCAAGGATTAATTAGGAAAGTACCTTTTTTTCATATCCAGAAACTGTCATGTGTTACCTTTAGAGATGCATGTTTTTCAGCCCTCTGACATATGTTTATGACAAAATGTAATGCACTGTCAAAGTAAAATGTATGTAAACTGTCTTGTACATCTACTGTAACATACATTGAAACTTACAAAATAAAGTAAAAGGGCTTTAATAGAGTTAAAAATCAAACAGAGTAGATCTTGCATTATAGATGTTTACTGTCAAATGCCAAAAACTTGAAGTGTTCAAATAAAAGCTGGCTGATTTTCAGTACTGCTTGGCACCACTTCTTCCAACTGTCTTGTGAAATATCTAGGATTCTGTGATGCCTTGAATCCATGAAAATGATGCACTGCCTAAGGACTTTACTGGAGGTTATCCATTTACCTTAAACTCCAGCTTTTCTATGAATTTAGCTTATAATTACTTTTAAGTGTATGGTCCTGATTCTTTTGTTAAATTGTAAATGCATAATTTTAATTTTTACACACCTAACAAAAAAATAAAGGAACAGAGAGAAACTAGATGGATACCGGTGGTAACTTACACAAAGAAAGCTGAAATTTTACTATTTTAGAGAATATCTAATAATATAACCCACAAAGAGAAAAAAAAAAAAAAAGAGAGAGAGAGAAAAAGAGAGAAAAAGAGTCCCCTTGTGAACAATTTATTGATAATTTTTTTGATGATTACTGAGTAAGACTAAATTATTTATTTTGGAGGCAAATAGAAATAACTTCTCTGTGTGTGTGTTCATGCATATATAAGGAAGAAAGAATAATGGAAAAATCAGAACGGCTGAAGTTTATTATTTCACTGTTATAGATTTGATGTTCATACAACTTCTTACAGTAGTCTCAGCATTCAGCATGTTTGAAAATCCAGTTTCCCAAAACATGTATAATATGTCAATCTATGTCTGCTTTCTTTGATTCTTTTTTATTTATATACTTTACACATTTTAGCTGATTTAACTGTGGACTGTAAACCCTCAGAAGCAAAGATTGTCTTCCAAGTGTCTAAAAAATTTTGGATGTTGCAAAGTTATGGATTTAAAAAAAATTAATATATGCAGTTAAATATTGGTCTTTGTGACTATTCTGTCACACACATAGTTGGTCAGGACCTCTGGAATATTCTCAAAAGTAATACACGATTATTAAAGTGGGCTGGGAATTTACAAATAAAAAATTTTTGTGTCTTCAGAATGCATGTGAAAAGCAGAATATTGCTAATAAGGCATGCTTTTTTTTTCCAATAGGGAAAGAGATTTTATTTTACAAACAGAAAAAAGCCCACATGACCATGTAATAAAATATTGTTATGTTACTTTATATTTTTTGTAAATGTGTATGTTCTTTTTGATTACATTTTAGTTGATTTGTTTATTTAACATGTCAGTTTCGAAGCATTTAATTAAAACATAATATTCCAGGAGACTCATTTATGTACTGCTTACTGATTGAAGGAATATTTATGATTTCGATTTTGATTCTGCTTCTTGGTAGACTTTTTTGTTATAAAGGCGAGCTCATGAGCCAAAGATGGGGAGAAAAATATCTGTTCTTCCTGATTGTTAAAGCTATACTTTTAACCTAACCAATACTCAGTCTCTAAAACTTTTGAAATGGCTTGTATCTACACAGAAAAGTCTCTGGCTTGCTTAGAATCTGAAGGCAAGGCTCAGCTTCTACTTACCCGGAAATCTGGAAACAGCTGAAGTCATGGCCCTCCCTTTTTTGTGGGCATAAAAGTAGGCACCACTCAAGTCCTAGAAAAGGCTGAAGATAACAAATGCATGAAGGTTAGTCTAGGAAAGCTACACTTACATGAAGAAGCCAATCTAGCAATTCCTCTCCAAAGACCCAAACTGTCAACTTTACTTTCAGCTTTTCTAGAGCTCCGTTAACTATTTTCACTTTGCTTCTCTCTCCAAAAGGGAAGGCAAGAAATGAAGGAGGTGGTAATAGCACAGAAACAAAATCAGAGGAAGGAAAGTGTCTTGTGTGAACTTCTTACCTGAAGGAGAATGACCCAAAAACAGCGTCAGGAAGGATACAGGGAAATGTTATTTGCAAGTTTTATAAGCTGCTGTGAGAAACAGCCATACAGCGTATGTTTTGCTTCTCTGTACCTTTGATAGCCAGTTGAAGGGTTCATAAATATTGTTATCCCCCTTCTTACAACACTTTCTTTAAGCCAAAGGACATTGACAATGAATGAAACTGCAAATAATGGCATTTCACACCTTTCAAGTCTGTGTTCAGCCACAAATACTACTTGCTCCATTTTTTTGTAGTACTCACAATTTCAATATATTTTCTACATATTTATCTTTGCAGGTTTTAGAAGGTAATCAGAAAAGAGAATTCGAAATTATCTGTGGAGACAGAAGTGAGATATACAAGTCTGAGATACAAATTGTCGTGTTTGATGTTATAATGGGGAAAAGCTTATGCCTACATAAATGTATTCTCAAGCTTTTGATTGCTGTGTAGCCACGTTGTATATATGATGGGACTACTGTAAAACCACATATATCAGAGAGCATATATAGTCAACTCAGATGCTACACTTTATGTTGACCAAAAAGATGAGAAGCGTTATCTAAAGGGAGGGTGTAAAGACAGTGTTTTCAGTGGTGTGCAGTGACAGGACCAGAGGTAATGGGCACAGACTGAAACACAAAAAGCTCTGTCTGAATGTAAGGAAACCCTTTTTCACTGGGAGTGTGACTGAGCACTGGCAGAGGTTTTGGAATCTCCATCCTCGGAGACAGTCAAAAGACATCTGGATGTGCTGCTGGGCAACTAACTCTAGGTGGCCCTGCTTGAGCAGAGGGGTTGGACCAGATGACCTCCAGAAATCCCCGCCAACTTCAACCATTCTGTCATTCTGTGAGTTTGAATGCACTGAACATGGAAACCTTCTAGATTCTCTTATACACATCTTAGAAATCTGTCCAAACTAAGGACCTGAAACCTAGATTCTATAAGTTTATGTCTTAAAATGGCACTATTTCATCTAGAACTTGTGTGGCTTGATACCAGCTGCTATTCTAGTTCGTACTAGTCACTGTGTGATAATAGCGGGAAATGAAACAGTGGAGGAGAAGGAAGTATTGAGGTGAAACCAGGGGATATGACAATGCAGAGTACAAGGAGAATCACAAAACTCCCTACAGCAAATCAGGCAAAATACAGACATTTGTTACATATACACAAAATAATTTTTTTTTCTTATTAACTCCAGGCTAACTCTAACACAGATAATGAAAACTTTGTTCCTTTTTTCACTGAGCATATGGCTATTTAATGAAATTCTGAACAGTGGACTTGAGTGAAGCTTTGTGTATGTGTGTATTTGAGAAAAGATTCAATGTGTATTTCTTTGCCCTGTTTGCAAATTATATACCTGTGTGAAAATTAAACCAAAAAATTAGCATGAACATTTTAAGTGCACTTCGTAAAAATCAAGAAAAGAAAAAATGCTCCCTTTTGTTTTGTGTTTTTCACTTTCCAACAAGAAAACTGGGCTTCTTAATCATTGTAATGTGGAAGCATTTTGATAAAACTAGCAAAGAAAGGAGCGAATCCATGAAAAACTGTTAGAACCATTTTGAAATTGCAATATTCATGTACTCATGAATGCCAAAATTACAAAAGCTATGTGATTAAATTGTATGCATCTAAAGCCATTTAGATAAGTTAATATGCCAATGTAAGTGTAGATAATTTAATTTCTAGATAAATTGCGAAATAAAGATTTTTTTTGCCACAAATATTGCAAAAAGTATTGATAAATTATTTTGTCATGCAATTTACTTAAAGGTTTTCAGCATTTTTCCATTTGCAATGTAGCAGATACTGGTTCATACTATATCAAAGATACATTTAAGTCGACAGATGTAGACTGCACTTGGTACCACATTGATTTTCATTGTAAGGGTATAAAATAGAAAGCCGAAATGACCAAAGCAGTTTCCAGCAGACTGGAACACACTGATTGAGAATACATTAATTTGGAATGTCTGTGATGTCTGTGTCAGACTAATGAATTAATGCAATAAAACACATAGTGGTAATACCTGTATGTGGGAGACCATGTCGTATAAAATCAATGGAGAGGAAAAAAATGTAAATTCTAAACTGTAAATTTTGTGAATGGAAATTACTTTGTCTGAAATATGCAATCTTTTGACTATAAACATTTTTTTTCATCAGTGCTTATATTCACTAATTTATTTTTAATTTCTTAATTTTTGCATTCTGTTTGACTGTCAACTTATTAAGAACCTTAATGTAAATAGAAGTTTTTGAAAAGTATGCTTTTGCGTATTAATTGGTGTGGACTAATTAATCAAAGCCCAAAGTATTCAATGGAATTAAATTTTTAATTGACACATCCAAACAGTAATCATTAGCTTTTTGTTTCTTTGTTTTCTTCCTTTAATTAACAATGTCATTATATTCTGCCTATAAGAACACTGTTCTATTGTTGTGGTTTATGAATCTGACATTATTTGTCTTGAAAAGTACAATTATTATTTTATTCATTCTCTTCCTCAGTAAAGCTCAGCTGCTTATTCCCACTCATATTAGCGCATTGTACTTCTGATGTATCAACAATGTCCTTTAGCTTGAATACCACATTCTCTTTCTGAATCTCTTTTCTTTTTTTTCCCTGAGACACCATGACTCATCTTTTGAAAGTTTTAATATTTGTATTCATAGAAAGATTAAAGTACTCGTAAACCACTCACCACTATTCCAAAAAAAATAGTTTATCAAAAAGTATTGGTACTGCATGCATTGCTTAGTGAACTTTGCAATACTGCCTTCATGCTCATGCTTTTCTTGAAAAACGATGCTTACACTTTCTCCACTGTGGTGGTTTTTTTTAAGAGAGACATTGAGTTTACAGTTTTGCAAAATGTGCCCAAACTTAGGAAACAGCCACAACAGCCTTGAAGTCCTGAATACAAAATGAGCAAGTAAAAAAATAAAAGCATTCATATCCCCTATACCCTCACAACAGTAAGGCAAATCAATAGATCCAAGGGATGGTCCCATACCATACCATATCACATAGTCAAAGTCTATCTGAATATTGCTACAAGCTTGTAGATGGTCACCGATATGTGTTTTAAGTAGTACTTCATATTAAAATGGCTTAATTTTAGGCTAATATGAGGGAAAAAATAGCAAATCATCTCTTTATGTTCACCTTTAAAGGTAGGAAGGTTGTAAGTGTTTAAGAGTGTGGAGGCAAATATATGAATAAGGGTGTGTCCATGCATGTAGGGGTATATGAACTGTCCTAAGTATACTACAAAAACCAGCTAGATGGCTTTACTGATTAAGGTAAGCTGATTACTCCTCACCAGCACATCCAGTTCTGACTGATACAGTTGATTGCTATTTACCAGTTTGTGTTGTTAAAGAAGTACAGGGGCCATTGTCATGGAAGTATAGCTTATCATCAATCACATAGTGCTGTATTGCATCAACTGCTTAACAAGACATAGCAAATCATTGTAGCAAGTTTGGGCTGTTGATAAGCAGCACACTTACATGCAGTATGCCCTCGAGTTAAAGGAAAAGTTATTGTCTTCTTGTATTCTAAAGGGTAGCTGCTAATCATAAAACTTTCCAAACCACTGCACTGGAAATATGTGGAATTATTCATGGTACAGATACTTTGTAAGTTCTGACTTATATTTGTCAATTGAAAATATAAAAGTTAAAGCCTTTGTTAGCATACATGAAGTATGATTTCTTCTGTCGTTCTGAGAGATTCAAGTGCACCCTATTTCCCTGCTTATTAAAGCATTTACTGAACATTCAGCTTGAATAAAGAACCAGGGTAATGATATACCACACAGATAAAGAGTAATGGTTAATTGCGAGGCACATGCCTGTGCTGACAGCTCAGTCAGGCCTAACTCAAGTGCTATCTGTTTTCTTTACTTAGTGCAATAACTAAGACAAGAAGAGATAAAACCCTCAGCAATGGGTAAGAGAAAAAATAGTAGAAATTTTGGGATGCTTTGAAAAGCACAGATTTTTTTCTATGCAAACAGCAGCTAAATATTTGGGATTTACAGTTCTTCTGATTCTGTTGTAAGAATGAGAGCCTGAATTTTTGCAATAAAATATTATTTATCATGCAAAGTTTTCATTAATCTGTGAATAAGTATTCAATGAAATAGAAGTGTAGTTTACATTATTTGCACAATAATTTTATATAAGCCCATTTTATTATACTTAGTGTGGCTTTGATGTTATTGAACTAATAGTTCCTTCTCAACAATAACTTTTTTCAAATACAAAGTTAAATATTAAAACTTTGATTTAGCAGACCAGTGCACAACTGGAGACTTTAAGACTTAATGTCTACGATTAGACAACACAAACCTGAAGAGAAAGCTGAACTAATAGGAAAAATATAATGTACTAAATATGTAAAGATATGTACATAAGTATAATGCACTGAAGTACACCATCTATCTTGTTTGATTTGGAAGGATGGTGATCTGGACTGTATGCAAGGAGATTGACTTTGTGTCCTGGGTTTGGCCAGGACGTGGTTAATTTTCACCAGAGCCAGGAGGGGACACAGCCGGGCCGGCTGACCCAAACTGGCCAAACAGATGGGATATTCGATACCATATGCCACCATGTTCAGTTCTGAGTGGGGGAGCTGGCCAGGGGGAAATGAATCACGGCTCGGGAGTGTGCTGGACATCGGGCGGTGAGAGTTACTCTGTGCATTTCCACTGTTTTTTTTGTATATTTCTTCTTACCAGTGTTATTGTTGTTACTGTCCGCTTCGCTTGCTGTTCTGCAAAACTGCCCTTATCCCATCCCATGAGTTTTGCCTTTTTCTTTCCATTCTCCTTCCCATCCCAGTGGGGGAAGGGGCGGTGGAGTCACTTCACTGTCCTTTGTTGCCAAAAATGGCAACACTTTGTCATAGATAGGTGTTTTTTATGTCTTATGAAATGAAATATGAAGAAAAGAGAGAGGCATTCAGAAACATACTGCTTGTATAAATACAAGTAGTTCTTCCTAAGCTTGACCACTTTTTTGGTGAGACTTTGATGCCAGGAAAGACCATTTTACTGAAGTCCTGTAGCAGGACTAAGTGCTTCTGAGTCAACTGCTAGAATTGCTTCTGTGTACTCATCTTTTTCTCCAGAATAGCTTTTTGGAAATAATCTATCCGTCACTCTCAGAAGGAGACACTCCCATCTATCTCTTTTTCCCTTTTATGGGGCTGAAATCTGAAGTCTCATTTAATTTCTTGAACTATAACTAGAAGTTTGTCAAGAATACTGAGGCTAAGAACATTCCAGCCTAGTTAGGACATGACTTACCTAGTACAGGAGCTAGGAGAGTTGGAAGTCTAATTAGTGGGTTTTATACATTATGGGTGTCCATGGCAACAATGAGAAAATACTGCTTTTTGCTAATGTTTAGAATGTTATTCCCCAAAAAATCTCTTCCCATTATTGGGAGGGCTTGGAGGTATCTGACAGCTTCTACCTTGTTTCTCTTTTGTATAAAATTGCTACCTGAATACTGTGGTTTTTACAGGTTTAAACCTGAGAATAAAATAAGACAGCAGGGGATAAGGAATACAGAAGTGACTATGTGCATCTATGGGCTCTAATACTTTGGATAACATCATATTAACAATGAAATCAAGAATTAGGAAAAGGTCATCTTAAACAACACAAAAGAGTTTAAATTCAGTATGTATGAGTATTCATGCATGCACATATGTGTACTGAACATTGTGCTGCACTCTGTTCAATATACGTGAGCCAGATGACAATTAACTAATACTTCTAGAAGCTGGTAAAGCATAATGTCATGCATGTAGCCACAGAATGAGCATTGAAATACTTGTGTGTGTTATTATTTTTTTGGGCAGGTTGATTAGCTTGGGTGTGGAAGTAGGTTTGACAGAGGTATGTGGCTGTGATGCTCAAGTCAGTTCATCTGCTGTCTGCTACTTCCTGTTTTATAATCCACTGAATGATGTAAGCATACCCTGTACTTCTTTTGGTGTGGTACAGTCTACGTGTATGACAACTGTGTGGTAATAATGATCTTTGGAGGAAGATCCCTCCCTGGTAACCTCTATTGATTTGTACGTTAGGTATGTCTTCTCTGTGAAGAAAGGATCCTGGCTTTCTGGAGAAATTTCTCTTTGTGCTTAACTTTGGTGTTCTTTGAAGATCTTTATTACTGAGGAGTTTTAATCCCTACGTGGGTTTTTTTTTTCCCTCTTTGTAATTCTGGAAGAATTTATAAATATGTTTCTACAACTGTTTATTTTTTACAACAGTTTCAATACTGTTTTGACATTTACTTTGACATCGGTTTACAAATCGTGCATAGTAAAGTCTGTAGGTGAGGCAAGACTAGGCTGTCCTATCTAAAACAAATTAATTCAATTATTTGTGAAGACAGATATACAGATTCTACTAAACTGTGAAGGATATATGATCTATCATTGAGGCAACTAGTCTAGAAACTATCATTTTAACAAGAAATCAACATTTAATTAAACTAGCATGAGCCTAGAATAAAAAAACCTGGATAAACAGCTTCATACAGGTAGTGGTACAGTTTGAAATAAAATGAGAGGGTTGCTACATTTGGACAAATGAATGGATGTGTCCACAGTGTGCATGGTAAGACAGACCCTTAAGCAACTACATTCGACACATCAAAGTGTGGCACTGTGCATCTACCAAATGGAGTCCAAAAGTATCTCAGCAGGGTGTTTTATCTTGACGGAATCATGAAACAGATTAGGTTTGATGGGATAGAGAATAATTTAGTTTGGAGTGGGGAACTTTCACTCAGGACAGGACCAGCTTCAAAGCTGGATCTAACTTTGAAGTTACATCAAGTCGATAAGAGCTTCGGGTGAATTTTAGTTAGAGTGGTGTCAAACTAGGGACTTAATCCCTGCAACGTGGATGTACCCTCAGTCTCATTGTCTCTGACCTAGGCATATTTGCAGTCTGTCTTTTTCTATGCCTCTTTCATAATAATATGCTATCTTTCCTCCCAGGCTTTATTCTATTTGGGTGAGAGTCAGTCCAGATCCTGTTCCTGTGATTTGATAAACAATATTGGGCATTTTGCTTGATACATGTGTATTTTCTTATTTCCTTCTCATACAATAACTCCTAATAGAAAAATACCTTCTTTGCTTTCAATGTCTTCTTCATCCACAAAGTCCTCACTGAGAAATTCTGGGAGCAAGAGGATTTAGATCTCTGTTTGGGCCTGAAAAGGCCTGTAAGTTATGGTACTCACAGCATAATGTACTTTTGGAGTAAAGTGACTACGTTCTTTGATGTGTATGAACAAGGGGAGCTATGTGAGTTTAAAAAACTATCATAACTCTCTTAATTTTCTTCCTTTATTGTAGATAGCCAAAAGACAAAAGAAGACACCTCAGCCCACACCGATAAGTGGGTGGACAGTTGAGCAGAGGGACCCATTGTGATGGCTGACTCCGCAATATATTAGTACCCATTTTCTGAGCAATGAGAGGAACTTAGCTATACCAGAAAAAAAAGGGTGGTATAACTCCTTCTTCTTGGAAATGCAACTGAACTATAATGAATCCATTGTCTGCCTCGAAAAGGAAAAGGGAAAGGGAAAGGCAAAGAAGTAAAAGGGAAAGGAAAAGAAGTAAAAAAGAAAAAGAAAAAAGAAAAAGAAAAAGAAAAAGAAAAAGACAAAAAAGAAAAAGAAAAGAAAAAGACAAAAAAAGAAAAAGAAAAAGAAAAAGAGAAAGAAAAAGAGAAAAAGACACCATCCAAAGTCATAGTTATGTCTAAGAACTTGGGATTAGACAACTCGCTGTATTGCTCCTAACAAAGAGAAATCATTAATATTAGCAACTTGAGGGTCAGTGGAAAGGTGAGCATTATACCAGGAAAAAGGGTAGAAACAAGGAAATGTGTGCATAATAATTTTAACTGTATTATTTTGATTGAGAGTTTTTTGTTATAGTAGTATTTTCTTTATTTTCCTTTCTTTTTTATTTTTCTGTAATAAACCTGGATTTGAAATACTTCTTTAAATAGAAGAGTATGATTTTAATTAATATAAAAATAAATTTTTTGCTTTACACATGAAGTATATTTCCTTTTTGCCCATAATAGGGTTTTGAGTGTACCATACGTGGTAATGGATGTTATCCTGGATAGTATATTTATCTGAAGGAGACAAGACACATAGCAGGGTAGAGTAGGTACAGAGACTTTTACAGTGCAGAAATCAGTATGGATCTTTAAGAAACAAGATCTTTATGAAGATGAACTGGAATAAAACAACACTTTCATAATAGCCACCAGTTTTAAATAGATTTAAGTAGATTAAGTGCTAATGCAAGATACATTTTGGCTTCTGTTTGAACTGTTGGTGGAGAAGTTGGTGTCCTGTTTTTCCTCCCAACATGTCAGTCTGGTCCTAGCTAAAAAGAACAGAAGGGCCTTTTGGAAAGGATTCTTAAATAAGCACATTGAAACATACATGTTTACCAAGAAGTAGAAGTGATTAGTGGGAATAAATGAAACAAAGGAAGAACTCACTAACTCATTTACAATAGCTGCAATTTACACTTGTGTGCTGATTACACAGCAATGGAATGCGTTTAGAGACAAATATGGATGTGCTCTTGTATCTGTGGTGATGAAAGCTGTGAGGGTTATACTCATAAACGACAACTGAAACAAGCAGATGAGAGAAGGTCAGCCACTTATATTATTAAGGGATTTGTCATGCTTTCTGTGGCACACTTGGAATAGAGGGAAGAAGGATAGGTGTCTTTCTTCCCTTTTCAGCCAGGGACTTTTTGGGGAGGTGAAAGGCTGTTTTTTTTCTCTTATTTTTTCCCCTGAATTTCTGCACAACAAAGGCATTGCTAGGATTTAAGCTTTTTGTCTGGTTAATTGATCCTAGGATCCTGACTATAGTGAGAAAAAATGTATTAATGCACTGTTCAGCACATCTGAGTTGCCTGCTCTTTTCAGGTCATTTTTCTTTATTTTCCCATCAGTAATGGGGCAGGTAGGGGCAAATACCTGACATACGTATCTCTTTCTAGCTGAGCTCAATGACATATTTCTTCCAGGTAAGAACTCATCCTCCAATTTATGATCTTTAAAGCTGTCCCTAACTTAATTGACGTCTTGTACTTGCAGTAGCTGGAGGAGTTGAAAGTTGCCTATGTGGAGTTCAAAATGGGTCAGAATGTGATGATATGGTGTAGAGGCAGGTTGTCTTTTTTGTTGTTGTTGTGCTGGTTTGGATTTCTTTATTCTGTGTGGAGCTGGGAAAGTGAAAGTGGCTCTTTGGAGATCAGAAATTTTGTCATTTTACTTTTTTGCTCACACATGAAACGTACTACAATGAAGTAGCAAAGCAGAAGGAACAAAGCAGCAGATAAACAACAGCGGAGTGGGAAGCAGAGGAAAAATTTGGGCAGTAGTGTAATGGGGAGTGCGGGAGAGAAATCAGAAGGACAAAATTAAGTGTAGTGGGATATTTTCATAGCTAAAATAACCTTTTAGATAACGTTGTGAGTGAAGTGGTATTTAAAGTAATAAGAAATAGTGTGGAGCAAAGGATGAAAGAATGAGCACAAAGTTCTGTGTATCTGGTAGTTTAGACAGAGATGCTGGAGAAAAAAGGAATTTAAAAGGTAGGAAATATGTCCATGTATATCAAAAAGTATCTGTGCATCCTGAAAGACACTCTACTGCAAAATGAAACCAAATAGCTTGCTCTCTCCTATGTTGCCACACTCAGGAGCTGATTTTTCTTTCAGTGTGAATGTTTCTCTGAGACCTGCAACTGTGCTTCCATGCGTGCTCGGAACTCGGGCACAGCCTGAGGGTTGTGTAGCTCCTGGTTAAGCTCTTCTAGATCTCAGGAAAAGGCAGAACAGTAACGCTTTCCTAAAGGACACATTCCACAGACACAATCAGAGTAAGTTAAGCACAGGGTGCCAAGGTGACATCTCAAACAATAGGTAGCTCATTTTTAAAACAGTGATGATGGGTACATAATCACTGTATAAAAAGTGAAAGAGCTGAATTTAGAGAATAGTCTGAAGATTCAAGGCCAAATCTTTCCTATATTGAGAGTGTCTGAGGCTACATTTGAATTAGCAACTAGTGCAGTAGAATTAAACAGCTGGTGCTGATGATGTGCATTCAGAAATCCCATGCTTAGGAGTGGTTCTCTGTAGCATGGTATGAAGGACTGAATGTCAGCTAGCAGCTGGAGTGTGTTTGCTGAGCTCCAGGAGCCTATCTTTAGTTTTATCTAAAAGGAATGGACTTTTATCTAAAAGAAGCTCAGTTTGTGCCCTCTGAGACTGTTCTACAGTGCGAACCAAAGTGCAGTAGGTAAAAAAGCTCAGTTTTGCTTCAAAAATGCAAGAGCTAAACTAAATTTCCGATGTAGATGCAACTTGCCTCTCCTGGCTGCATGTTTCTATCCTTCTGTTGCTGACTGCGTAGGATGGCATTTGTAGTATGCAGTGGCTATCTTATATGTGGTAGTCTTTTGTAATGATTAGTCCTTCATTCTTGGCAGAAATTCCAGAATTTAGATCCCAAATGTACTTGTAGTCCTGTTTTGAGTAGCTACATTCCAGTGAAGGATTAGAGGGAATTCAAATTTTACAGATATGCTTAGCATTCTGTGGGTGAGCTATGAGAAACTTCCCATTCAGCCTATCAAATTCTTTAGTTTTTTACAGTGCCTTACCTTCCACAACCAATGTTTTAAAGGAACGGAGAAAACCAGCATTGCATTTTCATTTCTTTTTGAGATCCACTACAGAAATTATATTACATCAACTAACTTTTAGACCCTTAAACCCTTTTCCTGGATCACACCCTCATCTGAAAAGAAGTCATGTATCTCATACATACCTGTAAAATGGTTAAAAATATGCAATCTCTATCCATTCTGACAGTAAGTATTTGCAGTAGACAATTATATAATTCCAGATGTGTTTTTAGTATTTTATTGTATGGAACAGCACAATCATTCCACCGAGCATGGTCACATACATTGAAATAAACATAAAACTTTCACCAATTACAGTGGGCATATATTCAAAACTGATGTGACTGTATGCTGTTATTTCTACACTGGAAAAAAAAAATGCCTAGAGATTAAGACTTTGTTCTGGTAAGGGCTTTGTACCTAAGAGCCTACACTCTAAACAGGTAACACAAAAAGAATAAAAGGTACAGAGAGTTAAGAAACCTTTGTAAAATAATGTAACATGTTAACGGCAAAGCAAGAAATAGAAAACATAGATTCTGAGTCTTAAAGGCTTTATTCTATTCACTAGAGAAATTACATCAGTGAATAGCTGTTGCAACAAATGGAGGAGGATGAACAAAGCAGTGTAGATTAAGAGATGACTTTCTGTAGCTCAAGGATGTTCTCTCAATTAGGCTGATTTAATGAAGCACTAGTACCAATGGATTTATGAAATCTGTGACTAGATTAAGCTGTTCTGGATTAAGACTATAAACTATAAAGGAACAAAGTGACAATCTAAATGCCGTGACAATTCTAACAGTCATGCCACAGCATGTCAGTCACATTATTTAGAAAGAAGCTATGGTTAAAAAAAGATGTTTAAAGGAAAACAGTGAATCTCACACAAATTATGACTTTACAGACTGCTGAACACACTCCCCCTCAACCCAACACCAAAAATACAGAACATTGGGCCTTGCTACTGAATTGCTGTATTTGAAAAGCCATGTTTCAGTTCAGATACTTTGTATAGCTAGTTAGTCACATTAATCATTCTCTGACTTTCAAAGTGATATAGTTGTCAACCTGTAAAATAACTCTGACCCTAGACATTCAGATACTTCTGTGCAAATACTCCTAACCCTGGAGACACGCAACAAAAATGCAATGGCTTCTCTAATTACAACAGAAAGGTGAAACTCACATCTGTTCACTTTCACACTTTGCCAGCCCTGATAAGCAGAATGAGATCTAGCAGTTTATCTACAGAAGTTTTTTTCTTGACAATGCTGGCAGTCAAGAGGCACTGCCTTTGTCTGATTTTAACTATATTTAACCAGCAAAAACTTCCTTTATGCATTTATCTCCTTGTTTTCTTAGCACTGGACTTAAACTTCTGACTCTGTATCTCTGTGCTCAGCTCTTGCAGACATGTAAGATTGTGACTCAATGATTAGCATGGTTAGACATGGCAGTTGCAGCATAGTTTTGAAACAGAACGCAACCAGCAGAAAAAAACAAACAAACAAACAACAGGATCTAATAACAAGCTAAGAGATGGATGTCACAACTACAGTTCTCTGATTGTCCTGGATAATGTTGTCTTAGACACTGTCTAAGAAGGCGAGACAGACAGATAGATGGATAGGAAATGGTGTTCTGTTCGGGGAAAAAAATTAATACTCCTCCCCACCCTCCAGATCCTACCATATTTTGCTCACAAAATCTAAATTCTTTGCCATAAAATATTTTATAAACATTTGGAACAACAGCTTTCAATGGCTGAGTTTCCTTCTAAGATGACATTAATAAGACATAGTCTGAAAATGCTCTGAATATGCTTTTTTTTCTTTGTGCTTTCTATGTTTTTTCCTGGGGTACCGAAAAAGACCTCTAGAGTCATCCCTTCTTTCAGGAATTCTGATGAAACTGTTGGTACACTGAGAACGTATCTGACTAGAAAATTGAGGCACCTGCAATTTTGTCACAATTCCCCAAATATGGAAAATGGAAAATCAGCTTCAAAAGGACTAATTTTTTGTTTTCATACAAACTGCACCATGTTTGCATAGTAAAATATACAAAATACAGTGGACGTTAGAATGCTGATTAAAGGCTGCTGCCTAACAATTCAGAAATTGATTGGCCTGGACTTGCACTTTCACTGAAAATCCTTTAGTTCCATCACGGGATACTATCTGCCTTGGCTATGCCTCATTTCAGGAGGATTATTTAGAAACAGAACAGCAGAAGGATGGAATCCCTACCTACAGCCATAGAAAAATTGTCTCTTCTGTGAGAATAATGTTGCATCTAGCCAAGAACTAAGTGTCAGTGATGCTATTAACAGAATCGCAAGCTTGAACATTTTAAAATGTTCATGGACCAATATTATATGATTTATCAATCATTTAGTCAAATAAAAAAGATCTTACAAATTACACTGTGGATCACAAAAATGCAATATTCAGGAGTCACAATACTTGCTTATATTCACAGGTCTATGGAGGATGTCTCCGTGTTGTCATGTTGTACATGACTGAAAACATTTTTAGAGAACACTTGTTAGTAATTGTGACTAGTTAATACAGGTCTTCAAAAAGTGAGAGCATACTTTTTTGTCATAATTTTCTAAATTAGGGATGATAAACTTGCAGACTAAGTGGTCACCTGAGCTTCACAAAAGAGATGTGACTATTCAAGATGTTGCATCTGTATTGTACCAGTAGACACAATTTAAGCATATGCCGGTATAACTGACTTACCCAGTACACTAGAAGAAAACCTTTCCAGAACCTTTAGGAAATAAACTAAGGTCATTCACTGCAGGCATCTTGTGGAAAAAAAAAATTAAGAACATACTGTATTTTCTACATGCACTGGTCACTTTGTTATAGCAAATCAATAAAGTAATATTACAGTAAAAACTCTTGTGAAATATGTTTTATTTTCAAATAAGGAAGACAATTGTTGATAGGAGTGAACTCACACATCACAGTCTTCAGACCCTTCATACAGAAAGATACATGTAAGTGAGCTCTGGAATCACGATAATATTTTTTTCTTTTTTCTTTTCTTTCCCACACATGGTCTCACAATGACCTTAGTGAAAGAACTCAAATAAATATGTTTAGTGAGGTTTCACTCTACTTCCTCTGTTTTTCATGTTTGTTCAGGACCTAAGCTGTCAAGTGATGCCACAGAAACTTTCTTGAGACTCAAGTGATACAATGCATTTTGCCTTCCCAGAGTATCCTGACATTAAATATTCCAATATGATTGAATGACACTAAGATGTTCGAGATTTCTAGAAATATGTTGTTTTTAATCGTGTTTACATATTATTAAACTTTGTCCATGCAGTGTTTCAAAGCCATTTTTCTATGACATCTTGTCAAAATGATCACTTTATATGAATCTGAAAGTATTTTCTCCAATGAATGTTTCTTGAAACAATTTATTATGTCTCCTGCAAGGAAGATCCTAGCAACCTCTTCATGTCTTGTTATGCTTTTAACAGTAAAGATGTTCAGGAAAACTTAGTCCTAAAGCTCTGCTTAGTACTTGCCTTTGTACCTGTGTTTTTTTTGTCTTGTGTTACTAAAGAAACATTTTAATAATATGAAAAAAGAATACTGGAATTCAGAAATCATGGGCTATTTGTGAGGGCTAAATAAAAAAAAAAAATAGGCTAAATGCACTTGAAATTTCAAAAAGGGACATGATGTAAATGAGAACAAACATCAAAACCTACTGTTCTTCATCCCATAAATATAAGTGAAATAAGTACACTATAATACAGAAGCATAGTGTATGCTTGACAGTGTCACAAAGAGCAGAGCAGTAGAATTTCTTGCAGTTGTCTTGTAGGTCAACTTGAAAGGGCATAGAGTAAAACCAACCTGAATGTTGGTTAGGTAGACTTGTGCTGATTTTCCTATTCACGTGTTTAAATATTCATTAGCTTAACTTGAGAAGTTCTTACAGAACTCAAATTAATATCCTAAAGACAAATAAAAAAGGAATTATACAGGCCCTGTCACCCACTTAGTGCTTATTTTCACTGGAATCTCTCTGATGAGAAAGACTAAGGGAGAGTGATTACCAAACACAACAAAAGTTACCTATGAAAGTACTCTTCTGAGAGGTTGTAGTAGAGAGAACACAGTTCAGATGAGGAAAACTAGATTTTTCACATTTAAAATGGCCAAATGGTTTAACTACTTGTTGTTATCAGAGGGAGACACTGTTTATGAAGTAACACCTATGGACCTGTGGAGTTCCACACATAACTAGGAAAAAAGAATAACACCAAAATCTCTCTTAAAGTTCCATAATAGCAGCAACAGCAAAATAATTATTTTTCATTGGATTGTACACATCAGGAGAATGCTAGCTATTGCTAAGTGTTCTGAGCAGAATAAACAAGGGTGATAAGGACTGGAAGTAAACATCAGCTCTACAAGCAGACAGTCTGTTTCCCTGATTTTGATACTAAGTAGCTAATTTTTTTGTTATATTATCTGAAATCATTTAGCAGAGGATCTTGTAGACAACAACAGGTTTTGCACAGTTTTTTTCCTCCGATCCCCACATCTCACAAAGTTTTTGGGGATGCACTATATCTGCATGATTTATGGATATCTGTGGTAACTCTCTAGAGAATATTGACAGAGTTACACAGCTGTCTTTCAGCAGCAAAGAATGCAGAAGCTGTGCTAAAATTAGACCTTTCAGCACAATCGACAAATTGCTTACATTTCAGATTTTAAGGCAGATGAAATAAAAACAAATATTGAACAAATGCAGTTAATCTATTTCCAATGCATTTTAACAGATCAAAACAATAATTAAGAGATAAAAATCAATTCAAGTTTGTTCTCTGTTGTGAACTGTGTTGGCTACAATAGGAAAAGTCTGAACATAATTTGTACATAGAGTGGCTTCCTTCAAAGTGATCATTAAAAGCAACGTCTTTGGGTAATCTCTTAATCTTCCTTAATGCAACACTGCTCTGATCTCTCCTTTTGCCTTAATTTTCTTTTGCCTGATCTCATGATGTGTATGAACACTGTAGAGCAGGGTTTATGTGCACTTTTTTATTTTGAGGCCATTTTGTTGTTGTTAAGTGTCTTTTTTTCTTTTTTTGCTAAAAACCAAGATGCATTTCTTAACTCGTGGTAAGAAATGAAATGAAAAGATAACGACTGCACAGCAGGATGAATGCCTGAAGGAATTTTACTTATCTCTTAGACATTTTCCTAGGGTATCATGGGTGCACCTGTACTAATAATTTAAACAAGGCCATGGCAAGACTTGAGCTATGGCATATGTTAATCCACGCTATTTTACTGTTAGCATACTCTCAGGCTTGTTTTGGTCTTCGCCTATTAATGCTCTCTCCTTAAACAATACTCAGGTGTAGCTCAGGGGATGGAGCAGGACAGAATCTCTTCTCAATCAGTAAAGCAGATGAGGCCAGTCTGCCCTTTTTTGTTTGTTCATCTGGATTTGGGAGGGGTAGTGATCCTAGACCTAGAAATTGGAATTCTGTTGCAGGACTTGCTCTCAGAGCCAGAGATAAAGAAAAAACCTGGTCTATTTTTTTACAGAGACCAGGGCATCAGATCTCACATATGCTCTTTCTAGAATATCAGTTCCATGAGCAAGTAGCAAGAAATGGCGAAACACTGTATTTTCTTGACTGTATTCAACATCTTTCTACACATATTACAGGTTTAGACGAAGGCAGGAAGCAGCACAGACGTTGGTCATTAATGAGCTGCCACAGCCTGCCGGTGGTTAGCATCAGGCTGTGCACAGCATCTGGCGTGCAGCAGCCAAGCTGCAGCCAAGTCTGACGGTGAGGGCACCAGACCAAAAACATTGTGCAATGTACATGGGCTAAGGAAGCACACCTTTTGTGCAGAGCCAAGAGTTTACTGAAAGAGGGATGAAATGGGGTCCTGGTCCCTGGGTAGGGTGGGAGGAGTCCCAGGGGGGCTGGACAGGGACACTCAGGGTTGGCAGAGTCCTCAGGGCCTTGACACTGCCTCAGGAAAAAAGGGTCCAGAAGGATGGTAACAAACAATCAGCATCCCTGATCCCAGATCTTCAGAAGATGAATAATGTGTTGAAGGGAGGTGTTTAATTCTCTTTACTCTGGTCTGCTGAGTCTATTTTTGTACGCTTTCTAACACTGTCAACTTACTTGCTCTTTATTCATCAAATTAGCAACACAGTGATTGAATCTGCTATATGTGTTTTACTGTGTATGTAAAATTTTATCTATCTTGAATTGGTTCTTTCTTCTCTTTGTTAATCCTATGATCAGTTTCAGTCACCTGCCAGTTTTAGTATCACTTTAATGACCAGCTACTGACCACTAGTAATTGTTATTAGTAGTCCCAGGGCCTCCTGCACATACACTTTTAAAGCCTCTGCTCTTATTTTGCACTTGCACTCGTTAGCAATTGTTAACTTATTAACAGTTTTCTGTTTTTCTTCTGCAGTCTTTGAACTATGGTTTCCTTCAAACTGTTACCAACATTTTATTGGCACAATGTAGTGACACACATATCCTTAGGTCATTGACTTGTTCAAGCTACAAAAGTAATAATCCATTAGAAGATAAGCAGATATTTAATGCCTTGACAACTACTTGTTATTAGCATCTTTTAGTTATAGTGTTATCACTGGTGTGTTAATCAGTGTTGCATTACAGGAGAAGAATAATGATGATTATCTTTTTTTTTAATCTAAATTAAACTTTCATTTCTGAATGTGGATAAAAGAGCAAAGTTCACTATGAATATTGCTGACAATAATGAAATTGAATAGATCTCTGCATGCTTTTAGACAGCCCAAGCAATATTCTATAGAACACTTGAGAAATTTTCTGCTATAGAAGAAAAAGTGGTCTTATTTTTAATACATCCCTCCTTGCCAGGATTTCTTCTATGGAGGCCCATAATACTTCCCAAACTGACAAGAGCAAAGTATCAGAGGGAAAATTATAGTCATATTTTTCGGGGGTCTTCTGCAAAATCCATTGACGTAATGAGAAAGACTGTTTTCATGCCACTGGGTGTTGGATCAGTCACAGACCTCTGTGTGTATATATTATAAATACTGAAAGAAAGAAAACAAACTACAATGAACAGGTAATGAACATTCCAAGAATAAGTACAGGCAGCATGTATATAACCAGAGTTCAAACTGGTATTCTAGCTGACTTTATTGCTCAACTTGAAACAAATCCAGTAGAAGAGAGTGAGCCAGGAAAAAAGCTACCCTAGAGTGCAGTTGTTAGTGCACATAAGTGACTGGAAGATGTTAAAATTTGTCAGCCTGAATATATTTCCTTGCAGCAAGATGATGAAAACTACCCTTGTAGTTGCAGAACGAATAGCATCTTACAGCATGTATGGAAGAATATTATGTGAAGTAGCATTATTTTTTTAAAAGTCTCTCTGTTAAAATTATGAACAAAAATGAATGCTAAATTGTGCTAGAATCCCCATGCAATTCCATGCATATCACATAAAAATCAAATAATTCATCATGTATAATGTTAGTGCTGAACAAGGAGCAACAAAATAATTTTAAATAATAATTAGCCTGATGCTGTAGCAAGCTCCTTGAGTGTTTTGTTAAATTGAATAGTAAGTTTATACTCCATTTGGCAAATGCACATTACAAACTAAGTATATTACTGCGTTTCAGAATCCTGATATTAATGTAGCCTGACTTAGCCTGCACAGAGCACAGCATGTATAGTACTAGGCTGTACCTCTCCTGTTATTAATTTATTTTTTCTGCAACTTTTATGTAAAGGGAAAAGTAAGTCACTTTGCCTACTGCCATCATTTGTGCAGGTAATGAGGAAGCGTTACATTGAACTAATATAATACAGTCTGAAAACTGAAAGGGGGCATTTCAATGACAGCAGGGCACTTTTAACTTCAAAGTGTCTAGTTTGAATCAGTTCATTCTTTCATTGACATATGGATTAATCCAACGTGCCTGCTTGCACTGGGCAAAGCCTTTTTTGTTGTAGAAGGCATCCACTTTCTGTTGAGAACAGCAAAGTCGGCAAAAATGTCCTTTAAACTAGTTCTTTTTTTCTTCCACTGCTCCTCCCGGAAATTCTTCTTTTTTTGTGTTACTGTTCTCTGTTTCTAAGCATTTATTTTTATGATCCAGAACTACTGTAAGTGAATAGTCTTTTATTCTTTACAAAATGCCTGTTTTTGGGGCTGCACATCTCTGAGGCATATCATGGTTGTTGTAAAATTTACACGTAACAGCTTTGAGGTTTAGAGGATATTATGGTTTGGCTGTGGCCGGCAACAAAAGCGCCACGCGGCCGCCCCTCCCCCTGCTGGGGTGCGGAGGAGAATGGAAAGAAACAGGCAGAAAATTGGTGGGATGGGATAAGCGCAGTTTAACAGAGCAGCAAACAAAGGGAACAGGAACAACAACGATACAGAAAAGGGGGATATACAAAACAAATTGCACAACCCAGAGAGCTGCTTTCCCGAACCGCCGCTGTGAGCTCCCGAGCCGTGAGTGAGTTCCCCCCACCCAGCTCCCCCCCACCGGAACCCAGCACTACGGCACATGGTATGGAATACCGGGCTCTGTTTGACCAGGTGGGGTCAGCCCGCCCGGCTGTGCCCCTTCCTGGATTCTGGTGAAAATTAACCCTGTCCTGGCCAAACCCAGGACAGAGGAGCAAAATGTTCTTTCATTCAAAATGGCTTTTAAGATTAAAAGAAGGAATATACAGTAGATAGAGATTCAAATGCAAAAGCAAAATGAGTTTTCATCACTTCTTACATACATGTAGCGAGAAAGCAGGAGATCAAGAAGATTAAATCTTAGCAGAATTTTGTACGACAGAGAACTATCAAACCAGAAATTGGGCAGAAAACCTTGAAGAAGAATGAATACAGTGCCTACTGTCAAGGGATGTCAGAAGCAGAAGCCACCTCCAGCAGCTCCAGACCAGGACCAGCCATCCTGGCCACTGGAGCCCAGCCTGGTGCCTGGGAACCTGGGGTCTCTGCCCAGGCTGCAGGACATAGCTGCCGCTTTCCCCCATTTGCAGTTTCAACCAGTAGGGATGCTGCACATGTGTGTCGTCGTCGTGTCCCCCCCCACACACACAGAGGCACACACAGAGGACACTGACACAGCCGGTCACATGGGTTGCCACAGACAAGGCACTGCCTTCAGCAGAACCTACTTACAGGACTCGCACAAAATACAAGCACAGATAGCCAGATGCCCTCCTCCTCTTCAGCTGGTAGACAGGAGGTCACTAGTGGAGGCACACACACATATACATACACACACACAATACTCTCTAGGTTCACAAGCATACGCACATTTGCAGATCTCCCAAGTACTGGTGTGTCTCTCTTGTTGGTCCAACACCCCCACCCAGATCCTGAGCCCCCTTACCTGCTTCACAGATCTCCTACTCACTATCCGGTTCAGGTTGGTGCTTGCTAGCAAACACAATCAAGCACTCAATTCAAAGGCATTCTACACTCTCAGGTCTCCCAGAACACCAGCGTGGGCAGTCTCCCTGCCTGATACCCCTGCCCAGACCCAGGGTCTCCCAGTCACCAGCTGATCCTGCTTGGGGTTTGCTAGCAAATACACATGCATACCCCATGTACACTTGGTTTGGAGGAGGTACAGACCAGGACAGTCTAGCCCCAGCCATCAGCGCTGAGCCTCTCACTCGCCTCACTCACAATGCTCCTTCGTAGTAGCTGGCAGCCAGGACATGCACCGTGCCCACCCCAGTGGCTGGCAGCCATATACTCCAATAGCTGGAACTGGGACACCCACTGGCTCCAGCAGCTGACACCACAGGCCAGGAACGCCTGCATCCCTTGTCTAGCTCCAGTAACTGGCCTCATATCCACTCATGCTGGTCCTAGCCAGTAGCTGGAACCTAGTCCTTGCAGCACAGAGAGGACAGAGAGTGAGATTACACAGAGAAATTTTTAAAAGAAAGAATTTAATAAGAAGATAGGACACACTGTAGTGATCAGGCACAGGCTCAGACATGTGCTGACTGGTCCTGTTTTACACCTGACTGACCACTTTTCTACCCCTTTCCTTCTCCCTTTGTTCAGCCCCTCATTTGTTCTTACTTTGCACTTAGACTTTGTCAGAATGACACAGGTTTATTCTTCAGTTTAGGAAATGAAGCATAAAAAAAAAAATCAATGTCTTGCCATTTCCATTATTGGTAAGACGGGTTCTTGAAAATGTCATGCTTATTTCAAAATTCAGCCATTCTATTCCTGGTCATTCTTGATTCTCACTGTAGTTAGCTAATGACTCTCTTATTTCCACTGCCAGAAAAGGAAAACTCACTGACTTCCAACAAAGCAAAATCAGGCCCAACATCCAATAAAAATGTGCAGTGGGTGGTAGAAAATGAGTCTCTTGAAATCATGTTAATTATTTTTATGTCTTTGAAAGATACCATGTAATTCTGTTGTGGATTTTGTTTATATTGTTCTTTTGCATCTGGAAAGTCCAGATGACACTAGCAGAAATTTTTGCATTAAAATTTTGAGGACCATAGACCTACCGAATGGAATTTTCAAAAGGATTCTGTAGTGCTAACTCTGATCTTATTGAAGTCAAAAGAACTTCAATATTGATCTCAGTAAGAAAGTACTAAAGGCTTTAGAAACTCTTATGACACCTGTGCAGTGATAAAATAGACACAACAGTACCACCTAGGAAATGTTAGTAGTTTAGCTTAAATCATCTTAAGCCTCTAGTCTACTATCATTTAAAAGCATATTGAGGTTTTCTAAACAAAATTATTTTTGTGTACATAGCTCAGAGAATGTATGATTCCCTGTTAGCTGCTGTTTGCCAGTGAAAAAAGCACCACGATCTTGTAGTGATTGGGAATCACAGAATCACAGAATCACAGAATGGTAGGGGTTGGAAGGGACCTCTGTGAGTCATCTAGTCCAACCCTCCTGCCGAAGCAGGGTTACCTACACTAGGCTGTAGAGGACCTTGTCCAGGCGGGTCTTGAATATCTTCAGAGAAGGAGACTCCACACCCTGACAGATTTTGCATAACTTTAGCATCTAAAAAAATCTATGACAACTAAGATTTTTTAAGTGTCTTGCAAAACTGATTCCCAAAACATCAGTCAATTTCAACATAAAAAAGTTTCTCAAATAAATTAAGAGGCTCCAAGAAACCCTGAACAAATTAAGAAATCCTCTCTTGTCATGTTTCCTTGCATTATTTTTCATGCATATCTCTATATCACCTAATTTTCAATAGACAGAAATGAACAATAGCAATGGCTTAATGGTTTATACAGCCTTTAAATCTTATTGATTGAGAAACATTGAAAATTATTTTTGTTGTGTTTTATTTGCTTAATCTTCACAAAGCACATCACTTAATATTCAAATACATAAAGCAGCAACAGCTTTTGATAGAAAGTCAATTCAATTTATTTGGAAGCCACCACAACATAGAATGTTCCTGAAAAGCCAAAGTTTACCAACTGTTCTTGAAACTGTAATGGAGGAGCAGGTGGCTGTTAATTGCAGATCTCTATTAACATCGAACAAAAAATTTTCAGTTAAATAACATTCTCATTATAACTTTAGTCTTGAACAACTAATAAAGACAGATGCAAGAGATGGGAAACACACAACACAATATTGCTCATAGCAGCCATATCAGTCTTAAATGTTTCCATGTCTCTAGCTGCTTCCTCAAATAATTCTGTAATTTTTCATGTTTTTTAAGTCTTATACTTTGAAAATGCTTCATTGAATGAATATGTGTTATTATCAGTATTTTATCGTGCTAATGGTTAGATGTTCCAGGTGAGACTAAGGTCCTGTTGTACTATAGGGCCTACTGTGCAGATACTTAAAAGACCTGCTCATAGCTTGTACAACATAAACTGAGAACAAAGGAAAACCAGAATCTAGTTTGTCCCTATTGTAAATTAAGAAGAAAAATAAACGACTTGTTAAAAGTCATAGCTGAGATTCTTTCCCAAAATGCAAGTACATCATAACCTTCAGAGGAGAGCTGATCAAAATAGGTTTCCAAATTTCAGCTGCGAAGTACACATCTATGCAGTTTAGATATGCATATACATTTCAATATGTGACATTTCAGTATGTGACTTTCTGTGTGTTTATTATTGCATGTTATTTATTATGTGTTATTATGTGTATTTATTATGTGACTTTTTTAAATGAGACAAGAGTAAGTGTCCTGTGTCACTCAGTGGGTGAAGGGAGAACTAATCTTTTTTGATTCTCTTCACAGTATCTAACAGTTATGACAATGACTGAAGAGGCTTGATTAAAAAAAAACACAAAGTTTTACTTGAAATTCAGTGAGATTACAAAAGATGGTAACTTTGCAACTTCATACCATTACTCAGCACGGTGGAGTTAGAACGGATATTGACTTGGCAAAACTTACAACAACATAATGTCTGATTTTACAAAACTGTAAACTACAGTGGATTGACAAACTTACAACATTTCCCTTGTGCCTGTAGAAATTCAGAGACAGCGGAAGAAAGGAAAATAAAAGGAGAGATAAGAGAAAAGATATCACCACCCTCGCATTCAGCGATAGTCTTTGCTGGTGGTCAGGGTCTTCCAGTGGTGGGTGCACACTTGCTTACTGTAGGCGTGGGTAACGGACCCGTTGTAACGATGTGACCCCAATATGAATATGATCGTACAGCTGTATTAGTCAGCAAAACAAGGTTTATATAGCAAAACTATTACAGCATCTGAATGGTTAAAACCCCAACCCATATATAGGCAAAACTACTGCAACTCGTTGTGATTGGTGCAGAGCTACATCTCGAAGTGAAAACAGTACTGTGGCAGGAAACAGCAACGTGGCAGGAAGGAAGTGACAGTGTGGCAGGAAACGGTGACGTTCCCCCTGCTCCAGTGTCCCGAGCTCGTCG
>Ga0065711_1026987_pt1 | contig 55942 bp, 26 predicted proteins | sample Hoacrofraction12_FD_59098 | JGI IMG/M metagenome (GOLD analysis project Ga0065711, IMG submission 59098) | Hoatzin crop microbial communities from Cojedes, Venezuela - Epithelial fraction 12 v2 (version 2) | ecosystem: Host-associated > Birds > Digestive system > Esophagus > Crop | place... | reverse complement strand
GAAAGGTGTGACAGCTATTTTGGTGCAACAGATACGTATGCTGACTCGGAGAGCCAGGGTTCAAACCAGAGGGGCCCCGCTGCCCGGCGGGGATGGATCCTACAAGAAGGCTCCAGAGGAAAGCAACCGCAACGCTCCGTGCCTGAACAGGAGGAGATGCAATGCGCTCGCTCCGGGTACATACGGCAGGATTAGGCCCTTAATTGCAATGCTGGCTGCTGGTAGAGTTGCATGTATTTGGTGGAAAAAACATGAATTGTAATGACAGAAAATGAGATCAACTGCTAGCTAACAGACAGCGTGAAAAGAATACCTGCTTAATAGGGGTGTACGTGTCCATGGCAAAGGGTTAAATAGTTTTTCATCCTAATTCAAACAGGTTTGTCACTTTAAGGCTGCTATTCCTCACGTGTCTCCCACGGCTGAATTCTGTTGCCCTTTCTCAGTTTGAAGAGTACTCTTTTCCATAAACATTCCCTTTAATTTCAGATTATGGCAATCATGGGCACAATCTGGTCTTTATAAACAGGGAGTTGAAGAAAAAAACAAATGTCAAACAGAGATAAAAGTAGCATTGTACTTCTAATTATCAAAGTATTTTATTTCATTTAAAGGAACAGATTCACTGGTCTTTTCCAGCTGCCTTGCATCATCACAGCAATGCAAACCATTGTAAATCCAGTTCAGGCGAATGGTTACAGTGAGCTGGCAGCTGCTTTACATCACTGAAGCAGCATAAAGCAGCAGGCATTTGAACCCAACCCATACTCTTTCGAGGCACTTCTCTTTACCAAAAAAGAAAAAAGTTTTTCTTCTCCACCAGTGACCACTGCTTACCCAAGATAGCAGAGCCATCTAGTTAGCAGGAATAAATGACAACCAGAAAAAAATCTCCGCAGACGATTTTGAGGTAGAATTTGCTTAGTTTACTCTCCTTTGGCAAGCAAGAACGTTGCAGTCTCGTCCGTGTCACTGATGGAAGGAAATTGTTTAAACTAATATGCCTCATTCTCAAACCTGATTTTAGACAGTTCCCAACACAATGCTTCAACACAAGTTAGAAGGGCAGATTCACTGTTACTTCGGGCTTGGAGCACAGAGAAATCAATACACAGAGATAAAGACAAATAAGCACTTTGGGCAGATATGAAATAGGAAGAAAAATATGGCTTTCAAAACCCTCCTGCTTAGCTAATGCAATTTAAGTGGAAGAGCGGTATCTTCCACAAAGTGACGGCAATGCTGCTTTCACTTGCTTTCAGTGTCATGTCCATTCAAGGGCTCCCTCTGTTCATGCATTGCACTGCAGCACCATTAGCTGAGCAATTAATTATGCCCTACGTTGTTCTTTTTTCACCTAATTATTGTTTCATTTCTCAACTGGATGGAGCAATTGCTCCTATTCCGCTAAGCTCTTAGGAACCGCAACAACTAATTTCCCAGATTTTTTTTCTAGTGGAAGACAACCCGCAGCTCAGAGAGAGCATTTTCTTCTACTTGAATGCCACAGAGAACAAGGCGAATAGCTCCATGGGAATGGCTTCCCTCAGCAGTGTGTGCTCCACTCTGCGTGCGCACACACACACACATGTGCTCACTCACTTTCAGTTATCTTTTACACCGCCATGTTTGGAAGATGACTAGAAAAACAAAAGCATACTTCATTCCCACCTCCTATCAGTAAACAGTGGCTGTTTTATCTTAGTTCCTAGGGAAATGCAGCAAACATGCTGTTTGTCTGTGTTCGTGATTTCTTAAAATAATGTCAGCTTACTGCCAGACCCAACAGAAAGCTGAGGTTTTCAAAGATAAACTGTAGTTCTAGATGTCTTCTGCCGTAAAGGGAGATGAGAGACCAACAGAGTTCCCCAGCGGTAATAAAAGAAGTAGTATGTGTTCACATTTTGTTAGACAGCAGAGTATCCACGTAGGAGAGATGCCTTATAAGCACCTTCATCATGAAAAAGTTTCACTCAGATCTTCTGAGCTTCTGAAACAACCCCATCAACCAACTTTGCAACAGATATCTGCAGGAAATGAAGCTTTGTTAGTTCTGGTGCTCAGGGAATGATGAGTTAACAATACTGCTGCAGCTCACTGTGCAGCATCCTTTCTTGGCCCTGCTCCCTTGTACGCCTGCACCATGGGTGGCTGGGTTACAGGAATATTCGGGTTGCCTGAGTTACCTCTGCATTTGCATCCCCATTGATCTGCACCGAGGCTGCAAAATGCCAAACTTCATTTACACGCAGGGCTTCCACGCATGAAGTTGTTCATCCCCACATCCCTCTCGCACCGACTGCGCCGTGTCTTAGTTGGGCTGTCCAAGTTGGGGTCGGCGCTCCTACGCTGGCTGATGTCTCACTCCTGATGGATGTCCCAGAAGCACTGTACCGGCTTCCCCGTCCAGAAATTGGATATGGAAACTTGAACGCAGACAATACTTTGTCCAAATGACACAATTACTTGAGTGCCTTCTTGCAAGCCATTTCAACTCAATTACTCCAGTGAGCAGTAACATTTAATTTTACAGCTTGGGAGCACAGCGATTCTGTAATTTAAACGTTCCTGGCAATTTCAATCATACTACACTTTTCATGCAATTTGCTGTTCGTGACACCCAGTGGCAGAAACCACAGAATTGATGCCACTTGCCACAGTTGCACACGCTCATAATCATTCTGTCAAAACAACCTGGCAGCCTGGCGCCCGTGCCATTAGGTCCTGGGCGCATCCACAGCTCAGTACCATCGTCCAGCCAGATAACAATTACACCAGACGACGGGGAAGAAGGCAGAGCCCTCACTAACACACCTGCTGCTACTTCAGGAAGCCAACAGCAGTTAACAACAGCAATTCACCCTCCAAATGTCCCATTTTCTGGATTCCTTCTAACACGGGAACATCAGCACATTACACCCCAGAGATTAGAAGCTCAGCCCATCCTGGCAGACTGCCAGCCTCATTTCCTACCGCTGGCTTTACCCACTCTGAACTTGCAGCAGGGACAAGCACTCGCTCTTGCCCTCCCCACACTGCATGGAGGGGCTCAGCGCGGTGGGGCAACGTGGCGATTCACCAGGTGATGACGCAGCTGCGCAGCTCTCACAGTCGCATCTGCTCTGTATTTCTGAAGGATGGCCCAAGCTTATGTCCGTAAGAAATTAGGACTCTGCCTCTGGAGACAAGCGGAGCTGCTGTCACTCACAGATCAAAAAGGTTTGCACTCACACTGAATGGGCATACCTTATTACCAGGAAAAAGTAATAATAATTAAAAAAAAAAGACATCCTCATTTTAGGTTTGAAGTCAGTGAAAAAGCATAGCTTTTAGACTTGTCTTTCCCTTTTCTACAATTAAAAAAAAGGAAAAGTCAATTTAATCATTTCTCATGACTTTGTAGTATCTAGTTTGGACTGTTTGGATGCCTGGTTTACCAGTACTGACACCATCACTTTGTATTTCCATGCCTGAGCAAGGTAGGGATGAGTGATGGACATGGACAGTACCCATTCAATACAGGCATCAGTCAGTCCATTTTCCCCCTTTCCCCGCCAAAATGAACAGCAATGAGATGCCTACCATGGTGAAATAGGGAGCAGCTGAACACAACACCGGTGGCACTGCTGCCATTTTGCACAGGTACTCTTTCATTCCAGTGGCTGCAGCTCCCCTTGCCACCTTGCCAGCATGCAGCAAGGCAAGCTGGAGGAGAAGCAAAGGACGGCTGCCTTGCTGCCGAGCATGGAAAAGTGCAAGCATGGCTCAGCACCAGGCACAATCCTCCTCCTTACATCTAGGCTAGACAGGGAGCAACATTTCCCAGTCTTCCTTGCCTTCCTACTTTCCTCCACTCAATACTTTTCTCCCAGAGGACAAGCATTTATCACAGTGAAGGTCACTTTTGAGATGCAGAGTTTCTCTCTGGACGTGAATATCCTCAGCTGAAGTTAGCACACATAGACAATGCTCAGCGTGAGGCAGAGTCCTGCAGACCACCTTCTATCCAAATCCCCAGAGCTATAATTAGACTAATTGCTATGTCCAATGAAAGAGCTTTAATTTCACAGGCATTCAAGGAAAGCCAGAATGCCTCTTTCCTTCATGAAGGCTATGTAACAAACTCTAATGGCACGGGATTTTTCTTTTGTCGTCTTTATTAGTTATCATTTTGAGGAAAACACCTCAAATGTTTTCCACAAATATGATCAAATATGTTACACTGTGGAAAACGTGCTATCTGCAACTGAAAATAATTATAGACAATGTATAAAAATGCACTACAGCAAGTCACTTCTTTCAAGAAAAAAAATAGGCTACTCCAAATGAATATGCTTCCCATGAAGCAGTAGTTTTACCTAAAGAAAATATTTGGCAGTGGATCAAGTATTTAGTCTTGAAACATAGCTATTTTTTGAGTTGTTGATGCAAAAATTAATAACACAGATTAAACCTAAAGAAAATGACAAGCAAAAAAAGAGACCCAGCACATGACATCAATGACATCAACACTACTTTTTCTACCCAAACCTTATGAACATCTCCTCCTGTGTGGACTCCAGCAATTTTTATCTAGGAATTTTTTTGAGAGAAATCAATGCCCACAACTATTTCACATACTTGGTAAACTCACTTCAGGAACATCATACTCTAGATGCTCTTTACAAACAGTTGACATGTCCACATGTAAATCCAACACAAGAAATGCTGGATTTACTGTTTTTCACAAATCATCTGGGTGACACATTCATGGCTCAATGCTTTGGATTTACTGTCCGTTGCGACACAGCGTAGCATGCACAAGCGGTGACTCCAACCACATCCCACAACATCTGCACTCTGTGGACATGGCTGCAGCCCATGGAGTTGCCCCAGGCATCCCTAAGACAGTTGGCAGTGAAAGTGGAGTTGAGTTTAACAAAGGTTCCATATACTGCTCAAATAAAAAGCCTTGAAAATCTCCCCAGACAATTCCATTTGGAAAAGACAGCCGTTAACTGGAAAAAGTGGGTTACGCTCCTTTTATGAAACTCCCTCTGTACCTTGGTTATCAAGGACTGACCGCTGCACGAGCAGGAGGACTGCTTGGGTGGTTACCTGTTTCCCAGGGAGGCACAGGAGCTCTCTGCAAAGCACCAATTCTAGAAAAGTAAACTCAAAACATCTGGAGCCTTTTTCTCCTTTCTTCCCAAATCAAAAATGAGTTAAAATGCTTAAGAGCCCTGGGAGAGTTGCCGTTCAACTACACATAAAACACCCGCTCCCCTCAGTGTGTGAATCAGCTGCCTGATAGAGCTATGTGGAAATCGGGGGGCTAGGGGAGCTGTTGGGTAAAAAGGATGAAAGGACATTTTTCCCTGGGGCTGTAGTTTCAGTCCAGCTCCAGAGAGCCAGTGCTGTTGCTGCCAGACACCATTTTAGTTATTCCCACGAAATGATGGATGGCCTCAACCCATTCCCTAATGAAAATTTCATCAGGAAGGTCACCATTGCAATTGGTTTCTTTTTTAGGGCAGCCTTAAAGAATAGGCTAAAGAAGGGGAAAAAAAAACCCCCAACACACCCCACCTCCCCATGCACTTATGTGGGGGCAATTTTGTGAGGCTGGAGTTTAAGACCAGAGGTAGGAGAGGGTCCGAACTCCTGTACCACAAGTCGTACCTGTTTTGTGGGGAGAGTACAGCCACGGCTGCCAAGCTCTCCCTCTGCCTCCTCGCACCACTGTCACCTACGGACAAGCCCAGGACCCCAAAATCTTACACCATCTCTATACACTTTCAAAAAGCAGGTGCTAAATGGCAGCAAGAACTTCTATGAGAGGCTGCAGCAGTGTGTATACTAGTGTCTCCTTTGTTTCAAGGAAAGGAAGAGAAAAGAAGTCTCTTCTACAAGTTGAGACCTCATTTCCCCCCCCTCCCCCAGCAAGAAAGGCAAACTTTACAGTGAGCACTAATAAAAGGCAGTGGCAGAAGAACCAAACCACGCATGTGGAATAGTGGCACTTAAGTTTCCCAATATAATGTCGCAAATTCAGCAGGCCAGCTAGTTATAATGACAAGGAATTTCTATTAAGTTTTATACCATCAGAGTGGTCAACAGGAAATATTTCATCGGATACTCTTGCAACAGGTGCTGCTGAGCACGCCACCAAAACCTCTCTCAGGTCCCTCTTCTTTCCTCCAGTGTGTTTAAAACAAACTCATCTATTTACACTCTGTTTGAGAGAGAGAGACTCAGGAACAGAGGAAGGCTGTATTATTGTATGCAATCTTATACATTATACTAACCTGTAAAATTCTTATTAAACAGAAAAACAAAATAAATGCCCCTTTTCTCTTTTTTATGACAGTGGCTACACTAATTGGAAGTACAAATGCAGATTAGTAAAATTAGAATTGAGAGTATTCATCTAAATGAGTAAACAGAAATGATTCACGTCTAGTAGCATGAACGATGTATTTAAGAAATAACATCACAGAGCACATCACTGTATTTTTCTGCAGTGTGCAATGTTTTTGATCTCTAAATTGACCCAGTGCTCCATTCTGACTTAGGGGAAAGAGATCCATCTTGCTCAGTGCTTTTGTCCATAAACTATACTTTACATTTAGAATACATAAAATGTTTACATAAACCTCTGAACATTTTAGAATAGATCTAATCATTTGATTCACAATCCTGCAGCCATTGTTCACTAAACTTACACTTCCTTTTCCAGCAAAGTCAAATACCTCAGTTCTCAGATGGATGCTCAAATAAATCAATTTCATTACAAATTAAACTATTCCGGTTGATTGCTTTCAATAAACAGAGTATGCGCTGTTTCCTTCTCTGTCTCCTACAGATCTCTAAGGTCTAACACTTGCTTTAGACATTGTTTACTCTTATTAGTGGTCTTCCAATAAAAGCACATACCACTCCAACTCCCCACTCCAATTCTGGTTACGGCACTTAGAGCATGGAAAGTACAACAGGCACACATCAGAAATAATGTGATACGGATATATGAATTATGTTTGCATGGTCTATTAAACAAATATTTATCTAATTCACCACCACCACCACCAAATTGGCCACTGCACCTGAGGTCTGTCTATGACAGTTTGACCCATCCCCCAGCTCTGATGTGTCTTCTTGCAACTCCCTCTCTCCAAAAATCTTTTCAAGACTGTGGACATTCTTGAGCACCACATCACAACAGCGTTCCCGACTATGCTGTATTATTACTGGTGCTTACAGCTGCCTCCTCCAAATATCCAGGTGGGACAGTAGACAAAAACCCCAGAATTGCTCAGAAAGGAAGTGAGGGCTCTGCTGTTGCCCAAAAAAATATAGAAAAGTACAAAATTTGAGCTGTAATTTGAATGGTTACCAGCCAAATTTCTAGCGTTTCTGTGGCTGGTTGGGTTCCAAAAGAATGAATGAGGGTTCAGAACATTTTTAATGTCATCTGAAATGGGTAATGCAGCCCTACGTCATATAAAAAGGATATAGCATAACGAAACACAGTATTATTTTAGCTGATGAAAACAGAAAAGAGCAATTCTTACCTTAAACAGTCTCTTCTATTATCCAGATATAACAAGGACAAACCAAAAACTCCGCAAAATAAATACAACCAGCCATCTAAAAATTGATGTTGATTCTTTCAGCCACGTTCTTTTTATCTCAAGTACTACGGTCATCTTTCTCCATCTTTTGGGGAGGAATAGGAGACTAACTGTTCACCAGTGTTATACTACTTTTTCAGTCATCAGCTACAATGTTAAAAAAGCTAAGTGCTATTTAGTCATCTTCTCTACAACAATGTTTTATAGGAGGATTTTCCCTTCTAAGATTAAAGACAGAATAACGCAAGTAGACATGGTACATTTTTCTAAAGAAAAGAGCACTGTCTCCCTTAAAGCAGAATAAAGCCCTAATCCTTCCACAAAGCCAGCAACTGAGTGAGAGTGGCACCAGGCTGCCCCATCGTCTCCTGAAAAGCCACGGTAACTTCTTGCTTTCTGAGCTTAAACCTCGTTGCTTTTAATGTGCTTCCAAAAAAATGCACCTGCCTTAAAATTGCCCGTTCGTCAGTGGGCACAAACTGGTCATCTCACCACCAGCAGACTAGCTGCACAGTTTATTTGTAACGCTCCTCCAAATGCAAATATGAAGTCGAAAAACGAGCAATGTCATCACTGAGCAAGGTGTGATTTTAAGAATGTTGAGACCTGTAGAGTCCGATGCACTGTCTTTACCCAGCTCCCAGTGTTGTTAGCAGGGGGGAAACGCTACAAAGAATATTGATAGTCACCGTTTCCACGGCTCAAAGCCTAATGAAACATTATCGCTTCGATTCCCACAGCTATTGGTTATGAAGAAGCACTGTTTCAAAGAACAGCAATATTGATAACGCTAGACTTCATAACGGTGGTGTGCACGTGACGACTTCAGGGCACTGTATCTGAAAGTGCCTGATGCATTGTAGGCGCTGCCATTAAGGATCATAATTTCCAGTTCAATATGAAAACTTCAGGGACAACAAACATGTCCTCAGGATAATGACACTCAAATGCAGACCATGATTTTACTCTGCGTACATTTTGAAACAGACTGCTGGGCTGCAGCCTGTATTTGCTACTATTAGCAGCTCTTCTTTGCACATCAGTGATACACTCTCTCCCTTACTACATCACTTGCCATGGGTAAGCCGATCCCTACACTCAGTCAGATGTTTGGGGGTTAATGCAGATTGATTAGGTAAGATTCTAAAGCCGGTTTTGTGCAAAAAGCCATCTGTTGCACCAGTATCTATGAACACTAGGGATGTATATTCCGTTTAGAAAGACCACATGTGAAGAGAGGTAGCTGCTCACAGACATAGACCTTTTTCCACATAGCCTTTGTATTTATTAATAGGCTCCTTCTCATTAAGTGATCCCTTCAAAACTAAAGCATATGCAAGAATGTAGACTTTAGCATCATAAATAGGGGGTGGCTCTTCTAGGAATGTGTTAGTGCTTCCAACAATCATATTATCTGTTTTGTTATTACTCACTGGTTTCCTGTGTGGATAAGCTTTCCTTGTTAAAAAGTATCCACCAAAAGGAGAGCAGAGAACAAGAACAACTAAAAATGTTTTAGAGTTTTACAGAAAATTGTTTTTCCTCAGCAATAATATTAGGAATTAAAAGTCTACAGTCATTCAGGGACAAAACCAAATCTTAGATCACTGACATGTGGCATGTTTCTCTTCTCGTTTTACTGAAATAAAATTCCCCTGCTGGCTACCAAAAGGCATACTATTATACTATTTAGAGAAATATACTACTATACTTCCATAGCGCTTATGCCTCCTCCTTAAGCAACTGCTAAGAGCCGCTCTGATGAGCTACTGCATTTGGCCAGGTTCAGTGCGACTGCTCCTACCTTGTAGTGGACAACTGTCCAGGCCTTGCTGCAAAACTCAAAATTTCCATCCTTTCTGAAGCGAAAATGAGATCACAACAGACAGAGCACCCTCTCCTTTTTAGGTCACCAAAGTGATGTGTGCATTACGCTGTTCAGAAGTTTCAAATATGAAAAGCAAATCCCAGGAAAGAAGAACTAGAGGAATATGCAGGTCAAAATGTCCAAAATTCATCTTGTACTCAAGCTGGTTTACTCAATACTTTAGTTTTGTACATTTATTTTTCCTTAAACATAAATGCAACTTCGGAAGAGGCTGACATATTCTGCGGTCAGATGCATAGAGAGACATGTACAGACACAATATCCTCTTCACTGGTAGCTGGTATTTTGCTCTAAAGTATACTCACATAAATTACACTTGTTTAAATAATTCTGGTTGCTGTTCTTTTCCTGTTTCTCTTAATACAAATTTTTACCTAAATGCTATTTTATTCTTACTTATCAAATCCCTTTATCAAATAAGAAACTGGAAATGGCCTTTTTACTAGTCCCATAATATTATAAATGCAATGCGACTAAGCTCTAATAAAAGAAAAGGAACAAACTGTAAAAGATGACAAACTGGCATTGCTTTGTAGCTCACTTGGGCATTGTGAGGAGCAGGTCCAGCCTCGGCAAGCAGCGCTTAGTTTCAGCACATCGTAAAGCTATCTCATGTTGGGACTTAGGGAGAAACTGAAGCTTCCATTCAAACCAATAGGCCATGTTATAAATTCATCCTGCCTGGTCTTCATTAAACTTGTAAAACATGACTGCTAGAGTGCAGTGTGTAACACCCTCTCTAATAACAGAGTTTAAACACCAGTCAACACAACAGAAGAGGTAGAGAAATGTGACAGAAGTATTAAGGCTAAGTCAGCCCTGAAATGTCTGGAGCTGTTTAAACGTCTGTCCAAATCTCTTTAGACTTGGAATCAAGAAGAGAAGTCTTGTGTGAACACAGAAATGTTTTTCACCAGTACCTGTTTGCAGTCAGGTTTCAAGTACCAAGAAAAAACACTAAAAATATCAAGGAAAAAAAACCCATTGTTTGAATAAAAAAACCCACATTTTTTCCTTTTCACCTCTCCCTGGCTGAAATCACTCTGTCACCCCACAGAATACTTAATTCCAATGCAATGTTTCACTTGAAAGAGTTCCTCCATTATCTTTAAAAGGAAATATGAAGCAAGCATTCTCCAAGGAAGAGTAAACAGTAATCTAACTTGCTGCCGAATTTTAAGTGCGGGCTGGGAGCGACAGCATTCAGTAAGCACCAAAACCAGCCCCAAATAAAATGAAAAAAGAATTTTTAAAAAAGCGCATGAATTACAAATCCAGTGATAAGGCAAATTGGTTTTGAAAGAAAAGACACTTTTCTGCTTACTGTTTCAGCATGAGGACGATTTTCTCTTAAAAAACATTATTGTAATTTGTCTCCAAGCATTTTGAAAGTGTACGTGTGGGCTTTTTCTCTAGCTAGATTACCAGCTTATGGCATTATGAACAGAAAGTCAGGTGATACTAAGAAGGTTTAGTTTCACAGAGCTGTGTCTAGTCCAACTTTCAAGTTTTCGAGTAAAGAGTATGCTTGTCTTGCACGTTTTTAATCTTGGGAGAGTTTTCCCCTTTGAGGCTGAGATCTAGTAAAATTTCAGTGCTGTTGACTTCATGGAATTTATTTGATTTCAAACTTCATTATTAATAAAAATTCAGCAGAGCTATCTGAAAACAGGCTTACTGAACTTATCTCAAGCTATATTGATGAATAGGAAAGTAATGTCCAACACATAAATAAATGTACAGAGCGTTTGTAAAGACCTGGAAGACTTCCATCCAAAAGAAGATTGTTTCAGTAAGTCTTTTTCTATCTTTCTTGCTTAAGTACTACAGGCAATAAAATAATTTCCACAATGTTTCTTCATAAAGTAAGTGTTCAAGTGAATCAGTACTTGTAAACAAGCTCTACTGAGGATTCATGCTGCCAATTTAAGATAAACTATTTTGTATATTCAACTCCATTTCTCTGGTAAAATTTCCCTAATGAAATGTAGTAAAACTCACAAACCATCAGATCAACACACACCAGCAAAATTAAACCCCTGAGAATATTCACTGCTTTATTTTTATTAGTACTGCTTTAAATATTCAAAATGTATGGGTCATAAAATTATGCTTAGGGCAACATTTTCTCATAAGTTCATTTGTGCATGTTTTTAAATAGATTTAAAAACTAAATAATTTCAATCTCAACCTTAACACAGAGACAAAGAGCAGTAGTGATGGGGGCAGATCTTTATAATCCCCTCCTCAAATTATTAATTTTCAGGTATTTTACGGCTAAAGAATGCCCCAGGCAGCAAAAGGAATGTATTTAAACGCCTGAAGCAGTTTATACAACACTTAAAATTTCTACAGCAGCCTCCACATTCCCTTCCTTACAGACACAAGATAAAATTACTTGGAATTTCCTTGTATTATTACTGAATATAGGACAAACAATAACACTGTCAAGAGTCAGACAAGGTGACCTGTGATTATTTTTCATGGAAAGATCACAGGACAATATAAAATCTGACCAGCCAGTCAGAAACACGGGTTTCCATGTAGTTTACACACATACCCCTCGGCATACAATTTATCATGTCATTACCCTGGTCACAAAATCCAAGAGGGAAAGTTCACATCTACTTTCTCGTAGGAGATGTGGTGTAGCACCCCACTCTGGCACGCCGACTGGCTCTCAGCACACCCAGAGAGAGCAGAGCACTATCGGCAGCATGCAGGCTCAGCTCCACAGACTTTGACTCTGCGTATCTCGCGGAGGTATCGATCAGCGTCACTGCAGCCCTATGCACAGAGTAAGCGACGGAAAGCCACAATGTGATTTGAAGGGGAAGATGTGGGGGGTTTTTTTCTCCTCTCAAGTGAGCCAAAGCAGCCTGTGATGTGATGCGGATAGCTTCAAGAGATAAAGGATGCATTATCTGCAGTCACTGGGAGATGGGTGTCCTCGTGTTCACCCCAAGAATCAAAAGATGCTAGAGCCCTGCTGAGTCGCAGAGGACAGCCTTGCAACTCCTCACGAGATTTTTGCCAAGTCTGATTGTAAAAGCAAGGCTGAGGAAGAGGCAAAGAGAGGCGGCAGGTTGTGCAGGGAGCCTGGCAGGCAGTGGGGAAAGAGAAGCTGCTGCTAGAGGGCTCTGCAGGGGACGTGACACCTCATATTTATCCACAAGAGGTTGGAAGCATCAGGGACAATATTCAGTGCACGCTACGCAGCTCCACGAAGTGCATGCTGAGTTGAGCTGCAGTCTGCCCAGTGTTTGTGCCAGTGTGAGCTAGAAGGTAGACAGGCCAGCACTGAAGCCTTCTGGTGAGGTAGGGACATCATGAGTAGGCAGCAGTATATTGCTAGAAGACTTTGGGTGCCATCAGGAGAGGATGCACAAGCTGCAAGAAAAGCCTCTATGCACATCCACCTCAAGCACACGAAAAAGCTTTTCCTTCCTTCTTTCCTCCCTCCCTTCCTTTCTTTCTTTTTCTTTCTTTCTCCCTTTCTCCCCCTCTCCTTTCTTTCATCACTCTGTCCTCTAGGAACAAACATTAATTTTGACTTTCTTTTACCCTTTGCTTGCAGGCAGGAGCAGAAGCTTCCACAAGCAGAAAGCCTCGGTGCCAGTGACTCCTGGGGACAGACAAGGCAACTGCCCAGCACTGCAAGGGATTCCCCGTGTGAAGCGGTCAGTTGTGAATACCTAACTGTCTCTGGACTTTGTAAAAAATGTTGCCATGGTGCAAACTGGCTGGAGACTCCCTAGAACAGAAGACTGCCTGGTTGGAGCCTTTCTCGGTGCTGAGACAGACATGTATCACCCACGGACAACACCAGTCGACAGCCCAGTTGGCAGCATGGCTGAGGAATCCTGGGAAGGAACAACAGGTCAGGGGCTTGGATCCAGCACTTATCACCAGGAGGGTTGGAGCAACTCCCAGACCACTCCTTTGATCTTGAGTCAGATCTAGGTGCGGAGTTTTATCTTTCCATGTTACAAAGTTTTGCATCCAAGAAAAGTCTGCCTTGGCTCTCCCTCACAACAGGTCCTAAATGTAATTTCACCGAAAAGTATTCTTCAGGAGAATCTGAAAGTGTACATCTGATTACCTCTACAGGCCCTATGGAGAAGATATTTTTTCTAAGGAAAAGGAATGAAATCCAATGCACATCGCATAGTACATGGTGTGAAGAAGGACAAATGGACCTGAATCACACAGCTTATGTAGCTTCTCTTTGGTTTCTTTTTTGGTCCAGATATCCCATGCCAGAAAATTACGATATGATAAGAATCCAAACTGACTGGCCCTACAGAAACCACTTTGTTTGACTACACAGTGAGGTAAGAAGAAATTTTTGGCTAAGAGTTTAAAAAAACATCTTGGGGAATCCAGTGAAGTCACAGAGCAGACGGCAAGAATGAACAACACTAAGGAGACGCAGACTACTACAACCTTCCTCTAGAAAGTTGTCAATGTTCAAAAGTGACAGGACACAAAGCTACAAGTGAACATGTACAGACACTGCCCCAGCAACACTGTGTGATGTTACAGCTGGCTGAAATATATTTTTAACAAAATAATCCTTTCAAATGCAGAGAGAAATATAACAGCCAACAAATCACCTAAATGCTTTTCACAGCAGATTCTCAACAGAATATTATTTAAATATTAAAGACTTATAATTGATGAAATTACTATTGTAGAATACTATGCTAGCGATAATATTTCCCGAAACCTCCTCCTTGCATTATACAGCTCTTTATTCTAATTTCAGGCAGCCTTTCTAACATGAAATGCCAACATGGTACACATCAATGGCCTCGAGGGTATAATTAACACTTGTTATTTACATTTATTTTTTAAAATAATTAACTAGGAGCATGTCTAATGAATGGTAATGGGGCTTAAATTGAGACACAATATGTCAACTACCTTGCCATTTAGAAGCGAACTCCCATGCAGCTCGGGTCTGATCAGGAGGACTGGGCTGAAGCGAGAGCCCTGCAGATAATGCTGCTGAAGGCGTTTGCCTGTCTCTGCTGTCACAAAGTCAATGGCATAACACGTATTGGCTGTCGATCGGTAACTTTGAAGAACTTGATTTTCACATACATCGAACATCAATGCATTAAGGCACTGGTTTGTTTGTCGTAGGCTTCAGAGATTAAATGGAAGCTTACCCATACGTTAAGCTAAACCCGCTGTGCTCCTTTGCTACTACGCTCGCTCTGCTTTCCACTACTCAAAGGTATGTCCTCAGTTGACACAGTTTATAGGACATGGCATAAGCAGCTACTCACGCCAGAATAAGCTTCTGACTCAGAAAGAAGCTATGCATAAAGAAAATCCTCACACAGTGATGTACTTTCAAAATGCATGACCTCATCCTTCCCCAGTCAGGCTCTCAAAGGGAAACAGACCCAAACAAAACATTTTGTGGAGTGAAACATGAAACCAGTGTCTGCTAGTTCACTTCCAAGAGTGAAAGGCAAATCGCAAATGTGTAATCGATGTAACAAGTTTCTGTCCACTTAGTAAAGCAATAAATCCATTTTCTCAGCATCCTGAAAGATTCTGCCATCACAGTACACTTGGGGTAAAAGCGAAGAACTCATTTATAAATGCATATTCATCCAAACCTGACCACTGGTTGGGGGTGCTGGTATTAATCATGTCCACGACTTAAAATAAAAAACATGCGACTTGTGATGTTTCTCTAACAGACTCATACAATCAGTTTGACTTTTATAGGTTTAGACAAACTCCCTAGTTTATCATGTATGGCTTCAAACATATTTTCATAAATTATGAGCAGCTGTTTACGTGTAATACATATATTCCATAGGATGCACAAAAAGTCTCTAAAAGAAACACAGGAAGGTCCTTGTATCAAGAGCAAAACACCTACCACATATCAAATAATTGTACGAATGAAGCTCGTAAATACAATACGAGAAGGAAATAGAATGAACATGATATTTTTCAAACACAGCACCCATAAGCAGAAGAGTACAGGTACACGTGTGTATCACTAATTATCTTCCTCCGCCTGCCTTAACTTCTTCCCCTAGGTCTGTCCATTTTCAGGCTATTTTTTCCTTCCTTTCAAACTCCTCCTTGTCTCCCTGCTTCCCAGGTCATTTTTTTGGCCTGTTGTTGTGGGTTGTACCGCTAATATTTGATGCATCCTGCTTCATTTAGGCAAATCTTGCACATATCGATACTTACAAGTTAGTAGTAAAGGCTGCCGGACCTAACAAAGCCAAGTTGCCATCAGCACAACTACTTCATATAAGTCTGTGATGACAAATTAAAGAAATGCAAGATGAGGGTTAAAGAAGTACAGGGATTTCTTTATCTAGACCCATATTATGCTGTGTGCTATATACAGGGATACAGTAGAAACTGCCCTAAGTAACAGGGCAGAAAACCACGAGTTCCTTAACACAGCTAACGCAAAACTGCAGCCCATACCATTATCGTTTGAGACTACAGCAAGTCTACTCTTCTGGCCCGAGTGTCTTTTCAGCTTCCTATAAACACAAACGCACATGTATGTGCATCAGCTCAAAGTAAAAACAGCAGAGAAACAGTGCTCCTATTTCAAACCTAAATATTTGAAGTTTCAAAACAGACAAATATTTTTGATTAATTGTCTAAGCAAGGGCAGTTGCACTAAGTAAAGACTACCAGGTATGATACACAAAAAAAGGAAGTGTATCACAAACACATATATACAGCCGGGTGCATTTCCAAACTCAAAGTAGGAAAACAGCAACCATAATGCATATGCTAACAGAAACTAGAAGGTGGTATTCTCGACAGAAAATGTACTGTACCTGTAATATCTGTCAGTGTGAATAATTTCTTGGCTGCTGGCTAGAATATATTCTGCAGTTCATTTTGTTTTATCACATTATTCACACTTTTTTCTGGAACAAGCAGTTCTCTTCTCATAAGACTACACTCTAGTGGAACAAATGAGCTCAAGCCTATGATTGATTCTCTAACATAGTTGAGATGCTATAGCTTTATTCACTTTTTTTTTTTTAAACAGCTTTATTCATTTAGTACCTCCAGCATGACTCCAGAGTGTCAGCTGCTGAGAAACTGCATTGTGAAAGGTTCCCTCCGCGCTCAAGGAGGTGGTGGTGGGGTTTTTTTAATAGTAAATTCCACGATAAGGAGGAGGAGAAGTGCCTGATACAGACAGACTGTCTCTGCTTACCAGTTCAAAAAGTGCACTCCCAGAAATCTTTTCTAAAAGCTTATCAGCCTAAACATTCCTCTTCAGCTCTGTTTCCTTGATGAAATGCTGTGCGAGTCTATTTGGATCAAGGCAGCAACTCCCTGTTTTATTTCCTGCTGGGGAACTGGCAGGGATGGGAAACCAGCAGCGTCCTGACCAGGGCCCCTTAAGAAGCTAAAGCCATGCTGTGGAGGAGAAGGTTTCACACAACACTGCTCTGTGACAGTGTCACCAGAAAAAAAAACCTTTTTTTTAAAGCCTGTATCTTTTTATTCACCCCTATAATAGTCAATGAAAATAAAGGTATTTGGGGGATACACAGTTCACACAGAAGTCACCACATTCTCTTCTTGCATGACTCTCATGCTAAGAGTAGAATGACCAGGACTACCACAGAGTCCTGTTTCTCTGGACTTGCTTTTTTTTCTGGTGGAAATTTTGTCTAGGAGAAAAAAAATAAAAAAAGAAAGGCCATTTGTCCAAGATTTTCCTTGATGTCTTAAACCGACAACACATGGGCTGAATGGCTCACGCACTCCGGAAATCCCGTGAAGAAGTATGGGACAAATTTATCCATTCGCATTTTCAAAACCAGGCATTCAGAATAATCCTGGACAAACAACTACATTCCTGAAACATCCTGGTAAAGCAGAGATTTCCAAAAGGCCACCAGGAATAAAAAAAATTGTATCATCTGCTAGTTTTACAACTCAAGCAAGCAGTAAAAAGATTAAAGGAAAATGTGGCTATTATTCAGGTTTAGGAACAATCTAAAAGTGACATAAGTCACTTCTCTGTACGACCAAGGAAAACAGCTAAACTGAGTTGGGCTCCATCAACTCGAAACAGTATCAATATACAACCAATCCTACCATATAAATGTTAAGATCTGTGTGGGTGAAGTGCAATGGCAAATAAAACTGGCTTTAGCATAAATTGTGAAAATAATGTTGCACATGTTGAATGATAATATCCACTGATATCTCATACTATAATGTTTTGGCTTTTATTTTTTCAAAAGAATGTATTTGTTCTTTTAAATGCAGGAACTTCACATTGCATAGTAACCACAGTTTATAAAAACGTAAGTCTCTAGAAGGGAGACAAGAAGTAAAAACATGCATGAATTCAACTCAAATTTCATGTAACAAAATGACCTTTTTTAAGTTCCACTTGAAAAAAACTGAGAAGCAGCTGCATAATTTACACTGCCACAATCTTTAAAAGGCTCAGAAGGTTGGATAAGGAACAAAAATCAAATATTTGGAACTCAACCACTGGATTTTTGGACTCCTTCCTTTTCCAAAGTCTTAACTTTGTTTATCAGCAACTCTTCTCTTGTGCAAGAAAAATTATAACCACATAACTGAGCAAGAGATGCCTTAAATTAAAAGTGCTCTGTGAAGAGAACAACTGTAAAAGCAACATGCAAACCAAAAATGACTAGAAGCAGAAGCAAGCTAAGCAAGCTCATGAGCTCAAGGATCTCAAGAGGAGGAAGTTTTCATTCTCTGAAAGCTCTGCCTCCCTGCTTTCCCAACATACAGGACATGAGAAACGAAGGGAGCAGGACTTTGCAGGGACAGAGAGACAGAGGAAGCCACAGCTGGTTCTTGCTTCTGTTTACAGAAAGGATCCTTCCTTTTAGAAAACGTCTCCTTGTGTCAGATGCTAATCCTCTCATGGGGAGAGACTGAGTCCAGCTCTCTGCTGTACAAGTAATACTCACTAGGTGCTACAGGAGTGGGAAAAAAAAAGAAATAGTAAACAACGCCTCTGCTTCTCTGAAGGACACAGGGGTGAGAATCACTGACTTCACACAAATTCCTTTAAACTTGACCTGTAAACGAACACCAAATCCTTTCCCCTGCACTAATGGAATAGTCTTGCAGCACCACACCTTGTCCCCAGTGTTACACACTTGGCTGCCATTTTGTGCTATCACAGTTGTTACAATTCACCTCAGGTTTGTGCTAAACTTGAAGATTTTTACTTTCTTCCCATTTTTTTAAACCACTAATGTTATTTTTGGCTTAGGGGAGAATCTGCAACTCCTGGGCTAGCTAGAAGCCATTCACAATTTGGCAATTTGCAGTTCCCATGCTTTCTTCATTTTGCTTCTTTTGACATCCTTGTCAGCAGTCTCAGAAGAAAGGGAGTTCACAGCTACTGAACTACCCGGTACCCTTTCACCCCATCCCGACTGCTGCCGTAGGCTCGACAACGCAGCACGCCGCTGCCGGGGCATCTTCGCTCTCTGCCTGTAAAAGGGGCCGAGCATTTGGCACTCTGCCGAATGTATAATTCAGCTACAACTCATCGGAAAGAAATGTGCGCTTGATCTCAGCCTCCTCCTCGCAAGCAGGGACTTCTCAGCTCTCCTCCTACCCCTTCAGCACTGTAATTCAGAGCACAATTCTGGGTCTGTTATGTGCTACTTGGAAGTTATCATTGCTCCAGCTATTCATGGCTCATAAAGTATTGTTCTGTCAATTGCATTGTATGGCTCTTTGTGTGGAAATGATGGATGAAATGGGATACATATTACTTAATGATTAGACTTCTGCAAAACATGTTCAAACAGATATGCCAGGCTTGATGATACCTTATTATCATTAACGAAACAGAGACAGCATAATGGTGCCATGTATGTATTTCTCGGCAGTAAATACAAGCAAAATGTTTCTGTTTCAAACCCCGACAGCTCCTTAGTCTCAGTTATTTCAGTTCAGCTAAAGATGACATGCTAAAATGAGGGCATTTATTACTAAGTGGCATTAAGAAGGGGGATATTTAACCTACCATTGAAATGCTTACAGCAATGCGTGGAGAAATCATCTAATGTGTGCTGGCAGTAATTTATGACATTGGAAAAAATGCTATCATCTTTTTTCCACCGTCTGTGGTCTGGCTTTGCAAACTGCAAGCCCTGAGGAGCAAGTTTGATATAATACGGCTAATGAGAATAAGTGAGCACACTGCAATATTCTTAAAGGGTTACACTGCTGAGTCTTTGACTCTTTATACTTTTTAATTTCCTTGTACAAACAGTGCAGTGAAAACAGCAAAATCCATTTGGCTAGTCTGTGCTACAAATTAAATCCTTGATTAAATTTTGGCAATTACTTCTCCGGGTCTTTTTCATTTAAACATTTTTAATTCATTTGAATAAGCTTCTTAATCATGATTCTGGCAATCCATTGTATAGCAAGACAAACTCTAATAAATACTGTAATGCAGCAACCGACGAACAGCAAGATGGATGGATGCTGAAAAGGAAAGGTTTTGTCTTTTCTTTTTTCTTTGGTAAGTGTTCCTATATCCATCTTTCATGAAAGTTGTATTCTAGTCTTCTCTGAAGTTGAAATTTATCTCATTATGTGTTGACATTTCCCTTTGTGATGTCAAAAACTAATAAAGACTCCAGGTAGGGTTTCAAACCCTCTTAATAAGAGAGTGGAAGAAAGATTAAATCATCCTTAATGCACAAATCAATACTATAGTCAACCAAAGGGTACAAATTAAGACGGAAATGTGAAGGGCTGTCATTCTTCTAGCAGGAAAGATGCTAGATGGACATTTTCAGGGAAGGTGCTTGAATTTATCTACTCAGCCTTTACTGCACAGCATTGTATTACCTATGGAAAAAGTATCCCACAGCTTGAGCTGTTCTCTGGAGGTTTTGGGGTTTTTTCCATCTGTAAAGACAGACATGAGACAGCAGGCGGTAAGTACCTTCCTAGTCAGAGAGGAAGGTCCAGAGCCCTCTGAAGGTGGAGAGCAGCACCGTACCATTTTCTGTGCAAAAACGATGTGGGGAAAAGCAGTGGCAACTGGATGAGCAGCAAGAGGCAGGAGAGAACAGAAATTAAAATAAACCCTTCAGGACAAAAAGACCTGAGTGGAACTAATGAAATGTTAACCATTTATTTTTAATTATTGTGCTACCAGTTTACTGCTGGTATACTGTGTAGAAAATATTGATAAATATAGAGGCTAAAAAATTCACACTATGATTATCAGTGGCTCTAGAAAAGAAAGAGTTAAAGTCTTAGTGCAAGGCCAGCTCACTGTTGGACATGAAATATGCTAATATATAACCTGCAGCATCCCTACTCCTGTTACCTCTGGAAATGCTTAATCTCACCAAAAGAGAAAAGACAACCTCTGCGATCCTGGGAAGATAAACAAAAGGATTGCAGATGCCCTGTTTCCCCCCCGCCCCCAAGCCAGAAAACACCTGTAGATGGATTTGCTTCTTTTTCCCACTGCATTCCAGAGGCTTGGCTTTATGTAGTTCAGAAAGGAGAAGAATTTAAAAGCCATGCATTTATTTAGGTGCACTTAAGTGCAATTTCACCTACACCTTACATTGCAAGCTCAGCGTGAGGCAAAGGCACAAAGTGCCCAGATAAATGAAAGACTGGGTCAAGAATCCACGGACAATATATTAAGACTTAAAAGAGGGGCGATGTTCACCCTCGGCAAGCTGTAGTAATGTTGTATCTGCCTCTCCTTGTCTCCAAAGACAAGGAGACTGAGCCTTGGGGATGTGAGTTGAAAGGTGAAGGTTCTGAATATCGGTTAGTCAGCACGCAGGGGATATAAAGACTGGGTAAGCTCAGCTGTTTGGTATAAAGCAGCAGCAGACAATGACATACTACCCAAATGAGAAGGCCATCAATACCCGTGCTTACGCTCCATTTCATCAATACATACAGCCATTTTAAACTTCAAATTTTGGGCCACATTATTTAGTCTACAAGTTAATATAACTGTAGTTCTCTTTTTTAAAGTCTCTTCTCATGTCAGAATTTCATTCTCTAGAGTGTTCTTATCAAACGCGTGTTATGATCCTGAATGAAAAGCTAGTGCCTGAGTAACACCACAATGAAGAGGGGGAAAAAAATCCCAAATGAAGCACAAGAGCAAAAAATCATTACCAAGATAAAAACCTTTGGTATATCACAACAAATCATATTAGAGTACAGGTGACAAACACTCCAGATCCATCACCAGCAAAGAAAAATAAGCTGCTGTGATCTATTTATACAAGTATAGTGATAGAAGAGGAACAAGGAAAGCAGAAATCACAAGGAAATTACAAGCTCTGGGCTTCTAATTTTCTACATCATTGCCATTTTCTCTACAGATGTTGGCACAGAGAGGCTTCAAGAGACATCTTTAACCCTGAATTCTCTTCTTGAATAAATGAGGGACTATGAGACTCCCAAGAGTGGATTCAATATAATCTGAAAACGCAATTTGGCATAAGTAAATGTAAAATGTCATGTATAAATGCTGGTGTGCCAAATGTTGGGCCTCATATGTAAGTTTAGATGACTGAAAGGGTAAGACCCAGAAGTCTAAGATAATACCTTCAGGATCAGTTTTCTATCGCAAATAGATTTTATTTCTGTAGAATCACTTTAATTTAATAAAGATTGGTACAAGATGTAAAGACTTTCTCACCACGATTAGAAACTGAGGCCCAAATTACACTTCTTGATGCACAAGGGTGTCTATAAATGAAGCGTGGTAGTGTAAGGAAGACATACAGCTCACCATCTTCTGTAAGGAACCAGATGGTGACAACAACTGCAATGACTGAAATTCTGCTCACAGCTGGGCTCTTCGCAGGTGCCTATCATTTGCTGCTAAGACACTTCTATTTTCTACACAGTCTGCACATTACCTCAGTTTTGGTGTGAAGGAAAAGGTCCTCTGTTTAGAAAGCAAACACAACTACTGGCTGGTTAACTGGTGCTTCAATAAATTTTTGACATCAACTATTATGTATTACAAGCTTTGCAGCAGGAGCGGTATATGACTTCCATAACCAGAGGCTGGAGAAAGATGACACTATGTTCAGACAATTCTTTCTCTCAATTAGCCATCACCTGGCAAGCTTTTGTCACAGCTCTATTATTTTTTTTGTTATTTAAAAAAAAAAAAACAACCAACTTCCTATGAGCTTCAACTCCAGCACATCACAGCCTGCCAAATTCATCTGCTTACACAGCCTTAGGCTGAAACACCTTTTAAAACTCAGCTTCTACAAAGCCCAAGAAGGACAATTCCTACACCTGTGTTGCACCCATTCCTTCCCTACCCTACCCTGCCCAGCTGGCACCTCTTGCCCAGCCGGAGGGGCACCTTCAGGATCGGGCACTGCCAGAGAGACACCCTTTGTTAATCAATGTTGGGGGCAGGCTGGAGCCCAGCGCTCGTCAGGACATTACCATGCAAGCCAGCATGTTTCTCTTGTCTATTCAGTCCCTAAAGGAATTGTGTTTGACAGAAGTGAACAGCTGCTGTGTATTTAGAGATGTGAATGTATTGCATTATTTAATGAATTGTGTCATTTTAATATAATTATTACTAAAAGTCTGAACGTAAGCCTATTTTTATTTATGCTTAGAATTTTTACCCAGTAAGCATTTTCAACTCTGTTTGCAGCCAAAAGTGCTTTCTTTCCTTTCCAGATAGTACCAGGACTGTAGCTGCACTGCTGGCACTTGAGCCAGCTCCCCTGCATGCTACTAATACTGCTATCTAGCCTACAGTATTTCTAGGCTTTTAACAAATCACATCCACGCAAGGATTCCTGTTCCTCCTCCTTTTTTCTAAAACGCTTTTATTATCCCAGTGCCTCCACCTACATATTCTCTCTTACTTAATACCATGACAGTAATATCTATGCCAAAAAGTCTTGCGCATGAATTATTCCCTCATGTGCAAAGCGAGTACCTCACATGGAGGAAAGGATGAATTTCAACAAGCCACTTGATGCTCCCACTATCTTAACACACTTGCAGCCCGACAGGCACCACTGCAGCTCAGCAGCTTTCACTGACAAGCCCTCGGCAGAGCTCGGCTCCCGCCACGTCCAGGGACATGACAATGCAGTTTTGATCCCGGCGTTCCCCTCCCCTTCAGAACAGCTCCGCTAATAAACTCATGGGGCTTTCAGAACGAGAGGGCATAAAAAAGGAACACGGGTCGTGACACTTTGCTTCCTCATTACTGGAATCCAGAGTGTGACTCGACTCTGCCAGCTTGCCACTTAAAATTACAGAGAGGTAAAAGGCTTTTAGAAGCCGCGTTCTGCCTCTGGCAGGGGACAGATACAAAACGACCGGCTGTGAGGCTCTGGAGACCACAAGCATTTGCAGGCATCTCATTTTAGGCACTTATGCAACAACCTCATTTTTGAAAGTCATCTGGAATCCTTCTCTGGGGCCGGGACCCTGGGCCTGACACGTGTTCTTCTTGGAAGGTGGTTCTGGTTTCCCAACTCTTCTGCATTGCTCTAGGGCTTACAGACACTCTAGCGCTGGACACAGCCTCATGCCGCATGCACATACCTTTATATTGCTACATTACTGGGTGGATACTGAATTACTCATGACCATGGGTCACTGAAATATTCACCTATTACTTCATTTGCAGTAGATGTTCCCGTGGACACTAGCCAAGTTAATGTTGAATATGTTTTTCACTTGCAGCATAAGACAGAAGATGCCCGTCTTTTTTTCCAAAATATTTATTGCTATCAGAAGGAAAATATGCCTCCATGTATCTTTCCATACAAGCAGCACACCTCTAACATCTGAAATGAATCACTCAAAGACAGGAATATTGCTAGCCTGCCTTATAAACTGCCTAAAGGTAAAATGTGCGTACACCAAACTACCCCACAGCTGGGTTTGTTAAGATACCTAGTAGGTATTTAAAATAGTCAGACTGGATGACCTGCTAGCATGTAAAATCCAATTCAACCTTCAACAGCATAGAGAAGGTGACTACAGCAGGGTAGTGCCCTGTCTGTCCCTAAAGAAGTAGAGAACATCATATGAAACTATCAGGCAACGGGTCTGAAACAATTACACAGAATTTAATTAAGCTGTGGAACTCACTGCTACGGGACGTGTTAGGCGTGTGCATTGACAGAGTGGTAAGCATGGAAAAAAGATCCATTCTGTGTGGAGTCATCCAACCCAGGGACCTCATCTTGTGTATGTCTGTATTTGCATGTCATACTCTTTCGTGCCTCAGAAGAAAGGCACAAGCACATCGACAGCCTCTGGCATCAGTGCACCCAGGCACAATGCTGTTTAATCTGTCCCTTATTGCTAGTTTTCATTTGCACATTGGAAGGGGGGGCTGTGGGCAGGAGGGATGTAGCTTGTTCCTCCCAAAGGGACACTTAAAATCCAGCCCCTGTCCTGAGCAGCCATGAGTGCAGAAGGTGGCAGAAAAATCCTGACAGGCACTCTAATGAAAACGCAGTCTGTTGTAGTTCCTGTGATACAGAAAAATTCAAAGAAAAAGAAGCAGCATCCAGACGGGCTTCACAAGAGACTACTCTCAGGGTTTAAAAAAAAAAAGCAGGTATAGCAGAAATAGAGAGGATCCACACAAGGCCACAGAGAATCAGTTAAGACTTCCAGGGAAAGTAAGAGTAACAGAAAACCAAGGGGAGTTCACACTAGCCAAAGGGATTAAGGGGAGTAAGAAAGGCTTTTACAAATGCTTTATGTCAGGCAGAAAAAAGACGGAAGAGGTTCGCTAATAAATGAAGGCTGGGACAAGGAAAAGACAGTGACTCTAAAATGAATAAATCGGCTTTTAACAAGGGGCATAAATAAGAGAAAGTTGGATAATACAAGGAACGATGGGAGAAGAGGCAGGCAGGGAAAAGCCTGGGAAGCCGGGCTGCCGTGTGCCAGCACTGAGGGTGCAGAGGTGCAGGAGGCACCGGGCAGCAGATGAGCCTGCCCGGCGGACATTGTCCCCACCGGCATGGGCACAGGGGACCCACAGCCCACCAAGGGCTCCTGCTGGCCCTGTAAGGCTCAGCCCATGCCTGTGGCTCTGCCACCTCCTGCTGCTGGCTGGTACGGAGGGAGCGCAACAGCCCTCGTACTCCTCCTCCCCTAACTCGGAGCCCAAGGGAAGGATGGCGAGCTCCTCCTGGGATCTTGCAGAGATAAGTCACTGCACAAAGCTCAAGACAGGAGCATGTGAAGCTTGATAGGTTCATATCTTTGACCCAGAACCATGGTGTGAGGCCGCTGGGCAGAGGATTAAATGGGGATTCCCTGTCTATAATTTCGATGTATATACAGGCACTTCACATACGCTGTCTCCCTGTGAAGATACGCTGGGACTAATGTCCTAGTTTACAGAACAGACCTGGTCTGGTACCTCCATCAAGAGCTTCAGATTTAACCTGCTGCTGAGGCTCAGGCCTTTTTCTGAGGAAGCACAAAACCTCAGTGGAGAGCAGCGAAGGGGGAGCTCATGCTCAGGATCGGTGCATCCCCCTGAGCAAGAAACCTAGCACAGGAGGCAGGAGACCCGCATGGATAAGCAAGGAGCTTGTAGCGGAACTCAGGTGGAAGGGAAAGGTCCATGTATGTGGAAAGAGGGACAGGCCACTTGGGAGGAGTACAGGAATGTTGTCAAAGCATGCAGGGATGCAACAAGGAAGGCTAAGGTCCACCTGGAACTGAATCTGGCAAGGGATTTCAAAGACAACAAGAAAAGCTTCTTCAAGCACCTCAGCAGCAAACGGAAGGCTAGGGATAATGTAGGGCCGCTGCTGAATGAGGTGGGTGCCTGGTGATGGAGGATGCAGAGAAGGCAGAGTTACTGAATGCTGTCTTTGCTTCAGTCAGGAAGATCTTCTTGACTCTGAGGGTGACGGAGCGCTGGAACAGGCTGCCCAGGGAGGTTGTGGATTCTCCTTCTCTGGAGATATTCAAGACCCACCTGGACGTGGTCCTGTGCAGCCTGCTGTAGGTGACCCTGCTTCGGCAGGTGGGTTGGACTAGATCCACAGAGGTCCCTTCCAACCCCTACCATTCTGTGATTCTGCTGGAGCAAACCTTCTCCAATGACTTGGCCTGTCAGTCACCACTGGTGGACACCTATGGAGGTGGGTGACATAAAAGGCTTCCAGTTCAAGTAGTGCCTTCTAGATCAAAGCTAATCTCATTGTATAACATCTATAATACAGGTAGCAGCATAACATCTATGATACAGGTAGCAGCATAACATCTATAATACAGGTAGCAACAGATCAAAATCACCCATAGATTTTAAACTGCCCGTCAAGTTTGACCTTGAAAAATGCCTCTCTAGAAAGGATCAGATTTACCCTGATCTTTTATTTTTGGACTCCACTTGTCAAGAAGAATGCAACAAATGCAATGGAAATGTATGGGCCACTTGGTTGCTGTGTGCCCTTTACCATCTCTAACTAGGTCAAAATGGTAGCAATGTAGTAAGATGTCTGTGCCTGAATAACCACGCAGCATTTCTGAGAAACCTTGAGAAACTTTCTTTCAGATGTTAAGATATTAAATAATTTAAAAACATTTATGGAAATTTTCATGATAATCATCTGACCCAACAAACTAAATATTTATTAAATGTAGATCCTGTATTGTTGGACTCTCCAGCTTGACTATATTAATTTTTCTCTGGGGACATTTTGCAGTTCCTGAGTGTAGCCCAGACCCAGGAAAACAAGCTGGCAGCACCCAGCCCTCCCACAGATCCCGTGTCTATAAGACAGTTTGAACATTGTCTGAGTAAAGCAATGCTCCACAGCGACCAGGTCCCACCATACACACGGCTGTTAACGCAAAGTCACCTAAAGGCTGTAAGCCCAAGTAGTAAGCCTTGGCTATGCCTGCAGGGGTGGTGGGATGATGCCTACAGCCCTTGGCCTCTCACATGGCTTCCATCCCTCTGTGTGACTGCTGCCGCCTTCTCCTTCCTTGCCAAAAAAAAGGGTCTTCAAACAGTTTACTTCTATTCTGTGCGGAGGCTCTGGGCACAGGCATGGAGGGCTGCTGAGCCCCATGGGGAGGCATGGCTCACGCCTGCTCTCAGCAAGTACATCCCTGGGGATGCCAAACCCACCTCCTTCACTGCTGCATTTACTGCTGGTTTCCTCCTAATGGTCCTCTTCAGCTCCACACTAACAGACAGAGTAAGATAATTTATGCTGGTAAATGAAGGTGCACATAACAAATGTACCAAGCAGTTGACATATTTCGCTCATTCCCAGTCAATTTTACTTTCAAATGCATCCAGTCTCCTTAAATTGCTGATCAGAGATTATTAACTCTGAGTATTTCCTTTCATTTTGTCCAGCTTTTTCTTGGTTTTCCCTATCACACCCCAGACAAACCCACTGAATTTGTACAAGACTTTTACTCGGTTTTATAAATTAACAAAGAAGCAAGAATGGATGGAGCCCTAATACAATTTGTGCCAAACCAAAAGTAGTCAGAGCTGAGCTATCACCTTGTTGGAAAATAAGCAAACCCAGCCATTCACACTGAATCTTCCTCCACATATCAGTCTCTCGACAAAAGCATCTGAAACTGCTTCTCCTGTTTCAGATATGACATAAATTAAATTCACTTTAAATGAGGGTGAATATTTAAGCTCGGGATGGATTAAAACCTTGAAATCTGATTTCAAGTACAAATGAGATTGTTCTAAGTAATATCACAGTATACATGAAATAATATGTGTCAATAACTCCAGAAATTTCCAGGCATTAAGACACAAGAGAAGCAAGATGCTGTTGTAGCACTGACCCAGATTAATTATTCCACTGGAAACCCAGAAGCAGTCAACATTACTCTAGGAATGGACACAACAAAATAAGTCAGAGAAATAAAAAATTACCTCAAAGGCTATCCATTATTCTTTGTTAATACCCCTAACCTGCCCGTAGGTTTTTTGATGAGCTAATGACACAGGCTGCTGGGGGAAAAAAAATCTGCCGTGGGGAGAGAATTGAGTAAAGCCAGAAATCACATCTTATGTGGGAGTCAGAAAATCAAAACCTTTTTCAGATATTTAAACAGACTAATTTATGCACTAACTTCATTTTTCAGAATAAATTTGCTGCCGAGGCCCCAAGGATGCCTCTCACTGAACTAGAATATTATCAAAGAGGAACGAACGCTTTGCTTTCTCAAAATCCCAAACAACTTCAAGAAGAAAAGCTGAAGCTTATTTACAAGCATCACTTGTGCACCCACAGCCATGAGTAACAGATTTCCATTAACAGTCTAAAAAAGAGCATTTGATTTTTACAGACAAGCTACAGGCTGTACTTAACTTTGAATGCAGTCACTGACCAAGCTAGATGTTTCAGTGATTAATTTTTATGTGAATCACAATTATTATGAGAATGTCTGTGCTGTTTTCTTCATTTTCCGATTTTTTACTTTCACGTATTTATGTCAGAGACTTCAACAAAACAGATTTATAAACAGGGACTTGCATTATTACCCTTGACTTTTTCATCTTCTGAAATAATCTAACATCTAGTGTAAACCTGGACAAAACCAATATGATATACACAGTTTATCTGTTCACAATAAAATTACACAGAATAAAAATGACTTAAAGATTCTTTCATCTTTTCTTATCTTTCATGTAAATTGAATTTTGCTACTGTGAGTCCTTTCTACCCACACGGGGGGGAAAAACAACTACTTTTTATGGCATAATGAACGCTTAGATAGCTGCAGAGAGAGGCACTCAATTGCATTTACATTTGGCAGTTATTTAATGTCACCTATTAATATCCAGCTACTGTCTCCGGCAGTCCTACCTTGCAAGGTGGCTGAGCACGCTAAATGTGCTAAAAAGGAATTTCCTCCTCATTTCCATCTTTGTTATACCTAACCATGGCTCGCACTGGAAGGCAGCTCGCCTTTAAGCGCTCCCTCAGCACGGCCAGCCTGCTGCCCGCACACCGCAGCAGATCCACAGCTCAGTTCTCAGCACCGCTCCTCTTTTCTGCCCGCACATTACAGTGCCTTACTCCTTCTGATTTTTTCTATAATCACTACCCTGTTATTGCCTGGGCACTTGAGTTCCTTGTCTGCCCTGAAAAAAAAAACCAAAACCACTAAAAAAAAATCATAGATTTGAACCCCCCAGGTTGTGATCTTGTCTTATCTTTCCATCTAAGCAGAGTTGGAACATCCAAGTGCAATGTTGAGACTCGGAGGGCCAAGTTCACTCTGTGCCACTGATGTTCCAAAGATAATTTTCTGAGAAGCAGCATCTGTCAAAGCTGATCTCATGGCTAAATTCCAGTTTTCATAGTTTGGATCGCTGCACACCTTACGTTTAAATACTGTTTTCCACCTGCCTAAAGCACTGAGTGGTACCACTATGCCTTGAAAACCTTGCGATGCACCTGTACTAAGACGGATGTATGTCACCAATGCAGAGAAACACATAAAACTGTGCACAGAGGGACCTGAGGTTTTGCAGCATTAGAAGCAGCTCGTCAAGCTTACTTTCAGAGCTTTACCATATTATCGACACTTTTTTCTCACTTAATCAGCCTTTACAGTTGTAGTTTCTTAACACAAAGAAACTCTCAATTTCTCCCTTCACCAAATCCACAAGTTGATCAGCATCTCCCTCCTGATCAGCCCTCATCCCCCCTGAAAACGAACCTACATGAAGTCAGATCAGCTGGTGATTAACCCCACTACAGTTCTAAGGGGCCCAAATGCTGGCAACAGCATAAAGTCAGGAATTACTCAAAATCAATGGTTAATCTTATAACGACCTCAGCAGGACTGTGATTTCACCGGTACAAGACAGCCTGCAGAGGAAGCTTGCTACCATGTGGATCTACTTTGGAGCCCCAGGGTGTTACAGAGGTTGGCAGCCAGAGTAAAGACGGGCAAAAATTCTCCCAGTCACATTTGCAGATGGACTTCTAGGTACGCTGCAAATGAATCCCCAAAGCCAGAAAACCGCCTAGCATTTCTTCTCAGTGCCATTTTGTTGCTGAAAAATTGTAAAAAAAAAAATCAGCAAGTGAGTAAAAAAAATTAAACTTCAGTCTCTGCCTTGTCTGTGCCCATTTTGTATATAACAGTTGTTTCTTCCACAATACTCCTAAATATTTTGCTTTTCCCTGCAATCCTAAAGCATGCTTAGAAGGTCAGCAGGTCTGCTTTGGAGGACTGAGAAGCAGAGCAGGAGACAGGAGGAAGAAATCAACTCTTACAGAGAATACCCAATAGCAAGCTTTTTATTTTATACTTGAGTACCTTTGCATGTATCAGCTACAGCAATGGGGTATCTTCGAGGGCAGAAAATCTGAAGCCACTCATCTCCCTGATACAAAGTAAATCTGCCCATTCTGAAGAAAAGTCAAGCCCCTTTGACGCCGGTGGAAAAACTTCCCTTGGCTTCAGGGGAGGCAGAAATTCAGTCTGTATGTTTCAGTCAAAAAGCCCCAGTACTGCTCCTCTGAAAGCTCATAAACTGATTCGGGCCCAAACTTCTAGAATTCTTACAAATCTACTATGTACCACGACCAGCACAGAAAATACATTGATTTTAACTTGGGATGTGAAAACAGAACTGCAGAGAAAGGCCTGTTGTAGACCAACTGCTAACCTCTCCACATTTTACAAGAGATCAGCAAATGTTTATGCAGCATTAGTGGCATCTTCTTTCAACTATGAATAACTATTCTAATGCCATCTACTGCAGTCGCATCTGGTTTAGTCAAATGTTTTCAACCCCTTGTGCCTGGGTGGGAATCTATTGAGACACACAGGTCTGGAAAGATAATATAAAATACAGCGGCCACAATAACACACTGTTAGTTCCACATTCACTATTTACATACTTATCGGTACCTCAAATGGTATTCAGAAGAGTAGTTGCTCAAATTACTTGCCAGAGGCCTTATTTTCATCCTGCGCACTCTGGCTAGTTCCTGTCTTTGTCCAGACCCAAAGCAATTGATCTCAAGAAGCCATTGATACCAAACAGTTCTTTTTCCAGGCTCCAACTCCCTCCACAACCTCCTCACATTTTGAGCCTTTCTGGGCTTCATTCATTTCCCTTCTTCCTCTTTACTCTCTGCTCATATTTTCCTTTCCATTTTTTCTATCCACACTTCTGCAGTATCCCGTTCTTCGCTATACACTGTCATCCCCTCTGTCTTTCAATCCACCATGTGTCACAGACAACGCAACCAAGGAAGAAGAAGAGAGGAGGCTTTTAACTTCAGAGCTAGTAAACCGCATGTGGCAGGTAGCAGAACTGACAATAAAACCAGATTCATTGTTTAAAAGCCTGAAAGAGGCCAGTGAATCAAGCTGATGCATGTGTCAACCCCAGGCAACGTTTCATTTCAGATCTTAGAATGGCTTCTGGATGCCCTGTTTGATAAATCCCCTCTTACTGCTGGGTATTGTAAAAAGCAACGTGTGAGAGAAGCATCCCAAATTTATAAACACCTTCCCAAGTCTTTGTAAAACTTCTCCAGATCTTTTTGGAAGAGGACTGGAGAAATGCTGAGAAGAGACTACTTCTCAAAAGTTTTCTGATACTCTAAGTTTGGAGAGAGCGGGTCAGCAGCCTGCCATGATGCAATTCTGCAGCGCTGCAGCAAGGAGGATCGTAACAGAGGGCGTGAAAAGACCTCACTGCAAAGTAAAAATGCCGAAGCAGTCAGTGTGCCAGTGCAAGGGATCTGTACCATCAGCACTGAGCCCATTCTTTCTGAACAGCATTAACTGGCAGCCATGGAAAGACAGCAAGCTTTCCATGGATATAAGGAAAATCTGAGATGCAGTTTGAAATGGAAAGCTTTCGAGAGAGGTATGGCGAGCACTACAAAGTCGCTGGACTTATTTCTGGGGTGGGGGGCAATTTGTTCCTTTTGTTTCCAGTCCCAGACAAAACACGGATGGGAGAAAAGTTCTCAAAGACTCAAATTTGGGTTTTAAATAAATGTCCCACTGTCTTGTGAGAACCAGTCTTTTGTGGAACCAGCGTCACTACCTCATATGGGGAGAAAAAAGGGAAGGTTTTAGATCCTGATTAATAAAATGAATCTACGAAATACTGACCAGAGCTCCTCCTCCTCACAAAGCTGCTACACAAAGACATCATTTTCTGTTGCTGATATCTGACCAAAGGCAAAGAGGCTGAGCAATGTGCCTTCATGTCAGGAAAAATAATGCAATGCTTAGATTGTGCCAAGTGTGTGGTAGCCCACTGGGGCCGAAAGGGAGGAAAAGCAAACAATAAGCCTTTAGTTTCTCACTCCACAGCGCTACTCCGAGGCTGAACATCCCAGACTCGGATTCCAAGTGCTGCCTTCAGAGCCAAACGGTCTTCCTCCTGCATAGCCAAAGCAGCTCTAGCTTTCCTTGCTCAGGGCTAAATAAAAAATTAAAAAAAAAATTAATAAAATAAAATAGTAAATCACAGGTTACCCTTCTTCCTCTGAATCACGGCATTACTATTAAATCAGTCAGACGGGGTTCTTGCCCCAAGCATCTTACAGCCTGAGGCTGACCCTTGCCAGCAGTTACATTCTGGGATGCCCCCACAGATATTTAGGAGGCTTTGCAAGCTGTTAGCCCGATATTCCTCTTCCAAAACTCAGAGCTAGAGTGCCACTGAGGTACTACTGATGAAAAAACCAACACCCCAATGCCCCAAACAGAACACAACTCGGAAAGACAGCTCTGCCATCACTTTTATGATAGCAACTTAAAAGGTCCAACGCAGCCTTCTTGCAGATTAAACTTTGAAAAAATTAACCTGTGCTTTTAACTTTTTTAATTAAAAAATGAATTAAAATGAATTACAACTATTTTTGAAATTAACCTGTTTACCTCTTAACTAAACAACTACCTTGAGACAAAAATGTTTGAAACACACGTAGAAACGAATATTAAACTCTTCGTATAAAAATACCTCCTGTGGATTTCAATTTTGCTTTTAGACTCCTCTGGGGAAAATAATTTTAAACACAGGTGCAGATAACAGTAGGCTCAGATAAAAAAGTGGGGGCTGGATTAAGGGCTAGCAATTCCTCTATAAAGCCACAACAGTAAAGACAGGCTGGACAGGCCCTGAAAGCATACATATGCACCTTATAAATCTTGTGCAAGATTAGATATTGCTTTTAAGGGTGTTAAGAACCTGACAAAAACCCCACAGCTATAGTGAACAGAGCCAAGAAAGACAACTAAAACTTGCAGTTTCAGACACCTTTTCCTCCCACAAGAGGCTGAATTGTCTGAGAGCGAAATTCAGAACATACCATTAGCCCAAGGCTTTCCAAAAAAGCACTCTGGGTCAGTTTTTTATGGAATTTCCATGCTTAGGAGTTAGGTACCTATCTGCTTTTTAAAATCTCCCTGCAAGCCTATTTGCATCTTTAGATACCTAAATAAATTTGAAATTCTGGCCAATAGTGTCCCATTTTCTCCCATCTAGCCTCCATAACTTAATCAGCCAACTCATCACTTTGAAAGCAAGAGCAATTAAATCCTTGTATTAGAACTGGGTCCCATTAGGTCTCCTCCAGCAAAACACCTTCTTAAATGAGATCTGTAGGAAAAAAGACATCTGCTGGAAGAACTGGGCTGTAAATTACTATTTGAATGCTGATGGCGTTTGGAACAAAAAAAACCAAAAAACCAAAAAAACACCAAAAACAACTAAAAGCATTTACATTTCTGTGCCTAGAGAGGTAAGCTTTTTAATTAGACAGGAGAGTTGACAAAGCTTGGAATAAAACTATTTTCATGTGCTGTGCCTGCAAATATAGATCTCTCCAGTTCTAAGAAAACTATCATTTGGATGTGACTGTGTGCTAACTCTATTTACGGTGTAGTTCAACACATTCCACTAATGTGTTCCAAGAGATGGCTCCCTGGGAAAACCCGACATCCATGCAAGCAATGAAAAAATTTGTCTGCGGAAGGCATGCCTTGCAGTGCAGTGCGAGCAGACGACGTGTTTGTACGTACTGCTCCATCGTGTCTGTTTTCAGATAGCCCTGCGCTCTCTGAAGGCAGTTAAATATCTTCAAAACAAGTACAACCCTAGTGTTCCACATATTAAATCGATTTGTCCTGAAGGAGGCTGTGCTAATGACGGCAGTGAAAAAAAAAGAAAGTCTTACTCTTTGCCTAGTCTGACTTCGGAAATAAATCTGTGGCAAAGGAAATATTTGTACCTGATCCAAGTAAGTTGTTACTGAATGAGTTGGACAGATTGATAACACTTTCTTTGACGCAGTAATAAAAATTTTCGAACAGAAATCAAGATGCCTCCTTTCTGTTTTGAACAAGGTTCCTGAGAGTTCCAGTGTATTCAATTCAATATTCCAGACTTATATTCAATTAAAAACAGCTCGGTAATAAATATTTGTATTTTTTGTCAAGTACTATAATTAAAGAACGCTATTGAAGGGCACCTTTTCCCTCCGTACCCTGTAGCTAGCACAGAGATGCCCAGTAATGAACCTGCACATGAAAACGGTGGCAGGAAGGCTAGCGGAGACACAGCAATGTCTTCAAGAGGTCTCCCACATACCAACCTGGCACGAGGCTGGAGCATGGTTATTCACTGTCCTTCACCGGGCAGAAGACAGATTTCAAGTGCTGGATAACCAACACAAATGAGGAGAAAGCAAGGTTAAGGAGATGGTTTGAGGGAGCATTATTATCCAAAGTGGATCTCCACCCCTTTGGCAGGCCGTCTGATCAGAGATCAAGGGAACCGCTCACTCCCATGAATCTGTTTAGGGTCGCTGTGCACCAGCTCTCTGGTGATGAGCAAAAAGAGATCAAAGCAGATCTCTGAGGCTGCCGCATGCAAGATGCTAGATGAGCAGAAAAGTCTCTTTCAGACTTCTCAACCCCAGACCTTCCTTCCTTTCCCTTTTTTTTTTTTAGCAACCTGCTGGGGATTGCCAGATGAGTAAGCGGCAGAAGAGCCACAGTAACAGCCTACACCTTCTTGTCTTGCCTGGGTTCACCAGGTAATGCCAGGAGCTTCATATGCCCTGGGAGCTTAAAAAGCAGCACGGGCGACTGACTGCCTTGTGAAATAAGGATGATTAAGTCAGATCAGAGTCATTGTTTGCCTTTATGACCCACGTCTAGTCTTCCATCACATTTACAACACTTTATCCTTAATAGGAAATGCTCCATTTATTTTGATCACTGATGTATGCAGGACAGTCTCAAGGGTCAACACGGTTTCCATCTTTCTTCCTCCCAAGCTACATTATTATTATTGTCCCATGGGAAAATCAGGCTTCAGCTTATCACATCAGTTTCTTGCAATGTGACGCAGGAGCTCCCTGAGAGGCAAGAGAGCAGGAGGGAGAGCCGGGGCGCCTTCCAGCAAGGGCCTGAACTCTTCCCCACCTTAGGCGTGTCTGCCGGAAGAGTGTGACAGGAGCTCTGGTTGCTGGTTTGCAGGGAGTTGCCAGAGAGGTTTGGCTAACATCAACAACATTTCCCCCAAAATACAGACTGCGTGATATTGTCACTCCACCTCAAATTGTATTAACAGTGGTATTTACGTAATATAGCTAACCTAGGGTAATAATCATTTGTATTAGTAATTCTGTTCATATTAGTTAAATGTTTTGCATATTTGAATGATTCACACAAGCAGAATAAAGAATATATTACATTTCAGGAAAAAGAATACCTATTTCACCCCTCCAAATCTGTTCACTTGTTAATTCACAGAAGAACAACAGATACATATTTTGATATCATTGCATTTTTACTGAGGTCTCTTCATATGTCAAGTTTTGAAGTCAAGGATTTTGTGTCTCGGAGAGGTTCGCATTCTTTAAACTGACTTCCCAACTTCTTTTACAGAGCTTTTGACCAAGATAAAGTATTTTGCCTCACCAACACAGTGTGACAGCTTTGCACTCCACATATTTTATGCATTTAAACTAATGCAATAGTAGAGAACCAATGGAAAACTGATGGACTAAAATATATAAGCATATAAAGAAGGATTGAATAGACAGGTACGTTTAGCAAAGTCGTTTGCTACCAGTCTATGAGTATTGAATATCTAAATTCTTAGCTCTTTATTCATTCACCTTTGGAAGGTTTAGTTGCCAATTCATTTTCTCAATCTCTCAACTTCATAAATTTTCATTATTTGCATTTTATTATGAGCATGACCTTCATTCTAGATTTAGAATGGGTTAAGATAGGACGATAACAAAAGAAAAAACTATGCTCCTCTGTGGTAGAAGTAGAGTGAAATGAACGGAAGGAAAAGAGTTGATCACAGATATGGAAAACTTCAAAACACCAGGGAGAAAGTTATGTATTAAAAACTGGAAAAGTAGAAGGGAGAAAAAGCAAAAATAAATGGTGTAATGGTTAACAGAAATGTATTGTGAAACAGGAAGGAAAGACATTTAAGTCCTTTTAAAAGAATGAAAAATAATGTAAACAACAGAGGAAACCATAGACAAGGGATAGCCTGAAGAAGAGGCTGCAGATGTCAAAATGGAGAAGCATGGAGTGCAGAGGAAGGGCACCCTTAAAAGGTCATTCTTTCCATCCATTGTGTAAGTTTGACTTTGCCACATATTTCCAATACTCACAGCATTTTCTGTGGTATGTGCTGACCTTTTAGGTTTGTCTGCAGTAGTATTTTCTTTTACTTCGATAATTTTCTTTAAACATTTTGAATCGATGATTTAATGTCCTGTTAGGTAGAGCTCTAGTAAAAATAAACCCATATACAGAACAAAAAGAAAAACCAAGAAAAATAACCCTTTTGAACACTCCCAGCATCAGCTCTGGATATGGGCATAAGACCTCCTTCTCAGAGGCTTACTCGGGTAGCTTCAGTGTTGTGCCAAAAAGCTGCCTGGCATAAATACCTTTATATGCAGCATCTCTTAGGATTTATGGGTTGACGTAGCAAAGGTGCAGGTGTGTGACTGGTGTGGCCACCTGAGGATTACGCTGGGAGCCAAAAGACTTGGGCTATAACGCCCTCAACCAAGTGATTTAAGTTGTTTGGGCCTCCTTCTCCTCCTATGGTCTTATAAACACTACACAGACCACAAACCCTTTTGTCTCTCACCATTGCCTGCTCACGCTGTACCAGATGAGGTACACAGAGAGAGCCAAACAGCAGTCCGCTGCCGATCTTGGGGAAGAAGGGAAAGTGAACATTTTCACACAGAGCAATACTATTGGTAGCATTGGTATTTATGGTCTGGCAGTAGGATTGAGCATGTCTGAGAAAAACTAAACTAGTAAATGAGGCTGGAATTCATGGTCTGGTTAAATAGAAATATTGTAGTTCCAACCCAAAGTATTTCCACTTGATGGGGGAAAACAGATTGAAAGACTATAGCAACTACACAGATTAAATCAGTCAGGAATGTGACCACAGATTATTAACACAAAAAAGCAAAGCGAAACAAACAAGTTAAAAATTGGATAAAAATAGCCCTATATATTACATCAAGATTTGAAATGATAACCCCATCATCATTTTCCAGAGTTCAAAGTCCACAGTTATTTCCTTGTACAGAAAGGCAGACTTATAATTCCCTTACATCAGTTAAGGTCTTTTTTTCCCCTCTACTCTTTCCACAAAGGCCTTCTTGTCACTGGGAAATTCCTTAGACAGCAGCAGGCCCTCTTGTTAAGAACGAACAAGACACAAAGCTCAACTTCTGCAAAGCACTGCTCATTCAGCAGATATTAATTTGAACACTGAAATCAAAGTGTCTGCTGACAAACAGTTCAACATCACTGGAGAAATGTAAGACTCCATGTATAAAGCAGTGAAAGGACCTTCAGATTAACACATACCTATGCATTGTTGCTGCGCTATTAAGCAGGAGTTTTAAAACTGGTGCTCTGCGTCTCAACATCTCACTCATTAATCACAATTTAAATAACCAATTAAAATGGACCTCAAAAGACAAGGAAGCCTTTCACTTCTCCTGTCTCTTTTGGAGCTGAAGTTTGAAGATGCTTTTTTCTACTTAGCGAGGTTAGTTCCACAAGCCCCTATCTGCAGATTGAGGTAATTTTACTTACAAAAGTTCTTTTAAGAAAAAAGCCGAGCAAAGCATGTGTATCTTATTTATCTGCATAGGGAATACTCAAAACAAAGCACAAATCTCTAAAAGCAATAACAAGTCCTACTTCTTTCAATATGCTGGTTTCATGGTCTCAAAAAGTCAATCACATAAGTAAATTGTGCACATCGGTAGCATATCCAAGAGTAGGAATTTAATTTATTTGTACTTTGTTAAAGCATAACGATGAAAGAGGATTCCTGAAGAACCTCAGAATGGGAATCTCACTAGTATATCCAAAGGTTACAGATGACTTCTGACCAGGAAAACCATAAACTAGAAAGGGATTATCTGAGACTCCCAAATATAAAACAGTGTTTGCAAGAACCATATTTGCATATTAAATACATTGCTGTTCATTCCTACTCATTACAAAAATATAACTACTTTGGGCATATTAACAATTGCTTACATGATTCTACAAGATCCTAGTACGTAATGGTAGCACCTTCACTTCTCAGAGATCCTGGGTAACTGCAGTTTCCACTAAGTTAACATTTAAAAAGGACCAATGCTTTTGCAAAGCAGGCTCTTACATACTTTGTTTTCAAACTTTGCAAATGCATTTTTGAAGATCAGCTCAGATCTGGTACTCATTTGCAAGTGAAATGCCAAACTTGGCATGAATTTTAGCTCAATTCATCTCGCAGGGTCATTTCTTCCCATTCTCCCTTTTGGCGCGTAATGCCTCCTTGTTGACTTCTATTTAGTCACTAGTGTTTCAAAAGAGACATTGGTATGTCTTTTTAAGGAATTATTGTTATTTTTAATTGGAGCCATTTGCCCTCCTGAAAAACTCACATCACTGATGCCAGCTCATCCGTTTCTGACCTCCACCACCTCCCTGTCAAGTTGGAATGGAAAACAACCAGCTCTTCCATTTAAATCAGCTCCTGCTGTCAGTGACAACGCCCAGAATTACACAAGGAACAAGAAAGCTGAAAAAATGCACGACCAGTCCGTACGGACTGCTGCTGCAGAAACTGTCTTCACTCCATTCAACCTCTTTAATCCAAACAAGGTGAGAAAGATGAAAGGAATTGAGATAAAGCAGAAATCAAATTGAGCTGCAACACCTAGATCCAGAGTGGTGGTGTTCTGTCACCGTTGGAGGGCGATACAGGGAATTTTAGGGCTAAGCTGAGACCCAGTTTAAAGCCCGCTGCATGAGAAGACCACCAAGCTTCAACTATTTTACTAATCAGGCCTTTTCTAGAGATAGGAGGATATCCCGTTCTCTCCTGGCTTTCCAGGCAGAGTTGATGTTCTGGCCTAGCTCGAGAACAAGCAGTCCTGCAGGCAAGTCAGGTGCATCAGCACTTTTCCAATTAAGCAAGGCTTAGGGAAGGGATCGGACTGTGTGTTTTTCTTTTCTTCCTTTTTTTCTTTTTCTAATTGAAATCTATTTCTGCTCTATAGGTGGGTATTTTACGCATGTGTCATGACGCTGTCCAGAGGCAAACCGTTGCAGTCCCACAGGGAATTAATAAATCCATAGGGTGGTTGGTGATATCTACACTTACAGGGAGTTCAAACCCTCTCCTGTCACAGGGAAAGCTGAGAAGCAAGCACTTCAATATCTCCTGGCAGCCCCCATGAATCCTCTTTCAAATACCAAGTGTAGGAAAGGCACGCACTTCGAATATCTCTTTTTTCTTTTTCTACTGAAGTAAGGGTAAGACATATTTTGCCCACTTAGGAGAACGGTGGCTTGCACCGCAGAAAGAAATACATGACAGCACCAGGTCTGCTGCCCCAGCAAAAAATGATGAAACATTCAGAGATCAGCATTTTTCCCCCCAACTACTTACAATCCAAAGTAGATATTTCAGGCTGGCAAGTTATACCTCTGAGGAGAGAGTTATGAAATAATTTCTCCCCTGGCTTGACAATAAAATGTGGGGGGGAGAGATGACAGGCAGGATAAATGTGCCTGTCACACAACTAGCAAACAATAGAATCAAGCCTTAAGCACTGTTAAATAAAAAACAACAAAAGCAGAAAACCCAAACCTCTGAACTTTTGTCACAAACTAAATGAATTTCTCTCCCTGAATAATCCCTCCAACCCACCTTCCATACAATAGATATATCATGTTGTTTGACACTTCACAATCTTTGGCTAAACACTAGGGTTTGGGGATTTTTATTCATTATGCCCCTTAGTTTATCATATTGTGGACATTAGGGAGAAGAAAAAAAGAATGGAGGAAGTAAAATTTTTGACGGTATTACCAATGGCAGAGGATGATACCCCTTTTCCTCCATCTTAGGATTTTCCTCCATCTTAGGACACCCAACATTAGAAAGTGTCTTTTGCAGTTAATGACTGATGGTGAACTGCAAAATTATCGACAGAGGGTTATCTCATAGAGCAAAACCAAATCTGAAGAGAAACACTTTCGCATAATTTACAAAAAACAACCTGACAACAAACAAAATCAATGACATGATGTTCCTCCTGTGTCTACCATGGGCTGCACTGGGCTAAGAGCTCATCCCTAAAAGCTCTGCATGTGCAGTTTCTAATGCATAGGAAATGTGATTAAGCGACTGAGAAAGGCCTAGAATTACTCCCATTCTGACTAGATTACCGGATAATTAGATTGGTGGCACTCTTGCCTTACTGGGCTGTCAGATTAAATCCTGATGGTTTTCTTCAGATAACTGTCATGTTCCACAATAACAAACAAGGACTGACACCAAGTGCTTTTCATGTTCAAAGGATGTAAATGCCTCTTCTGCCTTCACTGGACCAATAAGAAAAATGCTCAGTGAGCTTACTATTTCATTGAAAATGTCATTAAATTTGATTAAAACATACCTAGTTGATAAACCTGGTCAGAAACATTTAATTTGACTTGATAAATGGAAATCACGAGGCTTTGAATACTCATCTGGCTGATTACTTAATGGAAGGGAAAAATCAAATTAAACTTTAAAGGGAGTAAGAAGGAACATTTCAAAGTTCTGCTTACCAAGAAACAAGTCTCTCGTTCGTATGCTCCTTCTGGGGGTCTGTTCAGTCCACGAAAGGAGCTGGCAGGTATGTTTGGATCTTCCACGTCTGCGTAACACGGGAAGTGAAAGCTTTTCTTGTTCCTGAATTCCCATAACTGGTACTGCAGCACATGTTGTTAAAACACTAACTGGTAGACTTATGGTATTGGGTTGCTCCATTCTCTGCTTTCAGGGCTTGACAGAGCTTGACATTAGTTCTGTTATCTGACCAGACCGGGAACATGAACTACTAGTTCCAAAAATAGTTATTATACAAATAATGTTACTATTGTCAAACCTGTACATTTCAATCTCCTGAGACTGCCTAAAAAAATCAACACCAAACCAAACCCAAACCAGGACAGGAACTGAAACTTCAAGAGTTTAAATATATGCCAAGAAACATAAAATCCAAACCGAACTTTGATTCTGTGAGTCCTTACCACGTCATACTTTCCATTTTTACTCAGCAACAACAAGGGTTAGAAATGTACTGTCCCTTTTTCTGTTTACACAAAAGCTGAGATTTTCACAAACAGCTATAAAACGTAAGTTTCATGCTAAAATGGCAAGGACAGGCAATAATCGCTTTGTTAATTTACCTTATTGTAAACAAAAATCTAAACATATTGCAAAATATACTGCAGCACTTCTAATTCTGAAACAATTAACACTAACTCAGTCAAGAGTAAAAACCTTGTCTTCATTCAGCAAATCCACTGACTTCAGCGGGAGGTTTTTCCTGTGTAAGTTCTTAAACCTAAGATAAAACAAGTGAAAACCAGACATAGACTTAAGAGGATCAGTAAGTTTGGTGTTTCTTCCTGAAGTGATCACTGGATAGAAAAAGTCTTCTGAAAGACAGCAAGGGGTGCAGACCAAGTCATAAATCTTGATTTGGCATCACCCTGCACAGCAGAGAGGAAAGGTCCTTGGTGGCCCTTACACAGCAGAGCTTTGCTGCCCTGTCGTAGCCCAGTCCCACAGCAAACCAGATGTGGGAACTGAGGCACCCACGGGCTATTACAGCACCCCTGGGGTTCGTCCTGTGGATTTCAAGAAGGCTGCTGGTTGGAACAAGGTACAAAAGTTGACATGTTAGACACTCCAGTATTTTTCCTTCTCACTTTAAATTATGCGATACCGCCATATTTGGAGTCTTCCCATGGCTAGTTAATAAATGTAAAGTTTTCTGTACATCTGGTCTCATTGGCGAATTTATGCAACATGATGAAAAATGTATCTTTTGAAGCTTGTACAAGAAAGAGAAGATTGAAGCCAAAGAAAAGGTGGAACATCTCTGACAACACACGTCAGAATATCAAAGAGATTTGAAGCTGTCAAGCTATATCTGCATTTCTTTTTTTTTGCCTTCTAATGACTTATTAATTTTTAATTTATTTTAAACTGCAAAAGTAGATTACACTTGCATAAGATTATTTTCTGATGAAACGGGGAAGGTGTAGAGTTAGAAACAACAATGGCAAAGAAGTAGACAGCAGATAAGCAGCTAAAACTGAACTACAAATGTACAGAGCAAAAGGCAATGTTAAGAAACAAACATGGTTATATAGCTTGTATTTACAATAATAATGTATATTTATCATATCTGATATGAATAATAGTTCCAAGGACTCACAACAATAGTTAGAATAACAAACTTAATCAAGTTAATGATACGGAGATATTTTTCTAGAGAATTCTTATTTTCACCCACAGGTTCTGCTTTTTCTAAAACTGGATAAGAATCATTTTTCTTTTTCACTTATGGCTGAAACAGAACCACCTTGGAAGGAAAATGAACTGGCTGATATACAGTGCCCAGCAATATCAAACAGCAAGTTTGGGTAAGAAGGGAGTGACATTTTACCTCAGGAAAACAGCAGAGGGAGCGTAACAGGTTTCTTGAATTAGAATTTGACCAAAATGTTCAATTAACTCTTTCCAATCTCACAGAATGGGATGGACAGTATTTTGAGAGCCTTTCTATGAAGGTGCAATAAAATGGAATATATGCTCATTTATATTAAGTCTATTTCTGAATACACTCTAACCTGTTATCTTTATGTTACAAGCCAACCAGAAATGAGACTAGCAACATAGCACCTTGAAGAGACCTTGCCATTTACACATGCCTTGGGAATGCTACAGAAAACTAAGTTCCCACAGAAAACCAAAATGCCCAACAATTAGGGCCCCTGTGCGCATAACAGAGAGCTGGTGTAAAACCTCAAATCTCTACTAACTTCAATGGAGCCAAGCTGATCTCTATCCATCGAGGGCATGATTTATCACATACCCTCACCCATTCTGACCCCAGAGCTATGACGTTTCTTACAAAACTACACATAAGAAAATTGCCAATGAGCCAGAGTCTTGGGTTGATAATTTTAGGGTACTGGGTATAAACATGTTCTGGTCACTGCTCAGTGGGGTGGGATTAAACTCAATACAGAAAGGAGTTTGGAGTCATCTTTTGATAAATGATTCCTCATCTGAGGAAAGGAAGGAAAAACGTCTTTGATTACTTGACAGAAGCAAAATGGCATTTGTTTAAGGTTGCTCAGGGAATTGGCATGGCAGAAGATGATGTGTGAGAGATGGATTAATAGAAAGTTAATGCCAACATAAATACAAATATGCTGTTTATCAGATGGACAGATACATGCACATGCAGTCAAGCACTTGTAAAACCTTGACTAAAATTTGAAATACTCTGCTTTTCCTTAATTGCACTGTAACTCTTCTGCCTTTGAGGATGCTTTGATAATGCCATTTGAAGGAAACCTTTCCTGGCAGTGGCAGCAGGGGGACTCCATTTCTTCGGGCTTTCATCGTTGGATTAATTCAGGGGCACGCGTGTTTGTGCTCACTGCAATGGAATCTTCTCTGATGTGGACACCTGTCCAGCATGAGCTGAACGGAAACCACCGACACCTTTCACAGTGCCTAACGAACTATCAGATGTCAATACATTTTGGCTAGTATCAAGTGGGATTATGATTAAAGCCAGTATAGTAGGAGTAGGAGGGTTTTAATCCTATTCTTATGTGCGCTGGGGAGTGAGAGCTCTTCAGTTTGAAGGGCTGTCATCCAGTCCCTTCATGAGAACTAAATGCACTAAACCAATAATGTGAACAGTACCCACCACTTCACGTACTTTGGGTGGCCTTATTTTAACAAAAGGTTATTCATGCTGTTACATTATGAGGATCCCTAAAACCTCATTAGCAGCAGTGAAGCAGATCCAGCGGCAGTAATAAACTCTAATTTAAATTAGAAACAGCTACATTTTGCACATTCATATGCATGCACATGATCTGTTCGCTGATAACCCAAAATGACCAATTTGTTAAAGTTTACATAACTTAAAGAGGAAAAATAAACAACCTCTGCATCTAGAGCAATAAATCCTTTATTCATCCTACAGCTGAACCGTTGCTCTGATCATTAAGGAAAAACTAATTAAAACAGGGCTTCATACACCTTTGCAGAAATCTGCATCGCAGGGTGAGATATGGTAAAGCCAAAGTAGGTTCGCATTTATTTGCAGTGTGTGGTCCCTCTGCGAAATAACACACAACTTACAAGAGTCACTTCTACTTTAAATATTTCCAGCTTGAGCGTTCACTGCAAAACATCACTGCTAAGTTTGTATTCAAAAGGCATGGCGTAGTAAAAGTTCTCTTTAAACACAAAAGGAATGCTTTTCATTTTACAGCTGAACACCGTCCTCTCTCTCCCTTTATTCCACTGAGAAAAACACTGCATACTGCAAACCCAAATCAAGTCAAGTTTGCTTTCCTCCACGAAAATTTCCATTTCAACATCACAACTACTATTAACTTCAAAGGAAGCTGACGGTTCTCCAGTTATTAAGTTAAAAGACAGCCAACTTTCAGCTGGAGTCACTGCAAATTAATTCTGCCTTACAAGGCCACATTAGGTCATTTCCTGAGCTGATGGTAATAAATAGCCCCTTCCGTAATGTAAGAACAAATGAGTATCGTGAGGCTGTCCTAATGGGAAAAAAAGGAGGACCGGGCTAGGCTGGGCTCAGGGAAGTGGTGTAGGGCAGCCTGACCCAGCCACACTCAAGACTCGCCTCCACCGCAACCGAACTCGTAGCTTGAATCTGCGTCTCGATGCACAACGAACTCAGGCGTACGTCCATGCTGGAGTGCCACAGCAGGTACAATCTGACAGAACCCCTTTTACAGCCCCCTCTACCTTCTCATTTTACGTTTTGTCCTGGGCACTTAGCAGCTACAGGACAGAGCTGGCAGACACGAAATAAAACAGGCTGAGATCAGCAGGTTTTCTCTTACAAGCTTGATCTCTATCATGTCCTCAGCTTTGAGGAGCTTTTATTTATTAATGGATGTATAGGAAGAAATAGAGTTGGCAGGAACATGCTGTGTAAACAAGCATAGAACTACTGACATTTTCGCTTCTTGCTGAGTAATTTGCCACAGTCATGTGAAAACATCAGTTAACAAAGCCTAAAAATCCAGGATTTTCTCTTCCTACTAAACTATTCTAGTAGTGACCTCCAGGCAAAACATTTCCTCATGTTGTGGGAAAAATCCTGCCTAAACCTTGCACGGCCTCCAGCTTGTGCAACCCTCTCTCCCTGCATACAGAGATGGCAGTGAAGATGCCACAACATCCAGGTACGAGGCCAACCTCTCATGCATGATGAGTATTATCCCATGTCTGTCATCACCTGCTCTCTCCCACCAGAATCTCTTCAACTGCTTGGGGCAAGGGTTGCCCTTTTCTTTTGATTGGTACAGGACCTGGTGGAATCATGGGCCTGATGCATTACTACTCTTAACACCAATAATAAAGTCTCCATGGTGTCCATGCTAAGGTCAGGATCAAACAACACAAGATGGTGCAGAGCCAGTTTTTCTGAAAACATGAGAAAAATATGTAGGAATTTTGCCATTACCTTCAGTGAAGCCACCACTTAACCCAGAAGGTCCATAGCTCATATCTCAAGCTGAAGAGCAAGAAGTCTGCGCTGGGTCTCTGACACCTCTTTCTCATTATGGGAACACAGATTTCTCATCTCTAGCATTTCTGCTTTTTATCTACCGAAACCTCCATATCTGAGCTCTACACTGGTTCAGTGAACTGCAGTGAAGAAGGCACAGACTAATTCTCATTATTACCATTATTATCATTATCACTGAGTTAGTACAGAAAGAAAAAGAAAAAAACCCAAAAACTCAAGACTCCTTGACCCTGAAATGAGCTTAGGTTTAATTATAAACAAAATGGGCTTGATGTTAGGTTTTCAACAGGTTTTTGATTTGTTTTTTTGTCTCAGACAATCAAAGCTACTGATAAAAACCAGGCGTTTTTTACAATGGGAATAAACTATTTTTTGCTTTGTACAAAAGAAGGAAGCCTGAGAGCCAGAAGTGCAACAGGCTGTCTGTGTGGATTAAATGGTATGTCTTACAGCACACAGAATATTAGTAAGAAAACCTATACAGAGATGGCTACGCAGCCCATTGTATTGTGTCTACGAAGGAGTGACGAGAATGCAGGTCAGTAAGAATAGCTGGCAGATTACCCCAAACCAGAAAAGAACATTAAAGCGTAGGGCATCATCTGACAGCACAGGGTCCCACTGGAACTCCAGGCTTCTCCAGCAGGATGCGGGAGCTCTGGGTTCAAGACCCTACATCCGTGTTACCTAGTAGGCTATAGCTTCAGTTTCTCGCGCTGCCCCAACAATTATTCAATTCTTCATACAGGGTGAGAAACATCTGGGTGAGGGCCAATGAGAGAGGCTTCTTTCAAGACAGCCAGTAATTTGATGGCGGGGCAATCACCTGGCATGTAAGGGACCCTCCTTAGAGCCCTGCTTTGAATTAGACTGACACAGGACTGCAGCCAAGCCACCAAAACCTAAAAGAGTTCTTTAAGCTCTGAACTATTTACTATTCTGAAGAAAAGAGATTCTTTCACTATTAAAATTCACTTTAGAAGCTCCAGGGTTTTTTGTCTAAATACATTTCTACAGCTTTTTTTTTTTTTTTTTGCTAAGGTCAAAAAATCTCACTGTTTTCACTGCCATGTTTATCCACTGTTGTAAGTGGCAAAGCAAAGTGAGGTTTGGTGGTCCAGTGAGCTCCATGAGGAAGGGTCCTACACAGATATAAGTGAGATGCAAAACAAGTTTTCAGATTTCAGCAGGAGGAAGGTAGAAATATTGAAAACTGATAAACAGCCTACACAAATTGAAGTTTCATTGATTCCTCATTCAGAAAATTGCACTTGGAATGACTTCAGCAGTGAACTGAAGTATTAGAATGTTTAGGGTCTTGATAAATAGAATTTCCTCATGAAAAATAAATTCACCTAACATATTTCAACAAAGAATGCAGCAACTAGTCATGTGATACTGTAGATTAATAGATACGATCAGGACAAAGACAATTTGTTCACACAACACATTGCAAAATAAATCAAGCAGGCTGAGTATCTTCAGTTGCACTCAAGTCAGAAATAATTGCTAATACATCGACATCTGTTATTGATCATAATGCTCATATCTTTCATCTCAGAAAGTAGCCACTCGTTGTCCTTTGCAAGAATTTAGTCATTTCCGTTACTTTCAGATCTTAATATTCCAGTTATCATATAAAATGTATTATGGCTACTATACAAATCCTTTGCAATCACAGTCAAATTTTCTGAAAATGGTAAAGAAAACCAGCAATATAACCAAGTGAACCTTGAGGAGCTCGAAGTCCCAAGAGATCTGTACCGTGCAGATAATTAGTTTCTGCTTACCGGTAATGTTTTGCAGGCAAAGTCATCGGAATCAAATCAAAAAAATCCCCTCATAAAAAAGGAGAATGGATAAGAACTCAAAAGGAGCAAACTGCAAACCATAGGAAGAAAACAAAACGACAGAAAAAGATTTTGAGATCATCAAAGCTTGCCTGTGTTTCACCTCTGTAAGGTCTCTCCCTTTACTTCTACCTATCAATACTCATCCTGCACTGACGTTTTGAAAACAACATGAAACACAGCAGGTTTATTTGGAATAGTATGTTTCATTATTTATTTACTTATAAACCATAAATGCTATGCAATGCATTTGCTGTGATTGGAAAAAAAAAATACTTTTTATTGCAGTCTGAGTCATTTCCTATTTTCTTCCATTACCGAAAAATAATTTAACACAGTAAACAAATACACACACATTAAAGTTTCTTAGCAGACTAAAGCTTTGAGTCATTGTTCTGGCAAAATTTACCTCCCTGAAAGCTCTTAGAAGTGCTTCGTGAGCAATCTTACACAGGTAATGAACATAGCACATGAAGATAAATAGCGTATCTTCTGTGTTTCAGCACATTGAAAATCCTACAGTGGCTTGCCAAAGAGCTGCACATTCATTAGGCCATGCTCATTTTACAGTCCTCCTTCGGCAGCTCTCCGGCTGGCAATCGCCAGCCTCGTCACTGGTTGAGCCTGGATCAATGCTACATGGGTCTCATCAGAAAAAATACCTGCTAATTAGCACACAGCTCTGGGAGGCAAAGTCTTGGGTCCACAGTGGGCAGAGAGACCCTGGAGAATAATGCTGTGAACAGCACACATTAACGTGGGCAGCGACAACCATAAAATTGCAGTAAATAATTCAAAGGTACCTCTTGACTGCCTTGGTTAAGCTTAACGCAAGCCAGGGTTCCAACCAGCCACCTCGAGATGCACCGGGGAGCCTGAGCAGCTGTGAGGGGCCTGTAGCTCACCTCCAGTGCAAGCACAAGTTCACACAGACAAGCACTGAAAGTTTAGAGATCAAGAGAGAGAAAAGCAGTTAAAAAAATTCGGTAGGAAGGGGAAGCCATTTTCAGGTGCTGTTCAAGACCACACATGGCAGAGACCATGGAAAGTGTGAAGGAATTTGGCCTTCTCCTAAAACTTAAAGGAGAAGGCACGTGCACGCACTTTTTGTTTAGATATGTGCTTTCTGCAGTGTTTTGGTACTCGGGGAATACTACTTGGGTTTAAGCAAGGTTTTTGCCATTTATGATGGTCATCGTTTATGATGCTCCCAGAGGACAGAGAGCTGCAGCTGCTGAGTCCAAACCAGACCCGCTGAGATAATCATCAACACGTGTTCCGGCTTGGGGTATTCAAACCCAAATATGGAAAAATTGCACAACCCTGTCCCAAGACAGGCAGGAACCAGGAGGCTGAAGGCTGGAAAGCATTGGGGGAAAACCAAGGAAGCGACAGATGTCAACCTGTGGCACAGACTCCTAAAATCCTGATTTTAAAATTAGAGAAGAAATCCTCTTGTCCTAAAACCTATATACAAGTTCAAGTAAGGATTGGAAGATAGTGCCCATATATCCACGCAAACAAAATTGCAGCAGACTTTGGGTGAGAAGAACAAACGTGGCCCATCCTGGGTGGCTGAAGTTACCATCTGTGGCCTGGGAGGACAGGCTGCAGGATTATACTAGCAGAAATAGCTGGAGTTGCACCTAAAAACCCCACAGGAGCACAGCTGGGAAGCCAGGCAGTCCTGGCAGCATCCTCCATATGCACCCGTGCCCTTCTCTGGCAGCATGCTCACAGGAGAGCTGCCGAAGACTTCCCCTATTTGCAGCAAAAGCATTAAAAAAAAACAAAAAAAGGAAAACAACAAAATAGGCCAGACAGTCTGGCACAATGCTGTTTTTCCATATGGTTCCAGTGAAGGATTTTGAAGCCACAATACGCTGGCACAAAGCAGAGCTGCTGTCCTGTGGGCAGCCCCACTGGAGGCACATCTCCTTCCGTGCGGTGGCACAGGAAAGGGAGGTGTGGTGGTCCCAGCTCTGGCAGGACACTACAGCCCTGAGGCAAGCTAGACACAAGAAGCCATGGCAACAAACAACCACCATGGGCTCCATTAGTGCCATGGAAAGACGACTAGAACCCACCAGCCCTCCCGTGACGCCCTTTGTCCTCTACCACCCATGTTTTGTACAAAGAGAAACCCAGAGCCTCCCTCCGAGTGACCTACTACAAATGAGTAAGGTATTAATACTAAGGCAGAGAGTGTTCTTACAACTCTGATTTATTTTAGGTTTCTTGCTGCAGGGTTAACACATCTACTAGGCTGAAACGCACACACTTACTGGCACTGTCATGTACAGTGAAACCATGAAGCATCTGGGACTGGTTATTTCTCAGATCAGTCAGAAATTTAACAAAAGGCATGCCTTCTCCTCTCCCTCAACTCTTCGCAAAACAATCCTTTTCCAAATCATAATCAAAATTTATTCAGCAGGTATTTTAGCGTCTGGGACTAAAAGAGGCTGGGGAGGAAGGAACAAGCAGAGAGATAAGGAGGCAGAGCAGAAACAACCAGAGTTGAGAGGGAGGATGAGGAGGTTCAGACTGGTTTTGCACATTTCAAAATATTTTACATTCTAAGATAGGACTGTGAAGCTCCAGATGACACCGAGGTCTACAATGATACTCTCCACCATGGTAATCTACCGCACTGATATAAAATACCGGGGGAAGAACACATGTAGCAGCCAACCATTACAAAACAAGCAAATAGATGATTTTTTTTTTTCCCCAATATTTTTTTAAATCCTGAGAACTCAGGAACTGCCAGTCGTCTTCTGTCAGGAGTGGCTCCAGAGACTTCTGAGTTCTGTTTTGAAAGCCTCCTTGTTACTTTATCATATTTTCCACTTCTTCAGCCTCCTGTCTCCCCATTTAATTATAAAGGTGTCAGTGAGGTTGATTAGAGCACAGTTTTTGGGAGCCAGGGGACTGCCATGATAGCAAATCTAAGGAGAGACAGCCCAGATAAGAATCTCTTATAAATAGCTACAATTTGCAAAAGAATTTTAGTCTACTTTGGAAAGGAGGCCAGAGGAAAAAGCTGTCTTAACTTTGCTTACTTTTCTGTCACTGCCCAGCTCTGGCAACGCGCAGGACACCTAACTACACTTCACGATCTAGCCTTTGAGTACCTGGACATACCCATCTTCATAAAACTCCCCAAATCCTTAAAACATAAGGTACAAAACCATTACAGCAATCCTCTAGTAACTGTAAATTAAATCCGCCTGTGTGCCTGAGTCCAGGAGCCTGCAACCCTACTCAACGTGAACACTTCGCACCTTAGCTCAGGTTGTACCACACCACGCTTTGAACTCCGTGGGTCCTCAGCCCAGACCCTGTTCTGTTAGACACAGTGGCAGACACTGTAATAAGGAATAAAACATAGTATTAGATACTATTAGTCATGCATAAATCACTGAAGTGATACTTTATAAGGAATCCAAAATGTAGGTTACATTTTTTCTTCTCCATGCTTTTAGATAACTGTTATTCTAGACAGTACATGCTGCAATATTCTAAGGATATACTCAGGAAGAGTTTTGTTCCAAAGGGCCATCACGCATCAAGGACTCACCTAACGAAAAAACAGAGTCTGCACTGTGACGAACAGATAACAATACCAGCAAAATACAATCCAGTATTTCCTTTTAACCTTATAAAGCAATCCACTTGCTCTATTAAGCTCATTTTCCTATAATGGCTGTACTAAGTTATTTACAACATAATTAAGGCAATTACTAACCTTGATTCTCACCTACCCAGTGTGCAATTATTCCCACAGCCTAATCTACTCTCACTTGTTTCCTTCACATTTTCCAATGGGTGCAAAGTAGCCCAAGTATAAACAGGCATGAAGCTCATTGAGGTTGCATCTATATTCGCACTTCAGTGTGAATCAGGAATGTGTCTTTGACGCAAATTTCCTAATTATTCCCACTTGCCATGTGCTGGTTCACATCACAGAGCGGCTATGGAGTGCAGGAACTGAGGTCTTTTCAGATTAAATTTACCCAGAAGTTTGGTTCAGGACTACACTTAATGTATTTCCACCACTGCCGAGTATGCGGTCTTACGGGACCTGACAAGAACTAGTGTGAAATAAACCCCTGCTGAAATGCACAATGTGGATGTCAGCTCTGCAGCACTATTTCTCTCTCCAGATCTGTTCCCGCTAGTCCATACTGCTTCTTACTGTAGACATAACCTGAATGTTGGACTTAGGCAAAGCCCTGCAATTCTCAGCTCAGCTCAGTAAACACTACCCAGCTGAAAACAACAGACCCCTTTTTCCCTCGGCTAATGAATTTAACAGGATTACGCTGATCTAAAGATGACGCAACTGAATGAAGAGTTCAGGATCAGAAACAGTTTTGGTCCCCTTGCCTCACTCCAGCATCATTCTTAGCTGCAACGTCCAAGCAGGTAACACACAACACCCTTCAGTCCAAACCAAGTCTAGTTAAGTATGGAAAGGTTGACTGCTCACTACGGCCCCCAGGTCTTGACAGAAATGGTGAATGCTTTGGAGCATCAGTTTAAGAAAACACCACACAGATCTGGTTGCTGAAAATCCCTTAATTATTTCTGTGGGAGTACTAGTGCTACTTTCAGAGAAAACTTACTCAAGCATTCGTACTCTTCTGGTAGTGTGACACTGGATTGGGTAATCATTTCTTTTTATTAAGAAAAAAAAAAAAATGACCAAATCTGGTTTTATTAACGAGGACATAATAGTATTCACAATGAACATGTCCTAAAAAGTACCAAAACCATGAAAAAAAGTAGCCATTATTGTAGGCCACTTTGAAACAGAACTTACAGCAATGAGGTCCTAGTGACCGTTAACCAAGATCTCTTTCCTGCATGGTCATGGCAAATGTATGTGCTCCCTAGAGTAATGAAAAACACATTAACTGGACATAAAGTAGACTTAGTATGTCCTGAACTGGTTTGTAGGACATTTAGTTGCACTTGAATTTTAAAAGTCAGCTTAAATTGGTAAGATAAATAACACAGCTGTACCTAGCCTTTTATAAAGATAGTAAGCAAACACTTGTAAAGTTTGCCCACATATTTGCTGTCTACAAGACATAAAGCATCATCATACCCTCCTTGAAAAAGCCCTCTTCAGGGCTTTTTCTTGTCAAAGGCTGTACAGAGACAACATAAAACACAGACCACAGAATAAAATTAAATACTTAGAAGGAAGCTGAACCTATCAAGTCATCCATCCGCCTGTATAGGAAGTAGCTTGTTTGAAGACTGCAGGAGCATATCTTGTCTAATTCGCCAGTTCTACACCATAATTAAATTAACGTCATGTGTTCCCTGGCAGTTTTACCAGGAAGGATTTGCACCTATTCAAACATTCTCCTTCGCTTTTGATCTATGTGGGTTCTCTCCCCTAACTCTGCCACATCTCTATTTGCTTTCATAGAATGGAATAAAGGATTTTCAAACAGTATATCCAAGAAAACATTTTCACTGTGGCAAATTACAGAAAAAAATACTAATAAAGCACTGTTCCAGCAAAAAATTCAGCTGGCTTTTTTTTGTGTGTGTTTTTTTTTTTCCCCCACTCTCTCTGGAAAGGCTGAGCAACAAAGCAGGTGCACTGGGGAAAAACACATCTGCTGGCTTTGCACAATGGAACGGAAAGTCCACTTTGTTTTATTACCCTTTCAAGCCACTTACAAACTTCAGCTTGGAAGTAAAAAAAAAAAGAATTAACAAAATCCAGATTTTTCTTGTATATTCTTTAGGAAATTCCCTTGTTAAAGCAGAGCAGTAGAAGTTTTCTCGTTTCTTTTCCCTCTCCTCCCTTTTGCAAGGACTGTTGTGATCTTGAAAACACAATCTAGAAAGAAACATCTGGTCTTCACTTTTTAATTACATTTCAATCATCTCAAAGGCTTTCCTGGAGGTAGACATACCTACAAGGGCTTACTGTCAAAACTACAGGAGTTACGGGGCTGCTGTATAAATGGATCAACTGTAAGGGTGGATTTGGGACCAGTCTAAATAAATAAAATCATGCCACGTAAAACTTCCTCTGCAGAAGCAGGGACTGCATACAGGCAGACTGCGAGTTTTCGACGCTGACAGAAGCACGGCTTGGGGCAGGGAAGCCTCCGGGGGGAAGACAGGGCCAGGAACAGAAGGAGCATCCAAGCCAGGCGGTGGGAGCATCCCGGCCACCTGCCTCTGGCCGCTGCTCAAACCTTTTCGCATAGGGAGCCAGAGTTGTCCCTGCGAAATGGGAGAAGCAATGCCCTCCCTGACCGTTTGTGTTTATCTCCAAACGAAGACAGAGGGGAGAACAGTGCACCGGCGGCGGAGCCGGAGGCCAGGCGGCCGCGCAGGTGAGCTGCCACAGCTTGCCTTGCAGCTGGTACTCGCTTCCTGAGCCTCCCCCCCTCCCAGGTGCCGACGCTCTGGAGACCTTGCAGGGGGAGCAGGAGAGCTGCCAAGTACAAGGTGTTATCCCGGTCACTAAAATGCCTTGCTACAGCTCTGAAGCACGCAGTAATGCAGATACGAGAGGATAAGGAATTCGCAATTTGTTCGGGCTGCAGTCCAGCAAAAAGCACTTAAGCAGGTGTATTACCAGCAGAGCCACCAGCTCCATCACACGCAGGAAGCCAACGGCCAGCTTCCCAACAGCAGGATCCACACCATGCCAAGGGAGCAGGGGAATCATGCTGAGAAAAGCCGTCTTTCTTTTCCCTTCCATCCATTTCCCAATTTCATGACAACCTGGCCGCAGTGTCCCCTAGAGCGCAATGGAAACAGCACTGAGTAACAACTGGAGAGAAGCACTTCTCTCTTTCTCTTCACTAATATTTATGCCACAGTAACTGAAGCCAAGAACAGCCTTGTTCTGTGCTATGTTCTGCACAGACAGAAAGTAAGGAAGTGTCCAAATGGAAAAAGTGTCAAACCGAAAAAAGCTAGAGGGAATAACAAAGATGGTGAGAAGAAATGAGTTGACCAGTGTCACAAAGCAGACCAGCAGCACAGCGTGGAACAGCATCCACCCAAATCTGAGGCCGGCAGGCTCGGTCGCTTTGAGCCTTGGGTGTTGGTACCATCCACTGTGTCATCTTCAAGAGAAGCGTGGCCAGCAGGTCGAGAGAGGTGATTCTGCCCCTCTACTCTGCTCTGGTGAGACCTCACCTGGAGTACTGCGTTCAGCTCTGGAGCCCTCAGCATGAGAAGGACATGGAACTGTTGGAGCGGGGTCCAAAGGAGGGCTACAAAAATGATCCGAGGGCTGGAGCACCTCTCCTGTGAGGACAGGCTGAGAGAGTTGGGCTTGTTCAGCCTGGAGAAGAGAAGGCTGCGGGGAGACCT
>Ga0065711_1001352_pt1 | contig 55943 bp, 30 predicted proteins | sample Hoacrofraction12_FD_59098 | JGI IMG/M metagenome (GOLD analysis project Ga0065711, IMG submission 59098) | Hoatzin crop microbial communities from Cojedes, Venezuela - Epithelial fraction 12 v2 (version 2) | ecosystem: Host-associated > Birds > Digestive system > Esophagus > Crop | place... | reverse complement strand
CTCAAGCAAATACATACATCTATATTGTTAAACACGAATGTCTGAAGTTAAACATCAAAATTCTTATTTGGCATTTAAATATCTATTCTCTGTATTCTCATCTTTTTTTAGGCAGTAGCTTTTTAGCTTTCTGAGGCAGAGGCCTCAGTCCTTCCTCCATGACAGCTTCCAATTTCTCAGAAGTGTACACAGTGCAGGGCATGAGGAAGGTAAAGGAGACCATCTCACCTGCTCTGGGGTTCCTTTGCTGCAGCAGAGCAGTTTCTTTAAGCACCATCTGTCTTGAGCATTCTGGGGCATTGAGCACAGGTTTCCCAGCCCTGCAGTTGGCTGCTGTGGTCCTGCTGATAGCGTTCCACCAAGACAACATTGAAACACAGGCCAGAGAGCAGGGGGAGGGGAGGAAGAAACATGGTCTTGTCTCTAGACACCTTTATTCTGTCCTATCTTCATTTCCCTGCCACGAGAAAGCATAATTTCTATGTAGGCTGTCTGTCTTCATCTGCGAGGGAGGGCAACAGAGGTAAGCCAGATGCCAGGGCAGCAGAGCCATCACTGCTCGTTATTCCTTGAGAAGAATAGGACCTGTGGGAATAGCTGTGCCATTGCTACTGAACCAGTGCAGGCCAGGGATGATGCCATGGCCACTGTGGTGAGATCTCACTTAAAGCTGTAATTTTACCTGTTCTCCTTTCTCTGCCAACCCAGGTGAATTGTCACCTTACTTATGCCTCCACTTGGCCCTCTTTATACCCCCATTGATGACAAGGGACTCCTAAGTGAGAATTATTACAAATAAATGGGTATAAATACCCATTAAGGATTACAGAAAGTAATGCTACTCGTGATGAAATGGGCAGCCTCATCTGCAGTGCAGCTGACCAGGGTTAGCTTCACTTTACTTCAGCAGCTGTGTCCACACTGTCTTGAGGTGAAACTTAAGTCCCCCTTTGTCTGTCAGGCAGGCAGTGAGCCCGCAAGCGTAACTCTTTGAAGCCAGGCCTCTTTACGTAGCTGAGCATGTCCAACATGCTCCAGTGCCACCAGGCACACACGGGGAGCTGGGCCACAAACGATCTGTGGGGGCAGCGGGCCTCGCTGTAACTAAAGCCGCTCCAGAAGCTGCTCTTTCAGAGAGATCCAGATGAAACCAGAGAGGCTGTTTACTCCATGCAAAAAAGGGTTTAAAAGCTCAGGCATCGTTTCTAATCTGTAGCGAGGGGGGCTCTGTTGGTCATATCATGGATATTGCTCTATTTCAGGAAGTCTGAATGTGGGGCAGTTGTCCCCCCTCCTGGTGGGGGAGCACAAACAGGTGCCAGGGCTTTATGGCCATCCGGGCCTTCTCAGGTTGCTAAACGGGTGGGGGAATCCCTTCCAGATCCTGCTCAGCTGGGAAGGGGATTCCAGGGGGTTCCTGCTGTGGAAAACGCTGACAACCCAGCTCTGCTCTAATTATAGCATCAGAAGGAGGCAACTTTAGAGGTGCAGATGGTGGAGGGTATTTACTGCCCTCCTCCTTTCTCCAGGACCCACTTTCTGTTCTTTGCACCCAGTTGTAGCAGCTCAGGAGTACTGAAAGCTCAAGAGCTCCTGGTGCTTAAACCAAAAATGAAACAAAGGAAGAGTGAGAGAAGGTTGATCCAATTTCTTCTGTAACTATCTCCACCCTTCAAGCTCTGGGATAAGTGTTTGCAGAATGAGACCCTTCAGTAAAACACACGCTTTGAATTTCAAGCCCAAACTTCTCACACCATATGCAAAGACTTTGTGGTCACACTGATCCTTGTCATCACATGTGCTTGATCAAAGCGTTCCTGGACAGAAAGTGGGGGTTGCGATTGCCAAGCAGAAAAAAAAAAATGGTAGCTGTATGCCTTATCCAAGCCTGTCGTTGCTCTTAGGGCTGCGCTCACAATAGGCACCGTCTTTGCCTGCAGAGCCAGTATTTAACACCTTTGTTTACAAAAGCTCCAGATAACCTCCTCTGCAGGAGGTGCTATGGAAAAGCAAGAGTCTCTGCTAGCTTATTCAAACAGAGCCCCAGGGTTTCTGAAGAATGTACAGGAATCCCTGTCCAGGAATTAATATGCTCGCTATCCCTTACCTATTTGTCAAAACTTAATTTTGTTTAATAGGGTTTTTAAATCCGCGCAGTCTTTTCCACAGCCCTTCTCCTCCACCCTGTGGTAGTTCGTTCCTGGGCTATAAGCATTTGCACTGCCAGATGTATCAGTGGATTTAAAAAAATGAAACAGGTACTTTACATGTAATTAATTTAGTGACTTGCTCAGCTGCTGATTCACGTGCATAACCTCAATTAACATTAATGGGAGTTATGTAGGCATGTCAAGGGCAGAATAGACCCCTAATAATCTAACATGGAATGTTATTACGTTACTGCTGTAATTATATCCTGCACACACATCATTTCTACTTTGCTTCATGAACTGCTCTTCAAATGCGGTGGCTACTCATCTGTTATGCTGTATGCATTACTGCTGGGGTTACACTAGGCGTTATCCTTCCTTCTTCGTTTTTCTGCTGCTTGTCCACAAAAGGTACACGTAGCTAAATAAGTAACCATCCAGTTTGCAAAGCTATCAGTTTTGGGTTTTGAAGGTGATATTGGAAGCCAGAAACAATCAAAAAACAACAAACCTCAGCAGAACAGCATGTCATCTCTCCTTCAGCATTTTATTTTTATTTATTTTTAATTGGAATCTGAGCAAGCATGGCTGTGACACCTTTAGCCTCATGGTCAAAGAAAGTCGGGAGTACATGAATCATACCTCTCAAGGAGGTGTTGAAACAATTCTGCTGTTCCGGAGGTTTTTTGGTCTTTGTTAAACAGTTCCCCTTTCAGAGGGGAGAAGGAGGGGCAGTGGTCCTATCCTGATGCACCAGTTGGATGTTACTGGAAGCTAAAGAAGTTGCAAAAAATGAACCTTATCTGATGTGTATAAATAGGAATTTTGAAGTGATAGTGCTTAACACAGCTGGCTCAGTCTGTTCTGTCTCTTGTTCTGTCCAGTGAAGTTGTTGTAATATGGACAATTGCTTTCCAGTTTCGGCTGTGGGGTGTATTCTGCCGCTGCGTTTGTACTACCGCTCTCTGAACTGTCACATACATTTCAGTAGTTTTGTCTCAAGGCTCTCTCCAGCGCTTCGGCAGAAGATAAGGCCTAATACTTTTCTGAGTATGTGAGCTACTGTTCAAACCTGCGTATTTGTGGCAGCGCAGTATATCCCTGCAACTAATCGTCGGCTCCCTGTGGCCATCTTGCTGTGACAGTCATGCCTGGTACCTTGGATATTATACAGCTGTGGAATCAGAGGTACACACAGTATGCCTGCACCTTACGGGATCACACAGCTAAGCCAAGTAGTTCGGATTAGCTTGGCAATTAAGGGATAGTGAAAAGCAGCGAATCCTTAATGCTGACTGACAACATGGCACTTCTTGATGAAAAGGGAAAAGAAGCACTTGCAAAAAACTTGAACATTGTGAAATAGCCAAAGGCCCTGTGTTAAAACACTTTTTATACGATTGCCATCAGGCAGACAGCGTGTTCTGGTCTGAAGATACCAGCTGATACCAACATCCACCAATCTCTTATCGAGGAATTTGGTTTTACTACTTCTGTTTGTGAAGGCCCTAATGTTTGTTAAAGTGTTTGCTAAAACAGAGCTCTGTTTCCAAGGTAACAGCAACCTAACTTTATTACTAAAACTGCACTAATTCAAACAGGGATCTGAACAAACAGATTCATGTTAATTTCAAGCTCCATTAAAAACACAAGGAAAAAAAATCAATGATGTTCACCAAATGGAAAAAGAAATCAATAGAAAAATTTTATTTTCAGCCTTTTAGGTGGGGTTTGTAAACAATAGAGGTTAAAAAAGTAAAACTACGTGAGAGCGGTACACAGCATCCTTGTAAGCTGTACTGTAAACAGGAGAACAAGAAGATTCAATCATAATGTAGGAATAATCTTTAGGGCCGCAAAACCTAGAGAAACAGAGGCACAGAAGTAGAATGACCTGTCTCAAGCCATGTGCAGTCAGGTCTCCTGACGTTCTGTCCAGTGGCCCCGGGCTGTGACTCGGCAGCAATGACCAGAAGCCTCGGAGAAGAGCAAAGGTGGGGTTGTATCATGTCCTACATTACTCCAAGTAGCGTGGGCGACAGCAGCTGTGCCTGTGTTACTGCCGGGGCTCGAACATTTGCTAGCAACCAACATACAAACACTCTAGGGATCCTGGTTATGTGGTTTGATTCCTAATATGTGCCAAAGCCCCCGCTGCCCCTGTTTCCCCCGCCGTCGTTACCCTTGCCGGCAGAAAGGCAGGTACGCTGGCACTGGTGACGGGCACGGTTGCAGCCTGGGCACAGCCGGCAGCATGCTGGTACGGTGACAGCTGGGACTATCGGATGACATCTGCCACTCAAAGGGGTCTTGGGGATGGGGTGTCACTTGCGGCTGAGACACCAGCTAAGCACTTGGGAGATCAGAATCTATCCCCCCCCGCTCTGAGCCCCCGTGCTACCCCCCCAGCTGTAAAATGGGGGTCAGAGGTCTTGGTTTCCTGATGCCATTTTAAGGCTAAACCCATTATTATGGGCAGCTACTCGGAAGGCAGCGAGGCTTGGAGGGCGCTGACTGAGCCATTTCAAAATCAGTCCTTTTCATGGTAACTCAGCTATTGGCTCTTCATGCTTTGCCTGAGATCTATCTGATCCCAGAGGCCCTGGCTTCTTTCCTTTCAAATGAAGGCTGTCTCGGCAGGTCCATGCGTTTTGAAGCTGTTTGTTAGAAAAAGATTTTCACAAGGAGCAACGATGCCTTTTCCCCTTCACTGGGCCATGTCTTTTCCAATTTGCCACTGTTAATAAATGTTCTCATTTCCAAAATCTGGGTGGACGAGAGAGAGAGGTATAAAGAGATAATTTTTCTGAATTCTCCACACTAGTGTGTTCCCTAGACAAAATATTGTTTTGTTGTTTAAAAGAGTGAAAACAAGTGATCCTAACCTTGAAGTGCCTTAAGTGCGGGTAGTGAGAGTTCCTGATAGAAGTCAGTTCTTCAGGATCCGAGTTATTTCATTATTTTCAAGAACAACATGTCTCATTCCTTTCTGTGACATGTTTGCTACTGACCACTGTCACTCTCCTTAAAAACTGAAATTTTAGATAGGTGTGTGATAGCAAATTTTACCTTCCCGACTAGAAAACACTGAAGGTAATCTCACATGCTTGCCCCTTGCGCAAAGCTCTACCACGTGAATCCATGGTCCAGTGTGAAAACCATCCAAAACCATCATGAACACATGATCTAACTCAATAGGACTCTCCAAAACAAGGAGGCAGGGCACAGAGTACGTAGCCAGTGCTTATACATCAAGCGTCTAGTTTTTAGTCTTTACCTTCTTGGTACCTGTAAAGAACAAATCCAAAAAGGAGAAGAGGAAAGGCAAAATCTCTTGGGCATACACTGATAAGGCCTACCTGGTGAAGAAACAATGTAAGTGAGACAAAGAAATCTGCGTCACAAGGCAGTAGTTTATTTGTAGTTATCCTCCGAAGGATAACTAATGATTGGAATGCCTTTCAGAACACAGTAAAAGACATCACTGAATAAAACCTGAGTGCAGCAGTGCTTTGAAAGAAGAGACTGATGACAACAGAAGTTTCTGGCAACATTTGAGATGATTTTTGTCAGGACAGCTGGTTTCTCCTCTCATTAGCCTTTGGAGAGGCACCCTCTATTGAAATGGTAAATGATCCCCATTTTCCTCCCCTTCTCTCCCCTTTCTCTAGCCACCTCGCTAGTATTACATTGTTTGCCCCGTATTCTAAATGGTATTTACCTTAAATCTTCTTTGATCCAGTTACTTCACCTTGGCATCCCATCAGCTGGCAAACACAAGTAATAAAGTGAAGGGAACGTAGTTAAGTTGATATCTTAAATGCACACAAATCCCACATGCTGTGGCAACAACAAAATGACTAACAAACACACTGCATGAAAATCCTCTTAAGTGCCTTTTTTCAATTCCAGCCTTGCATACAACAGGAGGAACATCTTAAAAAATAATCCCATAATATTCCTGAACTAACAGCATTGGCATGAGGCACAGGATGGTCTTATGCTTCTCTGCATATCTCAGACAATCACAGCTGCTGCTAGTAAATTAATGGCTGCAAGGGAGTTGGGAGAGGGAGAAGGAGGAGAAAAAAGGGAAATGGAAAGCCTCGTAGGTGGCCCTGTCTCTGCCAGAACTAAGTATTTTCATTGGAGCTTTTTCCATTCAACAGTTGGCAGCTTTATCCAGAGCCCTTAAACAGAGAAAAATTCTTACTATTGTAAGAGTGACTGCTAATGGGATGCAGCACTATCTGCTAATGTACATGAATGAGTATCTATTTAATAATCAAATTGTTTTCTCCTAAGGTGCCTTCTTTCTCTTTTAAATTCTTGCCTGCTGCGTCTGCCCACTTCCTTTTGCCCTAGAAATTAAATGCTGGTACTTTCTTTATGCAAGATTTATGCTAGAAATGTTGGCTGGTATTTCATTGTCAGTCAGGGTGTGATACTGCTGTGACATTTCCAGCTATATTTTTGTGGCAGCTGCAGTTAAACCATCATCAAGCATAAAAACAAACATTTTTTTTCCCTACCAGAGTTCATTTACATCAGTGAACCAGACTAAAGGGTGCACTACCCAAAGCCCTGTTGGCTGATACTACTCACGTCTGCCCTAGAGGGCTTTGCTAGGATGGATATAGCTGGACTGCCAGTAGCTCAAATGCGGAGGTGCGTGGGGGTGTGGGTGTGCATGTGCGCACGGAGGATAGCTGAGATGCACAGTGAGTAGTGAAAGAAAAAAGAGGCCTAATGTGCAATCTGTTATTCTGGTGTTTGAGTGAAAAACCACAAAATGCTGAAGTTTGGAGAAAAGTTAGCGGGGCATCCTGTCATGTTCAAGACCAGCTGATTCACGCCGTCTGTTGGATTCAGTGGAGGTGTCTGAAGAGGTTGCTGACTTCTGCCTGCCCCCCTCACCTCAGCCAGAGCTTACTGCTGTCAGAAGCTGGCTATGATGGAACAACTGACCTGGTTGTTTTTTAGCTGCCTCAGGTAACAACCTACCATATTAATTTGATTCAAAGACATTGTTCCCTGCAAAGGCTTTATTTGTAACAGTCCTGTAAAAGATCTGATCTTCATTGTCAAAGCTTCCAGCCTGCTCTGGACATTTCCAAATGGATTGGGAGGTGGACAGAGAATGCAGGAATAGTACTGTTAAGCTAGAAAGTGATTTGATGGCCACAGTCGGTACTTGAATCAGCAAGGACAGTTGTCCTTGGGGCTGAAGTCCTTAGAGCTAATAATAATCAATGGCCAGTGGCTCTTTCCTTCACCTACTTCCTACCTTAATGAAAGCAGAGCCCACAGGATCAGTGCTGAAGGACACAGGAGGAAAGGAGCAAAAAACCAAAAGGAGGTGCCAGGCAGGTCCTGTGATGGTGGGAGGGAGGGATCGTGAGGGATCAGAGCCATGGGGGCGTGCAGAGCCCCAGGATGCAAGAGACTGGGAAGACCCTGAGCAAGGAGTGAATGGTAACTGTAATCTGTGGGCTCCCATAATTATGAACCCGTAATCTCAGCATGCAGAGTAGAGTGGGAGTCCCTCATTTAACCACTCCTTAAGTGTACTTTTCTCCCTTTTCAGCAGAGGCTCAGAGGTGGTGCTAGCAGTTCAGGACTGTCCAGTTGCAATGCCTTTTCCACAGGAAACTTTTCCCAATTTCCTGGGAATGTCCTCTGTCTCCCTTTTTCATCTCTGACACACAGTCTATGCATTGTTAAGTACTGATGCATTCTCATTCCGGAAGGTTCTCTGCCACTTGAATTTCTTTGGCCTTACATGTTATTTCTCTTCAGTGCTTGCTTTCAACCTCTATGGACCCAGGAGGAGAGAGGGGGTGGGGGAAGACTGATGTAAATTAACCATCTAGTGTAAATCAGTATAACTGGACTGACTACAATGAAGCTGCACTGAATTACTGTAGCAGAGAACTTGCTTTGTCATGTCTCCCTCTTCTGTGTGTTTTATATTGCCTGTTGTGAAAAAAAAAACCGAACAGAAAAACACTCCACCAAAACTCCAGTTCTTTCTGTTTTGCTCTCCTAAGAGGTGCAGCTGTATGCTAATAGTCTGCTTCTCTAGTGCGAAATAGAAAGGGCTATAGCATGCTTTGATACACCAGGAAGCAGACTCTGATGCTAGTATGGAAGGAGAGAAACATACGGATCTTTTTTCCCCCCTCTTCTCTCCCTTGCATCAATTTCACACTTTTAGTTCTGTTGACCTCCATGGAGTCCCTTCTAATTTACAGCGCCGTAAACAAAATCAGAATGATGCCCTCTGAAATGTGCAGAATTGTTTTTGGCTTGCACTGAAGAACACGGCGTATTCCAGGGATTTGTGAAGGCATCTCTCTACTTGGTGAGTTTCTTGCATTATGTACCTTCTCCCGTGCTTCTGCTGCTCTTACTGTTTTATTTGGATGTGTAAGAGAGATGCAAACAGCAATGCAATCACATGGCCTGCTACTTTGGAAGAATCTGAGGGACTAAGTTTTATTTTCTTCTGAACAAACAGCTGGAAGTTGCATAGCCATGGCTGGGGCAACAGTCAAGCCCTCAACTATGCCAATACCCTGAGGGTGGGTTTGGAGTTACTGTTCTGCTGATTAATTTCACACCATGGGTAGACTGGAAGCACTTTATTTTGCCTTGTGCCTCCCTGGGCCTCGGTGCATGTCCAAGGTGTGCCATTAATCAGCCTGACTATATGGGCTGTTCCATCTTATTGCTTAATTAAGACTCGTCAGTAATTTACTTGAGATTAATAACTATTTATATGGAGCTGAAGTTTCATCTATTTGGGGGATGAGTTATTGAACTACATTATGTGAAGTAAATCAATAAAATATTACTGGAAATGAGAATTACTCTCTCTCACTTGTACTTTAGTCCTTCCACCAAGCTCACACGCAAAACTCACTGAAGGGAGGCGTTCACGTTTGCACTCAGCATCCCATTTTCAGCTAGACGTGATGTCTATTAATATCTCTGATCACCTTGCTCTCATTACCTGAGTTGTATTGTGAAGACGAGACCTGAGGGAGTGCTGCTAAGAATAAGAGGTGCTTTTAATCAGTTACAGGGTAGTGGCCTTGTTACAGTATGACCCAGAGCCCAGTCTTTCCAGGGGTTACTACAAAACCAAAGCCCTCAAACTGGTCTCAAGTTGCTATTGAAAGAGTGCTTTGTATCACCATATGTACACATTATTCATGAGGAACAGCAGAGAGGTCATCAATGGGTGATGTCCACAACATGTAGCACAATTGCAGGGTTTTGTTAAGCTAATACAACTTGTTTACCAAATGCAAATGGATTCCCCTTAATATAATGTCTTAATTCCGTTCCAGTGCTGAGGAAGAATTTTTCCTGGGCACATCGCCACATCGCCTGCCTGTGGTGCATTCCCTTGAATGGTGCTCTCTGAGCAGGATGCCTTTCTCACCAGAGGCACACTGCCAGGAAAGTTCCAGGTAGTCTTGAAAAACAGAGCTAGCCTTTCTGCCTTTTCTTCCATGTCTTCTCTTCCTTTCCTAAGCTTGACCTTTTGGGATGAATCTGCAACATGCCCTCTCTCTACAAAAATGTGTAGTTTTACCTTGCTGGGTGGCTGGCTACTTTCCACTCCGTTTTCCTGCTCTCCACCCAGCCCTGTCCCAAATGAGAAGTGCAGAGTCTTTGTCCTTTTTGCCATTTCTGTGAAAAAATGTTTACTACTGATACCGTTTGATTAACAACCTGCCACAGAAGAGGTTTTCAAAGAAACTGGAGCATTATTTTTTTTGTGATAATTGTTCCCATCTTTTTAATAATCTTTTCTAACACATGACCAGAGTCAGGCTGCACAGACGTGAAAAGGTCTGACATTCACTGACTCTAGCGGCTGCTGTAGCAAGCGCTAGGAGAGGGGGAAAGGCTGATGTTGAGTGAGGGATGGACTTCGGTTCAGAGGTGTTTGCTGAGATGGCAGAGTTCATCTCTAGCCTGGAGCTTCTCTTCGTTTGGAAAAAAACCCATCCCATTCTAAAGTTTTGACAAAAGAAGAGGGCTTTTCTCTCACTTGTGTGTAATTCAGAAGAATCTTTTGATTAGAACCTAAAGTAAGGACAACCTTAACCTCTTACCAGCCTCTCACCCTGTCCCTCTTTCTCTTCATTGCTTCGTTTAGCTTCACTGCTGTTGTCACTGAAAAGCCTCCTGAATGCTTGTACCATAGAGACGAGTTCACATGGCTGAGAAATGAGAAGCTTTCTCAACAGCAGGTGCTGTTTAAAGCAGGGGTTAATGCGCTGTTTTGGCCTCAGATGAACCCAGTTTCAGAGCACCCCCATGCCCCAGCTGTCCTTTTCCACCCTGCTAAATATTGTCCCTGTTTCCTATCTGCCAGCGTAACTGCAGGTTGGAGGTGCTCCCTAACCCAATTCTGTCACAGTAATCTGGGTCAATCTCAACACTTCAAGTACTATATTTATTTTTGTAGCTCTCATCATTTCGACAGTTGGGTTAGAGAGTCCTTTCATGTGCAATTATGCTGACAAAATTGAGGGGGAAGTGAGCTCCAGAGGGGGCTGAGCAGAGAAGCACAGGGGTGCCAATGGCCAGGACAGAAGGCTAAACATTCCCTGAAGCACACAACAAACAAACCTGGGCAGAGACAGCCAACATCAGTTTTTTGGCATCTTGAGACTTTTGTCCTCTCCTGGTAATGAGAATAGGTGGGAAATACACAGATTTAGAGTTTCATTCCCAAGTTCATGCTGTGATTGCATGTTAATAAAGGATAGGCTCCTTAGCTGAACTCTTTCCATCTTGGCATGGCCCTTCTTCTTCTTTAGCTGAAGTTACTGATTTGGGACTCAGCCTTGCAGTGAGCGTTGTAGGGCACAGGTATCAAGCTAGAAAAGATTTCCTGAAGAAAGGGGCCATATGGTTTCTCAGGTATGCCTTCAAGTGGGCTGAAAACATGCGTAGGCATCAAAATAGTGCAAAAGCTGATGAACTCAATCTCCATGGAAAGAGCACAGCAGCAGATGGATTTGCTGAGGAATGTAATCATTGGCGAATGCTAGGATTTTTTTATTTAATATCAAACAGGGGAAAGCGACAAAGTTAGGAGCTGAACTTCACTGAAGTTTAGCAGAGGAGCAGAGAGGAACTGTTCCTATCACAGGTTTTGGTCCATCTCCTTTTTTGATATTTTGATATTTTTCCTGCTTGACCAATCTCATCTCCTTCTATGATGAGGTGACTCGCCTAGTGGTTGAGGGAAAGGCTGTGGATGGTATCTACCTGGACTTTAGTAAGGCCTTTGACACTGCTTCCCACAGCATCCTCCTGGAAAAACTAGCTGCTCATGTCTTGGATGGGTGTACACTTCGCTGGGTAAAAAACTGTCTGGAAGGCCGAGCCTAGAGAGCTGTGGTGAATGAGCCAGTTGGCGGCCGGTCATGAGTGGTGCTCCCCAGGGCTCAGTATTGGGGCCAGTTCTGTTTAATATCTTTATCAGCTATCTGGGTGAATGGATTGAGTGCTCCCTCAGTAAGTTTGCAGATGACACCAAATTGGGCGGGAATGTTTATCTGCTTGGGGGTAGGAAGATTCTGCAGAGGAATCTGAACAGGCTGGATCGATGGGCCGAGGTCAGTTGTATGAGGTTCAACAAGGCCAAGTGCAGGGTCCTGTACTTGGGTCACAACAGCCCCATGCAACGCTACAGGCTTGGGGAGGAGTGGCTGGAAAGCTGCCTGGCAGAAAAGGACCTCGGCGTGGTGGCTGACAGCTGGCTGAACATGAGCCAGCAGTGTGCCCAGGTGGCCAAGACGGCCAACGGCATCCAGGCTTGTATCAGAAATAGCGTGGCCAGCAGGAGTAGGGAAGTGTTGTCCCCCTGTATCGGCACTGGTTAGGCCACAGCCTGAATACTGTGTTCAGTTTTGGGCCCCTCAGTACAAGAAAGACAATGAGTTACTGAAGTGTGTCCAAAGAAGGGAAAAGAAATTGGCGAAGGGTCTAGAGAACAAGTCTTAGGAGGAGCGGCTGAGGGAACTGAGATTTTTTAGTCCAGAGAGGAGAAGGCTGAGGGGAGATCCTATCGCTCTCTACAACTACCTGAAAGGAGGTTGTAGTGAGGTGGCTGTCAGTCTTTCCTCCCAAGTAACTAGTGAAAGGGCTAGAGGCAATGGTCTCAAGTTGTATCAGAGGAGGTTTAGATTGGATATTCGGAAACATTTCTTTACTGAAAGAGTGATCAGGCATTGAAACAGGCTGCCCAGGGAGGTGGTGGAGTCACCATCTCTGGAGGTGTTCAAAAAATGGGTAGATGTGGCCCTTCAGGACGTGATCTGGCAGGCATGGTGGTGTTGGGTTGATGATTGGACTTGATGATCTTAGAGGTCTTTTCCAACCTTAATGATTCTATGATTCTGTGATTCTATATTTAACTGTTGGCAAAAGGCATCAGTGAAAGAAAGAAAAGAAATCATCTGGACACTTTTTTTATTATTAGGTAAGTTTGATATTTTCCTAGATGCTTTTCTTCTAACCCTTCCTGCCTCTATTTCCATCCTTCATTTCCCTGACATTATTCAATATGCTAGAGCTGTTTCTCTGCAAAAAAAGCCAACTACAAAATCTTTAGACATTTGCCCCTGAAAAGAAGTACACTGTAAATAATATACAGGAGTAAGAGCCTCATGAGGATCTGAGTCCAAGCAGATGTCACTAACTTGGAACTGAATATAATACCTCTAATAACTCTGAAAACAAACCGGCCCTGCCAGGCCCAGCCCCTGTCACCTCTTCAGTAATATCTGATCACTGGAGTGGGCTTGGCAATTCAAGGAAAGCTGTCTTCTGCCCCATGAGAAACTGGAATACGCAAGAGCGTACGCTGCCAACTCAGTGTCAAACTGTTATGACACCAGAGTCGCTAACCATTTTATACACAGTTGGAAGCAGCTTTTACATGACTTCACCTCCTAAGGCTTTTCGACCTCGCTCTTCAGCCTCTCCCTTTATTCAACATAATGAAAATGTCAAGACTGTTCTTAGACCCACTTGCCTTGGCACATTCACCTCCCGAGTGAAAACAAGTTTGTGGCTATGGGTGCAATATACGTTTATTGAACTATCTCCATAGATACCGGTGGTTGCTTTTTCAATTCAGTCTTAACTAACTCCATGTAGTGGTGGAAATGAAGCCGGCACTGTAAATAAATAGGTGTTTTGTGCCTGTGGTTTAGATCACTTAAACTGTCTTTTACAGCTGAGGTAGAGAGTTAGGAACTGACTGCGGCGGAAAATCTTAGCAGCTGCTTGCACCGCGGTACACAGCCAACTCCAGAGCATGGATATCCACAGCGGATAGTGCCTGAGTAGTTATATGAGTTTAGATTCACACTTCAGTTTATAGCAGTGCAATTTTCCTGTAAAGCCAAGTTTTTAAGTATTAAAGTGAATTTATTCCTAGATTTATATCTATGTTTAATATGCACACATGCACATATTTATACCCTGTGAGGTGATCAGATACCCATGTGGTAAGATGCCAAAGCAGGTGCTAAATTGTACTTAATCTAACTTTGACCTTTGATCACCTCAGTCTTCGGCATTTGTTGCTTAAGAACAGTTTTCCTCAACAACTTCTTGGTTGTGAATTGCCCTGGGATTGCGTAGCTGGAAATCTCAACTCTAATTAGAACAAATTTGTCTATTTGTAAATGAGAATGTATATCTGAGATTTCATACCTCAGCCAATTTCCTTGAAGCTTCTCCACATTGACCAACAGCAACAAATTTTCTTTTCAAGTACAAAAACCTGCTTCCACTCAAAAATCAACCATCCAATCGATCAATTAGTTTGCCAGCTGGTTTTGCTGTATGTACAATATTCAGTTCCCCAAACAGTGACAGCTGTAAGAAACAAATATCAATATATATCATTATGAGTGTTTGAAAGGGAGACTTTCTGCCACTGGATGGTTGAGAAATTCTCCTTTCCAGAGTAATACAGCAAGTGTTTCCAACTGTGGCAGACTGGAAAAACAAGATTTTAAAATCATGACACTGACTGACAGAACTGCTGTTTTAGGGAGTTGTTCAGACATTTTAAAATGCACCATTTATATTTATTTTCCCTCCTAGGTCTCAGCCAAGGCAAATTAGCAGTATAGGTAGAGGGATTAAGAAATCAGACTTTAATAAAGTCTCAGAGTTAGGGTTTGTGCCTGTAAGTCCTTTGGCATAAACGACAGGCAGTGCTGTGGCACAGTAAAAATCCAAGTGTCAATCATGCCAGGGTGACTAATGTAACTCACTTGTGGCCTCATTAATCATGACTGAAGCAGGCATCCCAAATTCATGTCAATAACAGTTTTATGCCACCCCAGCACATAAGGAATCCTCTATAGAAATCCTCAGGTAGAGTGAGAAAGCCTGGTCCTTCGCTGGTATAAACCACCTAAGCTCTGCCAAGCACTGATGAGTGATGCCCATTTTTCTTAGCTGAGCGTCTGACCCACGTTTCCTATTTATTATTACCACGTTATTTTTGGGAGTCAGCAGAGTTCTTCTTGTGGCTCTGAACAAAGTGTTTGCCTTGTAATCTCACCAGACCGGGAATGTCTCCAAATACTCTTTGAGAACTTTATGAAAAATGCGGCCTCTGCCCCAGCGATAGAAAATAAATTGAAGAGATTTTTTTTTCACCCAGGTGAAACTGATACCATCTTTGGACACTGGTGATCCCTAAATAAGAGGATCACACAAGTAATCCTAACAAACACATTTACCACTTGAGTGGTTAGATTGTGAAAGGGTGGTAATTGAAAAAGGAAATATTTAGGTAAGTAGGCCCAGACTTCTTTAAAAGGTCTTTGCTTCCCCTTCTTCCACGTTGTGCATGTGGAAGATTTTGCTGCCCTCTCCCTGTCTCTGCACCTCTATAGCAGTATTTATTTGGGTTGAGGAAGAAACGTCACTGTCAAACTGCTGTACTCTAATTTCATTTCCCAGCATGTGGAGTTTTCCTTCATGAGAGTGACACTGAGACTGCTGCTGATATTATGGTGTACTTTGCTCTGACAGCGGAGAAACGGTCTGGGCCTGCTTTCACAGCCAGTTGAAAGCAGTGTGAGAGTGACTGCGTGGTCTGCCCGAGGAGAGGATTGATCCAGCTGAAAAGCCATCACTGTTTTTCTGGTAGGACTAGTGCCCAGGTGGATTAGCTCCTCACTCCAGATGACCTTGCTGCCACAGTGCTAGCAGAAGGGAGGCAACACAGACACCAAGGGCAGGACCCTCCACCTCTTTTGGTGGCCTTCTGCATGTAGGTCAGCTTAGTCTAAGAGCTGAAACACACTATGAGGAGAAAGTGGTCATAAAGATTCGACAAAATTTGGTCAATGCTTTGACTGAAGGCTGAAGAACCCGACAGCATGGTGCTTCTTAGACCTCCGAAAGTCCTGTTGGTGTGGCAGCGGATTTTACCATCCTGACATTTGGGTAAAAAGAAAATAAAACAGCCCACAAACAGAGGAAAGGCTCTTTCATGTCTCATTATCCTGCAGCAAAAATGGACAAGAAAATCTGTTTCTCTCCTGCGTCTTCTGTAAGTATATCTCTATATATTTGCTTCACAATTCAAATTTTCATCAAAAAGCTCATCATAGGATGGTGTTGGTCAGGAGTCCTCCCTCCCCCATGCCTAAGACCTCCATGTTGCACTGGAAGAGTAGTGTCCCTTTCCATCTCATCTGTGTTCAGCCAGCTCCCTGGCCGCAGACAGAGAGCCGCAGCTCAGGTCTGCCAGGCTGGAGCCGGTGGGATGCCTGCGGGGTTGTGCCAGCCCCCTGGCTCTGCGTCTGCCATACCTGCCTCTGCAGCAGCAGCAGCCGCCGTGCATCTGGATGAAACATGAGTTTCGCATTTCATGGGGAGTCCTCAGGCCCAGGATGAAATGGCACGGCTGACGTTTCCTTTCAACGCGAGCCGCTGCACAGGGTGACAGAAGTGCAGTCAACGCGACACACATGGGTCCCGAGCGCGTCTGGTGCCCTCTGCGTGGTGCTCAGTAAAAACCCCCAGTGACGCTGAAGCACGGTGGCCGTACGTGTCCTCGCCTCCTTCCCTCTGCTCCATACTGCACCACGGGGCAGGAGGGAGGGCCGAAAGCAGCAGAGCAGACAGCACCAAGCACTCCGATTCTCTTCCCCATTGGAAAAAAGGAGCTTCCTGAAGGCAGCAGACTGATGTTGTAATGTTCCTCCCAAATCCCAGCACGTTTGAGGTGCTCACAAGATAGCTGAGCATCCATTTGTTGATATTTGAATGCCTGTGGGTGGAAAGGCCACATATTTTCAGCTGGAGCTGATAGGCTGGTCATACGGTTGAGTGGAAACTGAGCAAAGAAATAACTGGACTGAAAGAGTTTTCTAGGTGTTTAGTGAGGGGGTAAAAGTCATTCTCTCTCCCTAGGGCAGTGAAGCTCATGGACATGATTACCAGTGGTGGATGTGTGGCAGCGTTTAAGTCCAATTTGGGCAGGCTGGCACTCTGCAATGTAGAAGAGGATCAACCTGCTAATGAGCCTGCGGGTTGCATCCCAGGATGTGCAACTGGCCAGCGAGGAGTCTGGTGGAGCTGTCACTCATGTACCTACATGATGTGAAACAGGTATCACTTTGCTTTGTGCATGCATTCTTCCATCTGAAAATAGAAGCCGAGAGAAAAAGAGAAATAGGAGGAAAAAATGGAAAACAGAAGGTGTCATGAGGTTTCTGGTTAGTCTGGCCAAGAGCTGAATTTAAAACCATGGTGGAATATTCATTATTTGTGGGCAGTAATAGTTATATCATGCATTAATAGGAAAGAGAGGAAAAAAGGTATTCTTGGACATCATTGAAAACAGGCTGACATCCCTGCTGGTGTTGTCCGTGAGTTCTGCATCCCCCGGGTGCTGTTGGTCTGCAGAAGCCGCAATGATTCCCATGGAGCTGTATTGAGGCCTTTGGAGCCAGGCCAATTTATACCAAACTTTTCATACCACTCATGTAACTTGCAATCTAGGGCTTCATTTATAATGAACCCACTGTGTGAAAGGCAAGCGTATCAATGATGGTGGTTGTTTTTTTGGCTCCGATGCAAAGATTGCTTTGTTACTGGGGAAATTGGTGGGGAGTTACTCACACTCACTTGCACACTCAGGGCTGACCCAGACTAGACCTGCTTCACATCTCTGCAGCTACAGCAGATGCTTCTTGCTCTGGAAGCTACTCATGCTTTGCAAAAAGGCCAAGTCCAGTCTCTTGATAGTAGACGTTTGGTGCAATTATTGCAATTCCAGAGTATAACTCCATCTTGGTAGTTGATGTGGTTCTTCCTCGTGCCTTGTAGGCGGGGAGACATGGGGAGAAAGACGAGAAACACATGACAGGCTCCTCTATTTAGAGCTGTACTGTGAATTAACACCAAGGCAAGTTTCTAGCGGTGGATCCAAAGTCGGGGGGCAGTCGGGGGTTGAGCTAAATGACTGCCCCTCTGCTCTGCCATCAGCCCTCTGCCCCAACAGTGGGCTGAACATCCTCGGTTACGGTCAGTGTGTGGTCACGAGCACTCCCAAGGTTGAGCGCTGACACAGTGGTAATTGGATCTCATCAGGCTGGTCAAAAGGGAGTTCTCCTTCACAGCAATTATTGCCCAGGGGGGAAAAAGGGAAAAAAAACCCCAAACCTGGAGGCAGGGAATTAGAGTAAGTGCTGATGAGTTGGCAGATGCTGCCGGATCAATGGCCGTATCATGGCAGGGGAAGCAGCGACAGCCCTCTCGGAGCCGTCAGTCACACTGTTATTCTGGGTAAATGCCAGCAAAAGGAGCAAGAGGAGAGAGGGGGGAGGGAGGCACCGGCCTGCTGGAGGGAGGCACCGGCCTGCTGGGCCACTTTTAATTACTTCAGGTCACATCAGACAGAGAACTGCCCACCATGACAGATCAGTCCCGCTCAGAGGGCTTGCATGCAACCCGGGGTAGCAATCAGGACTTGTGTTCATGCAGCCCCTTTTATCCAGAAAAAAAAAAGCTGCAACTCAAAGCACCACCACAGCCAAGCGACAGGCAGAAGCATATTGTGCACATCTACGCGTCCCCGTGCCGTGCGGGCTCCCCTGGGCTGGAGCGGCGAGGGGCATCTGTCTGACAGCGCGCACCATGGCACTACACAACTTTCCGGGCAAGAAGGAGGGTTGGGGAGGCTCGGCGGTGCGATGGCTTCCCTGGATGGGAGCCAGAACATTAGCACATCTGAGGTAGGGCTGATGCATCTCCACGTGGCTCGAGCTGTTTGCCACAGCCTCCGGAAGGGGAGCTCGCCATAGCCTCACTGCTTTTCTCCTTAGCAATTGCCCTCTTCAAAGTCTTCAGCGGGGCCTGTGGCAGCACAAGGGCTCTACAAAGCCTAATTTATGTGGTTTTTTTGCACCAGCAGCAAGGTGTTGTCGCGGGAATGGTCGCTGCCTTTCTGTACTTCGCTGCCACCACAAATTCCTTAGAAATTCTCTAAAAAAAAAAAGGAAAGAAATATGGCCACCGTGTAAACATTTTTATGGCTGAATTCAGCACTGCCATATATGAAACTCATATACGAGCCTTGGTTTCTTCACACACAGCAATCTCCTGTTGACTTCACTGGGAACTGCATTTGCATTCGGGTTGCAAAGTCAGGCTGTTAATTATGCAAGCTCACCTGGTCCTCCTGAGCTCAGCACAAATTCAAATGGATGTGCCCTGATGAAATTATGTCCTGCATTGCCCTGCCATAGATTTCAAAATACTAGTTTCCCCAATGGAAACAGCATTTGGTGTTTCTAGAAGACTCTGATGGTGTGTGGCTCCTCTTACTTTCTTCTCAGCGACGATCCTGGTGTAAGGACTTCTGTCCCTGCCTCTGTCCTTCTCCTTCAGCAAAGCCAGTCCGACTGCTTGTGGTGCAACCCTGCAGGCAGGGTTGGTTTTACAGTGCAAATAATTTTACCCAGAGATGATGCAGGGCTGCAAAAAAGCAGAGAGAATGGTAAAAATGATTTAAACTGAAGTTTGCCACCATAGTGTTAAATTGCAGTGGGATTCAAACTTAAACTGCTCATCAGCCACGCGAATGCAGACTAGGAGAATTAGGCGTTGTTTCTGTTTCAAATCAAATGCGTGTATAGTCCAGGGGTGCCAGTTTAGCTTGCACAAAGAAGAAGCCTTCATTATAAACCTGAGAGGCCACTTTAATGAGCTGGTTTAATCTGACGTAGTTCGACTGATGGTGGTGGATTTGGCACAGGCACTGCCGCACTGCCTGGGGGATGAGATCTGGCAGTGTGCTGTACCCTCCCGCAGCACCCGTGCGTCCCTGTGTGCTGGGGTCTTGTGTGGGTGCGTGCCCCACAGCTGCTGCAAGGACACCTGGATAGAGGAGGGGATTGTCACTTGTCCCGTTTGATTTGGTGTTTTTCTCTGCTCTCTGCGTTCTCCACATTTTCTTCAGCTGACTGGCTCTGGCTAACAGCTTTGGATGGAGGGGTTTCAGGAGTAGGCAGCTTATTCCTGAAACACAGCAGCTCTAAATTACTACCAACAGGATATTCTTTCACCTGAGTTGTGGGTTTTTCTTCCTGTGATATTTGTAACAGTGTCTTCTTGTGCTACTCTATCATTTAGGGGGACAGGCTTTCTGCTATAAACACACTGCTTCCCCCTTTCCCCGAACACCTTTTAACACCAACAGGGTTAAAGCATGGCATTCATATTATTAGTCTGTCAGGCTGGTGCAAACAGACAAAGAAAAAAATTTTCTTGAAAAAAAAGAAATATTAGTGCCACCCTAGACTTTCTGTGTAACTTCAGGATGGTTACTGTAGCGGCAGAGCTGCTCAAATGCAGTAGAAAGGTGGTTTTCAAAGATCCGTTGCTATTCCAAATGACGACTACACAGCAACAACTCATACCTCATTTACTTATTTGTTTGCTGTTTGAACATCTACCTAAAGGGACTTTTCTTGCACAAATATTAGGGGAATGACTGTTCTTTGTACCAATGCCCCTGTTCAGCTGCAAGCAAAAATATTTGAGAAGTGGCGAGAAATGGATGTTTCTGATTGTTTGCCAGCTTCTCTTCTTCATCCATTATTGCTGTTACTGCTATTGCTATGGAGTCAGAAGGTTTTGGATAGGATATGATCACTGCATGTGTGACCTGGGTCAGAGCCTGTGACCTGCTGAGTTAGGTGATACTCTGCATCAGGATCTATATGGCATTACACAACCATGAGGGAAGAAGGATCTGCTATGAAGATCTCCCGAGTGAGAACTCACCTGCTTTTACAGGTTCCAGCACCAGACCAGAGAAGAGACTCAATATCATTTGGCAGGAAGATTACTCAGTACGGGAAGACAAGCGTTTACAAGCAATCACAGATACAAAGGTTAAAATCAAATTGATGCCACAATCAGGAAAAAAACCCCTTAAAAATCAGCAATTAATGTAGGCAGTGCTGGGGATAAAAGAGGCTTGGAGGAGAGGGGGAGATGATATATTGGGGGAGAAGGTTAGTGGACAGGAGGACACTCAGAAGGTGACTGGAGACTTGCAGGTGAGATGATACAAATATTTTTCACTTGTGGGCTGAAGATTCACATGAGAACTGAAATCTGCAGGGTGGTCGTAGGTTGTTGTTCCAGTTTCTGGTGGTAATTTTATGCCCCAAAACGTTTGTCCTCCTTTCTCACAGTCTCTGCCACGTTCAGATAGGGAGGCATGATAGACTTCTTCATGTTTTTATCCTTTGCCACCTCTCCTGTTCACCGCAAGTGTCTGTCCAGGTTGGGAGATCCTAAGATACACATCTCTCTCCCTGCTGGGTGTGAGACAGGCATTTTCGTCTTTGTGCTCTGGGCTACCAGGAGTGCTAAATTATTTCCAAAACTATTCAAAACAAACAAGGAAACAATTTCTTTTTGCTGAGCACTTACTGTAAAACACAGGCGCAGCGGTAACTTTTTAAGGACAAATATTTCCTAAGGTTTCCGTTCACGCTTGGACACAGTGATTGCATACAGAAGCCGAATTACGCATACATCGGACCAAGCATAACAGCACCTGCTGCTGCTCCTGCTGCTACTAAAGAGAGAGCAACTAATCTCTTTAATTATTGGAGAAGAATTAAGGCTTTGATTTGTCTTATTGCAGAAATATAGGTATTTCCCCCCTGCAGGCTGGGGAGGAGATGCTGTTTGCCTTCCTGTTCTGCTGCAAGAGGAGCTTAAACCATTGGGTGGGTGGCCTCCGCCAGCAGCACCCGAAGGCAGGACAGGGCTGTATGGACACCCACCCCTCCGTTATCTATATGAGAGTTGGCACCTGTGGGTTTTACCCCACAATGGCAGCGCTACGTGTGAGGCAGAGGGGCTGGTTCACTCTCTAGAGCTGAGGTAGAAGCGATGCCCTTGGATCCCATGGGCGGTGGAGGGGGTCAGGCTGAGGGCAGGGTTAGGCTCTCTCTGGGAGCAAGGCGAATGCAAATGGCAGCGGGATTGTCTGGGCGCTGCTGGAGCCCGCTTGTCCGCAGGCGTGCTGCACGCTCCGGGCGCGCCGGGGAAGCACAGGGCTGCTGGCGCATCGGCTGGCTCCGGCAAAGAGATGGGCTTGTCATCAAGCCAGCACATCTGCTTCTTTCGCCTGGGAGGAAGAGGTGGTGGATCGGGAGTAGAAAATAATCACAGGGTAATTGTCTTCTTGATGAGGATTTTGTAGCACGTTATTAGGAGGACCTTGCTGGCCACATGCTGCGCAGTCATGCTTTAAGGGGTGTAGGGAGTCAGAGGAGTTTTTACAGGGCTTGGAAGGGTCTGTTGCCAGTATCCCCAGTTAAAACTGGACTGGGCTGGGCCACAGTGGTCTTCTCTTAAAGGCAACCAACATTTGGAGAGCGTCTGTTTTTCAACTCCCCTCCCAGTCCCCTCTTTCCCCCCTTCCAGACCCTTGCCTCCTTGTCAATGTTAAAGCAAGAGGAGTGCAGTCATGGAAAAGAGCAAAAAAGATCGTTTCTATCCTTTCAGCTCCCCGCTGCCCTCCCCTCCCTCCCTCCCCACAAAGGAGCCGTAAGTATTCCTCTGCACCACAAAAAGGACCTGCCAGGGTCTAGGACAGAAAGGGTTAAGCTCAGACGAGCACTAGCTCCAACACAGTTAATCCATATAAAGCTCATGGATTTCTCTGCAGTGATCTTTGTGGTTGTCATTTGCATTTTTTTCCTTTTGTGAAATCTTTTCTTCTTTCCTTTTACACTCGTATGCATGCAGAAATTAGCATATTGTACCGAGAGTGGGAGATGTAAGAAGCCGACCCCCTGCTGTTCAGCGGATTGTGCAATCTGCAGGCGGCATCAATTTTTCAGCAGTTTTCTCATTTCTCATTACAGTCAGGGCAGCGCACAGCTCCCGATTCAACACAATCCCTAGTGGTCCTACAGACAAGCATATGGGCTGTCGAATATCCCTACTGCTACTTTCATAGCATTAATATCCTTGTTTATGCTTCCACTGTAATTAATCCTGGTATTAATATAGTTTGGGTTTAGCTTTACTAATTATGTATGGGCTAGCAGGATAATTATGTCAGCAGACGCTGGCGCTGACACTTGACAGCAGTTTGCTAACCTTAGGAGCGGCACACAAACACTTTGGCCGATCCTGCCTTGGAAACAAGGAAGGCGAAGAGATGAGGAGGCGGGTGGATATGGCGAATCGATGTCTGATATCTATAAATAGTGTTTTTAAAATAAGGAAATTTCACAAGCACAATAAAGTTGTCCTCGGGTATCAAACTCCATGGTTGTCATAGTGATGTGTGCATTATTAAGAGGGTGTTGTTCACTCTGGCATCTAATCTTGTAATGAGGGCGGCTCATTATCGGCCCAACGAGAGTCCCTTTCCCTACTGACCGCATCACAGCTTGGCGGGTGCTTGTCGCTGAGGGGAGCTTTTTCCCCGTGTTCTTTCCCTGCCCTCTGTCCCACCCCACTCTGAATAACCTCGGCAAGCTCTCGGTGCGGGCTAATGGACGGCCAACGCTAGGCAAGCCATTTCCCGATTTTCCTCTGGTTTTGAGCATGCCTGTGACTTTAATGGGTACAAAAAATTATGCTGTGGCCACTTTAGTCTCTTTGGCTCTCCCTGGCCCTCGTGTTCATTAACACTGCAGATTAGAGAGTCTGAAACGAGCCGTTGGTTTGCTTTTATTTCTGCACCTGTTTCTGCTGCCTGACCATTCCCAGCAAATATCCTTCGTGGGGTCACTGATGCCCCTTCGCGCCAGGCACACAGCTTAATGGAACTTCCTTTGCTTATCATTAGCCACTTTGCATTTTTATAGAGCTCTATTAACCGGGATGCAGGCTCGCTTTTAATTCCCTTCTGAGGTTTGTGCACAGTGGTCGCATCCCTCTCCCGCTCCCCAAACAATCCAATTATCACAGTTTGTCACACAGGCGCGGGTGACCCACACGCCACCTGCTCCGCTAGAGGGCCCGATCCTTCGGGATGGCAGCCAGGCATGGGAGCTGGAGTTTTGCCTTAGCGGCACCATTTAAATGGCTTTTAAAATAGTGTATCTGCTTTTGTTGGCAAAACCAAAACCAGAACCCAAAATCAGCTGTGAAATTGCATTGTTTGAAGGTCTGGGATTTGAAAATGGCTTAAAAGAATTTCATTCTTCCCTCTCCCCCTCTTTTTTTTTCTTTTTTTTTCTTTTTTCAGAAATAGATTTATATCTAGACAGGCAACCTCTGCATTGTTCCAGCCGAGTTAAGATTAAAATGACCCTGGCGATGTAAGAATCTGATCAGCCGGAAAGTCTAAAAAATGGAAGTTAATGGGAGTGCTGCTGCCAGCCTCTTATACAGGTACATGTGTACCCGTGAGGTCAGAATTAAGGATGTGATTAAATGTCATCATCTTCAGTTTATCATGTGCTGATGCATTTTCCTGAAATGGCTCCCAAATCTTAACCCAAATACACGCGTGGAAATATTCCCCATGTCTGCAGTTAGTTTTGGAGCAGCCCCTTTGAGCTATGCCGTTAAACACTCTCAGGTTCGACTTTCCTTGGCTCAGCCCTCCCTGCGTGATTTCAGCCCCTTCCCAGCAGCTTCTGGCTCTTGGCCAATGGCAGCCCTGCCAGTGGCTGGGCCACCATCGTAGAGCACGGTAGCATGGGTCCTGCTCCTGCACCTATTTTTTTAATTTAAAGGGTCACTTGTTAAAACACAGAACCAGTCCTAACACCAGGAACTTCATCACAGATCTCCTTTCTCCCAGGCAGAGATTGCAATTAGAGATGACAGAGGCGTGCGCTCTTTATGGCCCCGAACCCTGAAGTTTTCTTTGGCCAGCAGCAGTGTTTCAGGAAGGGTAGAGCCCTGTCTGAGTGGGAAGTGCATGGCCTCATGAATGGCATGGCACTAGGCTCATGTACTCTAAGAGATGCTGAATCCGTAGCTTGGGTGATCCACCTACATATTGCCAAGGGTGAGCTGTGATTTGCCCAGAGAAGAGGTAGTCCCTCTAAGTTCTCCACTAAGTGTTAACGAGAGATCTCTTCTTATAGAGACCTGTATGTTTACAATATGCACCAGGGTTTCTCCACAACTTCCTTCCAGTTTTATTTTCTTTTTTCATTTGTCCATTGCATTTCAGCTGAAAGTAGTGGGGTCCCTCCAGTAAGGGTTTCGTGCTGTGTGTTCTTTGTTACACAAAAAATCAAAGGGAATTTTGCACATGACTAAAGCAAGGGGCTGGAAGAGCCCCTCAAATTATAACTAGAAGGTCCTGAATTACTCCACCAGTCTACAGGAGAAATCTTCCTGCCCCGAAGCAGTCATCTCTCCAAGGAAAATCTATGTGTTTTTAGACTCTGGAGGAAATTTGGGTGGATCGTGGAACTGTACAAACGTGTTACCTTTCCACCAAATCCCACACTTCCAAATCTTAAGATACAGATCATCTGAAAGATATGTAGTGTTTAAATGCTGGACATTCCTCTTGGTTCTGTGTAATTTGAAGGCTCAGAGTTGGTAGCAGGGAGCAAAATAAGAGAAATGTTTTAAATATGTGTGACTAGTAAATGGATTGACATTTTGTCTTGTATTTCAAAAGGCTTTTTCTACTGGGAAATTAGTCTCTCCTCATAGCATTGTGATAATCCGCTTATAGTCCAGTTCATCAATATCTTAAGTACCCACATGCTTTTCCTCTACAACAAAGTAACTGTCATTTACGTGCTGGTTGTCAACCATCTCAAGTAAATTGTCTAGCAGAATATGGGTGAGTTTTAGCCAACTGTACGTACTTTAATAGCATAGAATAAATAGGGCTATCAGTAATTATATTTTCCAGTTACTGGGAGCTTCTTAGACCCCTCAGAGTACAGCTGCATTGCTCTCTACCCTCAGGACCTTGTGGGCTGACATGAGATGCCGTAGGAGAAGGGAAGAGCATGGAGGAACGTGGGCATCAGCATGAGAATGTGGCTGCTCAGCAAAGGTCCATTGGCAGAATGGAGAGGTAACAAATTGACAGGACAAGTAACAAGCATCTTTTGTTTGGCTCATTCTTGGTCAGCTACATCAGTCCGTCAACCTGGTCCTTTTGCATTCTCTAAAATGGCGGAACAAGTCCTCAGTTCTGCATGCCGGTAACTCACTGACAATGGAAACAACTTGTGGAGCTACAGCCACAGATTGTTGTGGCAGCCCTAAGTGTAAATGGTTTTAGCAAAGTTTTGGGTAGAAATGGGGAGGATGGATCTACTGGTAACTAAAATACAACCTGAAACCCAGAGAGTGCCTAATCTGCTGACAGGCAGAAGCTGAGAGGGCACGTCAGAGAAAGAACTTTGTATACAAACCCTGTTTCTCTTCTTTCTAAACTTCTGCTTCTGACCACTGCCAGAGAGAGGCTACTGGGCTAGACAAACCCTTGTTTTGATGCAATGTGGCCTTTCTTAACCCATTTTAGGGTGTACTGTTGCATACCCGGTGCTTCTGGCTTTGCAGCATTCCCTCTGCTGCAGGTAGCACTGCAGACATCTGGGCAGAGATCAAGCCCCTTGCGCTCCATCTTTGTGAGTCAGGATGATGGAAATTCATTTCAACCCCTGTGAGGCAGAATTACAAATGCAGAATACCACTAAGAGCTTGCCCTGTTACGCTGAGGTCTTGAAAAGGGAATCCTAGCAAACTGGGGTGGGTGTCAGCTTGTTTTCCATCACTGCCCTGGGTTACTACAAAAGTTACTACAGGGGAGCAGAAACATAAATGGAACATGGGATTTTTTATTAGTGCATGAGCACTGAAGATGTTACTCACAGTGTATAGTTTGAGTCAATGCAGTTTTAGGTTATCTGCTGCACGTATATTCACCATACATAAACATCTGACAGCAATTACACTTGGTGATGTCATTGGAAATGAGAATCGTATCTCCTCCCTGAGTTTATAAAAGGACCTTTTCGATTTTAAGACCCCAAATTAGCAAGCCAATTATTCATATGTGTTATTTAAGCATGTGCTTTAATCCAGGCCCACTCCTCTAAGCGCACCTTAAGCTGAGCAAGTAGGGGAGTGCTTTGCTCAACCAGACCTGGGTGACTTTTCCAAAGTGCTTGTTAACGAAGTCAGTTGGAGGAGGATAATTCCAATTTTGGACCAGCTTCTGAGTTTTGCCATTTGTTTTCATTCTTCCCATTCAACATGTTGGTGGCAGTGGGTGAGGTGGTGCCCAGCTTGGACACAGGAGGACAGCCAGGTTATTGGGTTATTGATTCCTGTCCAGAGCTGTGGATGACCCTGGGTTTTCCTTCCCAAGTGCGTAGCTGAACGTAAGCAGTGCCGCTCCACACCCGGTTTAGTCAATGTAGAATTTGCTCTCCTTTGATGTGCACTGAATAGGTGAGCTCACCCACTTTTTTATTCACCGCTACACAATGATCTTTGTTGCATACCAGGAGTTAATCCAGTCTGTGATAGCACCACATATTCTCTCTCATGAAGCCTTTCTCATGGAAGGTAATTTGCCTTGAAGCATTTGGACTTCAGCAAAGCAGAGAAGTCACCAAAAATGTGCCATCGACGATTTCTGCTCTTAGCATTTGGCCCCTTTCCCAGTGATGTGAGTAAGGATAGTGAGGGCCTGGGTACCACTTTGTCCTTTAGTCCATGTGGCATAGAAAGCTCTTGGTGACAAGGTCCCACTTCTGCACAAGCCCCAGGTGTGCCAGGGGTGAGCTGAGAGATCTGGTCTTTCACTGCAAATAAAAAGGGTCAGGACAGAAGGAGCGGGTGTCTGATGAATTGCGTGCTAAAGGAGATCCACATTCTGCCAGTTGCGTGATTATGCACTGGGACATGTTTTTTTAATGAAGACAGAAAACAGGCATTTTGACAGGACTGAGTTTTGCTCAGGGCTATCTGTGTGCTGCTCTCACTGAAGCCTCTTGGCCAGATTTGCTGCCGGTTTGAGAAGACACAACTCTGCTGAGGCACGATGGAGCAGAGTTTGATGCTGAGGTGCAGCTGAAGAAAAATATTCCACCCTGTCTCCTGTCAGGACAGTGTGAGGAGCCCTGTGAGAACCTAGATATGAAATCCTACTGCTGCCCTGTGCTTGTTTGGCTGGCAAGCATGCAGATTTACAGAACAATGTTTTGGTTCTCCAACTGATCTTTAATTCCAACTCTCCTCTTTTAAGCTTGTCTTGTTGAACACGCTTCCTGTGAATAAACTGTTATTGGGGCTTTGCCTATTCTGAGCACTAGAAAATCTCAAAGAATGTCTGATTTTCATGGGCATAGAATTTTATTGAAATATAAATAAATAGAGACAGAAAGGAAAAAAATACTCAATGGAGTAATCTGTAATAGCATTTAAACTCCTGCAATACAAGAGGAGAAAAACTTTGCAAAGTCCTTGGATGTGGATCTTGCCACAAGGGATCATGTCAGTGCAAGGTGACGTTTTCTTTCCTTCAGTGACGGCACAAGCAAAACTTTGGAAAGCCCTAGTACTTTAACTACTGCAGCATTATCATTACATAGCTATGGGTGGAATTTCTGTCCCCTTTTTCAAAAGTACTTTTGATTGAAATGCCTACACTGATGCTGAATCATCTGGAAGACTGCAGGTCAAGGCTAAGACTGTGTGGAAAGGGGCACTGTAGTCAGATGCAGGTGAGCTTTGTTGAACTGCAGAAGGGTAAATCTCTCACCTGTATTAGCCCTTGGCTCATATTAAAAAAGTTAGATTAGATGATTTGATAATCAAACCTAAACCCATTACTACTTTACTAATAGGAGATAGCAGGTTAGTAGGTTAATGCCAAAATGTCAACAGTGACGTCTTCCTCAGAAGACCTCAAGAAATATTGGAAAGAGTTTTTAGTTTGGCAAAAGAGGTTTCACATACTCTACGCATGTGAGGCAGTCCGACTGAAGTTGTGGTATTTATTCTTGTCTTTTGGCCCAGACATGTTTAGCTACCTTGGTGGACTATAAGCTTAATATTATCATGAAGTGGGGTTTGCATGCTGTTTCATAGAAAAAAAAAAAGGCCAAGTCCGTTGTGGCCTCAGGGATGGGAAAGGGAATGATTTGGGAATATGACTGGGCTCTTCCCCATGCAAGGGCTACTGTATAATGGTGCCAGCGATGGCTCTATCAGTGTGGTACTCATCGTACTCTATAGGTAGTCCCACCTAACTGTTTAATTTAACTGACCTGAGTTAAAGTATCCTGCAATAACAGTACTGGAGAAGAACATCCTTCATTTATCCATTAAAATCACTGAATGTTGCCAGCTTCACCTTGCCTAGCATGGTTTTAGTACCCTATAGAGCTGTGTGGGAAGCTCAGATTTCCTATATGATAGCTCATATGAGCTCATATCAAGTTCATTTGAGTTGTGTCCTGAGAGGTTCAAAAGGCCACCAGGCAGTGACTAATGGTTACCTACCAACTGTGGTAGTTAAAGCTAGCTGAAGTCACTCTATCTCTTGCGACAAAAGTGACTCTACCACCTAATCCCCTCCATCACTGAGCAGGCAACCACTAACAATTAATTTAATCATTGTCTGTCTCTGCAGGGCCCAAAATGAAGCTGTAGAAGACAAAGATCTCCGCTACCATTGCCTGTAGCAGCCCGTTTCCTCTGTGTTTGTGAAAGAGTGTTTCTTTGGATTTTTTTATGAAAAGTCAAATATGACAAAAGGGTGTGGAAGAAGAAATTGAAATCAAGCTGGCTGCAGTGAACGGAGAAATAATTCCGAGAAACAAGGCAATTTAGATACTAAAATCTTCTTTCTCCACGAGAGAAAAAACCATCCATTAAAACAGTCATAAAGCCCTTTAAATCAGCCTCAGGTACCTTTTTGGAAGATGATTGCCAGTTCAGGATCTGTTCAATGTGGAGAAGTACAAGTGCACCATTTTTAATCATGATAAATAACTTCTCTTTTATCAAGTCATCTCTGCTGGAAATAGTTTCGCTCCATGCAGTAACGATAATTTGCGCACTTATCATTCGGTACCTTCCCAAGACAAGCAGCCAGCCATGGGAGGTAATTTAACAACTTATCAACCACAGGTTCATCCAGCCCTTTCCAGCCAAAAGGGCATTTCACATTATTTAAGAGACTTCACCATATATTGCCATCAATTTAAGGTTGCACCAGCCCCTAGTCATTAAAATTTTCCACTGAGCACTTCATTTTATAACCTGGGGACGTGGCTGCTGCATGGTGCCAGCAGGCCCACTGAATTATCTGCTCCATGCAGGTGATGGGATAATTACCAAAAGGATGCAGATCGCTAACTGACTATCAAAGCGAGCAATCATTATTAGCTGTGTGTGTCACATACAGAGGTGGGAAAGGCATGATGGGGGAAAAGAAAGGGGAATCTGTGGCACGCTTATCCCCTTCCTTGTGTGTTTTCAGCTGGAGGTCTCTCTGAGGTTGTGTCTGTTGAGTGCTCAGAGCCGTTGCATACCGTCTCTGTTGAGTCAGCAGTGGAGAGGCAGGGAAGGTCGGCAAGGTCCCATGGTTCACTCCCCTGCAAACCTGTGTGTCTGGAAGAGCCCTGGCCTCTAGGTCAGAGCATGTGTTCATGACACTGCAAAGGTGCGTGCTGTGTTATCGAAGCTGGGCATGTAGGAGTTGTGTTCAGGAGGAGCAGGCAGTTATTTTGGTCCTAGCACATGAGACTGTTAGTGCACAGGCTTTTGTTCATCTTGTGCATCTCCCCAAATCTCTCTGGGGCCTGCAGCAGACCAAGAACTGGCTCAGCGGCTCCTTTGCTGCTTTCTCTGGTTGTCCCCTGCCAGAGGCACCAGGAGACCTTGTCTGCTACTTGGCCAGGAGGGGGGAAAAGACTGCATAGGAGGGGACGGCAGACTTTTCCCAGCTAAAGAAACCCACCCTGCCGAGTAACACGGGATGGTGTTTTGTGGCAAAGGCAGATAGCTGTTCGTGGAGGAGGATAGCAGATGAAGTCGTGGGACCAGTGAGGTCTGCTGGATCTGCTGATGGATGTTAAGCTCAGCTTGTGCTGTGCAGCACCTGCAGGCAGAGGCAGTTCAGGAAAAGCCTGCAGGGGATTTACCAGTATGGGGGAGAAGCAGGAGAAAAGAGGTGGCAGTTCTGCCACGCTGCAGCTTCTGCAAGAGGATACGTGGGCAATGAAACAGGTTCTTACCTTTACCCCGTGGTCAAAGACATGAAACAGGATGACTGCAGGAATCCTTTTAAAAAGAGAAGTTTTTAATAAGATTTTTTTTTTCTTCTTCATTATTTGCAGCGTCTGCAAATTAGGTCTCTGGGGGTGTGGTGCTGCTGGGTAGACACGCAGCCACACAGCTCGCTACGGCTGGCAGGCGGCTGGCCTGTAGCTGAGATCTGCCTTTGTCAAGAGCACTGTTTGGTCCCTCCATTGCACTTATGGTAGCAGCCTGGTGGTGTGCTCGCTCTCCCGCCTTCTCCCTGGCTTGAAGGACAGAGAATTAGATGGTGCTGTGGAAACGACTTGCAAAAGGAGTGCTGGGCGCAAGAGAGCGCTTCTCTGTATTTAGGGAGCAGTGCTCTGAGCCACTTTCCTGTGTTAGCTGACCTAGGGTTTGGGATCCCCTCCCTGCTGAAAATATCTGCTTATGGGAGGGTAATTTCTTTTTGGATGGCAGGCTCAAGCAAAGAGAGATTAGAGGGACTACTGGATGGCAGTTATCCACATGAAGAAGGATTTCACTGTCCTAGATTTCTGCAGCAGTGACCCTTGGCTTCCATTACAGTCAGTGTATGCGTAACTAACATAGTCTTGGGTCTTCCTCTTCTTGTCCTAAACTAGGTCGTGGCACCCTAAAACTCTGTTGTTCTTTTTCTATAAATAGAGACTGAGGTGATGAGCTTAGTGGCAGACTTCTGTGTTTCAATGTAAATACTGAGATGAGTCCTACTTGCTCCCATTGGGACAGATTTTATGAGACTGGAGACCACCTCCTTCTGACAGCCTTACCAGCTCTTACTGGCCCTGTTGTTGTTGTTGTTATCTTAAAAAAATGCACTAGTGTGGTGCTTTCTGACTTCCTGACAAACACAGCCAACTATTGGAGCTGTAGCTGATGCCCCAAAAGCCTGCGAGACTCTCACTGCAGCTTCCTCAGGTTCCTAACTGTGTCTCCTACCCCTCCTCAGAGCCATGCTGCTCATGACTTCTTCCTTCCTCTTACTCCTTGCTCACATCGGTAGGTGACCTAACGTGAGGCTTTTCTTCTCAGCTGGCTGCCTCGAAGCCCACAGGAAAGTGTCTGTCTGTTTGGCAAACCTGGCTGAGTCAGACCAGCCAGCTGAAAAGGTGTCTGGGGAATCGGTCTGCAAGTCTCATTTCCTTGAGAAACCATCATTTATTTAAAGATTTTCTTCATTTAAATAGACGAAGTCTTTCCCCTCCTTTGGCTACTTGCCTTGAAAAGGTCCTTTGGACTGAAAGAAAAAGCATATGAGGCCTTTCATAAATGGATCAAGATCCATTTTAAAACCCTAAAAATTTTGAAGAGGTCATCTGCCCCTGCTCCACTTGCTGCTACTACTTGGGGATTTGAACATAAGACCTACAGCACAGGAACCAGAAGTCAGAGACCTGGACCAGCCTTTCATGAGGCTGCGCTGAAATAAAAGGAGAGAGGAGGGATAGGAAAAAATGGAGAAGGTAAATAGGATGGAGAGAAAAATATGCACATTAAAATGAATTCTAGAAGTATTTTTTCCAATAATTTTTAATACTGAGGGGACTTTTGAGCAGATCAATGTGCATGGTATTTCAGCCAGACCCATTATGACAAAAGCTCACAGTGCAGCACAATTTAATTAAAAAAAAAAAAAAAAGTTGCAGGATTCCCAAGCGCTCATTAAGCCTCCCACCACCGCTGCAGTGTGGGAAGGCACGCAGAACAGGGGGCTGAACTGCCTGGTGTCACGCAGCACCCGCGTCCCTGGAGTCCCCAGCGCCTGTTTTAGTCATCGCATCGTTTTTTAACTCTGTGCATCTTACCTCTCTTAAGGCTTTACTGCCTCCAACGTAGGCAGTGCCTGGTGTTTTTACAGTTGGGTACAAGCTATGGCAATCAAGGAGGTGGTGAGTAAGAGGGCTGGCTGTGCTCCTGCTGTTGGCCACTGGCACCGCACTAACCTGCTGATTTGGGGACCATCTCACCCTTCTCTGGTGTTGCCCTCTGTGGAGACGTTTAGTGCCGGGTGCTGGAAGATGTGCGGGCCAAAACACCACCTCACAGATTTCAGCAAGTACCTTTTCTATTTTTTGCTAGCTAACAAAGTGACCCTGCCATCAGTTTGGTAAAATGCCACCCTACTGCTTGACAAAGGAGGAAAATCCCTACTACCAGCTGTGATGAATATATTCCTGGGTTTACACCTGTGTAAACATGAGGAGAATGAGACCAGGCTTGGTGTGACAGGGCTGGGAGAAGAGTTGTGGCTGAGAGAACACTATAGAAAGATGTTGAGAATAGTGGTCTGCCTCCACCTTTGCAGCCAGGATCATTATCTCTCATTGCCGTAACTTTGGGGTAGACTGCTTGTGTCTGTGTAGCTGTTCATCTTCCAGATGGCTTACAGGTTCTGAAAGGGATTGGCATTCATGTCTGCTTGCATAAAGTATTAAGGAGGGAGCATTTACTTTAAAAAAAAACAAAACCAACTTCTCAAAATGCAGGATGCCTCTGCTGTGTCACGTTACTAAAATCCAGAGATCGGTCCGTGGATTTTTTGAGCCACTGAGAAGAGGGCCGGGCTTTGCGGAGATGTCCCTGCTCCCTGGGTAGGTAACCACAGGGCAGGGTCTTCACCAACACCAGGACTTTGTGTCATGCAGGGAGCGGCTCATGGTGAGAGTTTCTGTTTTACAGAAGATGATGAGTATTTTTTAAGTCTGATCTCAACTGTATCTCTTCTGAAAAGACATCTGGTTTGTTCTTCAGCGAGGTGGGGAGACCTAGGGACGTTGCTGACGGGCCTGGAGGAAAGCTCTCCTGTGAGCACAGCTTCCTCTCTCGGGGCTGCAACCTTAGAGACTCTCCTTGTGCTTTTTCTTCACCCATGCGAGTGAGGATATTGTTGCATAAGCTCTCAGTCCTGGCCCATATTTTGGATTTGTGGAGGGGATGCCTGCTGACTATACTGCAGTGTTTGTGTTCAGTGTTAAAAACATTACTAGGGTGTGTGTACTTCTTTCCAGAAGTCCTGCAGGAAGCCTAACATGCATGCACCCGACCAAGCATGGCGCAGGACGATCCCTCCCACCTGCTCCGTGTTTAGCATCCACTGAACACCTTTGTACATCCAGTGGATGGAAGACCCCCCGTGCAGCCAGCAGCACTCGGCCGCACAGCCCCGAGTAGCTCAGCAGAGAACATCAGCGCTTCCCCCGCCTGCACGAGACCCAGGGCAGTACCAGCACGCTGCATTTTCTTGGTGGCAGCTGCCTAAGGAAAGACTACACCCACAGGGCATGCAGAGACATCTTTGTTCAATAAGACCTAGCAGTTGCTGGCAATCAGTGAAATAGGGGACTTCACAAGACAGAGACTGCAGCCAGATCCTCACGTTTAATAGCTGCCAGTGGGCCCAGTATCCATGAATTTGTCTAATCCCTTTTTTAACCCATTTGCAGATCCAGCCTTTGCAACATCCTGCAGTGACAATTGGGTCTTTTTTTGTGTTAAACCTGGTATCTGGACATATCGTTGGATGGCCATTTCCCCTCCTGCCAAAGACACTTGGCTTCACCTCGTTTCTTCAAAGAGGGCTGTGATGCAGCACCATAAATCATCATCGCCAGAAAGTATCCTTTGAATCCCACAGTATCGTTTCAAAGCTCCAGACTGTGTGTGGTCTTTTAAACACAAAATATACGCCTAAAAAATTGAAGAGTATTTTTTTTCCCCCAAGTAGTCTGGCAAGAAGCAGATTGTCCTTGGACTGTTTGCGGAAGCCAGAGTTCAGCAGCTGTCGTTCATTGACTTCTCCCCACCTCCAGGACTGATGATATCCTGGAAGGCAGGAGGGAAATGGGGATCAGAAGGGCTGGGGCAAGTGGAGCGAGGTTTTCAAATAGCTAGCAGTGATGCTTTCACATCCGAAAGATCTCTCTTCTCCCACCTCTTGAATTTATTGTTCTTATTTGTTATTTCCTTTGACCAGAGGCCAACAAACAGCAAGCAATGCGTATGGATTTTGTGGAACAAAACTAAAGAGTGGTTTCCAGTACAGGGCAGACGCAAAGTCTTAGAGCGTTATTAAAGTATCTATATTCACCTTGCATGATAGAAGGGGAGGAGGAATTAATGCTGCGATCAGCTATTCAGAAACAATCCATTTCCAAAGCTAAAAAAAAAAAAAAAGGGCAAAATTTCCACCTTTTAAAAAAGAAAGTGAAAAGGAATCTGAGCAAGTTTAAATTTTCTGGGCATTTTGGAGATGTGAAATAAAGTGCTACCAGGAGCTCAGGATGGAGCAAACCCTGGTTCACTGGCCAGAGATTTCAGTAAAAGAGTGAAACTCGCTGAACTGAATGTGTTGAAGGATTCAGAGCCTGATCCTGCTCTTCTTGGAGGTCGTGGGACTTTTGACTTGGTCAAACGAGAGTCAGCCCTAAATAACGGGCTTAGGTCCCCAACAAAGCAGATGTGCTGCCCTGGAGCGTATGGGCAAAGCAACTCTGTCTAATCAAGCAGGTCTTGTTGTCCTGGCAAGAAGAATTCCTGGCAGGGAATACCACTTTCCTTACTTCAGGACAGCAGTTTCCCAGGAACTGCAGCCATGCAGAATATCGCTTTGCAGCAAACATGAAAGTCTTATGCTCTTGTGGTGTCCCAGAGGAGGTCTGTATCTACTACAACCATCCTAGTACAGAGACTACGCATTTTATTTCTGCCTAACTCATCTGCTGCACATTCATTTAAACAAATGAAGGGGGCCACAAAATTTTGCCTTGCATGGATAGAATACAGCATAGCGAGCAGCTCAGCGAAGCTGGGCGGGGGAACACTGTAGCTGTCTGCCTTTTCCAAAAAGGAGAAAATTCTTTTGCTCTGATATGTCGTGCTGGATCCTGACGGTAGCGGGCTATTAATAGCAGCAGGTCACTCTAGGAGAATGCATGAGGAGGGTGAAGCATATAGCATATGGGTTTGCACGTCAGGGGATGCAGCATTTAGGTAGCCAGAGGCTGGCTTCATCTGGGCCTCTCTTTCTGATCTCACAAGCTTTGTCCTCATAAATATGTTTGCTTGGAACAGGCTGTACCAGCAGTTTCGGTCACTTTCGGACTTCAGCCTCGAATTGTGCAAAACTGCACACGTGAACCGTGCAAAACCGCCTGTAGTGATTTGTTAAACTGAAAAATAAAAAAGAAAGAAATGTCGCCATCCTGACATCTAGCCTGGTGCATGAGTTTTTCCTGGAGACTGCCATATGTACACTTGTCTCTAGATCAGAGAATCTGGGTTAACCGAGGATAACAAACCAAAGGGCCAGCATCCGTTTTTGTATAGTGGTGTCATGAATGTGGACTAAGTTTACAGAGCCAGATCTTTATTTTGTTTATCCCTTCTCTGGTAATATCTAGATTAACATTTGAGGTGACAGGCCATATAATCCATAACAGGCAAATTAGACAGCATCATAGTGTCACCAAAATGGACTCACTGTATAACTGTAGAGTAGCATAGGTGGGCATTAAAAGTGAATATCCCTTTCTGATAGAAAGCAAAGCCCTCTCTACCCCCTTTTTATTAGCAGTGGCTCTGAAAATGACACTAGTTCTACTGCTGTCCTTAAGGCTAAAAAGAGGGGCACATGTGACTCTTTGGTCTTTCAATTAAAATGAACTTTACCGCAAGACATTTGTTCTTTTGTGGTCTTGCCAGCTGGGTGGCTTCAGGAGCTTGAATAATACATGTGCAGCGTTGTACAGTAATTGTTCCCCATCCTCTAAGATTCACAGATTATGAATTCATAGATTGTTTGTGCAGCTGATGGTGGCTTTGAGCTTCACCATAGTTAGAAAAGGACTGAACCCAGTGCAGGCTGCATGTTTACAGCTTCAGTGAATCCAGATTTAATATTTATCCTTAGCCTGAGTTGGGAAAACAATACATCAACCCCAAGCCTACCGCAAAGGGTACATCCAGCTGGCAGGGTAGAAAGCCCAGATTCATCCTGGCTGCCCTGAGACAGAGGGAAATCCAGCTGAGGTGCCTGATTCAAGAGCATCACCTAAGCGTATAACCTAGGCCAGTGCAAGTGAGAGCACTCCAGAAGGCAATGAGAACAGGATGAATCAGCTTGCAGGACCTGTTTATCTGTCTTGGGAGGAGAAAAATAGAGGTCCGAGGGTGACAAGTCAGCAATGCAAAGTTCAGGTAATGCACTGAGTTGACATGTACCCAGCCCTGTGTGCCCAAAAGTGTTCAGGTCCTGCCAGAGAGGGCTCTAGAGCTAGTGAAGTGTCAGAGTGGCTGCTGTTGTATTGCTAGGACTGCTCAGACCCGTGAGGAAGAGTGGCCTTGCAGCTGGAGATGGGAAGGAACGAGGGAAAACAGTGAGGTAAAGGCAGAGGAGCAATTGGGAGTAACGAAGGTGAGGAAAGGAAGGAGAAAACACAAGAAAAGCTAGAACAAAGAAGCTGAAAAGGACACAACAGTGCGGTAAGAGCACTTTATAATGGTGTACGTATCTACAGACCTGCTGTGAGCAGTGCATTTGTTCCTCTCTCAGCAGAATGCATTGGTGTTCCAGTTCCTCACTGCTGAGCGGCTCTAATGAACGCTCCTCTGTAGTCTCCTAAACACCTCCCATGGCTGATGCAGGATATGCTACCGTATTTGTAAAGGTTTGCTTTGCAATGAATAGAACTGCCCTAACTTCAAAATACATCAGTGGCATGTAGCCTCAGGACCCCTGGTATCTTAAACAAATTCCTGGTGGCAAGCCAGATTTAACTGTACACAAAAGCAATGCTGTTTGTTTGCTTTTTTTAGGGCACAGCCTTTACATTCAACTAGAGGAGTTGCAGCCATCTACAGCACGTTGCCCTGATGTGAGCCAGAAAGGAACAAAGGCGTTTTCTTCACAGGTGCATTCATCCCTGCGCATCATGTGTGCAGGCGTCAGCTTCGGCGCTGAAAAGCGTTTATATTTGATTACTCTTCTTTTAAAAGAATGTCACTCTCGGAGAGAATTTCAGTGCCTCGGGGCATAAGGAAAGGGTTGTTTTGGTTGTTTTGAATTGAGCGAGTGCTCTTTGCGTGTCAGGGTACTCCACTGCAATTTCCCATTTGTGGGCTCTTTGCCCTCGTGCTGGTGTCTTTCAGCAGACCTCCCTGGTAGTAGGGTAATAATGGAGCGGATTGGTGCCATCTTTCAGAGGGCTTGAAATGATGGTAATTCTCTCTCTAAAACAATGAAGTTGTGCCTGAAGTGAGGTCCTGAAGACTTGGCAGGTATTCATAGCACAAAAATTGGGCATAGAAGTCTCAATCCTAAATCTCGTTCTGGCCATACGAACACAAGTGCTCCATGGAGGATTCCTTTAGGATGGACGTTGCACCCGAAGGAATAAATTTTGCATGGAGAGACCGATCCCTGCTGCCTCTGAGCACCAGGGATGAGTGAAGCATGAGAGGGAACGGCACTGAGGACCCGCAGCGCATCTGTTCTTGGCTGCTTGACAGCCCTCAAGGGTTACTGCAGCTGGAGTGTGGTTTGGAGCAACCCCAGGTCACATCTCAAGCGAGGGGCTACGGGAATCTCCTCTGCCCTCACTTCTCTGGTGCTCAGATCTGAGTCCCAAAGGTTTGAGGCTTTGAAGAAAGCATTGCCTGTGTCCAACCACATAAATCCACAAGGTTACTGGACTTACGAAAGCTGCTGATGAGTATCTGTGATGGGAAGTGGCTGCTGCAGAGTAAGGATTTGCTTATGCAGAGTTGCTGAGGAAAACAATCTGAATTAACTAAACGTGTGGATTGAAAGTGGATTAGCAAGGCCACATAAACGGATGGATTCCTTAGATTCTTCTCTTCGGAATTAAAATGGTCCTAATTTGTTTCAGCATAATTACGAGAACGTCATACAGGTCTTCAGTGAGATATAATTACCGACTCTAAAAGTTAGTCTGGGTTAATTTTTTTGTGTCTCCCAGCAGGGGTGAGATTGGAATAGAGTCCTGAATTTTTTTTATTAGGAAACTTGTATTGTCTTAACTGGGGATTTTAGTAACTGATTCTGATAATGTAGTAATCTGTTTTTGTTACGATTATACTATTTTTAGTAACTTAGGATATAAAAGCTCTGAATAAGCAACTAATTAATCCTCAGCATGTCCCTGTGAGGTTGGTAAAGGCGCTGTAACAATCACTTCATTCGTTGCTGTGCTATGTCTGCTTTTATTGCGGAATACAGCAAGGCAAAGAAGTGCTACAAGATATGGGAGGGAAGATGAATATCAAATCTTATTGAATGCATGGGAGGAATTAAGCAAGAAGAAAAAAATGTTACTACCCAGCTTAGAATTTGGTCAAGCCACCATGATGCACTCACAAGAAAATGTCAGGGGAGCTTTAGTGATCAGGGCGTCTGCTTTATGTCTAGCCAAATCCACAGCGCATATAATGGTACCACACACAGTGCACTGTGGTGGGGAATGGCTTAATAGCAGGGTGTAAATATCAAGGATTAAAAATAATTTATCTCATTTCCTTTTATTTGGAAATAGGATTTATCTATTTAAACTACATTTCTTCAAAAAAAAAAAAAAGTGAAGAAAAGAGAAAACCAAAACCTCTGAGATCATGACTGCTCTCTGAAGGCTGACTCTCCGTTTTCATAGCCTGCTCCATCGGTGTTGCAGTGCAAAGCGGTACTCCTCACAGTCCCTTCTCCATACGGGCAGCTTCTTTCTTCTCCTCAGAGGACAGTTTATTTTCTACTCAATGCTAAGTCTCGTGTTTCTCTTGCTTCTTTAAATGAGAGCAAGCACTGTGCTTGTGTTCTGCTCCTTTTCCAGTGCCTTTTTGCTGATCTTCTCTGCATGTGTCAGAAAGGTCAGGAAAACAAATCAATACAGAAAAGGACCTCCTGCCCCTTTTAACCTAACCTGTAGGAGGGAGGAAAGGGAAATCGCCAATTACATGAAAGGGAATTATAAATATGCTTGAAAAAGCACAGTGGGAGTGGGAGTTTGGAAGGACAGGTGTTGACAAGACCAGTCTCTGCAGTTCATGGGGTGCCTGTATGAACTCACGGTCTTCTCATCCACGACAGCATATCTGGGCAGATCTGTAGAGCTGAAAGGCATTCCATGAAAGAGGCACTGTAACAGGGAATGGCCCTCTCACTTCAGCATCACTGACCGTGAAGGTGTCTTCAAAGGAGACCTTGGTGCACTGGTAGCTGGACTGAGACTCACCACATGATTTCAGGGCTAGCAAATGCTGACCGCTGTCTTGTACTGGCTGGGTTTGCTTCAGTAAACTTTCTGGTTACTGCTGTCTTATTTCCACTCCTCCAGGTAACTGGCTCCTTCTTCTGCAAATAACCACCATGCATGATGCAGAACATCAGGAAGCAGGAGAGAGGGTCTATATCTGCACAACAACTGGAATCCTGCTGCACCACTGCTGGAGCAGTGAGGCCTATAATTGAGTTTTTGTCTGAGCTCAAGCCTGAATACTACAGCTGGGTTTACTAATGATGGCCTCTGCATGCAACATCTAGCATCAAGCGCTCAGCTGAGGGTCTTCCATTAGGAGAGCACTCCTGGGAGCTTCCTCAGCAGTCGATGGAGAGAAGATATCTCTCCCTTCACTTCTAATGATGAAGACTTCTAGATGGCTCATATAGGGTCTTCAAGCAAGTGTCTTATGTTAGATGCTAAAAATTCAGGCCTCAATCTCTTAAATTATTCTAATCTTTAGACATCTGCCTTTGAATTCAGCCTTGATTGATCTATCAGGTGCAAGACTTTTGGACACCCTGCTTTCCCCCCAACTCCACCTCAGGTGCCTTACTAAGAACTGCTTTTCACTTGCTACTAATATGGCAAATACCACAGTGTAGAAAAGTGGCTAATCTCTCTGCCTGTCTCCTAGCATCAAGATCAGCATGTAGAGAGCTGCAGAAAGCAAAGTGAGCCACCACTTTAAAACCCAGGAGTTCAAACAGTGGCCATCCATCCTGGGTAAGCAGCAACACTTTGCACAGGTATCAGTGGATGGCTACTGCACCCCTCGCTAGCTGTTTGCTGAACCTCTGGTCTCCTCTTTGCATTACATTTTTCTCACTGAATGAGCAGCAGAGATCAAACTCTCTTTTTAAATATATCTACATATATAGCCCTCTTGCAGGGGAAAACAACAATGTCTGTATTTCTCAGAAAGATCAACATGAGTGCTGCTGAGCACAGGATGGTGGTGCTCCTCCTGTGCAGTGGTAGAAAGTCAGTCACCAGAGCAAAGAGACAGAATCAGGGCACAGAAACTACAAAACAAATGTTTTTCCTTCCCGTGGTGGTCTGTTGTACTACTGAAATATTGCTTCATTAAAAGGTTTTTACAAATAAAGTTCATATGTTGTTTGCAGTAAGAACCTTTTGAAAAAGCAGCTGTTAGAAAAACAACATTCTTTTGCAGATGCTAAAGCCAGAGGGCCATATTATGGATGTTTTTAAGTGTTCACTTTTTCTCCTTCTTTGTGTCCTGCACTGAGTCATTACACTTTGGGCCTGTTTTTGCTCTTCAGCTGACTATGCAATGCTGATAGCAGAGCAAGGCTAGAAGATGGACGACGCAGGTGTGTTGCACCCTCCATTTTTAAATGCCTCCTGGAAAGGTCTGTTTGGATAAGCTGCTGACATCTGCAGTAAGGTTGCTGTGCCTCTTGGTACACTGTTTTCCTACAAAGGATAAACTCTAGGACTCTGAATAAAGCCACAAGTTAGGAAACCGTTCAGGGTTTTGGGGTGAAATTTCTCACACTGAAATACCCTATGTTGTCAGATAAGTAAGCCTAAGATTTATATCCCCAGAAATGAAAGCAGAAATTTGTCCATTAGACCGGGCAGAGAGTAATTTACCTGCAGATGCCTTTACTCTAAGTGAGAACATGGATGCTTTACTAGGGAGAAGCAATAGGCTTTGAGACAAGTTGAGACCGTGGCTTTGGCTTCCTGTGCAGCTCTAGGTGGTTCTGGTCTTCGTTCAGGGCTTTGGAAGGCTTCAAAATGCTGTTGATAAGGAATTATTAACATGAAGACCCCTTGCATTGCTGGATTATATACACCTTAATGGGCCCTCCTTATGGAGGGCCCCAGATTTTGATCCCAGTGGTGTAAACCTGGAGTAGTGTATTTTAGTGGATTTCAATGGAATTCTCTAGAAAAATCCACATAAAATGCAAATGAAGCAATTTTAAAGCAATATGTTTTTATGCTAGTTACCTGCCCCTGTCCTTCAGCCTCAAAAATTGTTTGGGATTCTTATGTTGATTTGAAAATGGCTGGTCAGAAAGATATCTAATCAATCACTATTCACACTGTTATAGGAATTTTCCTCTTGCAGTCCAATGTACCTCGGAATGTGACACAGAAGAGCTCAGCATCTCTCTGAGGTGACAGTATGGTCACCCATCTGTAACTTGCTTGGGAGCGTTTTGCAGACCTTTTGGGGTTTAGCTGCTCAAAACATCACGCAGCGATGTTTGGCGTGAACTTCTGCTCACGTTTATCTCTCAGTGGAGACAGCAGCGTGGAAGCAGTAGTCCCCCCTGGGACGACTCCTCTAATGCGTGCTCTAAACGGTCAAGACGTGCTGCTTACCTTCTCCTCAATCACAAAAAGAGGAGTATGTGGCTCACTAAGACTTAAGCAACGAAAATCAGAGTAATGGGCTGTAATGAAGTAGATTGATGACAGAAAAGCTGTGTAATTAGCACGTAAAAGTTAATTGTTGCAGGCATTGCACGTGGACTGAGATGTTTTATGCAGAGGCAAGCTTGGCTGTTTGCTGCGACATGGCAGGGTACACTGAGTTCTGTGGATTTACACAGCGTGCTTCACGCCGCAGCTGCGCATTTATTCTGCTGATCAGACAACTCTGCGGGCAGTTACCCCCATCGCCCCATGCTGTTCGACTTGTACCGTGTGCTGACGTGCTTGTGCTGTGACACAGCCCTGAGTGTCCTGCCACTAAGCTGTAATAGCAAGCATGACAAAAAAATCCTCCTCATCTTTCCTCTCCTGCTATTTTGACTCAAACTCTGCTGGAAATTTGGAACCAGATTCCAGAAGCCCATCAAGCCCTTGTCTACCGTAGTTTACTCACAATTTCCCTTTAGAAAATGCTATTGACAACAACCCTCAAGCCAAGATGTTGTGAAATTATCCTGAAATCGCATGCGATGTGAGCCTGCAGAATTGGTTTGTGATTCTGATACCTCTAGTGTTATGATTTAAGGCTTTAGCTTTAACCACAAATGGAATATTCTGTGTGTATGTGTGTGTGCATAACACAATTGTATTTTTACTGCCCACAAACACACACACAATTAGACAGAGCAAGCTGTCGCTGCCCATAGGTTGGGGTTCAGGAAACAGATGTGCCTGTATCTTGCAGTGTCCTCAGATCTCTAGAAGAGATGAACAGCAAAGATCAGGAAGAGAAATTACTTTAAAAGTGATTTTGCAATAGTCCCCTAAAGGCATGAATGAATGGTAGACATTTACTCCAAAATCCTTCTACATAGTAGTTTTTAATCTGCAGCGTAAGAATTGCACTTGCTTATATAGTAACAGAGAATCCTGAAAATTTTATGGGTGTCTGATAAAGCTAATAAGTGAACCTCAGCCATCTTCTTCTGTGAAGTCCTTGAAATGGTGAGACTCATGCTGCAGCGCAGCGCCTTTGGGTTAGATGGCTACTTCATGGCACAGAAATGACAAAGCTCGGGGTAGCTTGTTGGAGGGTATGGTAAAAGCCTTTCCTGAGTGACTGGTCTTTTAAATTCCTAAAAACACCAAAGGTTTATGAAACACACCTAGCCATCGCAGACATGTTTATTCATACATAGCCATAGATTTGCTTACATGGGAGAGGTAAACGAAGACCTCTTTTTGGAGTCCTCTTTCCCTGGCAGACTGTTGGGCTGCAGCTATGACAGGACCTAGATTTGAGCCATCCATGGTTTGAGATTTAATTTTGAAAAACACAAATCTTCCACTTGATCTTTCCAAAGAGCAGCTTCCAACATTACCTCATGTCAGATTTTCTTTTGTGGTGGCGGGGGTAAGAGCAGCCAAGCTGTGCAAGGAGACCTCTATAACCTTACGACTGCTGTCATGCTGGGTGATCTACTGCTTCAGTCCTACATGAAGCATGGGGGAAAGTGAAGGGTGTAGGCAGGAGCAACGATAGGTCCATCAGCTCTGCTGCTGAATCTTCACTGGTGGCTAAGCTAGTGTCCTTGGAAAACACTAAAATCCCAAAAGGTAAGGCAGAACAGTGCTTAGCTTCTTTGATATGTGAACAATGTTGGATACCACCTGCATTCCCACTCTCCAGTAGCAGTAGCAGCAGTAGCAGTAGTAGTAGTAATAATAATAGTAATAACAATAATAACAATAACAATAANAATAATAATAATNNTANTGCATGCCCAATTGGTTTCCTTCATTATGAGTTAGAACTACAATAAGCAACATCCATCTAGTTTTAGTGTTTTTCCCGTCCTGGGTTTCTGAGACCTGTTTGTAAGTCTTCCTGAGGCAGCAGCTTGAATCTGTGACAGGAGGGGGTTGCCTTTCCTCGTTCTGATGCAGCCTCTCTGACTAATCCAAGACCTTCCCTAAAATAGCCCTTGGCATGTCTTCTGGATGGTGGAGAGTTGGTAAAAGGTAGTGGAGGAGCCTCTACAGAAAGTAGAAGAGTGGAGGAGCCTCTGCAGAAGACAAGAACTTCTGTTCCAATGCTGTGAGTCACTTCGTGTGGTCGTAGGGGTTTATCTGGAAGGGCGAAAGCCTGACAGTGGAGAGGCTGTGTCACTCCAAACGACACCATGGACATCTCTGCTATCATTACTCCCTGTAACCAGCGCCACAGCATGGCCCTGTTTCTAATTTTTCCTACTTATTTGATTATATAGGCCCCTTTCTGTCTGCAGGCAAGTCAGGCAGCAAGCTTTCCAGCAATGACAGCAGGCGACAGTATTTACTGAAGGGAGCAGAGCTGTCAGTTTGGGAACACATGGGAAGGCTGCAGGAAAAAAAGACACCAGCCTCGGTATCGGCCTCAGCTTCACTCAGGCTGAGCCGAGCCTACCAAAGTCTTAGAGGTCTGAGTGGGTCACGAGGACTCTGAAGAAAGCAGCCGTGAAGAAATCTGGGAGGGATTAAAAGAGTTAAGTCTGTGCATGGCCACCCAGCAGTGCGAAGGACTGGCTAACTCCAGAAACCAAGGCCAAACACGTAGGAATGAAGTACTAGTGTGATTAAATTTGGGTTTGCAAACTCCAGCCAGCATCAACAGGAGCCGCCATGGAAACAACCCGCAGGGTCCTGCTGCACAGGATGTCTAAGGCAGGGAAGCCTAGCCCTCTGTAGCTATCAAGAGATGATGGAGCCAGAGCATGTCACCACCAGAGGTACTGACAAAGCACAGCCTGGTTCCCAGAGGCGAATCCACTTCCATCAGCAGCTCAGGAGTGCTCACTCGCTGGCCATCTGTCAGAAGCCATGAAGGATAGGGAGCTGGGTGCATGTGGAGCGATTTGAAGTTACTGGGATGCTGCTCTGGGTTCTCAAGCAGAGGAAACACACTGCTGCTAAATCCAGGGTTGGGTCCATAACCATTGGAAGACAGCCCAGAAGTGTTGCTGGTTGATGACTTCTTTATAGCTGGGAGAAAAGCTTGAGTTAGGCTTAGAGATTTTGTTTTCTAACCATAACCTTGATTTGCTCTGACTTCGTATGAACAACAAAATTTGTGAAGTGTCACTGCTTATAACATACTTTTTTGGGGGGAAGACGGTCTTACACTCAGATGAACGGTGCCATACAGTCTTTAAGGGAAAAAAAAAGGTGGTTTGTAAATTGAACTTCTTTGGATGCCTGGTTATTACTTGCTTCACTTGATTTTGGCATCCCCCTTCTTGAAACCCGAACACATGCTTTGGAATAATGATGGTGATTCGGGCTTTTAAAACACCTTCTAGCAATTTTATTTGACAATGCAAATTCCGTCATCTCAGACAAGTTCAGACTTTGGCAGTTGCTTTTCATTCACGCTGGCGAATGCAAGAGCAGAATGGGATCCTGATAATTAAAATCCCTGGAAGGCATTCCTTGCCCTCCATGACTTAAGGGAAGGTTGTAAACACTGCATCCAATACCCCTGGTTATGCTGGCTCAGAAACAAATTTGACAGTGCAGGGTGTGAAACCATTAATTTTCGGCTGATGCGCTGAGGACTGAATTTTACTCTGACACTGGAAAAATGATGCAGCTCTGGATTTACATGGTGGAGGTTATGTTCTGTCTGAGACATTTGTAGTTCAATAAATTGGTGAAGATATTGGAAGAATAAATTTTGAGGGGAATGGGATCACCTCATCTTAATCCTGAAACTTGGGCTAAGACTAAAAAAGTACGGCGAACAGTTCCTAGTACTGCAGAGCAACCTAAGCAGATGAGACAGCCTCGTCATTTCTGTACTACAGAGTAAAGGAACAAATAAAGGCACCTCCTAAGAATGCTACTTTCTGCCTAAACTTTACAAGTCCCTTGAAAAAAGAGGTATAATGAATTGATAAATACAATGCGAAACTCTTTAGGAAAGAGGAAAGAACTGGAGTTAATGACACCGTTTTCCAGCCCCTGGATCTACTCAGGCTCATGTTCCTGGAATACTTGGGTTCTGGCATTTCAGCTATCAAGTAATACCATTGCACGGACATCGTGTGACAGGTCTCTTATCACACACAAGCTTGCATGTTGTCTGCATAAACATGCTTATCACGTGTCTCATGATGGCGCAGGGGTGCCAGTTTTTCTCTCCTTAACAGTAAAGCAATATTAATCCCACAAAAGACCTCGCATGAACCTGACAAGTCAGTCAAAACTGGTTTTGTGTGGAGTAGCTGCTACTTGTTTTGTTTGACTTGTTTGGGTTTTGTTTTTAATTCATATTCCTGCTCCAACATGGATTGCAGAAGTTGCCTAGAAACCATCTCGCGTCAGCTTACTCATCCAGGAAACACGACTACCCATACGCAGGCAGAGAGATGAGCTTCCTAATTTTTTAAAGAAATGCAATTAATCCTCCCCGTCCCCTCCCATGGATGTGCTATCTGAGAATTTAGGGTGAAAAAAAATAATACATCACTGAGTCAGAAAAGTCTGGCACACATATTGTGTGGGAGTGTGCAGATGGAGAAGGTGCTTTCAAGGTGGTGCCGGAGTCAGAGCCACATTTGCCCCCACTAGAAGGTCCGTCAGGCTTCTGGTGGACCTTCCACTTCTTCTGGTGACACAAAGCAGCCATAGACATAGTTTGACTGGGCTTTACACTTTCACCTCCTTGCTTGTGAAAATACTTGTTATTCTTTTGCTGTGCATCCTGTCCAAAATCTCCTCTTGGCTCTCCCTATCTCCCATAGTAGCTGTGACCCACTGCTCTTCTGCAGCCAGTAAGAGGGCTATGTGCTGGGCAGCCAGAATATCAGGGGAGTTTCTTGTGTTCTTCCAGGATAAAATCACCTTATGCGTGATAAATCCAGAGCAGCTGGTAGCACTAAACACAGATCTGATGTTGGAAACATCCTGTGCAAGTAGAGCTTGGAAAATAGGGCATTTGTCTGGGCTAGATTAATTTGGGGTATGAATCAAAACTCAAAGGTTTTATTAGGCTGTCCAGGAAAAAGCAAAACCAGAAAAATAATTTTGGGTTGACCTGTAACACTTTATTTGGAAAATACTTATTTTGGGGTGCCTCGCCTTTTCACTTGTAACTTCAGATGCTCTTTAAATAAAAAATGACATCTCAGAAAGAAGTGGTGAAAGGAATTAAATACTTCTTAAGTTGAAAATGAATGTTTCAACACTGCAAAAAAATTACTCCATTTGTGGGACCTGAAACAGTTAAATTTGGATTGAATTGCCCAATGCTTCTGCTTTTCCGGGAACTCCACTTTCTGGCAAGGTTTACTATGCCTTGGCCATTTTTATGTGATTGCAGGTAAGAAGTAAAGGTTTTCGGGACACGTGTGAATACCTGCACAATAGGAGGACCTGGATTGCAACTTCCAAATGTAATTCAGTACCAATTTTAACCTATCCCTACTCACTCCTTCCTCTCTCTTAATGCCTCTCTGCTGCTGCTGTTGGCTTTTTTTGATGGAGGGCTTTAACCCGTTCCCCATGGAATGGACTTTCCATTGCATAAAGTGGCTTGCATAGAGGAGATTATTAAAAAAAACAACTAACAAAAGCTGCACTTTACTGCACTGCTGCTGTGGTGAAGGTGGGCAGGCGTGGGGGGCTGAGACCCTGGGGGTCAGAGCTTGCTGCGCCTGGGGGAGGCAGGGGAGAGCCCCTTGCTCACCATTCGGGCAGTGGGGGCAGAGGCCCCCGAACTGACATCTGGACAGCGTGGTCCGACGCTGTTCAAAGTAGCAACCTCCTGGTGTAAATGGCTGTTGACCAACTGACTGACCTTCATGTTTTAAGCCAGCTTCTCTGCTCGCCAGGCAGGAGTCTGAATCTATTAGCACTGGGATGGTATGCAAAGCTTTCATTTAGAGATGCTGGCGGAGACGGTATGGCTGAGGATTTCTGAAAGCCTTGGGAGCTTGGGTGGTTTGGAGCGGAAAGGGTGCATACATGGACATGGTATGGATTGTTTATATGAGCTCTGATCCTCTTTTTTCTGAGCATTTTAGCAGGTGCTAGGGTCACAGAATCACAGAATGTTAGGGGTTGGAAGGGAACTCTGTGGGTCATCTAGTCCAACCCCCCTGCTGAAGCAGGGTCACCTACAGCAGGCTGCACAGGACCTTGTCCAGGCGGGTCAGAAGGAAGGGCAACTAAGACAGCTTTAACCATTAGGACTCAGTGTTTATTTATGACTTTCAGGAACCACAGGTAGATTTTGATTACTGCCGAGTAATAATGTCCTCTCATTTCTCCATGTGCACCCAAAATGCAAAGGGCTGGCTCCCACCAACTCCAGGCTTCGTGGGCAGCCCTTCACAAGGATGGCAGAGAAGGTCTTTCCCGACAGGTGCCCTAGTGAACATGCTGTATTGGACTCTCTGGGTGAGTCTGAAGAAACGTAAGGGATACTTTGTTTATACCTTTGTCTCCCCTGAGAGTGATAAAAACTATATGAGTACCTGGCTCAGGCCTCTGAATATGAATTTGCGGTTACTGATTGTTCCCACCTTTAACGGGGTGACACATGAGCTCTGAAAGACACATGGAATTTACTGGCACGGTAGGGGTCAGGCAGCAAGACATTGCTATTTGCAAGAGGGACGCTAAATCTGCTTACGGATTTAAATGCACATTGGTCTTGGCAATGCAAGCCATCCTGTAAGACTTGAACACTGACCTAAGGAAATATGTCTAGTAAAGGTAACTAATTTCCTGCAAATCTGAGCATATCACAGGCTTTTATCTGAAATCAGAATATCATTGTTCCGATCATCTAACAGACTGAAGATGGCTTCTCATTGCAGGAGCAATGGTATCGCTATCACTGAAGAAATGTTCAGATCCTCTGACCTCGAGGAATTCAAAGTGCTTTAAGGTGGAGTGTTTATTTCAGCAATGGAAGGATAAAAAGCATACTGGGGGACATCTGAAAGATATCTTTTTATGCTACTGCAAGAAAGATACAGGTTAAATCTGCCAAAAAATCCCAAATTTTCCCTGCAAAGGCAATTTAAATCTGTAAGCAAAAAACCTGATCCGGAGCAGTAAAAGCTCAAGCACCTTCTTGTGTGGTGGTGTGGCTCCAGTGTAAGTGTATGGCAGTATCTCTGCAGGTTACAGCCAGCAGAAGGGGGGTCTTGCTAGTCCAGGAGTTAGGCAACATTTGAAAGGGATGTAATGTGTTTTTGAGCACAAACAGAGCTACGCTTTAGGGATCTCCTAACCCTCAAGTTAATGCAATGAATTGCAAATCTTCTTTACTTCACCTGCATAGCCAGTTACTTCTGGCAGTCTGGAATGCTTGCTTCAGACAGCGAATTCGGCAGCGAAGCAGAGCAATGTGAAGGAGGGTATGCCTGGCTTAACACCGTTTTGTCTTGCCTGAAAGTTCCTGTTGTATTGGTGGCAATCCCAAGCCTGCCTTGTCCAGCTCTAGCTAGATAAAAGCAAGGCGTTCAGTTTAGTTGTCTTAAGTAACTCTCTAGTGCAGATCTGTAAGGTGAGCTGCCTCTGGAGAGAGCTATATCCGAAGGTAAGTCAGGAGGGACTTGAATTGCCTCTTCAAAGTGTCGTGTTCTCCCTCTGTTTCTCCTAGAGAAAACTTAGGCAGCTAATTTAGACAGGGTGCAGGTGGAGCTAATAAGCCACAAGGGACCGAGTGCCCTTTGGTTGCCATTAGTGCTCTGACTATAGGCCGTGGCACGTTAGCATCCAGTGTTGCTGAGACAGCATTGCTGCTGGTAGTTGATGCGTAAACGGTCAGGCAGCTGTGGAAATGACTGATCTGTTGAGTGGACCCTGCCGGTAGTCTATATAATCTTACATAGACTTATATAAACTTATATAAATTATTACCAGCTTGGCTTAATTACAAGATAATGTCTTCAAATACAGCCTGGGCACACAAGAGTTTGATTTTTAACTGTAAAGGAGTGTTGAACAGAGGACTGGCAGAAGTGCTAAGTATCATAGAGACCCAGTCTCTACTTTTAACACCAAGCATTTTATGGATATTGTTGTAAATCTCCTGAAAATTCACTTCATGCTCAAAGTGCGGCAAGTTTTTAAGAGCATGAATGCATTAATCATAGGTAAGGAGGCTGAGTTCCAGTTTGCAACTGAAGGGGGGAGCTGGTATCTGAACATCAAGGTGCGGCTGGTGCTTCCCTGGCACAAGCAGCTGTGCCTTACGGCTGTTTTCTCCGTGTTCTTCGGTTTCCTTCCAGTTATGTCCTGTCTGTCCTTGGTTATCCAGGCTATATCAGCAACTCCTGCAAAAGTTAATCAAGATTTCAAGGCAGAGTTGAGGCCTCTTTGAACATATTTTCCTCGACAAGAAAGAATAAACAGGAGACCCACAAAACTAAGATGGGAGGCTAATTGCAGTCATTGAAATTTGACGCACTCTGCTTTTTTATAAGTGGAGGAAAAGGCATTATATTCCAGAAAAGTAGTAAAACAAGTGTCATTTTGGTTTTATAGTGCTATAGTCTATTAGTATACCCAAACCAGGCCTCTGCTACTGAATCTTTGGGTGCCAGGGCTGTTAGGTCATGCTGCTATAGTTTCTAAATAAGCAGTCATCTAATGAAGTTCTTTGGTATAAATTCATGTGTGCCTTTTGCTGTGTCTTGCAGCTTCCTCTGCAGTGGTAGTTAAAAGTTGTAGTCGCTTTATGCTCTTGTTTTGTTCGCATGGAGCACTCTGGTTACTATCAAAGTAGTAAACTTCAGAGAGAGACCACAGTGCAAAATTCAAGTGCTAAAAATAAATAACAGGCCAAATGGTCAAGACTTTGGGTGCAATTTCCACTGAAGTCAAATGCAGCTCAGCCGCAGTTCTTGTGCATGTCTATCTGCAGGGACACTTGTATCCAACTTGGTGGCCATAAACTGTGCAGTCAAATTTGAATTTAATAAACATTCAGAAATGTGCTTCACAAAGCTCTGACTAAACACATCCTCCCACACTGTTCTGTTTAGGCAGCTGTCTCCTATATCTCCCAACCCTACAAAAGAACCTGAGTAAGGTGTCTGTCTGGTTGGACTCGGCAATCTAGCCATAAATCCCTAGCTGTCATTCCTGTGCTGAAAGCTGTCAAGGGGCTGCTGGAGGAAAAATTATCCCAAGCTTCAGCCTTTCCTTCTGTCTAGACATATTCTCCTTACCTGGCATGCTGTGGAAGTGAGAAGGTACGCTGGGGTGTTCGCTGATGCTGCATCTGGGAATCACGATAAATAGAAAATGTCTGAGAGCTGAAACTCAGCTTAGAGCCTCTAAATGCACAAAAGCAACCCAGCACCTGCAGCCTTGGAAGCTGGGCTGAAAGATAAGTGAATTTTTACATATGCTGTTTAAGGTTGTTACTGGCCACCTCGTTGCTGAAGATAGTTTAGGTAGTGAAATAAAATGCAAGTGGCCAGTCTCTAACAAACAGTGGGTCAGACAAGTGGCTGGGTTAAACTGGGGTGGATAGATTGTAGCTGCAGCATCTGGGAGCAGAGGAGGAGATAGAAAATGTATAGCCGTGGACTGAAGCCTGCACCAAGTGATGTCTGCGCTTAGATGAAATATATTCCTTAGCGATATCAGGGCTGCTGTTGTAGAGTCTAAATGGGATCCTGTGATGAGCCCGATCTTTGATGGTGTTGGATTAACATCACTGCTCATTCCAGCTTATTATGTGTCCTGTAGTATCTGTCATGTCTTTCTGCCATCTACAGCAAATAATGACTCCAGCAATTACGAAGGCTTTGTGTGCCTACAGATCAGAAATGCTATCTCGCAAAGGGCAGACTTTCCCCATCTCAGCATTGCAAATTCTTCCTTCACGTCATGATTTGGCTCTTTTTGTCTCCCTTTTTCTCTGCACCCAATAGTTCATGAAACAGCAGAAGCTTTACGGGGGAGAAAAAAATGAGAGGCAGCTTCACCTCCCATCTTTCCCATTTTTCTACCCGACCCTCCTCCTTCTCTCTGGAGCCAGAACAGAATTTGGTATCAAACATGCAAGTTCTGCTTCGCTCAGCGTCTGATCGAAAGTCCTCTAAAATCAATGGAAAAATTCCCGCGGGCTTTGCTGTTCTCTAGATTATTTCCAGCTCCCATCTAGCTATGTCCCTTGGGCTGTACAGGCATGCAGGGTGGCCGGGGGAGCTCAGAGGGGGGGGATTTTTGGTAGAGCCGCTCACAAAAGGGAGCCTTGTCTCCCTGTGTGAAGTGTGAGGCTCCCGAGTTTTCCACTTGGTCCAAATCTGCAATTCGTCTGCTTTCCCATGCTCGTGCTCACACTGTAACACACCACCAGACAGGCACGGGGCTGAGTCGGGAGCATGTTTTGTTTTGCTCTCCCTTTTTTCTCTCATCTTTGGTTGCTCCCTGGTCCCCCACACACTCCTCACCTCAAGCAGCAGTGATCCACTGCCCCTTCTCCAGTGCATCCTCCATCTCTGCGGACACCTGATTTGGCTGTTAGCATGCTGCTCCCTAAAATGGTTGTGAAATCTAAATCAGAGCTTGCTCTGCCATGCTGTCCCGATGAGCCTTCCACCGTGCCTGCAGTACTGCCGTGTCCTTGACTCCATCTTCACAAAATAACCTTGAGACCACAGATGGAGGCAGAACAACGGGGTGCATGGGGAGGGTCTGCTCAGAAAGAAAGCCTTGGAGGTAATGCTTTACATTTGACACACATGGCTTCGGCATGGGAGCTTCGGTTTGGCAAAAATATGGAAATAATAGCACTTTTGATCTTCAAAGTGCTCTTCGTTCACTAACTAATGAGTGTAATGTTAGGCTTTACAAATTGGTCATGCTCTGAAAATATATTTGGTAGCAAAGACCAAGGGTCAAGCTTTAGCTACTGTAATGGCTTTGAAATGTTGGTACCAATTTCATGGTTGAAAATTAAGGACCAAAGTCTGTTCTAAGGGTACGACATCTTGTTTAGTCAATGGGAATTGCATGCCCGTTAATGAGAGCTGAATCAGATCCTAATTAATTTCAGGCTTGCCACATATATTCTTCCATTTCAATACACAGGATTACTGGCAACATCTGCCCTTACATGTGAACACACCTGAGCTTTGGGATATGTGAATTGGATATTGGTCCTAATATGAGACTTCCTATGCCAGCATTTCTTGTATTTGTTCCTGTGGGATCCTTTGCCAAGGGAGCGAGAATGACCCAAAAGTACCCAGCCAGTTTCTGTTTACGATATCATGTGCACGCGCCCCAACACACACACAGGGTCAGCTGTAGCTTTGTGGATGCCCTGGGGTACCCAGGAGTGAGCCTGGGATGTTGAGTCCTTGGTCCCCCCATGCAGTCAAGGCTCTAACAAGAGCAAGCTGCATAAGCTTTACTGTTCATGTATGGATGGTGTGGCTGTGGCTCCACTCATTCCATCCAGGTTTATGGGAGGAAGGATCCCAGCCTGAGCACGGTGTGGGAGGGATGGGGGCTTTCTCCAGGAGCAAGACCAGAGTCACAGCCTTGCAAGGTAAATACAAAATGAGCTAATTTTAAAGGTATCAAATTATTCAGGACGGAGTAATTCAGCTCTGCAAAATGCAAGGTCCCTGTCTGGTGTCCAGGACAGAGCTAGGTAAACTCTGTCCCATGGCAAGCAGGGCCTAGATCCGCTGCATTAAAGAGCTGCAGGCACTGATTCCCAGTTCTCTCGGGTGAGAGACAGAGCAGTGTTGTGTTTGTGTTTTCAAGATTAAGTATCTCAAATCATAAATGTCAATAGAATTAGGAAGTACATTGAAAGCTTCCAAATTATTTAAAATTAAATAACAACCCTGTAATGCAGCCAAGCCAAGTATGGCTCAGATCGGTTCAACCCTTGCAGGAGGCAAAGGAGGCTTTCAGTTTCTTTGCTCAATCACTTCACTAAATTCCAGTTCCTCTTAAAAGCTTGGCAGTCCTTATCCTCTCCCACTTACTTCTGATACAAGTCCCCTTTCTCTACGCTCAGATTTCTGATGCTTCCTATGCTTACCCACCTTCCCATATCCCGGAGCCTTGCTGAGCCTCAAGGCAGTGCTCCTAATAAGGACAGTGAACGATATTTTTGCTAGAAACTTACTTGTCCTGTGTCACCACTGCATTATGCTGGGATGTGTCTGTGCGCGAGCAGGAGAAATGTTGCCCTGTTGTTTCGTGGGATTTGTGGTGGGAAGTGCACTGCACACTGTTAGCCAGTGATGCCTTTGGGGGACATGAGAGAGTCTTGGCCAGCCCTTGTCCTCAGCAAGGTGTGGAAATAACCTGAAGTGAGATGCAGGGCAGATGTGTTGGTGGAGGTATATCGTAGAGGTGAAGCTTCTGACCTCAGGAGTGTCATTATTACACAAGAAAAAAAAGCAGTCAAGAAATGGCCTGTAAAATCCCAGCACTGCTACCTAGTGAAAATCCCCACCCGCCCTGGTCAGGCACCTGTAATGTGGTTTTAGTGTGCGAGAAACACTGCTGCTAGCGTCCCTGGGCTCTCCAAATTCAGGATGTACCTCTAGACCATGGCAGTGCACATTTTTTCCTGTACTTTTCCTTCTGAGGACAGACATGGTATTAGTGTGTTCTGTGGTCAGAGGGAAATACATCCGACAGGCTGCAGCTCAACCTGAGCGTGTGCTTTTATGCACGCGATTCATTAGCTTTCCTTTCCTGTTCTCTCACAGGTACTCAGGGAAAAGCAACAGCAGAAGATGCTGTAGGACAAAGCCACAAAAATAAACCACAGGTCCTGAAGGACGTGATTTTCAGCTAGAGTAGTTCTTGTTGCAGCTGAGGTTGCTTTGTGCTTTGACTTGTGCTTATAGCATCCTGTACTGGCAGTGGGCTTTACAGCCTCTAATGTGTTCGTATTTCTGCTGGGCCATCCCACGAGCACAGGACTGCAGTGCGTGGTCTTATTTTACAGAATCACAGAATCACAGAATGGTTGGGGCTGGAAGGGACCTTTGTGGGTCATCTAGTCCAACCCTCCTGTTGAATTTTCTTCTGTAATCTCTTTCTAGGCTCTTACTGAGATTACCTGTCTTGGGGTATCTTGCTTAGGCTGGATGGACTACTCAAATGTTCTTGGTCCAAGAAGATCTTCTTCCCTCTGAGGGTGACACAGCACTGGAACAGGCTGCCCAGGGAGGTTGTGGAGTCTCCTTCTCTGGAGATATTCAAGACCCACCTGGACAAGATCCTG
>Ga0065711_1026986_pt1 | contig 55967 bp, 31 predicted proteins | sample Hoacrofraction12_FD_59098 | JGI IMG/M metagenome (GOLD analysis project Ga0065711, IMG submission 59098) | Hoatzin crop microbial communities from Cojedes, Venezuela - Epithelial fraction 12 v2 (version 2) | ecosystem: Host-associated > Birds > Digestive system > Esophagus > Crop | place... | reverse complement strand
GCGTGACATTGGCCTTTCTCCAGTCCTCGGGCACCTCTCCTGTCCTCCAGGACCTCTCAAAGATGATGGAGAGTGGCTCAGCAATGACATCTGCCAGCTCCCTCAGCACTCGTGGGTGCTGAAGTCTTCATAGAACAACTGAAAATTGAGACTGTGTGCTGCAGGGTTTGATTAGACACAGTATATTTTCTTCTGGTTGTATGGGTGAACTAGTTTGTATTCTTTCTGTTGCAGGCCGTTCAGTGTTTTTAATTAAATACAGCAGCATCCCACCTGGCGTGCCTTTACTGCAGTGTTGCTCTTGATGTAACATTAAACCATTTTGGCATTTGCCACTGTTTTGCATGTTGGTAGCTAGAATTCAAGGGAAATATTAAGCTGGACCATTCTTGAAGGGTATTAGGGCATATGATAATACAAATACTATAGAATTGTAATGTATATTCTTTCAAGCTTTTAAACTGTGGGACTTCCAGACCATTATCAATTCTCAATGTTTGTCATCATGTTACATTTTAGAATACTTAACTGACAAACTGATATCTTGATGGTGATAAGACCAAAATCACAATGTGTGTACATAACAGTCATAAAAGTATTCCTTTTTCACAAATTTGTCAAGTCTCATGAATCCATGGAGTGGTTACTACAACAAACTGCAGTAAGATGTTCTACAGATTCTTTATTCCTGTGTAATGACCGACTCTTTTGGTACTGCCTTTTCAACTTTAATTTCATGCATTTGCCGATCTCCTCGTACTGGGAGCACATAACAAACAGTAAATCCACATTTAGTGTCTCTATGCCACTTATTACTCTGTAAAACTCTACAGTCTTCTTTCCTTACTCATCTTTTTTCGATACTAAAAGTTCATTTTCTGATATCCCTTATACAGAAGTCATGATTATCCTTATCCATCTGATCTATATTTTTTTTTTATTCTGTTGTTTCCTTTGACACAGAGAGCTCTGAAATGCACACAGAATTCTAGAAGCGGATGTGAAGGATGTACATAGTGGCATAATGTTTCCTTTATTCCTTAGTAAATTTGGAGTATTTCTGCTCTAAGTGAAGATTCTTCGCAGTCACATGAAGTTTTCAAGCCAAGTTGGTTGCTAATGTAACTGATGCTATATGCATTAAATTAACTACCAGAGTGAAACCACATTTAATTTTGTATTTAGAAAAATAGGAAAGGTGAGTGTTAAAAGGGAGCAAAATACCAGAGGTATTTTCTGAATATATTTAGCATTCATACTTGACTAATCTTCACAATTAAATTTTTTCAATAACCTAGATAAGTTGCTAGTGGGGACACATAATATGTAGAGTAAATATATTTTTAAAAACAATCAAAGGTTATGATGTTAAGAAGTGTAGTTCAGTACGCATTTATGACATGTAAAAGTAACATGTTTTATTCATTAACATTGAACAAGGGATTATTTGGGTTTTTTTTTATTTTACAGATTTGTCTGTTCCTGACCTTTATGAGAACTTTTAAGTCACTTATGTCATGTTCTGCAAACCTTATGTCTATCATGACTAAAGGACTGAGTTGTATTCAGGTGCAAAATGTTTTCATTTTAAATGATAGTTGAAGGACTAAAAAGGATACTAATACTAAAAAGAGATTTATATACATTTAGATCTCATCATACACATAATATATAATTCCACAAAATATATTTTTCCTCACAAATTTCCAGGCATTTTTACGCTTATTTTACAGCTAGGGAATAAAACTCCAGGAATATATAGATTGTCAGGCATCTGTACAAGCTCCTTAGTCATAAGGCTTATTCACCTGTTAGCTTCAAAGAGATAATTTCATTGGATATGGAGGTACACTAACACAAAGACAGGTAGATACATATGGCTAGATAGATATACGTACATAGGTATATAAATAAATGACTAATTTTTTTTTAATCTGAAGTATAGCTAAAATAATTCATTCTGTCTGTGCTGTATTATTTATAGGTTAATGTGACTCCATGAAACTTTATGTAGTAACATTCTCCAATAGATGTCCTTGTGGCTTCATAATTTGATTTTTTTTAAGCATAAACATTGTTCTCTGTCACATTTCAATTTTTTTGTGTGTGTGTGGGGGCAATAGTATGGTCAAGTCAGCTGCTATGCAAGTTCTTATCCTGTCAATTCATCTCAGTCACCGTTTAAATTAAATTTAATGAGATTTAATATCAATAGGAATAAATGAGATTTCATTTAAATGAAAAACAAATGAGATCATTGTCACCACAGTGAGGGACAGTAGGAGAACAGAGCTGGACAGATTCTAAGCAGATCAAAAGGGAAAGTATTTTCTCAGTTAAACGATTCTGTTGTCTTTTCTGCTTTTGGTGTTCTTGTTGATGGAGATTGATTTTCATTATTGAACAGTAAGGAGATTGTAAAGTTAAATACTCTGGTCATATTTTTTATTAATATGATCAAAGAATAGGACCTGTTCTGTTTTGCTTTCATTGCAGTATGAAAACAAATATTCCTTAGTAACAGAAATGGACAGTATGATGAAGATGGAATTTTATGCCAAAAAGAAGTGTCTGTTGGTTTGATAATGTTTCTCCCCTCTTTTACTCATACCAGAGATTCTGAAAAGCACTAATACAGACGGCAGAGAATGGATTGAGAGCAGGCCTGAGGAGAAGGACTTGGGGCTGTTGGTTTATGACAAGCTCATCATGACCTGGCAGTGTGCGGTCACAACCCAGAAGGCCAACCATATCCTGGGCTTCATCAAAAGAAGCACGGCCAGCAGGTCGAGGGAGGTGATTCTGCCCCTCTACTCTGCTCTCGTGAGAACCCCACCTGGAGTACTGCATTCAGCTCTATGGCCCCCAACATAAGAAGCACATAGGCCTGTTGAAGCAGGTCTAGAGAGGGCCACAAAAAATGATCAGAGGGTGGGAACACCTGTGCTATGAGGAAAGGCTGAGAGAGTTGCGGCTATTCAGACTGGAGAAGGCTCCGGGGAGACCTTAGAGCAGCCTTCCAGTATCTGAAGGGGGCCTACAGGAAAGCTGGAGAGGGACTTTTTACAAGGGCATGTAGTGTTTGGACAAAAGGTGATGTCTTTAAACAGAAAGAGGGTAGATTTAGATTACATATAAGGAATAAATTCTTCAGCATGAGGGTGGTGAAACACTGGAACAGGTTGCCCAGAGAAGCTGTTGGTGCCCCCTCCCTGGAAGTGTTCAAGGCCAGGCTGGATGGGGCTTCGAGCAACTTGGTCTGGTGGAAGGTGTGCCTGCCCATGGCAGGGGGATTGGAACTAGATGATCTCCGTTCTGTGATTCTGTTCTATGAGTCTATGAAAATGCTAAGTATATTCAGGTGTCACTCAAACTTGTGCTCTTTCTTTTCCTGAAACTGTTTTTAAAAGCATTTTTTTACTGCATGGACCAACGGCCTTTTTTACACCTGTGTCATTCTCCCATGAAATCTCTCTGCCACCTTTCTTCAAAATTCCCAAATATTCAGAGGAATATCATTGGAAAGGAATTCTGTACAGGAACCTTTCTGACCTTTTTGATTCTTGCCTATTTGAATGCCTGTATGCACTATTCAGTTTTCTGTAAATGAACTGTAAATGACACCAATATAGTATGTCTTTCTTGTCCCATCACACATCACTATTGGATGTACTGCTTCTTTGATGCTAAGAGTGTATCTTTGGAGGTGCACTTTTTCCTGTTACGTAGGCTTATGCTACAATGACTTACATTTATTGGTCACTATTTAAACACTGTAAGCAGGTTTATAATGAACTGGACACCCCAGTGTACAAGTGTGTTTAGAAGATATGTAACTTCTGTAAAGTCAGGTCATGTTTTTAACAGAGCGGGTGATATAGTTAGAAATACAAGGCAACCTTTAGGTAAGTTGCCTTTTCTCCAGGCCTGACAAAATAACAGTAAATTTTAAGGTAAAATCAAAATGTGATAATTTCTCTTAGTGTAAAAATAGATGTATTTATGTATTCTTAACTGTTTTCCCCAATCTGTTTGTCCCTGTCTTGCATATTGCTTTTTACATGTTTCCCTCCCTGATTTCTGAAATATCCATAGTAGTGCTAGGAGAGTTATCTCTCTGTCTTTGAAGGATAATTACTGTTCACACAAACATTGAAAATTTTATATTTCACTCATACTGACTTTAAAATTTGCCCTCATGTGAAGTAGTTTTCACAAATTTCATCACAGGATACTTTGTGGAGTTAAAAAGATTGTGCTCTACTCATTTCTCTGCTGACATACCTAACATAATAACTATTTTAATCTGGGTCAAAATTTGTCTGTGAATTAGGCCTAAAGTCTTTCATTAGTGATATAAAGAAAAAATGCACAGATGTTGTTACATTTTGCTGTGGAAATATTTCCTTTCCTTACCTATTAGTGTGAATTTAATTTACAGTTGAGCTAGAACTTGATACATATACTGTCTGTACTTGCATACATTACCTTTTTCATATCATAAAACTGCATTGCATCATTTCAGGAAAAGCTACCCTAGAGGGTGATAATATAGTGAGTGCTTCTTAGCATCAGCTATTCATTTTCTCTCAGATTTAGATTACAACTTTTTGACCACTATTTTCAGCATGGCATAACTCTAGGAGTTTAATAAAAGTAAATGTACTCAGAAAGAGCATGTTTTACTGCAGTTTAGTGTAGTAAAGAGATAGCTAACCTGAAACACTGTAACTCATGTCAAAAATGACTGCAGCAAGAACTCTCTCGTCAGAATCTGTATCGTGGAGTGACACAGTTGCAGTTTCACTCCCCCAGAATACCAACTTAAAACAATAGTACAGCGCCATACAGGAAAGAGTTGCAGAGAAAATCCTGAGGAGTTTACAATCTGCATCAGACCATTAAGGCTGAGAGAGAGAGAATCAGTTCACAGGAGTGTAAACCTTTGGTCAGACAGAATTCTGTAATAAAATTTGTAATATATATATAAGAATATAGGTGTTTCACTTTCTTCTGAATCAAGTGACCAACCATTAGAACACACCAAATGACAGATTATGCTTTTACACTGAGCTACACGCATCTGATGCAGCTGACAGCGACACAGCTAAGAAAGAAAAAAGAAACCACTGCTAAAAAGCATCCTGTCTTTACTCTTGCCACTGTGTCTCAAGACAGTCATCAGAAAGGGGCAATGACAATGTTTGTAAATGGCATATTCCTTCTTCTGTGCTAAAAGAGTGCTTCTAAAATATCAGCATTGACATAAAAATGAGTTCTGAAACCTTTCTTTGTGTTTTGTAACTTTTGTTTCCTCTCATATTTTCTTTGCTTTCATTTTCTTCCTACCTCTTGTCCCCTTTTCCTTAGTAGATAAACAAATAAATATATATCTTAAAAAAATGAAGGCAAGGAAGAACTCATGGGAAAAAAGAAATAAGTAGAAAACTTAAATCATGAACCCAAAACTGAGGGTAAAAATAAAATTTGTGACATTTTTCATTGTTATAAAAGTGGAAAAATTCACTGAAATACTTTGCTTCTGTTTACAGTTTTTCCTCCAAAGTGCCAAATATTTTTATTTTTTTTTACTGACTTGAATGATAACTTCAAAAGCTGTATGCATGCTCCCTAATCAAGTCCATTGCCTCTTTTTCTATAGGGGAGAAGGGGAACTGCAAAAGCTAACGTTTGCTTATTTTTTTTTGTACTCAAAGCCAGTTCCTAGTTTTCTTTTCGCTTTCTGTCCTTTTCAATAACAGAATCATAGCTGATAATTTCTCATAGTTTACTTGCACTTGCAAGTTTAATTTGGTTTCTGTTTCTCCAGATAGCTGTACTACCAAATGACTTGCCTTCTTAAATATTCTTTATTTCCATTTTGTATTCTTTCCATCACAGTTTAATGTGCAATACCTTCTCAACCATGAACTTGCACATGAGTTATTACACTGTAATGCAGAGATATAGTATCATCGTGGGAAGATTTGTTCTGAGTAGCCAAGATATTAAATAAAGCTGAGTTAGTTCAATGAAACTATAGCCTCATAAGCTTCAGGAGAAGCCTTACAAGCCTGCCTAAGATCTTACCTACTGCTGGCTGGCTGTAGAAATGACTTTTTTAAAGTATCAAATTTTTTGATACTCAATATAGGAGACCTGTCTATATTTACAGCTATAGAAACTGCGATGGATGGATAAAGTCAGTTCTAAAACCTGCAGAGATTTCAGTTACACTGCTTTTTGCACTGTTGACATATCCAAACTGCAATTTTGGCAGGCAGGTAAGGCTGAAACTGCTTACTTGAAGTGGTAGTTATAGGAGAAATAAAATCTTCTGAGACTGTACAATCTGGCTTCATCCTAGATCGACTTGTTTTACTATTTTCTTTGCAGAAGATAAAAAGTGCATTCTCATTCCACAGACATTTCTTCATTGTATCCCATTGTACTCTGGAGAGTGGAAAAAGCTATAAAGTGAAGGCGGAGAAATGGAGATAGAAATTCTTCTTTTAATTTGGTTAAGATATTTATAAATTATTTCCCCCTGCAATATTAATCTAAGTCCGCTCAGAGTATTTATGATAATATCCTCACTGTGAAACTGACTGTCTGTGGTTTTGATAAAAGAAACACTTAAATCTGCTAGGATGAACTGACATGTCTTCTAGATCCAGTTATATTTTGCACTGTCCAAAGTGTCAAATTTCTTCATTGTCACACACAAAACTTTGTAGAATAATCTAGTTCCATTTTTTCCTGGATTCTTTTTTTTTTCCTTTTCTTCAATTCTATAATTTAAGTATTATTATTCAGATAGCTAATTATGATAGTAGAATATGAGCTCCATCATCTAAACTTGTAGAGCAGGTATAGTGCTGGAGGAACTGTTCCTAGTTAGTTTTTCCACCATGAATTTTAGGGAAATGAGTTCTCTATACTTTAGTCTAAAGAGACTGACAACTGTTGGAATGCGTAGTGGTGACACTTAATACCATTGTGCAAGTGTTAGGATGATGGTATTGTGACATGACATCATGATACCAGCCAATCTCCAAATGAAGATGAACTCAAGAAGTTAAGAAGCCAACTCCCCACTCATTTCTAAGCCATTAAGCACCCTTGTTACAGTCCCTCTTTTCTTTTTGAAGCCGTTAGTGAGGTGGGTGTCAGGCTCTTTTCCCAAGTAACAAATGATAGGACAAGAGGAAACAGCCTCAGGAGTCATCAGGGTAGGTTTAGATTGGATATTAGGAAAAATTTCTTCACTGGAAAGGTTGCCAAGCACAGGAACAGGCTGCTCAAGGAAGTGGTTGAGTCACCATCCCTAGAGGTATTTAAAAGATGTATAAATATGGTGCTTAGGGACGTGGTTTAATGGTGGATGTTGCAGTAAACTGTTAGGTTTACAGTTGGACTCAATGATCTTAAAGGTCTTTTCCAACCTAAATGTTTCTATGAATAAAGGTTAAAATTGAATATTTATATTTATTGTCTCACACTAAATCCTAATGATCTTTAGATTTCTATCTGGCTGTTTAATTGACATTCATTTTTTAGTAGCTTAACAAAGTCTTTAATCCAGCAAATCTAAACTGCTCTTGCTCAGTTCTATATGTTTGTATGCAGAGATGTATGGTTCATATCAAGCAAATAAGTAATTTCATGTTAGCTTCTTTGTTGCCACTGAGGTTGGACTTCTGTTTTATACGCTCAAAGCTGTCAGACTGAGTTACTGCGATAGTTTAAGTTTAGTATTCAGAAGTTTTTTGCTTTTTATTACAAACATTGAAATGATACTCGGTATTTTATAGTAAAAGATGTTCATTCTATTTCATATATTCATAATGAATTTGCAGTAGCTAGCCATGATTTCTATAGAAAGTTCTCAAGTTGGCATAAGTAAGCTTCTAATGAAAAAGGGTTCTAATGATGATAAGAATATGACAAACTTGTGGTAAAATATAGCCATGATACAGAAAATGGTATTTTTCCTCAATACTTTTTGTGTTAGTCAATGACACCTACCCAGTATGGCAGAAAATGTAACACAGAGCTTCTCAAGGTGACAGAGGCAGAGCCTTGTGACAAGAATTCTTCGTGGTCTGACTTGGGAGGGCAGATATTATGTCATTACTGATCCTTCTTTAGTCCACAGGATGCCTATCATCTTTTTCTTCTCAGTGTCACAAATTTTACAGTTTATCTTCTGTGCACAGAACTACAACAGCTCCATAGCCCTTTATTTCCTGAGATGCTTGTTGCTACTACCTGTATAAAACTGAGGTTGTGCCATGAAAAGCTAAGGAAAAGCAAGACAGGTGAAAAATAGTTGTTATAGTTAAATCAAACCCATATAAAGCTACAGGCAGGTCAATATAAGTTCAGAAATAGTAAGTCTAAAAACCCTCAGAGCAGATGCCTTGCAAACTCAATGCAAAGCCTCTAAGCTGCTGTTAGCAATGGCAGTACTGTAGTGTAGGGCTACAGGGCTACATGAACAAGAAAAATATTTCACTCACTCTCCACCCACTCTTCTGCCAGAGATAATCCTGTACCTTCAGAATCACTGTAAGAATACCTGCATAGGATTATTTATTTATTTTAGCAAGAGGAGGCTGCTCTTCACTGTTATTAGTGATTCTTGCAAATGATTGTGGGATTTTTATAACATAAGGAGAACCCATCTTGTCAATCCTGCTCATTATTGGAGCTGCAAGCCAGTGGTGGCTATATTCCTACAATTTAGCATCCTGACTTCATAGATTTGGGTCTTTACATCTTAACGTAAATTGATCTAAAGCTGCTATGAGTCTTTTTTTATTGCATTCAGTGAGGTCCGTACTAAGCCTTAGGACAGCGTGTCAGTCAGGTTCAAGTTTGATGTAGCTCTGCTCAACACTAATTATGTAAAATTTCCCATTTTAGGTTATCAGGAAAAAAATCTCTATAGATGAGCACAAAGGTTTTTTAAAAATGAGGAAAATTTATTAGCTGGTGTAAACTAGGAAAGCTCTAGAATGGATCCATGACTCCCCATACAGCTTTATTAACAACTTTATTTTATTTTCTTCATATGTTTGAGAATAAATTGTCAACAGTTTTTAATAGTCTATACTGACTTGAGAGTATTTCTAGGAGAATTCTGAAAATAGTAATTAGCAAAATAGACACAAATGAACTGAATTTCACAGAAGAAATTTTTTTTTTTAATTGGGGAAACATTGTAGAATACTGATGGTTAGTCTGATATGCAATCCAAGGTATATACTAATTACAGAGCTAGAATCCCTTTACTCTGAGGCATCTGTCTCACAAGAAAAGGAAGTTATCACAAATGCAGACACTTTTTAACACAAAGTACTTTTCAAGATGTATTTACTAGTTCTTTTTCTGGCCGAAATTCTTGTCATGAAATAGTTCTTGGCAAAGCCACTAAGGGAAATGATTTTTTTTTCTTCCTGAGGATTTTTTTATAAGAGATTTGCTAACAATTGTAACCTTATAAAAAAAAAAATCCATAGGTGGACTAAATTCTTCAGTTTCTTCACCTCAGTTAGATCTAACAAGGTAAAATCCATTGTAAATCTGAGTCCAGCTGCTCTCTCAGTTCCTCTGGTTCATAGGTGATTACCATATCATCCCATCTTATGTATGTGCCAGTGTGACAATGCCTTCTTCAAACTGCAAATACCCTGGCTGTTCTAAAATGTTTTGTTAAACTCATGTAAGTAGGAGTTGGTGTTACAGAGGCCAGTGAAACACTGTATAATGAAAACTGTTACTACAAAGGCTTCTAAACAGAGGAAATCCCCAAATAAGCTATCAGAGCATGATTTTTTGCCTCCATATTAAAATTTCCTTTCATGCGGCTAGTTTACATGAGGTGGCTACCTAGGGATATTCTTTACAATTAGTTGACATATTGTTTGTGTTCTTGTTACTACCCTGTACATATAATGATCTGAAATCAGATGAAAGAATTTTTATCCCCCCCCAATACCTGAGAGACTGCAACCCCCCCTCCAATTTTGCCATTTAAATCCCAGCTGTGCAGTTGCCTGTAAATGTGCAAGACAGCAAGACAGCACATTTTGTAGATTAAACCAATAAACTAGCAAACATAAAAGAAACAAATCTCATAATTGTGGATTTCAATTAAAGAAAGGAGGATCAAAACAAACATTCTGCTTGAAATTACACAGCTGCTATCTACACAAAATGAGAAACAAAACCCCTTCTCCAGCTAGCCATAATTTTTGGGGTGGGGGAAGGAGGAGGGAGAGCTGAAACCCTGCAATAGGACAGATTGCTTATGCTGCTCACGTCCCAGTCAGTAATACGGAAATATTGAGTAATAAATTCCCTGCCTCTCCTGATCTGAGAAGCTCCCACCATCTGTGAAAGACAATTTGTAACAGCTTAGTATTAAGATTCAGTAAACAGACAATCATAAGTATTGTGCCAAACGGTGCCTACATTTGGAGAAAAAACATAAAGCAAAAGCATGAGTAACACCATGACCCTTGTATTGCAAAATTATCCAGCTAACAAAACAGTTTCGATTGCAGAGGGTTTCTTTTTTTTCCTCTTTCCCCAGTCAGCAAGTAAAGCTGGAGTCCGCAAATAATTCAGCTACATCTGTGGGCTGTGTATGTAGGCCTCTTCCTAATGTGTTGAATTATTATTGATGGCTGAGGCAGTTCTGCTCTGCTGGTGAATCAATAATGTCAAGGCAGTACCTGCAAGATTAATTATAGGAGAGAATCGGCTCTAGTTTCCAGGGACTAAGACATTAATAGAGACTGAGCATTAGTTTCAGGGGATTCAACAGACAGCTGAACAAATGCCTCAGACAATGTTATACGTGCTAAATCCCGGCACTTACCTCTCAGCAGTACTGAAAAAAAGTTTAGGACAATTGTTTTTAAACTGGGGAAAAAAAGAAACTGTGTAAAGCAAACGAACAGGAAACAAAACAATACTGAGGTTGCTAAAGCAAGCTAGGCTCTAGAAACATATGTAAGCATCTTGCCCTCTGCAATATACTGAAGAGAAAGGAGACAGTAACTAATTTCCGTAGCATTAACAGAAAAAGAAACTGCCCTTTGGTGACTGAAGGTACCTAGATTTTCAAAATGCATATGACATTCTACACATGGAATTACAAGCTGGATCAAAACGCAGATTTTTTTATGCTGTTTCTCTTGCACCACTGCAGTGGAAATTTGTATTCCATGAAGCATTTTAGCTGTAGAGAACTGAGAATATGCAGTGGATGAGGCTGCAGCCATAGCAACAACTACATAAATTTTGAGGCAATAACAAAGCACATGGCACAAAATTTAAGTATAACTCCTACATAGGCTTCCAAAAGAAAAAAAAGTGGAGAAGAGGTAATCGTGACTTCCACCTCAACAAGACCCTGGGCTTCCCGCATTTTGCTCATGTGACCAGAGGTGCAACTGAGAGATTAACTGTAACTCTATCTTGTCCTTCAGATTTGGCAGGTGATATCCCTCTGTCTCTCTTTTGTTATCTCCTAGGCCTAATATTTTTGAAGAAGCCTTGGGAATTTTGATGCCCAATTTTCAACACATTGTTCAACCACCCAGACTTTGTGCCTTTTTCTAGTTGTGCAATACTTTTGACAAAATAATCCAAAATGAATAAAATGCCAAAGGCTGGTGTGACTCAACACACCAAAATGTAGACTTATGAAACTGATCTCTAAAGTGAAAGAATGAAAAATATTTGCACTTCACTGATTTTTCAGTTTCATGATTGCTAAGTGAATCACCGCTTTTCTTCAAAGTTGAAACAGCAGCAGGAGAACTATTAAGCAAATGCAATTCACCTTGAAAGATCTACAGCAGAAGGATATATTCAAGCTTCCATCTTTATTTTATGTCCTTAGCTTCTGAGTGATTTCTTTCACAATGTTCTGTGAAGCTTCAAGGCCGATTTTTCATTGCCCACAGACAGAGGATAGGAGAGCCAGAGGAACTTTGCACATCTCAGACTATCTGGGAGTTTGTCTAAACAGAGGTGAAAATGAAGCTGACACAAGGAATCCTGTTCTGAAATGAAACTGTGAGACTCCCAAACGTGTTTTTACTCCATGCTGGAAAGAATACCAATCTTTAAAATCTTTTTCATACTCAAACTGTGTTAAAATATGTAATTTAAGGTGGAACACACCAGTTATATTTTTAAGGTCTGTTTTTCAGTTACTGAGTCCATGACAAACCACAGGGATGTTCTAATCAAATAGTCACAACTCCACAAAGCTTTGCCTTTCTGACAAAGTAGAGAATACCAGTGAAGCTAGGTTAATCTGAAAAGAATATGATGAACTTGAATAGAAAAGCTATTTTCTCCCCTACAAGTTCAATTCATTTTGGCTAAGAGTGACTTAGTTCATATTAAACAAATAAAAGTACAAAAAGCCCCTTAATCTACATCCAGCACCTGAGTGCAGGTAAGCATCTACTGCTACATTGCTCTTAGGTGAGTCTTGGGAATGAACGAAGTCATGAAGTTAAATCTTGTTGAGCTGAACTACAGAAAAAAGATGGTTTGGAATTATTATGTTTGTCCCTGTACCTTTTCTATGCTGATTTTGGTTTAAGCTGCTCAGCAGTCACACAGATAGTGTTCAGTTCCCTGTCATATGCCATAAAGAAGTCACAAGAAGCATGACTGACAACAGAGCATGTCACTATGTTTGCTACCATCCTGAAGATGATGTCTTGCAAGAGTGATTAGTTAGCCAAAATGTCACATAATTCCAACTACATTCGAAGAAAGTGAGATGTGATGGCTTCACCAAATCCTAGTCGTACAGTAGTTTGTGGAGGTATGAAGAAAAGTGATGAAACTCTGTTATGTGACAGAATCATTCTTTCTGAAGTTCTGTTTGATCTTGTAGTCAAAGGTTGTCATGTTTCTGCCCAGCCATCGGCTGGTATATTCCTTACTGATAATCTGAGTTTTGGAATGAAAGGAGTGCTGAATCCAAAAGTTCAGATCAGGATATTTTCTTATTTTCCCAAACTCTAAGAAGTTTTAAAGTAGGAAATAAAAAGTCTAATGATATAAAAACATTCTCTTAAGCTTGTGTATATACTTCAGAAATATTTAAAGTGGAATAAATTCATAGTCATCATAAAATCTGAACTCCCATGAAGTGAAAACCACTTGTCTCAAAGAATTTGAACTCAAAAGGAAGACAGGTAGGTGAAATACATTCAATCCAGAGTAAATCCTAGGTAGGGTAGGATATTTTAAAGCAATTAGGCCTTTTAACAATCAGATTTAGCGTAATGAAGGTTTCCCCTAAAAGTTACCATAAAACACTGAATGCTGCTGGCATGGAAAATCACCAGAACTTAACAAGAAAGGGATTTATGTCAAAACTACAGAGCAAAATCTCTAAATGTTTATATAGCACTTTTTGAAGCCATAGACTTTTTATTACCTTACTGTGATCAAACTCTCAGAAAATTGCTTCTCTCCCTCTCAGTGGAAAATCAGTGGTACGAATGTATCAGACATATCTTTGCTCACTTGATAGGCATCTGGAAACAGGAAGAAAAAGGCAAACTCTAGATACTTTCTCCTGAGATGTGGAAGGAGGCATGCAGTGTTATGACCTGATCAACCTCAATTTGCACTGCAGCACAGTACATCATGCTAAAAAGGTCTCCTGTCTGAGTTTTCGTCCATCCAAGTGTTACTGTATCCTGAAACTCAGTTCAGAAGGTAAACTTCATTTGAACAACATTAGTCAAGGTAATATATAAAGAAGCAGTAAACTAAGCAGGCAAGGAATTAGAGAACAGAACAGTCATTCCTAAATGAGAACATTCATCAAACTAAGAATTAATTATTCAGTGCAGTGGGCATTGTTACTGACTCCTCAGAACTGAAACTAGAAGCTCTCTAATAAACATATATGTGATAAAGGTAAGAAAAAATCTCAGAAAAAGCAGTGATTCTTCCTTTGGATAGCCATGAGAATTGGACTTCGTTGGGTTATTTCCATACCCGGGCTTACTACAAACCCTTTGTTGTGTGTTATTTTCTTTTCAATGCTGACAGTTCATCTCTTCTGTCAGGAAAAACAGATACAAAGGAAGAAGAAAAGTTATAGCTTATTAAATATCTTTGCTAGTGGTAGAAGGAAATTATTTTTTTGTCTTCCAAGAATTCATGCTATTATGCTTACTATATTTCAAATAATAAAGAAACGCATTACATTTTTACACAGAGTTTGTAACCCACTCTCTTAGTCACTGTCTTACTGTTAATATAAGAAAAAATAGGAAAGCTTTATAACAAGAGCTTCATAGCAGAAAAAGGAAAAATGAAAAAGGTTAAAGATTTATTTTATGTTCATATTCTGAAATTTTTTGAGTTTTTTGACAACACTAATATAAGCTTCTATTGAATACTAACACTCTGTATAGAAGCATATTTTAAATTATCTATGTATCTAAATTTTTGCGCTTTTAAAAAACCAGCTTTCTTTCTTTAAATGTGTTGAACATGAAATACAATACACAAATGCATTGGAAAAGTTCCAAGTCACCTCTTCCTCTAGACATATGTTAAGACTTCTTATAATTTGCAGCCAAAAAAATGTAGTATTCAAAACTAGATTTGAAGTGTCTTTTAAGTCTTCGTGAATAACAGCTGTATTACTTTTACCTCTTATAAGAAGAGTTGCTTTGCATTAGCACTGATACTGACACCTACATTTCTTGTGCTGCATGGAAGAGCTACTGAAGTGAAAGAGTGATTCCTATTTTTTCTAAATATTAACTTAGTGAAGTACAGTACATTAAGTTGTTTGAATCCATGATCAAAAGAGGCATATTTTACTAACACATATTCAATTTCTGGCAAAAGATGTGGTAGAAATTTACAGCACAAAAAAAACATTAACAGAATAAAATAACTTTTATTCTCTACCCATTTTTCCTTCCCTTAGAGAATAAATAGAGTCCCACCAACACAACTGGCACACCTGCTATCGTACTGTGTCCCAGCTTCTGAGTGGATATTCACTATTTTTTAGTTGAAGATAAAAACAAGTCAGTTTTCTTGTGTGTGTGAACTTCTAAGGAAGAACTGCATTTGTGTGCAATTTCTTACACAAACATTTAGTGGGGAGCTCAATGAGTGATTTCACTGTTTTAAAGTGTATTCTTAAAGTTCAGCTCATGAAAAAATCAAGGGAATTTTCAAGTTTTTGTGAATATACTTGGTGTAGTCAAGTGCTATAACTCATGGTAGGTTAATCTAGAAAAATAGGAAGCTGTCCACTAGAGAAAAGGGAAATACCTTGCTTCATTAATGCATGATTAGTGCTCCATAGCCTGTGTTTATGGCACTGCTCCATGAAGCCTAGTGCCAGCATTTTAACACCGAAGGATGTAGGGATGAAGGGTGGCTGCAGTCCTCCCTGAAAAAGATGGGTGTAGCATTAGATGACTGTGTGTATCTCACTGTATGTGTGTGTGTGAAGGGACTAGGATTGTTTTCCCTCATCATCCTTTTTACTGAAAGTCATGTACACAGTGTTGATGGGAGTCAGAGACAGAGGACAAGTAAGCGTGTGCAGGAAACCGGGCTGCAACTACCCATTATCGGTATTATGAACATGTTCAGTTTCAATATTTAGAGCCAGGAAAGGAAATGGTACCTCAAGGAATACTTCTGGCTTTTCCACAGGAATGAATTAATTTTTTCATTATCCTTGGGGTGATAAAATTTAGTTTTGCTTACAGTATTTAGAAGCTTTGAGCTGTCTATGCTACAACTTCACCAAGAAGGAAGGATACTGTTTTTTTGTAGAAATGCCCTTCTGTGACACAGGAGACCTAGATTCTTACTCTAGCTCTAGGTAAAGCTTCTCATGAAGTCCTAAAAAATTCAGCATGTTTACATGTTTAGAAGTGACCTGTGTCTTGATTAGGGTATGCCAAAATTCAGGCAATAAGTACTAACAGGAGAAGTTACACACCATGGCAACCCAGGAACAAAATTAATGTTTTGATACAATTTGCAATGAAAACCTATTTAGGATAAACAATCAGAAATTATATTTTATTTCCTTTTAAAATGGAAACAGATTTGAGGAAATATGAGACCTCCCAATGCATTTTTTGATTTTACACAAGATACTATTTATTACAAAGGTTTTATTTGAGTTGGTCTCATAGAAATACAAATGACCTTGAAAGTGCCTTCTCAAGGAGTTTCTTTCCTTGAAGTTTCCCATTTCTAGACCAAATGAGACTGAATTTTATGATTTTACAAAAGGTGCTGTCTTCTAAATAGATTTTATTCAGAAATTCATGATCTGTTTTATGTGAGTTCTTCTTTTAGCAATTCACATGCTCTTCTCATAGCAGGTCATGTGACTGCAAAACTTCCTGAGCATGAAATTTCTCTTCCTGCAGAGTTTCTTATTTCTAGACTAAATAAGATAAAAAAACCCAAACTTTTGTTTTGCTCTTCCAAGCAATCAAAATTTTTGTAGTTAACATGTCACTGATCACAATAGATTATCTCATAACTATGGTGAATGTGGTGTTCTTTGCATTCGTCTCCTTAGAGCAGTCAGTAAGCACAGTGAATCTAAGATCTTTAAATATTAGGGGGATTCAGCCCATGTTAAAATAGAGAGTAACTTAAATTCATAAGCCTAAAATGAAGAAATCTAACATACCCCTTTTATAAAAATCTATAGAAAACTAATTTTCAATTAAAGTAACAAAATTTCCAGCCATTTGACAGCCTCAAGCTGATATACAAATAAGGAAGTATGACTGCTTCTTTCAGTAGCAGATGCAAACACATTGTTTTGGTCTTAATATTATGTACTTTGGTACAATCATTAGGGAATAGATTCTCAGCTATTATAAAATGCCATAATTATACTGGGAAGTTTTGACATGTTACACCATCTGAGAATCTGCTTTGAATGTCATACTCATTTGCACCTAATTTCAGCTACTACTTTTTTTCTTAATATGCGGATTTTTAGATGACTATGGAATAAAAAAAAATCTTTTTGAGCTTTACAAAGACAACGTTTGAAACCTACTATGAAGTACAGAGTATATGCTACCAATCATGTCAACAGAGTTTATTGTCTTTGATTTCACACTACAGCTCTAGGCTTCTGCTCTAGCAGACAGAAGCAGCTTTTGATAGCTCACTAAAGCTATCTTAGCACCAAAGGACTTGAAAAAAGGCTAACAGATTTTGTGAAAACAAAAAGAGGGAAGGAAAGTAATAGCAGAAGAGAAACACAAAGCTGGCTTATGCCAAAATAAAACACAGACCTAGACCTGCAACACTGTCTTCAGTAAAGAGATCGCCGATATATATCGTCCAGTACTCTTAATCTTGTCATGTGAAGTAGTGCATAGTGGCAGAGAGTGCTAGAACTGGTTGCGAATTGGAATGAGAAGACCAGTTGATCAGGTTCTTCCTGTCTTTCCAAAATAAGTGTTATTACTGAATATAAACTAAGTGCTGTCAAAACAGCTGTAAATTCTGGTGGTGTAATTGGAAATTATTTTAATTCACCTTAGGAAATGGGTCTGTGATTGATTTCTTTTGTTAGGTATCTGAATTTGATATACTGTCCATAGTACCAAGCTCTGACTCCCCTCACTATTTAAAGAACCTAGTTCCATAGCACTTACTGCTCTGAAGAGAGAAGCAATCGAAAAGCACTCATTTATCATACTTACAGTGCAACTTTGTCTGATCTACTGACATGTTAACCACAAAATCTGTGTGTTTTTAGAAAAATTCTGTGCTACATGCTTTAGACTGTAAAAGATGATGAGGACAAAAGGTCAAAGCAAAAACCATGAATCAAAATGTTATTGTGAAAACAATGGATTAGAACTAGAATTTCCACATTGCCCAGAGAGAGGGGAGGTGGGAACAGTAGGACTTTCTTTCCACTGATCCATATCTATGTATCTAGAAAAGGCTGAACCGAACTGACATTGTCTGTCAGTAAGTTCATTTACACTATGCTTTCACTTGTTCTCCATATTCCAGCAAGCAGAAGGGAAAGACTTTATTTGGTAGGCTTTGAAGTCAATGATAAGATTCACAATTTTTTTTTCCTGGGAACATACTTTCGTGAGAAGTAGATCACGTTTAAGAAACTTTCTCGCCAAATTTGTGTTTATATGAAGAGATTTTCACTTAATAGATTACTCTAACATAAACTGCAACACTAAACTCCGTATACATGAAAAATACTGCTATGCAACTAGCAGTGACAGATGTGAGGGGACACAAGGTTGTTTGTTCCAAAGGATCTGCAGACTACACTTAAAAACCAAGCAGCTGGAAGTAGCTTGGCTTGAATATTCTGCCATTGTTTTTTAGAGGGGGTGGGAATGGAATGATTCTGAACAGCTCCTCGGTACATCTGTCACTACTGTCACTATTACTTGAGCCACCACCGTGATAACTCGAACTCCCACCACCACTGTGTGATTCACTATGCTGTTTGATCCTAAGAAACCCTGATGCTGTGCTGAGACTTCAAAGCTGCTGCTGTAGCTGTTTGTCTGGAAGGTTATCATCTACTCCACCTAACATGAAAATATTGAAAGTTATTAACCCTTCTGTGACAGACTGAGTTTCTATGTCTTCGAACTGCATCCTGAATCAATGTGCTTTTAAGCTCCTAAAGAAGTCCAGTATAAGCTCTGGCCCTGATCTCATTTTCTGGGACTAGACTTTGTTGGTATTTGTTGTTAGACGTTTCATTTTGGCATAATACTGATTTGTTTTCACTTATAACTATCCAGCCTCAGGGCAGATCTCTGGGCAATATTTTTAACTAGTTGTTTAACCCTAAACAAGACCTCAAAACCTTTCGGGAGACATAGCAATAGGAACATGCCGGCTTGAATGTCCCAAGGATATTCAAAATTCAAACCCAAAAGGGGTTGTATCTAGCCTCATGGAAAAAGGGGGGAGGGAGGGGGGTGAGAGGGGCCGAGGCGAAAGAGTAGGGGAAAGTATCCACCCCTGTCTTCAATAATTCGTGAATTCCAAGAGCTGGCACTCAAGGTACAGGCAGGACAGCAAAGCTGCAAACAAATTCCAGCTTACCGATCAGTGATGTTATCATAAGTTGACATTACACAATACAGCAAAATCATAATCCTGATCCTTTTCCTAGTGGTGATGAACAGCACCTCAGCGAATACATACTGCAAGTGAGAGTTTACATACCACAACCATGTGACCAAACAAAGTAACATTGTGACCAGTGACTATTTAACTAATATAATAAGTGTATGCAGCAAATTATAATAAATTTGTTTTGACACACTCTGGTCAGACCTGCCCTTATTCCAACCCTTTGTGCCCCACATTGGGCACCAAAAAGTATTGTTGTGGTTTAGCCCCAGCCAGCAACAAAGAACCACGTGGTTGCTCTATTGGTCCTCCACCCTAGGGGGGTGGGGAGGAGAATCAGAAGAGAAAGTCAAAACTCGTGAGTTTTGATAAAGACAGTTTAACAGAACAGCAAAGGAAACAAACAATTAAAACAATAATACCGATAAAAAAAATATACAAAGCAAGGGAATAAACAGAACAATTTTCTCGTAGCCTGATTGCCAAGGAACGATTACCCTGCCCCGGCCAGCTCCCCCACTGAAGTACCATTTGTTCGCATGGTATCAAATATCCTGTTTGTTTGGCTAGTCTGGATCAGCCACCCTGGCTGTGTCCCCTCACAGCTTCTTGTGACAATTAACCATATCCCAGCTGAACCCAGGACACACAGCTATTTGCATTTGTCTGCTTAGAAATTCAGTAATTTGAATTTTATGCCACTTACAAGATATTGAGGAAGAAAAATAATTACTGCAGATTTTTACACTCTAAAAAAGTGAGACAGGCATTATTCTGTCCAGATGATTTTCTTGGCATTAACAGAATAACAAACACAGCATGAGTTAGCATGAAGTTATCAGTAGGTGGAGGTTGATCTGGATGCCCCAGACTTCCAGAGCTGTGGGATATACAGCAATGATATCTCATTTCAGTCTGAATTTCAAAAATCATCACAAAGGCTCATAAAATTTTACTGATACATTGAGTTACCACATTATATGACATACATGCAGGAGAAGGGTAGCTTAGAACTTCTTTAATTTTCTGCTTGATAAACCCCAGGCCAGTACCCACACTGAGCATTTTTGGATATCTTTTCAGATTCCTTGTTCCACTTGAGTTTTTTTCCTTTCCACTTAATCAATTTTAACCTTCATTTCCACATTCGGGTTTCTTCCTTTGGTACCATTATTTCTACTTGGTTTTCTTCACTCCTATATATTTTCTTTCCTATTTCCCCTCTAGTTATTGTTTGTCCTCCTCTCATTTTTTCTTCTTTCTGCATGTTTCTTCTGTTCATTCTTTTCTTCTCTTCATTTCAATTATTTCTTCTAAACACACCCTCATCTGCATCTTTTTTTAAACCCATACACAAGTTTCAGTTGCTAACAAGGTCTTTGTTAACAAGATGTCTTCCTCTCTCGGAGGAGCAGAACTTTGTGCGGAATACAGCTAATACAGCAAATCCAATGTGGGGGTTCACTGAAGTGCTCTGTCAAAAGCAACGTTGTAGTAGGGGAGTAGTTGGGGAAGCTGCTTTACTTTCCTGTTTTTCTCACATAAAGCAAAGGAACTCTTTGTGGGAAGACAAGGAGATATGACAAGTTTAAAGGAACAAAACCCCCCAAAACTGTGGGAAAAGGAAGTACTCTGTTGAGATGGAACAGAATAAATTTCATAAGATTCTGATCTTAAAAATATAAAATATTTTACATTTAATTTAAGAAGTGATTGCTATGTTTTAATCCAAATAAGAACAAAAAATCCCTAGTAACTGTAAACCATAGTTTATACTCTAGGACAGGAGAATTTAATTATTCATTCTTGATTAGTCAGTAGAATACATACTAAAGCTTTAAACAAAGGATTTCATTCAAGGATTTCTGAAATCAATTATATCTATGAATGCAGTCTAGAATTATGAGTTTAATCACATATGCTAATATATGTTCTAAGTTATTTTTTTCCTTGGTAAACTACTTTTTTAATACAAGAAACTTGTTTAAAAACACTTGCTAAAAAATTAACTTGGCAAAGTTACTTTTTTAATAAAAGAGCCACCGAAGTTATTTAATTTTATTTGATCTCAGCTGCACCAGAAATTTTAACGTAGTTCGAAGGCAACATTTAAAAACCTGGTCAAGATACAGTGTCAGAACTTTTTAAAACATTCAGTGGGATGCAAACACCTTAGAAGCCCCTACAAATGTTCCAACCAACAGACAAGGAGGCAGCTGATCTGATGATATCTGGAGCTGAGTCTGTGCTTCTATATACCTTCAAAGTGTTTCTCTGCAGTTCAAGAAAAAAAAAAATGTGATAGTTTAGGATTTAGTATTAACACTAAGTCAGGGAAAAAATCCGATGTTATTTAGCAAAGTGGAGGAAATAACTTTTAACTTTCTTATGGATTAAGCAGTAGGTATTTCAGGGAAACGCATATTCCTGTTAATACACATTAACTGTTTCCCTTATTCAAAGACCACTGAACTCACCAATGGTTTTACGAGGAGCCTAAAAGTTTCAAAAGTTTCTATTTCCCTTGACTTCCATTTAAAAAGGGTGTGGAAACAGTCCTATCCTCTCTCAGACTGGCTGGGCAGTCAGTTGCAATTAGGCTTTGAAATGTGTACAGATGAGGGTACAAGCCTTTAATGACCCATGGAGATCAGCTAGAGAAATCATGCCTGAGGAGTCGCAGTCCTTCTCAAAGTTACTCGCATAGATGCTTACTGTGGAATGCTCCCTCAGCACACTATCCATTACAATGACACAGACTCTTCCCATAGTACTCCGCTGGATCTGAGCAGGCGAGGATCAGTGGGGGACAGGTACTTTCGTCCTCTTTGTTAATTATCTGTCCTGTCATTTCAGACAAAAAAAACGTTTGGAAGTTTCAGAGATTTCTAGTCTAATCAGTGTCTTCAAAAATTTTAAGAGAGGGAGGGAAGATTTCCCATCTTTCTTTTCCAAGAGCTAGTTACTGTCTTGCCCAGAAATTGGTATAAATCCCTAGAAATGCTCCCTGCACAGAACTCAGATGAAATATTTATCTGATCAGATGTGATCTAAAGACCCTCTATTCTCTGAGTTTTCCTTACTCGTAAGAATTCTGGAGCCTGTTATTAAGGACTACTGTAACACTGACATGCTGTTCTCTTCTTTCCAATGTTGAATCCTGTTTTTTCTCTCAAGCCAGGAAGATTAAATGTAAACATGGTGTAGACTGCTTGAGGAGGAGAAGGAGTTACAGCATGATCCTTTCAGGTCTAATTGGTGAAGTTCTGCATTAAAAAATATTAAAGAACAAGCCCAGAATATAATTATGGTGAATGGCACTTCCAACAATTCAGGTTTTATATATGCTGTTGAATAATTAAGAAGGCTATCATATGAATTTTCTCCAGAGTTGAAAAACTTTTTCGTGTTCCGATAAGGAGGAAGCAATATAATCAATCTGTTACATTTCAAAATATACGTCCAAGAAATGTGAGACTAAGAACAGAATGAAACAGAAGTCCTGAAAGCAAGCTGGAGAGAGATGTTTTTATTTGCCCATTCCTAAGATGTCCACCAGTGTCCTTCACATCAATCTTTTGAGGTCTGTTCTGTTACTTTTAATTTCTTTTGCTGACTTTTAGTTCTATTCATCAAAGTCCTCTTTAAGAACAGGGTTACGTACTACGGGAGAAATAAGCATGGAAAAATGTTGCCTTATGACAATAGTTCAACAACTTCACATTAATCATCAGGAAATCATTCCCATCCAGCTCTCATTTCCTATCATCTGGCCTGAGAAGTTTCTCTCCGTTTGTTTTTTCTCCAGCTTCATTAAAGACTGCCTCAGATTGACCATCCTGTTAATCGCCTACCTGTCTTTAACCTAGCAAGTAAAAAGTTTTATTAGAAAATGAATAATACTACTGGTAGACCCCAAGAAGCCAAGATCAGGATCAGTGCTTCTGATGACTCAAACGTACTCAAAAGAGATTGCCTGTGCCATGGGGAGAGTAAGCTCTACAGCCTTTACTCATACAAGAGAAATCAACCAGCAGACGCACCAACCAACTGAGCTCCATGTCCATATAACATTTTTGTTAGCTCAAGAGAAAAAAGATAAAGTAATTTCTCCTCTTTTATCCACTTGCTAAAACTTAGGTGATGAATTCAGAGCATATATATTATACTTGGACATGTATTTATCACAAGCAATTTTAAATCACCTATAGGTAACCTTCATGATCTGGTGTTATAGAGACTGGATGTATTAAGAGATTAATATGTTTGTAACCTTGAAGATGTTTAGAACCTTGCAAAAGACTGTAATTCTCTTATTACCATATTTCTGGATATTGAAAAGGGATTGGCTATTGCATATACAAGAACTTTAAAGAAACATTGAAGTCACATTCGACAAGAATGAAAAATGTGTTTTTTTAAAAGAAAAAATAATTTATTTTTCTCATCTTTTGCCTACAGTTCAGTTAAACTAAGGTATGAAGAAAGCTTATCCACATCTGGTGTAAACAGATCACAGAATCACAGAATCACAGAACTGTAGGGGTTGGAAGGGACGTCCACGAATCATCTAGTCCAACCTCCCTGTCAGAGAATATAGGTTTACTGGCTTCTGGACAGATGGTTAGACTAGGTACTTCAAAAGTCCATCCTCTTTGCCTTTCAATGATTCAGGGCTCATTTAAAAAACATATAAACTTTAAAGCTCAATTTTAGAGTTAATATCTTTAGTTACTAGCTTCAGTTTCAACTTTATTTATTAAATTCAATAATTCTGCAGAATGTAGAAAAGTAAACAGGCTACTCATAACTACTAGGCCTCTCTGTGGATCCACCAGAAATGTGGATCCTTTTATCTCAGTTCTCTATCTTAATAGAACTATTTTTGCCCTTTAAAAATACTCCATACAAAACCAACAGTAACCCTGTATCTGCACGATGTAGCCACCTAGCTAACCTAGTATAACAGATTTTCATAATTATTCCTCAGATACATTTTTTTAAGAAAAGTTTCTTCCTCGGTCTCGTAAATTGTAAGTCAGTAGGCACTGATTATTGGATTCACCAGGTATCTTTGATACTGATGGAAGTCCGTTATCTCACATTTTTCAAAGTTTTATCCTCTCAGTCCTCTGTTTGTGGGGTAATAACTCTGTTCCCATTTTAGTTAGACAGTCTTTAGTGATCTCTAGCCTCAGACCCAAACCTGGCATAAAACCTAAACTTGTACAGTGTCCGAACTGCTAGTTTACCAAATGGTTTGAACATGGTCTTCAATGCAGCAAACCCAGACTAAATATATTCAGTCTCTTGGCACCAGCTCAAAACTGTGTGTGGTGCCATGCAGTGTGGACAGGATGGACACCCTTGGCTTGAGCCTACCAGTCATGTTTTGCCATGGTGTCATGGGGCTGACACAGACACGGAAACCAGAACTGAGATCCTTCCTAGAAGACCCTAGTGTTGCACATAAGAAAGAACAACAGTATGGTCTGGCTGAATTTTGATCTATTAAAAAATTATGGATGTGCTGCCCTAGGACTAGGGTCACATGGACAAACACAAGTCAGAAAGCAGTCACAAGCCAGGATGCTGTTGGCCTTCTAGGGCACCTGGGCACACTGCTCGCTCATGTTCAGCCGGATGTTGACCAACATCCCCAGGTCCTTTTCCTCTGGGCAGCTTTCCAATCACTCTTCCCCAAGCCTGTAGCATTGCATGGGGTTGTTATGACACAAGCGCAGGACCTGGCACTTGGCCTTGTTGAAACTGACCTTGGCCCATCGATCCAGTCTGTCCAGATTGCTCTGCAGAGGCTTCCTACACTCAAGCAGATCGACATTTCCACCCAACTTGATGTTGTAAACTGTTCCACAGCATCTACTCTGCAGGATTTTGGAGTAAGATAAGCCTTAAACAAGATAAAGTTCCAGCCTGTTCTTTCCCACTAGTTAAATCTCTTAATCTTTAACATAAATGTCTTTCACACTAAACCCACAAGGTACAGCATCAGCAATTATCAGTGGGAATTCTAGTACCCAGCAAGCCAAATGGGTCATACACTGGAGAGCAAGCCAGTGTACTGGGCTATGACACTTTAAGAGTGTTAACATCAGCAGAGCATTGCCAGAAGTGTGGCTGTGTATTTTTGTTGGAGGATACTACAAGTAGCAGCATGTAAAAAGCTGACAAAGGCAGAAAAGATGAAAGCAAAAGGCTGGGATAGAACTAATGATAATAAAAGTCTTGGCAAGTCAAATTACTGAAAGTCTCATATCAAAAGCAACTTTGACAATAATAGGATTCCAGAGTCCATAAAATTAGTCATAATTCAAAGATAAAAACTTCAACAATTTGCATAAAAGCTTTACTTTAAAGATTCAGCACTGTGTATCAAATGAAGAAAAAAACCACCGCCATAGCAGTAACACTTTAATATAGGTATCCATTATCTAATGCTTATATAATGGAAACCAAATGAGCTCATTATTATCAGTGCTATTATACTGAATACTAAATGAACTCATCATAAAAACATACTTGCTTTAAAAACTATTACCGCACCATCAGAGACGAGAAAAAAACATTGCATACCAACTTCCTGAGATGACTAATTTCATTTCAGTGTTAACTTCTAATGCATTATTAATCAACAGTTCATTATACTTTTAGATAGCACTTAGTTTATTTATGGTTTATTTGTACACAATTCATTTCTGCAATCTTTTACTATATTACACTTTATTCCTATGTAAACAATGCTGGTTTGTGCTGGTACAGATTTACAGTAAATGGAAGTATGATATGTTTGTGTGTAATTCAAATATGTTCTGTTTTGTAAAACTAGGAGAGAAACAAAAAGGGTGATGCAATCCAAAATAAACAATAAGCTAATACTATGAGAAAAGACTGTGGAAACTATAAATAACTCCGTAAATTTGTTGCTGAAAGATGTAAGAATACTGAAGAATGTATGAAATATATAATAGTACATAACTCTGTGTGTATACTAACATTTCACAGTTTCGAAAGAGGTACTTGCCCTTAAAAAATGTGATCTCAAAGAATGTGACAATTCATATGTACTATTCATATGTGACTGTTTAGGTGTAGATGTTTCAATATACTCAAATCATATATATATTACATACTATGCTACTTGGAGCCTGCAAGTGTTGTGCATTTTTTTTTCTGTCTACATAAAATGCAATATTTACGTGATGGAAAATTAATGTTGCTTCAGTCCAGACTGAACAAAGCATGAGTTACATTACAAGTAGCATTTCAGAGTAACTTCAGAACTCTGACATGTTTTCTTATAACAGAGTTTATGAGCAACAGAATAATGGAGAGGTAGGATTCCTGGAAGGCAAATGTTCTCTTCTTTTCAGGACTGTTTCAGCATGTATAGAAATTACTGAAAAGATCCTTGTCCCTATCGTTTCACAAAAAAAATGGACTGTGTTTTTTCTTTTAATTTTTTTAATGTTTTCACTTACATTCATATTACAAATTCAACCATCAGTCCGAAAAAATCACATAGTTTTAAACTGAACTGATAATTAAAAGTAAACATAAAAATATTTTCAAATATATAATTCAAAATATTTAAGTCATTCTTTTAAACTTCATTTTATAACAAAGATTTTGGAAGCAAAGTTGAACACTAGTTCTTTTGTCACAAATTTTCAACGAGATGTTGGGTAAGATACAATCTTTCTAGAATGATATCCTGTTTACAGGGGAAGAACCCTAATAATTTTTACTTCGTAGTAATACTGAGAGAAAAGAGTAATATTTGAAGATGGCTGCCATAGGAAAAGCAAAGAAACAGCTGTAAGAAAATATTTATCCTCTGTTACTAAATGGTACAGTGTCCTTAACTTCCAGGTTTATCCACAGAATAACCATTGCCTTCATGCTTTTATGGAAGCCTTGAGATATTCTCAAAAGGAAATGAGCTGAAAAAGAATTCCTATGTGGTTTTACACATATAGATTTTGAAGAAACCTCTCTGGGAGTATTTTAAATTACAATATAATCTTTCGTTTTATGCCTTGGTCCTATGTTGTGAGAGGATTCTTTGAATCCTACATTCTGTGTCTATAGGGTAATTAAATGCTATATATACAAATCCTCTTGCATAGTTTTATTCTTTGTGGTGTCGCAGGCGTAATTTTCATATAGTGCACACGTTGACAGAAATTCAAAAAGCTTCAAGCAGAAGAACTTTTTGGTTTAATGGAAAATATGGAAAAACTTCTGCTTAGGTAAAATTGCAAAACATTTTTTAAATTGTAATATTTCTTTCAGTGTTTAATAATTTATTGTGTCTTTTGGAGATACAAACAAATAAACACAAAAAACATAGAAGCACACTGATCAATCTGAGATGAAATGTTTTATTTAGTTCTCTGCTTACTTTATCCATTTGCTTAATTTCTTTCCTGAGAGGAAGTATTCAACAAAATGTCTTCCTGAATGGAAAAGTTTTTAGAAACGATAAAGGAAATATTTTGACAGCTTTGAAATGTGAATAGTTTCAGTCTGTCTAAAGCACAGAATTTTAGTAAGTGAATTCAAATTCATCAAAAAATGGGAAGAAAAATACTGCCCAGCTGTAAATTCTAAAAAATGAGTTGGCTAAAGTAGTGACTGTCCTATTTATACTTTTCTAGTAAGTAAAATAGCTATGTATTTATTTTTCTGAGGAAACACAGAGGCTTTCTTTTCTCTTCGCTTGATGCCAAAGACCAGTATGACACAATGATCTTAAAGCTTTTACACAATAAATGCATACTGCAAATATATCAGAAACAAAGCCCATCATTGAGTTAGTGAACAAAATCTGCAAGTTGGATAGTTTTAACCTAAACACTAAATCCATTTTTGAGCTTTATTCCATCTGAAATGTCTTAATTCTCTAAACTGAAATTAACTGCATCTACATATGGCACATGGAGATTGTTTAACCTTCAAATTTGACCTATTACCATAATTTATTTGGAGAACCCAAAAATTTAATTTCAAGTTGACTAATTTATTTTTTCTGAATTCTACCTAAGTTTAACCACTGTAATAAAAATGTAAATTTTATGAATAAAAACATTTCAGGAAAAAAGAAACATGATCAACACACCATAAAATCACGGTGGAATTTTCTCCGTGCTGTTATACTTGTTGACGATCTGGGATTGAGCTAGTGAATCAAAACCACAGGCAATCTTGACTGTTTACTTTCAAAGGGCCACAAATTTATTTTTTTGAGGGGGAAAGATTATTTGCTTTCTTGTGTTGTGCATCTTTTTATGACCACCATTTGCTCAATGCAAGAAATTCAAGGTTTGAGGCAACTGTGAAGTTATCATCTTAAAACAAACAAGACAGATACAACATGTCCCACCTGACAGTGGGATATGTTGTAACCTTTCCTTCCTTCAAGTCCTTTCTTTCTAATTTATTTCTGTACTTTTGCCCACACATGTTTTTTGGAACACAAGCTTTCATACATGATTCAGCAGCATTAAGGAGGTATCTAATTCTAGAGCTGCCTAACACTTCATAAGTATGCTCTTTGAAGCGCAAAGTTGTACTGACTTAAATCTGGAATAACTCTGATGCTCCTTGTCTAAAGTGATTCAAAATTTATGTTAGTAGAAATCTCTTCTGCATTGGTTTAAGTTCCTGACCAGAAACCAGATTCCATGTTTAGCCCGGTTATGCTTAGGCAATTCTATAAGCAGCGATAATGACAAATTAAATTAGGCTGTTTGGCTCTCTGTGACAAGCTCATTGCTCAAGTCTCCAAAATCTGATTATAGGACATGCATTGCTTGAACTTAGTGCCCACTGAGTCCCACAAATAAGAGACACTACCCATCGTCAATGACTGCATCAGAGCTGCAACTTCTAATGAAGCACATTTCATAAATTATTAATTTCTCGCAGTATGGTGTAAAACCTAATTTTATGACCAAAGAAGTCTAGCAGATATTCAAGGTTTACAAATGTGTGTTGGTTGTGTTGGTATGCAAAGGTGCATCTTTATACCAAGAGTTTGGGGGAACAAGGAAGGATTTGTACCATTAGCAAAATAAGGAAAATACTATGTTTTATGAGTTTTGGTTCCTTATCTCTTAACCAGAAAAACAAAATCTTCCTTTACAATCATACTATAAAGTCATAATTACAACACAGTAGTCCTCACTGTTAAACCTTGCCTAAATTTTCTGCACTAGAGCAAGTATGACCTTTCCAAACTCACGGCATTCTCATGGCACCTTTCAAGGAGCTATTCCAGTACTTAGCCAATATGTCAGGTACAGATTACATCAATTTTTTTAGTGAAGATGATGTCTCAGGGATCTAGTCTGCTATTGCCAGGAGTGGCTGGGGCACTGTTATAGCACATTTTTGAAGGATTGCTTTGTCAATTAAAAATGTTTTCTAGCAAAAGATTATATAACTATACACATATGTGTGTAGGGAACAGTTATGGAATATAGCAGATTGAAACAAAGGTGTCCTGCATCTTGATAATTTGTGAAGTGTTACCTACAGTGCAGCCAAGACACACAGTTACAGGCACTAACTGAGAAGCCGCTTATTTTGCATTAGGCTGACTCACTTATTCTTCTCTCCTAGTGGGAAAACAAACAAATGCTGAAAGTCATGTCCTTAGATATATAAAAAGCCCATAATTAGTGAAGTCATAGTTACATCTCACAATGCTTTAATACAGTGCATAGATATGTGCAAGATTAAATGTCGCTGGAAATAGCCCAAATTCAGTCCCTATCCTGTTAGAATCCCGGTCTCAACAACTCACAATTCTGGCCTCAGCAACTCACTATCAGCTGGTTTGTGCAATGCATAAGAGACAGAAGAGATTTGCTGGATGGCAGAGAATGCCCAAATTTGAGTTTAGACTGGACTTCATCTTTCTTAACTTTACTTCTCTGAAGGTTGGGCACAGTCACTAAGCTAGTCAACTAGAGACAGAGATGAGTCCATTCAGATGGTATTTCATCATATTTATCTTGCATGCCTTTATTTGGTGGAGACGAATTGCTTTTTAAAGGGATCTATATTTTTTCACTGAGAACAGAGGTATCGCAGACAACTAGTTGGCTTTATTTTTTATTACTAAAGTTGGGTAAGATGAATTCTGTCTTTGATTTTGGAACCTAATATATATTATATGCCAGTATTTTTACTTATTAGATTTATTTTCCTGAATATGAGTTTTCATATAAGTGCCTAAACACGTCTCACCACTTGCATCCATAGAACGTCATGGCTAAAGCCATTATAGTAACCTCCATTCCCTACATTTTGTTAGGATAGTCATTACTCAGATGTTGATCTTTTTGGTCATCTCATGTTCTATTTAGAAAACATTTTGGAAAACTTTTGAAAAAAACTCAGCATGATAGTGTTGAAATCTATGTTCTTTTTCTTGGATTAATTTCAAACCCCACAATCACAAATCAACAGCTGTTCAAAAATCAGCTCACATTTTTTATGCTAAATCAGCCACCAGATGGCGACCTTACAATTTCAAAAAAACCCACGAAATAGTTCAATGTGGTTGGATTTGGTTTATATTTAGTGGGGTTTTTTTGGTTTTGCTTTTTTTTTAAACAGAACAAAACCTTTGAGTGGCATAAACTGTCTCCAGATATTTTAATTGGCTGCAGGTTTTATTACAGCAGAAATTTCCTTACATTTTTCACTTTTCCTTTCTCCTCTGTAATAAAGAAACTGCAGTTCTATTCTTCTTATTAAATCTCTAATTACTGACACAGAAAACACTAGCACAGTGGTGACTCCCACAAGGTACGCAGTGCTACATTTATCAAAGAAATTGTGGTCAGTATGTCATTGCTTCCATTTTCTATAGCGGCACTGCCTTTTTAAAGACTTTTCAGTTTGTATATCCAGGCTCACAAATTGATCTGTCTGTCAAACTGATGCAGGTGCCAGACTGATGCAAGTGCCAGACACATATTAAGAGCCTTATCCAAAGTCTGAAGCCTCAGCTGGGAGGCTTTCCACTGCTTCCATCAAGCTTTGGGACAATCCTCTTTTTTCTCTTTCTGTCTCTGTCTGAAATATATCTAGGAAAGATTTGATCTAGAAAGCAATTTCCTGTAAAAATATGTCCATAAAATACACTATTCTCCATAAATTTAAAATAAAAAATTAAGTTAGTTAAAAATAATTGTTGGCAATATATACTAGCAGCCTGACAATCTTTCAATGTTTGATTATGCTAACTTAAAAGAATAAAACAAGTAGGAGTTTACAGACTGGAAAAACTTAGATACTCAAAAAGATAGTAGAACAAATTACTAAGCAATCAGTCTATAAAAATCTAGAGGATAACAGGATGATGAGAAATACCCAACATGGATTTGTCAAGAACAAATCATGTCAAGCAAGCCAAATTTCCTTTCCTGGCAGGGTGACTGGCCTAGTACATAAGGCAGAAAGCAACAGATGTGTTATATTTCGATGTTGTAAAAAGTTCCACTTACCACTTTTGCAAGCAGATGTTGTGATGAAATCACAAAACCTATTAAAAATCATGATCAGAGATTAATTAACAATGGTTTATTGTGTGACTAGATAGTCTGTCCTGAATCCTGTTCTGGTCAGAACTTTCGTTACTAGCTTGAATGATGACATAAAACATAAGTTCACATGAATTGTGGACATCCAGGTTGGGACAGATGACAAACTACTGAAAGGGGGCTGGAATTCAAAGTAATCTTGGTAGACTACAGAAATCATACAAAATCAAGAAAATGGAAATAAATTATATGAGAAATACTGGTCTTAGAAAAGTGAAAGCAGATGCACAGGTACAAGATGGGAAATAAGTAGCTGGAAATGGGAAGTAATTATGCAAAGATGAACTCCTTGCGCAACTTATCTGGAGAGACTCACTCACTGCGTGCCACGAACTTGATGAATACATATCACTTATCTGCTTTATTTGACACTGATAACATCTCATGGAGTATTTAGACTGTTTTGGGGAATAATGTTTTCAGGTACAGACTAACTGGGGTCAGTCCTGAGGAAGATAATTAGGAGAGCAAGGTATTTATAAAATACAAGTGACAGAAAGGTTGAAAGAACCGAATTTTCAGGTTAGAGAAGACTTCAGAGATGTAAGAGTTCTTCAGTATCAAACAAACAGCTTTTAGAAAGACAACAGTGTTCTATGCCACTAGAGAGGGCAAGAAATAACGACCTTAGTTCACAGAAAGGAAGATTTAGAAATTAGATATTAAGAAAGGCTTACTTACTATAAGTTTAGTTAAATATACAAACCAGTTAGTGAGCAATAATGTGAAATCTCTCTTCTTGTAGGTATATAAAAAAATTAAACAAGCCTATCAGGCAGAGGGTATTCAATCCAATCTTAAAAAAAAACCAAAAACAAACAATGGAGGGGTTTTTTTTCAAACAAACTTTCAAACAAGCTTAAGTAGCCATTTTTATGACTGTTTTCACCAGAGGTAAAATCCTCAAAGAAGCTCATCCATCACTCCCTTTCAAAATGATCACCTTTTCCTATTATTCTTAATAAGATTCAGTTAGGGTACTATGCTCTTTCAAAATTCTGATTGTTTCCAGAGAGAAAATCCAGCAGACATCTTTCTTAAGAACAAATTGAAAACAATGGGGGGCAGACAACCATCTCAGAATCATCACCTAAAAGCTGGCAAGTTTTGAAAGAAGACAGTACTGTATGGAATTTTTTGCAGTAGAATAGTATTCAACAGCCCCTGTGGAAGAACCAGCTTCAGGAATGAGAATATGAGAGGAAAAATTCTTTCATCTTATATGATATGAAGTACAGGCTGTACCAAAGAATCCTATGAGTTTTAACCGAGGGACATAGAAAATCTTTATAGCTATTTCATTCTGAGGATAACTGAAGACAAAGCACCAATATATGTTAAGCCCAAGTAACTTGTGATCAATTTTTTAAATTAATCCATGAAAACTTGCTTTGAAATTTTCAGAAAAAAACTGAAGAATATTGCTTTGCTACATAATGAGGTCATTTGTTTTTTGTTTTGCGTACAAAACTTAGATCATTCTTAACTGTAGAACTGCAAGCAATGCTTCAGTAGCATGTATTAAGATAGTAGTATATAGAACAGAGAAAAAAACACATTCTGGCTGTATCTTCCAATGAAGCTAAGAAGGAAAAAAAAAAAACAAGGGAAGAAAGAAATGAAAAATGTTAAGAATATGCAAAAATAGGAATGCTTTGGATAACAGTTTTAAATTTTCATAGTGTGCCACAGTGTAGGAGAGAGAATCCCACAGTCTTGGCATTTTTAATTCATAGCACATTTTCTTCAAGCTCATTTTGCATTCAGGAAGGGTGGAAATGAGAGACCTACATAAGGCTGTGTAGGTCTGAACTGAAGCATTTACTTCATTATGAGGAATGTTTTGTCAAACTGGAAAACGTGGCATAGAACGACGATTACAGAGTCAGAAATGCAATGGAATATCTTTCAAATATTCTCACTGTCCGTCAGTAGTACGGACACATCTTGCCCATGCCCGAATGAAGTCACTTGAGAGTACTCAAGACTTTTATGTCCTCTCTGGACAATTATACTGTCTAATTTTGCCATATTTTTTCTTATATACATATCTCTAAAGACCAGAATAACATAAATTTCCCAATCCCATAAAAATATTGAGTAGGGAAATTACAGAAGTAACTTTCATCTCTTTAACTTCTTGCACCCCCAGGGAGGGGCAGGGAGAGGGGGGTATCAATGAAAGAATCCAAATGCTATCCAAAAGCTTCATATTGTTTTGAAAATTATTTACACTATGGTGATGTACTGTTGCACATGTTTTCATTTTGAAACATTCACTACTCATTACTTTTTCACAACTCACAACTTACATTATACTCAGCTGGTAATTTTCAGTTACGGCTAGTAAGGTAAGTGAAAAATGCAAAAGATTCTGTGCAATTTTGAAGGAGCCACTGCTTGGTTTTTTAATTGCTTTATGATCTGCAAGAACTGTCATGCAAAGAGACTGAGGGCTGTCAGCCCTTCCCAAATCAATGATCATGGTATCTCTGGAGGAATTTGTGAAGTTGAAGGTATAATTTCTGTTTGTTAGAGAGGAAAATATCTAATCTCTAAGCAGTTGAATATATTTCTCTCCATGCATTGATTAACACTAAATCTTTCTAGATCTATTTCAGCTTCACTTCGCCCTGGCATTGGAGTTGTTAGCCCACATATATATATATTTCAAACAGAATTCAGCTGAGAACGCTATAATATTCTTGCCATACAGAAAAGTGACTATGATATATGTAACATTTTAACCAAATTAGAGGAGCTTTTAACTATGCAGTAACTCCCATTCTGTGCTGCAATGTTAACATTGGGGATGATACTAAGTCTTAACATGCAGCTGGAGGGAATGGAATCTTGAACTCTAGGCAAAACTTTACTATCTAGCTTGACCATTGCCACCACATATGTTTGAACAAAATGAGAAATTAAAAATACAAATTGAGTAATTTCAAGACAGTTTTAAAACTGCTTACTATTTTTCTCTCTTGAAACTACAACACTGTGGTAATTTCAGTGGATTTGTCAATTGCCCACACACGATTGGCATTTTGTAAGAAAACAGAAACAGCAACAGCTCATGTACTGTGTAAAATCAAAAAATAATACCAAGGAAAGAGCACTAACTAGTTTTCATTGATAAACTCTGAGGTCACACAACCCTTTTATTTCAGGCAGCTGGAGCCATTTCAGAGCTCTGTGAAGCACTTCTCTTTCTAAAAAAGGTGATTTCTTTCGCAAGTTGGTAACGGAAAACTGGAATGTATTATCAGAGAAGGGAGGCATACGTCAGCACGTATGTATTATCCAATATAGGTAGAAGGTCCAAAACATTGTAAGAGTTACCACATCAAAAATTCAAAGAAACAAGAATACATTTTACATAACATGGGGCTCCTCTGTAGTTTGTTCCAACTTTACTTCAGTTTATTTCAGTTTCTCAAGTTATGTTTACTGGCTTTAAATTTTCCAGTTGTCTTTTGAATACTAATGTTTTTAATTTGGGTTATTTGGACAACCTGAGAATCCTTGGATTAAATTGATATAACCCTCACTGAACTATATTTTTGAACATAAAATCAATCAGATTTTTTTTGTTTTGCTCTTGGTGCAGAATGCAGTGAGGAATGGATTGTTTTACTTCCGCTCATTGCTATTCCAGGGGATTTAAAAGTTGTGTCTGTAATTTACTGGCCTTTCTGTTCAGAAAAGAAGTCACTATAGGTGACTTGCATTCATCTATGAGTGTTTGCCTGTCTTTCACTTTTTTTCTGTGATTAAAACTTACAAAAAGAGAAAATGGAAAAGAGATTTTTCCACCATTATTTTCTAGAAGCCACCTCATATGGCATCTGTCCTGGAGGATATCAGGAGGGCAATGCATTAAGGAGGTCAAGGCTGGTGTTGGTCATCATGGAACCATCACTAGGTTTCTGTTCACATGTGTTAACACAGGTTAGAATGGTTACCGATGCAGTACAACTTGATTTGTTGTGCAGAAAACATTAAAGAATATCCAAGCACTGACAGATTAGAAAAGCTGAGGTTAAAAAATTCATGTGTTATTAGGTAGAAACAGGAATTCTTGTGGATGTACACAATGAATTTTGACAATTTCTGGCACTCAACAAATGCTGCCTGACCATCTGGTAAATTTTTTAACACACAGTATTTAAAATATGATGGCTGTAATGCAGAACAACATTCCAAACTTAGAAAATGAATTTTTTATTCTGATATACATATATAAAATGTTTCTCATAACATTAACATTGGTATAGGTCTCATTTCCACAAAGCATAAAGTGTAGGTCTAACTGTATTAATAAAGTATATACAAAAATACTGAACATCCTTCAGTCCTAACTTTAATTCTATGCTTCAATTCTGAGTCAATTCACCTGATAGTACAGAGTGGCTTGGGAATAAAGACAATAAGCAGGTATATTTTGTTGTTGTAATTTTTTAATAACATTGAGAAAAAAAAATGTGAAATTTAAATGCACTTGTTCCAAAATGTGAACAACTTTGTTAAAAGTGGCACAAATGCTCAAATTCAGTCAAAGCTGGTTTGGTTCTGTGTAATAGAATAGTATACTTGTAACAAAAAAATGAAATACAGGTTATTGGTGACTAGCATGAATTTATATCATATTGTCATTGGGCTAAATATCTTGTACTAGCAAACTCAGATAACTTGCACACAACACTTCTGAAAGAGCAGGATGAAGCAGTGTTTGGCGCGATGCTGTTTTGCACCAAGGAGGTGCTAGTTAGTTTGGGATCTCAGTAAGACAGGCACAGACACTCCAGGATGGTTTATCTGGTTTATTGTGTAAAAGATGGAAACTGTAGCACTCTTACAGTGATAGCAATCTTACATCCCTTCTGATGCTGGAAACCTCAGTTGTTGCACACTTAGGATGAGCTTCTCTTCACTGATCTCAGTTTGCAGTGCAGAGTTCTTCTCCGTGGTGAAGTTCAGTGACCTCACTGTTCTTCACAACTTTCTTGTATGCTTCCAAGTGAACAAAGCTATCAATCTTTTACTTGGACAATACTGAAATTGATGGATGGTACAGTGAGGTTTGCTGAGAGCATTTCAGTCTTACACTTCTTCACAGTAATGAGCTCTTACAAGCAGTACATACACACAGCGTTGTTAGAGGCAGCACATACTAACGTATGTCCTCAGGTTTTTTATCAGTCACTCCTGCTAACATACGAGTCTCTGCAAGAAAGGACCATGGTTAAACTCTGCCTAAATTATGCCCGAAGTCACTGTCTCCTTGCTACAAGGTCTTCTGCAGTGGCCTACTGCATTCTACCCCATGATTTCAAGCAGATTACTGTGAAGGTTATACGCAGGCCAGTTTGTGATTCATATCGTTGTCTAACAATACATAATACTGTAATATACAAGGTTATACTAAGCATGGTGAGTGGCATCATTTCCAGTAGTGAAATTACAGTTAAGTGTTCTGAATTCACATTACATGCTACCCTTTATCCCCATGCAAGCTTTCACATGTATGTCACTTTGATAGCGAGTGACTCACTGCACTATGTGCAACACTAATTTTGGATATTCTTACTTTGGTATCTTCTTCACTCCTCTTTTTTACAGGATCTCTCACATGCACTCATGAGGGCTATGAGTGGGCAATGGGCATCACAAGAAATGGACACATTAGGTTCGTTACAACTCCAACACAGGAGTGTGACACAAGAAACTCAATAGAGAGTCCATATCCCCAGCCTGGGCCCTCGTTGATACAAAGTGATGTTATTTCTTTGCACCCTGATCAGCCAACTCACCTCATCCTTTGCCCCTTGCTCATTCAGGCACTGACCATGGAGTCTCCACCACATGGCTCAGTTGCCAAGTTGTTTTTTCACAGAGACTTACTGCAGGTGAATTTTAATGAGGCTCAGCATTTGGAGGTTTCAGCAGGGGATATCAGTGGTAGGAGAATATAGTAGAGCACCCATTTTATATCTGTAAAAACAGAGCTATCGATGTACTGGAATAACTTACAAGCTGGAGAGATATTAGAATCTGCATGGAGCCATTTCCACAAGGTGAGAGCTACATTCCCCTACATCCCTTTGAATGTTGTATGATCAAAGTGGTTTTCAAAAATGCAGGATAGCTTACGAGGGCATAGATGTATAGTGTCCCACCCATGTCCCAGACACATCGCAGCCTTCACCCCAGACAATCCCATGTTTTTTGTCGATATAAATAATCCAAATTTTGGAGTTTTGTCTGTGTGTGATTGCACACCGAAACCATATACTGCGGGGCACTCAAGGCCGATTTTGACTTATTAATCACCAGAGGTCAGACAAAGGGGAATTTACTTATTATTCTCATCCTCAGACCCTTCAGTCCATTCTTCATTAGAAGAGTTCCAAATATCTTCAGCTGTATTGGGTTAATGTGGCAAGGTTTTGGTAGCAGTGGGGCTGCAGGGGTGGCGCCTGTGAGAAGAGACCAGGGTCTGCCCCCATGTTGGACACAGTCACTTCCAGCTGGCTCTGAAACAGACCCATTGCTTGCCAAAGCTGAACCCATCAGTGACGCTGGTGACGCCTTTGTGATGACATGTTAAAGAAAAGGTAAAAATGCTGTGCAGAAGTTGTGAGAGAGAGGAGTGAGAAAAATGTGAGAGAAACAGCCCTGCAGACAGAAAGATCAGTGAAGAAGGGGCTGGAATAGGTGCTTCAGGCACTGGAGCAGAGATTCCCCTGCAGCCTGTGGAAAAGACCACGATGGTGCAGGTTGTCCCCCTGCAGTCATGCAGAGGATATATCCACACTGCAGCCCATGGAAGACCGCACATCAGAGCAGATGGATATGCCTTGAAGGAAGCTGCAGCCCACACTAAAGCCATCATCTGGCAGGAACTGCAACCTGTGGAGAGGAGCCATGCAGGATCATGTTTCCTGGTAGGAACTGCAGAAGGACTGTAGCCTGTGGAGACGACTTATACTGGAGGAGTTTCTGAAGGAGCTGGAGCAAGGCATAAGTATAAGGAGGAAAGAGTGGCAGAGACAAACTGTTATGAGCTGATCATAACCCCCCATTCTCCACACACCCTGTGCTGCTTGGGGTGAAAAGATGTAGAAGACTTGGGAAGAAAGGAGTGAAGCTGAGCCTGAGAAGAGGGGTAGGGTGTGGAAAGTTGGTTTTATTTTTTTATTTTTCTTTCTCACCATCCTATTCTGTTTTTAATTGGTGGTAAATGAAAGTAATTTTCCCCAGGTCAAGTCTGTTTTGCCGGTGATGCTAAATGGTTTCTCTGACTTTGTCTTGATGTATGAGCTTTTCTGAAAGAACATCTTAGTTGGTGTCTGGCAGCTGGCCAAAGTCAATTCACACTATCCTGATAACTGTCCAGGAGCACAGACTCCCAAACCCAGGGTTGCAGACCTCCTGGGCAGCACCTCTGTCAGCGTGCCTCCCTGTCCCCGTCATGAGCATCTTTGTATCTTTATATACTTAAGCATTTGCTGTTCACATTTATCCTTTTGGTCCCTTCCTAATGTGTCCCACAACTTCTGGATGCAGTTAACAGCAATCATACACTTTGAAAATCCTACTGCCTTCTACCCCTACTTGTCCCCTGCTTTTACATGTCAGGGTGAGTCAAACATGCTGGTAATTCTTTCTTTTGTTCCCAACTGGTGAGGTCACCTAGGCTAATCTCTGTGCTATTGATCCTCAAACTTGAATGTGAGGGAAGATAGACACCTTTTCCAGCTTTTGTCCACTGTTCCTCTTTCAGAAGGGAATTTCTTACTGAGATGCTTCGAAGTGTGCCAAATATTTCTGGATTTTTTATGAGTTTTAAAATGCTTAGGAAATTTTGGCAGCCTAGAAGATGCATAATTTTGCTTCAAAACTAAGAATGGGTGTGATATGTTGCACAATCCTCACATCAGTCTTCGGTAAAAAAGAATGAGCAGAGAAGTCATTTAGAAAGTAACAAATAGTAATTTGAAGATGTTGCATAGCATTTCCAAGCAATTGTTTAAAGTGTTTTACTAGTTAAAGGGTATGATTACAAAAAGAACTTCACATAATTGTAAGGAGTTTTGCGGGGTTCTTGGCACATAGCATAAAAATGATATCCACAAAGTTAAAGTGCAGGTAAGGCACGGTATACCTGTCTGATGGATCTCAGAGACGTCCTTTTCAGTCAGGATTCATCAATGAAAGGGGAAAGGAAGGTTTCCAGGAAGGTTTGGAGGTACTCACCAGTACCTCAATACTCTCAGATTTCCAGCAGTTATCTAGAGGTAAGTAGAAAGTCACTGACGGAAAAAATCATGGATAGCAAAAAGATTGCTGCAGGACAAAATGCAGATTAAGAAACATTTCATAGGCTGGGTTTATTTAGGATGCAAAATTGAGATTATCCTAGGTTTAATCTGGAGAAACCAAATATCTTTAGTCTCATGGCTAAAAGGAAAAAGAATAATCTCTGTAGGTCAGAGTAATAAATAAATTATTTAGATTTGGGTTAATATACTTATTGTGAGATACTATTATCTTTTAATCTTATGAATTTGGAATATCTTTTTGAGATAAGTATTTATCATAAGATTTATCATAGATTATTACCATTAAATTAGTAAGAGAAAATAATAATTGTTAATTATTGGTAGAACCATTCATGGTTAAACTATGTTAAGAAAAAGGTTTTTCCACTTTTTTTTTAAAGAATAATATTTGGTATGAAAATCTAATGCCCTCTCTAAGTTTAAGTACAACGTTTTTAAGTAAAATCTATGTTGCATAAATTATATTTTAAAATAATTATAAAATCAGCTAACTACATATAGCTACACCTTTATACATGACCTATGGTGGAATATCTTGCACATTTAATATTCCTTAGATTCTCAGAACATGCTTTAATATCTGTGAGCCTTGTACTAGTCTTTTGCTTTTTTTTTTAATTATTAAAATCATTATAGAAGAGTTAGGAGGTAGCTCCACTATCATAAAAAATAAAGGTAAATGATGACAGTATTTTATTTAAATAAGATAGATGGGATAAATTAAAAAAAAAGTTGCAACTTTTTACAGAAACAATAAGAACAAATTTTAAGCAGTTGAACTTTCCTGTGAGTCAAAATATTCTGGACCCTGAATAATGAGGAATAAAAATTTGGTGTCCAAAATCTAGTATTTCATAATGCAAGAGTTCTGTGTGTCCTCTTTCAAATATTGATACTGCTCACTTACTCATGAGTAAAGGTCTATGCACATAAATGAAGGGCAGTGAATATTTGGTCCTCTACAGTATAACTGAAATAGAAAAAGAAGGAAAGGTTTAGTACTGTTAAGATAGCAAAAATAAGGCTTATTGCCCCATATATTAACTTTCATTATACTAAATTTTACTCAGGATTTTAAGTATAGTATCATGGATACTGAACTGGAATGGAAAAGCACAACAAAAATTAAACTCGAAGTGTTTACTTTATCATGAACCTTTTCTTTCTTTTAGCACAAATACATTCTGAAGCGTGCTGTGCTCTCCTAATTAGCTAAGGTTTCAAGCATTTATTAAAATCAAGCTATGAGGGTATCCTATGAAAATTACGGTATGAGATTAAACTCTGATATTACTCAGGCTTTATATTTTTCTGTATTTCATGTAAACCAAAATATTGTTACTCGTTATCTACTGTTTAATGATTTTATCATAAGAAAAGGACACTATATATGGATTAAGATGTAATTCTGTGCAAAGAACATCAGAAAGTGCAGCCCTCAGATTTTCAGTTAACTATTACTGTCCTCAATTTTTAGATGCCTTCAAAATATCCATACAAAGTTCCTTCACAATCACACTTGAGAATGATCAGCATAACTGTATGGAAACTTTATAATAAATCTCAAAATAAGTGGAATCCCAAGATAGGTTCAAAATGAGGCAATATCACAAATCTAGTGCTGGGATTGTCCTGGCTTTGATGTTTAGTAGTGATTCCAGATAGTCCATACTTTACAACAAAGATTTTCTATCAAAAAATTCGTCAATTAATTTGATCGTACTGTTTTTGCTCAAGGTGAACAAAGTCCATAGTCCAGGGAAAACCCACTGAATTGATTTCAACTTTTAAATTAATAAGAAATTATTTTGTGCAAGCAAATATGTATTGAGATTTTAAAATGGACATTAGAATGAATAAAGAATTATTCAATTTACTAAACAGTAAATGAGATTTCATACATACAAAAGGTACTAGGAATCTCCCTATGTGACATCAGTAAATTATCTGTCAGTAAATGCAAGTGCAAAATAATCTTAATTTGTTGTCAACATAAACCCTTCCTCAATCTCATTCCCAGACAACAGAGATGAACTGAAAGTCTGTTACTGTGAGGGTGACAGGATATTCTTCTGCCACAGTTCTGAGTTCAACAACTCATTTAAGTTGTTGGTAGAGATTATGTACCACCTTCTACCCCATGGTTGTTCTTTTTCCTCCTACTGAGAAGCTACCCACCCTTAGAAGGAAGCAAATCTCTCAGACCCACAGTAAATGGGGGTTTTCTACCTAGAAAATAAGTTTTTCCACCAACAGCTAACTCTTGAAATAAGTGCAAATTGCTGTTCCCAGATAAAAAGAAAAATGTCCTTGTAACACGCAGCATTCTGTAGAATATTGTCTAAATTTGTTCTACGCTCTGCTCTGAAATGTCATTAATCACAATTTCCAATAATCGGACAAGTTAGTCTGTTACTGACTGCTCCCCACTCAATCTGTTACTCATGAAATTAGAACTCTTGTAGCAGAAACATTGCCTATGAAAGACTGAATTTTCATTATTGCATATAAATCGAGAAATCTCTAACTTCTTTGACATTCATTTAACACGTAATCCATTATGAAAGTGAAAGGTGATAACCTCCCAGCTTCTCATGGGCACTGTGAAGTACACCAGATGGATCCATTTTCATCAAGTAAAGAAGTGAACTTAGCCCAAGAATACTTTTCATTAACTAATTCTGCATAATCTTTTCCCAAGTTTCAGTATTACAACCTGGTATTTAGAAGTAACTTCTTTACAATTAAAGTGAACTTTATTTTCTCTTCTCATAGTTAACTTTATGTCATTCTCATCCAAACCTGAAGATCATTTAGCTTCTACTTCATTAAATATGATACTTCATGATCAAGATGTTCTGTTATTAATGTAACTGTAGTTAGGGCTTTTTTAATAATTTCCATTATATTTTATCTTTGTTTTCAACAATGAAGTTACCTGAATAAATAGCAAAATTATATTATTCAGTGTCATGAAAATGAGGGTGTTTTTCTGTGTGCAGACAAGTGAAAGATAATCTATCATTTTAGCTCATTTTATGAACTAATAAATAAAGTATCAAGGAATTGTCTCCCGAAAAAAAAAAATCTTTTTTTTTCAATCTGAAGTACTTCAATAGCTTGGAAAGGTAGAATAGCTTGTAATAAGCGCGCTTCTGGTTAAATCACTGAAAGTAACTGAGATAGCGCTTGAAAGACATACAATAAGCAGGTGCAAAATTCAAGATATCCATGACAGTACTAAATCTAACAAATGAGATTAGTACAACTTGGTAGACAGATCAGCAGAAATTCTTGAGTAGCTCTGTTTAGTTTTTTGTCTCAGCAGTTTACTATATAACAATTTTATTATACAGTACTAGACTAATGTAGTGACTCATGTTACAAAGCAACCAACTTGTATAGTTACAGAATTACAAAAAAGAAGAGATTTTTAATACGTTCTATAAAAAAACACACCTTGTGGGGGTGACAGGTAGGTCACTGGTTTATGGAGTATTGGTCTGCAGATTTGAATCATTCTATGCCAGTGATCATGAGAGGAGGAACTCCCCATCTGGAGTACTCTGTCCAGTTTTGGTCTCCCCAGTTCAAGAAAGATGAGGAGCTACTGGAGAGAGTCCAGAAGAAGGCTACAAAGATGATTAGGAGACTGGAGCATCTTTCCTATGAGGAAAGGCTGAGGTAGCTGGGCTTGTTCAGCCTGAAAAAGAGAAGGCTGAGAGGGGACCTTACAAATGTTTCCATCTGAGCATGAGGAAGAACTTCTTCCCTCTGAGGGTGATGGAGCACTGGAACAGGCTGCCCAGGGAGGTAGTGGAGTCTCCTTCTCTGGAGATATTCAAGACCCGCCTGGACAAGCTCCTCTACAGCCTGGTGTAGGTGACCCTGCTTCGGCAGGAGGGTTGGACTAGATGACCCACAGAGGTCCCTTCCAACACTTACCATTCTGTGATTCTGTGATTCTGTGAAATGCTTATAAATATCTGAAGGGTGGGTGTCAAGAGGATGGGGCCGGACTCTTTTCAGTGGTGCCCAGTGACAGGACAAGGGGCAATGGGCACAAACTGAAGCATAGGAAGTTCCATCTGAACATGAGGAATAACTTTACTCTGAGGGTTACAGAACACTGGAACAGGTTGCCCAGGGAGGTTGTGGAGTCTCCTTCTCTGGAGATATTCAAGACCCGCCTGGACAAGGTCCTCTGCAGCCTGCTTTAGGTGACCCTGCTTCAGCAGTGGGATTGGACTAGGTGACCCACAGAAGTCCCTTCCAATCCCTAACATTCTGTGATTCTGTGATTCTGTGAAGTTGTACCAAGCCAGACATGAGAAAGAATTACTTTGATTTAAAATCCTGGAATTTTCAGGGTATAGCGGAGAAAGCTTTCTTGAACTGAAGCAGTCAAATGAGTCTGTGTCTTACAAGTACTAAACCTTCAATATAATGCAGGATTTTTTACAATCAGTACAATCAGAATATAGAAGTACTAAAATTTCTGTGCTCGGGTTTTTACTGTTACTGTAGCATTATAAGATGGTTAACGCAATGAGAGCAAGACTAGATGTTTTGCTGTTTTGCCTGTTTTCATGAGGTATCTGGAGAAGGATTTAGTAAATCCTTCTACCAGATTTTTTTGTCAGTGTTCGGATATATTTTTGACAAAAGTTGCTGAAACTTAATGTTCTCTGCTAAATTTTTTTTATTTCTTTATGTATTTGTGGAGATTAAGGTCTCTAAAGAATAGGAGTGAATGTTCTTGGTCTACATGCTCATTTTTACTACTTACATTTTTGAGAAACCTTTGCAAAAAAACCCACTCAAAAGATCTCTGTGTGAGGGCATCAAGGGTTCCAATAACCTGCTCTCTGAGCACCACCCGAACAGTGTTTATTCCTTTCAGGTTTCTATCTATACGTACTCTTACATTAGAACTGCAGTTTCCTACCACAGAAATACAAAATACTTGTAAGATAATGGTCTCCATTTGTTGCCTGGTAAAAAAAAGAAACTAGTTCCTCTAAAAAAATTCAGTTAAAATGCCACACTACAACATCCAACTTGCATGTTCTGAATTACCTCCTTGAGGATATCTACTGATTACAGAAAGAGCTTACTGAAATAAGTCTTCATAGAGTAATGTTAATTTTAAGAATACCCAGCTTGTTCTGAAAGTGATGGAGTTTTTGAGAACATATGTATTTGTATATTCTTACTCTAATTTGTCTTTGTATATATCTATAAATCATTGATGCATCAGCTTCTAAGAGGGCGGACACTCTTACTTTCATTTTTACATTGAACAAAATGTCAGTGTGTGACAACCCAAGTTTTACTGGTGCCATACTCTAATTGAGCAGTACTGTATACTGCTGAAATTCCAAAAGCCTTTGCAGGGGGAACTTGGTCATTTTGACACTCTGTTCCTCCAACACATTGCAGCCTGCTGTAGGTGACCCTGCTTCGGCAGGGGGGTTGGACTAGATGACCCACAGAGGTCCCTTCCAACCCTTAACATTCTGTGATTCTGTGATTCTGTGGTTGGGAGTAGTAGTGGCATGTCTAAGTGTATTTTTCACTGTAAGTCACTAAACTAGACCCAAGATCACTAAATCCTGACCCAAACATTTAATATCCAATAAGAATTGATGAACCAGGTCAGTCATACATTTCCTGTCTTGCTCATTGGGATAGGCATTTTAGCAGTATCAAAGTTCATGTGAAATCTTTGCTTTTTTTTTCATAGATACAGTTTATGGAATCGGTACTTCTGTTTGTTTAGTACTAAGCAGAAGCTCTCATTCTTTCAAATTCTTCTGAGTGCATTTGGCCATACAGTTCTTATATGCATCTTCCCAGATCAGTGCATCTTCAGTGTAGACTTGGTGTCATCTGCCCCGTCCAAACAGCGACTGGTGAAAGTACTTAGGTGAGACTTTTCCAAAGGGAAATTTATGTGTATATCTGCATGTGTACAAATGTCTATGTACAGATACGTATTCTGCTTGAAAAGGGCATCTCCTGGAACTCTGATAAAATACCTTGTTTGGAAACAACATGGCTCTGAAGTTCTCCTCTGCTCTGGATGAAGTAAAAAAATATGTAAGGGAAACAAACTAATAAATATTTAACCTAAGGATGCCTGTGTATTTGTCAGGGATCACAGCCATAGGCCAGATAAAGCAGGGAAAAAATCCCACAAAACAAAGAAAGCTCAGCCTGGGTAGGACTATTTAATGTTGCCTAAAGCAATCCAGTATTGTGTGAAACAAGTTACCATAGTCTTATTTAGAATAACAGGAGACCAGTTTAGCTAACTGTATTGGCACAGTGTATAGAAAGTTACGCTGAAATCTAGCTATAGCAATTGGAAAAATAGAGCTATTACAATAATGTGAAAATAGTCTGTCAGTTAAATTGAACTTCACATGTGCAATGTATACGTCACATAATCACTGTGTACACAAAATTGCAAATGAGCAAGTGCAAACAAAACAATTGAAACCTCAATAAAAAGCCCTCACATAAGGACTACAGGTTAAAAACCCCATCTATCTGTACCTTAGAACTTGAATAGTTAATCATTGCTCTTTTCCACTCTGTTTGCCATAGGTAAATTGTACTCCCAGAATTAAAGTACTTATAAATTATCCTAGAAATCATTTAATAAAATTTAAAATAAATTGAGCTTTCAAAGTTATGTTAAACTTTGTTTTCATGCAAGAATTTTAGATCATAAAAATATTCCCTTGGGACTATAAGGGTAGGTTAGCTTTGATATAAAGAATAAATTCTTTACTACGTGGGTGGTGAGGCACTGGAACAGGTTGCCCGCAGAAGTTGTGGATGCCCCCACTCTGGAATTGTTCAAGGCCAGGCTGGATGGGGATCTGAGTGACCTGGTGTAGTGGAAGGTGTCCCTGCCCATGGCAGGGGTTTGGAACTAGATGATCTCTAAGGTGCCTTCCAACCCAAACTATTTTATGATTCTATAACTAAGAAAAGAGTTCCAATCTTTTCCCTCTCCTCATAACCCAGAAGTGTCCCACTGTTAATTCTCCTGCATACTTTTCAGACTAGATATATGTTAGCAAGCAGTATGATGCAATAGCAGTGGAATGGTAGAACAAAATAGTTCGGATGGAAAACTCAGCACACAACATATCTGGTATCAAAAGTTTATTTTGGACTCTCTATAGTATCATCCCATGGACCAAATAAACATTACCAAGCAGATTTTAACAGCTTATTTTAAATAGTGAACAACTGTTTGTGCAACATTGTCTGTGAAACTAGTTTGCGACCCACCCAATTTTTTTGCACAGAGGAGATACTTTAGGGTTATGTAGGCCTACAGAGTGGAAAGTTTCTACATTCTACATAACAAACAAGAAAAAAAGGCATTAACAAATTAGTGGATGAACGATCTGAACAACTAGCCTGGTATAAACCAAAGAGGTTCTTTAAAAAAGATCTGTCCTTTCACATTTTAACTATGTCATCCTTCAGGTATCTTCACAGCTAAAGAAACTATATTAGCTACAGGTAAACCAAAGAAGAAAAAGGCAAAAAGGTTATTGGGAGGAAAAGTTGGTTTATGAAAAAAGATCTAAATTTTTGTATACAATTCATTTGCCTGATTTTTTTCTTTCATCTAAGTGATATCACTAATCGAATTTATAACTTGTCATCTGAGAACTCACAGGATAGTCATTTGCTGTGGAAGGGGAGAGGAAAGCAGATAGGAAACTGCGAGACTGAAAACCTCTTAAACTAGCTTTGCAATATAGAATTGTACCCATGGTGTGAATCAAACCAAGCAGGAGAAAACTGAAGACTTATCTCATGAATGAACTGAATAAATTCCTAACAGCGAAATGTACTTTAGTGTATGTTGATACAATGATCATACAAAACAGATGTGAATGTCCCAATTAAGTGATTTGAAAACAATGTACAGAAAAGACTAAGAGTTCCACCAAGGTTCCACATTTCCCTGGAGCAGAAGATGGAAGATAGGCTTATTGAGACCTCTTTTCTACAAATGCGTGGAACATAGTTGGGTTCTGGTACAAGAGAACTGGTGTTGCAGTGGAAGAGAACATGTGGCTGAAGCCTTAGAGGCAAGGCTGTAGCTTGAGGAGACATAGCTGAATCACAGAATCACAGAATCACAGAATAGTAGGGGTTGGAAGGGACCTCTGTGGGTCATCTAGTCCAACCCTCAATGCATTGAGGTGGAAGGAAACCATGGAGTGGGACCTGAGGACTGAGCCTTATTTAGATGAGAAAAGTGTGCTGCGAGAAAATGAGAAAGCTGTGGAGGAGTTTGTGGAGAGCAACATTTTTAGTAAGGTTCTGGCTTAGTTAAGGTTATGGGTTTGGTGTCACTGTACAGAACCATAGCATCATAGAATCGTTCAGATTAGAAAAGACCTCTAAGATCATCTAGTCCAACCGTCCTCCCAACATCACCATGCCTACTAAACCATATCCCGAGGTGCCATATCTGTATGTTTTTTGAACACCTCCAGGGATGGTGACTCAACCACTTCCCTGGGTAGCCTTTTCCAATGTCTGACCACTCATTCAGTGAAGAAATTTTTCCTGACACCTAATTTAAACCTCCCCTGACACAACTTGAGGCCATTACCTCTCGTCCTATTGCTAGTTACTTGGGAGAAGAGACCAACACCTGCCTCACTACAACCTCCTTGCAGGGAGTTGTAGAGAGTGATACAAGGGATCATAAAAACTGTGAAACTATAACAAAGTAGCTTTAATGATATTTTCTAGTTGTTAGTAGTTTTTATTGTTACAGTTTGTATTCTTGCATACATAATTACCCAAAGCTGTAACTGTTGTACTAACCTCTGTTTCAAAATATGTAAGCTACAGTCCTCAAAAGAAAAGGAGAGATTGATACTTGTGAACATAGTGAATGTAGCAGATGAAGTGGATGTAGATATAATTTATCACTTGAAGTCATCAGAACCATTGCACGACAGATTAATTAAAACCAAAGTAAGTCTTTGTTCTCAGTGGATAATTGAGATAGCAGTAAGATAAAAGACTCCCAAATAATTCCACTCCAGACAGCTCAGCCTTGGGAGAACAGATGCTCCAAGCTACAGAAATAAAGAGACACCAAGAAGATAACAAGGCCAGAACAAAATGACCTGGAAGGACATGGTGTATGTGATCTTAGAACTGAGTTTGTACAGAAATAAAGGTCAACCAGCAGACACCATGATGAAGACTATGAGCCTGCATGTGAAGACCACCAACAACCGCCCAGAGGCAAAAACAGACATGCGTGAAAGACATTAACATATGCTAATAAGTCCTCGGAAAAACCATGAATATGATAAGCATTTCTCAGAAACATAATGAATATGTATATTGTGATTGTATTTAACCTGAAATGAAAGGGTGTTTGGCACACACGTTTGGAGGAGAGATCCCCCATGTGCCTGGCGCCATAATAAAGGATACCTGCTTAACAGTATACATTGTACTGTTAGGTTATTACCGGATCTTTGAATCAAGGGCAATAAGGTCTCCCCTCAGGCTCCTTTTCTCTAGACTAAACAACCTCACGTCCCTCAGCTGCACCTCATAAGACCTGTTCTCTAGACACTCTTCACCAACCTCGCTGACCTCTCTGGACATGATCTAGCATCTCAATGTCCTTCTTGTAGTGAGGGGCCCAAAGTTAAACACAGTACTCCAGGTGCAGCCTCACCAGTGCCGACTGCAGGGGCAGGATCACCTCCCTGATCCTGCTGGCCACACTATTGTTGACACAAGCCAGGATGCTGTTGGCCTTCTAGGGCACCTGGGCACACTGCTGGCTCATGTTCAGCCGGCTGTCAACCAACACACTAAGGTCTTTGTCCACTGGGCAACTTTCCAGTCACTCTTCCCCAAGCCTGCAGTGTTGCATGAGGTTGTCGTGACCCAAGTGCAGGACCCAGCATCTGGCCTTGTTGAACCTCATACAGGTGGCCTTGGCCCATCCATCCAGTCTGTCCAGATCACTCTGCAGAGCCTTCCTACCCTCAAGCAGATCGACACTCCCGCCCAACTTGGTGTCATCTGTCAAGTTACTGAGGGAGCAATCAATCCCCTCATTCGGATCACTGATAAAGTTATTAAACAAGACCAGACCCAAAAGTGAGCCCTGGGGAACACCACTCGTGACTGGCCACCAGCTGGATTTAACTCCGTTCACTACCACTCTCTGCGCTCAGCCATTCAGCCAGTTCTTTATCCAGTGAAGAGTACACCCATCCAAACCACGGGCAGCTAGTTTCTCCAGCAGGATGCTGTGGGGAACAGTGTCAAAGGCCTTACTAAAGTCCAGATAGACAACATCCACAACCTTTCCCTCATCCACTAGGCGGGTCACCTGGTCATTGAAGGAGATCAGGTTGGTCAAGCAGTATGTGCCTTTCATGAACCCATGCTGGCTGGACCTGATCCCCCGGTTGTCCTTCACATGCCCGGTGAGCGCACTCAGGAGGAATCACTCCATAATCTTCCCCAGAACCAAGGTCAGGCTGACAGGCCTGTATTTCACAGGATCCTCCTTCTGGCCGTTCTTGTAGATGGGTGTTACACTGGTGATCCTCCAGTCATCCGGAGTCCCCTGTTAGCCAGGACTGCTGATAGATGATGGAGAGTGGCTTGGCCAGCTCCTCCGCCAGTTCCCTCAGTACTCTTGGGTGGATCCCATCTGGCCCCATAGACTTGTGAGTGTCCAGGTGGCATAGCAGGTCGTTAACTGCTTACTCCTGGATTATGGGAGGTTTGTCCCACTCTCCTTCCCTGTCTTCCAGCACTGGGGGCTGACCACCCTGGGAATAACCAGTCTGACCGTTAAAGACTGAGGCGAAGAAGGCATTAAGTACCTCAGCCTTTTCCTCATCCTTGTTGGCAATATTCCCCCCCACATCCAATAATAGATGGAGACTCTCCTTGGGTCTCTTTTTGTTATTGACATAGTTGTAAAAACTTTTTTGTTGTCCCTTACAACATTGGCCAGCCGGAGTTCTAGCTGGGCTTCTACCTTTCTAATTTCATCTCTGCACGACCTAACGAGACCCCTGTACTCCTCTTCAGTCATCTGCCCATTCTTCCATAAGTGGTAGACCCTCCTTTTTTTCCTGAATCTCAGAAAGATCTCCGTCTTCAGCCAGGCCAGTCGTCTTCCCCGACGGTTCGTCTTGCAATAAATGGGGACAGCCTGCTCCTGTGTCTTTAAGATTACCTCCTCGAAGAATGACCATCTTGCCTGAACCCCTTTGCCCTTCAGGACTCTCTCCCAAGGGATTCTCTCAACCAGCATCCTGAACAGGCCAAAGTTTGTCCTCTGAATGTCTATGGTGGTGGTTTTTCTGGCTCCCCTCTTTACTCCGCCAGGAACCAAGCAATGTATCATTTCATGGTCACTAAGCCCAAGACAGCCTCTGACCACCACATCTCCCACCAGTCCTTCTCTGTTAGTAAACAGCGGGTCTAGCGAGCCACCTCCCCTAGTAGGCTCACTTACCAGCTGTCTCAGGAAGTTATCTCCACACACTCCAGGAACCTCCTGGACTGGTTCCTCTCTGCTGTGTTGTATTTCCAGCAGATGACCGGTAAGTTAAAGTCTCCCATGAGAACAAGAGCTAGCAATTGTGAGACTTCTGCCAGCCTCTTGTAGGAAACTTCGTCTGCCTCTGCATCCTGGTTGGGTGGTCTATAACAGACTCCCAGCAGGATGTCTGCCTTGTTGGCTTGACCCCTCATCTGTATCCGTGAGTACTCAATCTTATCGTCATAATCATTGAGCTCTATACAACTGAAGCAGCCCCTAACACACAGGGCTGCCTCACTCCCTCTCTTTCCTAATCTATCCCTTCTGAAGAGCTTATAGCCATCCATCACAGCACTCCAGTCATGAGAGTTGTCCCACCACATTTCTGTAATGACAACCAAGTCATAGCTGTCCTGCTGCACAATGGTTTCCAGCTCCTCTTGTTTGTTGCCCATGCTGCATGCATTGGTGTAGATGCACTTGAGCTGGGCCATCAATCTCTCCCCCAACCCTGGCATGCCACACCTGGGCTCATCTCTAGTGATCCTGGTTATATTCCCCTCTCCCTTCAAACCCAGTTTAAAGACCTCTCGATGAGCCCCACCAACTCATGAGCGCGAATCCTTTTTCCCTGTTGAGACAGATGGACTCCATCTGTCACCAGCAGGCCTGTTGCAGTTTAAACCTCTCCATGATCAAAGAAACCAAAATTCCACCGATGGCACCTGTCTCTGAGCCACCTGTTAATCAGGTGAGTTTTCCTGTCCCTTTCAGTGTTCGTCCTTGCCACTGATGGGATTGAGGAAAACACTACCTTTGTCTCTCATCCTTCCACCAATTGCCCCAGTGCCCTGAAGTATCATTTGAATGCCTTGGGACTCCTCTCTGTGATCTCCTCACTGCAAACAGTAGGTGAGAAAATGACAGAGGCTGTGAAAGAAGAGAGCCATCAAGATGTTTGTGTGCACATCAATATAGCTGAAGGAGGTACTTTGGTCTCTATTATGGCTAGTATCACCAATGGTGCTTAAATGAATTCAACTGGGGCTCACATGGTGTTCTCAGGGAATAAGTCTGAATTAAGGAGGGTAAATTTTTTCTCACCACCTGTCCTTCCTTTACAACAGACACTCTTAGAATTTTTAATAATAGCTTTCTAGATATGTTAATATTTTATGAAAATCTTAAAAACATTTATAATTTAGAACCTAACCCTGTATTTAATATGCATCATGCAATTTACTGTTAGGAACTGAGGCTGTTCTTTTCTTCCATTTTATGATTACTGCCTTAATTTTCCTCCTCTCTTTCTACAACTCATGTCTAGGCTATAGCTGTGAAAATGAAACTTCCAAAAGAAAGTTCTATTTTGTCTGTTCTGAGGGCTGTTTTCAGAAGGCTATTAGGAATGTTGTGCTCATGGGAAAATACACTTCTATTGTGTAACTGACCCCTTTAAAAATTCTTAGATTATTCTACAAGTTTTTACATATGCAGTAGAAGTTAGAGACCAGACTGCTTTAGACAAAAAAAGATAAGTTAATGGTAGATTTTTTTTTTTGCCTCTCAGCTCCCAAGAGGCTTTTTAAAATGTATCTGACAAATCTTAGAGGATTTTGCTTTAGGAAATTAGAGCAGCCCTGAATTTAATTTTAAATACCATTATTTCAAAGAAATCCCAAGAAAAGTAGGGTTGCAAAGAATGAATAGAACAAAATCTTCTTTTCCTTTTTCTTAGAACAATGTAACGTTTAAAATAAAATAATAAAAGTTGAAAATAAATGCAAACCATAAGATATCCATTTTTATACTATGCCCCTGGGCTTCCACTGTCTTTCAAACTGCAGAGGACCAGTCCAACAGAAAATCAAGGCTACTGAACTGGAATATATAATCTGTCTAACAACTTCAGTTGAATTTGTGAATGGAAAACTTGTTATCAGTGAAAAAATATTTAAATTTTATTACTTACAAATAATTTCCTTCTTGTACAAAAATTTAAAAGTTTACATAATTCTCAGACATAGAGTAAGAATCTGGAATTAAGCACATTTTAAGGTAAATTTGGGAGTGCGTGTTTTCTACTTTTTCTTCTTATGTACAGTGTGTTAATCCAAATGTTATACAATAGAATAATTACAGCTCATTAAAAAAAATTTTCTAATATTTTTCATTACAGAACCAATTCCAAACAGCTACCAGTAAAGTTCTTTTCTGTCCCTGTGTATTCACCTCCATCAAGCTAATCACAATCACATGTCACAGTGTCTTTTGCCAGTTTCCCAGATTTATTTTTTGATATCTGAGAATCAGAACTCTCTCCTGTGTGTTTTGTTTACATCACTTATTTCAATGAAAATGATTTTAATGAAAATGTTTACATCATGATGTGAAGCCCTTTATCATTTAACATTTGCCTTTGATTTTCTGCAAAAATATTTTAAATGTTAGTATACACAAAAATTAGAACGAAAAGATATTTTTGGTCAATCAATGATGTCATCTGAATTATTTTTCTCAACTTTGATTAACCTGAAAGGGACCTTCCGTGGGTTTCTTTTCCTAGTGTGTCTCACAGGAGTAAAAGATTTTTCACACCATTTCACTTTATATATCTAACTTCCACATGAACAGTCTCTTTTTCCTGTATAACTCATGGAATTTATACAAGACTATACGAGACACTGTGGTACATTCTACAGAAAAGCCTAAAGGTAGGTAGATAAGGCAATATGAATAGCTTCCTAGCAAAGATGTGATAACACACCAAACTACTAGTCAGATAGAAAATTCCAGTTGTACACCTCTTAGTCCAAATCCCTTTTGAAGATTAGTGAAGTCCTTGAGCAGTACTGTCACACAGAAAGTTTTGGTAAGGTTGTTCCAGAAGTGAAAGAAGTGGAAGAAGTGAAGAAGTGTCAGGATCTTCCAGTGACATCAGTCAGCAGGGTTGCCCAAGAGTTTTTTTCTGCAGGTTAGTTTCTCCAAGCTACAAAACAGCATTTATTTTCACTTTTCATACATTTCTTTTTAAACTTTCACTCTCTACTATGCTTAACCGTGCATCCAAACCCTGTCATTTCAAGTCAGACAGTGTTATCATCCATTCTACCTGATGTAACAGGTAATTGAGAACACCAAAGAGTGCTCTAACGCCAGAGAAGGCTCAGTAGAAATGATCTGCTAAACTGTAAGAAGTTTCTACAACGTGTGTGTATACAAATGCAGATCTTCAAAGACTTTCATCTTAGTGATAGATCTCCAGTTGTTAGAAAAATTATAGTCCATAAGCTTGCCAGTGAGGGTATGTGTTCTGATACATTTCAGATTCCTATTCTAGTCTGTGAAGCTGCTACAGCCTCTTGTTTGAACTATTCTAGCATTCACTTTTAGCGGGAGAATGAAAAAATAAAAGTTTGGTTTAATTTCTATTCAGAAGTGGTTGGTGTATTTCTGTTGAAACTTTCAGAAGAATCACTCTGAACATTCAAGCAGCTTTCTGAGAAAGTCTTGTAGTGAAAGCTGCGAGGCAGCTGAACTGTTATTACCTAGCTCTGCCTCTGATGACGTATTAAAATTATTTTCTTATATTTGCATGGGTAAAAACATTAAGTCTTCCAGGGATTTGTAGAAAATTTCTCCATCAATATAAGAAAGTGACAGGGCTATAGGCTGGCAGAAATAGGAATTGCATGTACAGCACTGTGGTTCCTCCGGAACAGGTACAAATGGTCTTGAAGGCTCACTTAAAAAAAAAAATCCTTAAAAAGTCAGCTTTCTAAAGAAATGCTGTTTTACTTTGCCATTCCACTTAAATTCCCAGGTGAAAACCCTCTTTTTCAAGGAGAATTTGTGCTAATAACTGTTCTAATCCAGTCCCAGTGCATTTACAGAGTTGGAACAAAAAGTTAGAAAGCTATCCTCTATCCCCGGTGTAGAACATGACTTCAGGAACTAGAATCTGCCAGATAGGCACTTAAAGAATTACTGTTCCGGAAAGCCACTTTTACCTCATTCTTTTGACAAGCTTAGATTATTTGAACTAGGCAATAAGCCAGCTTTCATGGAATCATGAGATGAATAAAACAGCACAATGTCATCTCCCCTACGAGGAGAGGCTGAGGGAACTGGGCTTGTTCAGCCTGAAGAAGAGAAGGCTGAGAGGGGACCTTATAAATGCCTACAAATATCTGAAGGGTGGGTGTCAGGAGGATG